>Ga0163152_10000325_pt1 | contig 85453 bp, 93 predicted proteins | sample OliLakLV19MP8IB2_FD_148635 | JGI IMG/M metagenome (GOLD analysis project Ga0163152, IMG submission 148635) | Freshwater microbial mat bacterial communities from Lake Vanda, McMurdo Dry Valleys, Antarctica - Oligotrophic Lake LV.19.MP8.IB-2 | ecosystem: Environmental > Aquatic > Freshwater >...
TGCGTTTGAGAAAATGACTGGTCGAGAATTTGCATGGTCATAGTATAGACCTAATCGTGTTGTTCCGTTTTGAGCCAACGAGATTTGTGGCGAGCGTGCGGCTGCAGAATTTACAGTAAAGCCATCTCCGTTTGCTTGATGTGTTCCAGTGAAACTTGCGGGCCCTAGAGTCCATGCGCCAGCCTGTGAAGTAAAGCCTACCAAGGCTACGGATTGGTTAAAAACTTCAAACGCTGAGGAAACTCCTGCGCCGATTTGTGCTCTCAAAGTGCCGCTGCTGGTCGAGAAGCCCATGTAAGAAGCTGTATCGTTGGCGGTACCACGTACATCAATGCTCCCACTAGCGCCCCCGCTACGGAAGATGTGAGCAGAAGTGAGGCCACTTACAGGCCCTAAAGTCCATGCTCCAGTTGGGGCAATCTCGCCATAGTCGGATGTTCCGCCATCAACTGAAAATCTAAGTAAAGCAGGAACGCCGGACGAACCTGAACTTATGTATGCGGTATTTGAGACGGAGAGGAACATCTGCAATTTAGTCACACCAGCAGTTTGAAGACCTATAGCCCTATGATTATTAGTTGCTGCATCGACTAATAGTGACGTTGTAGAATTCCCTGTTGTAGAGCCGAATTTGTGAGCTGTGGCAACGGGGAATGTCCATGCGCCAGCGTTTGTGCACGATAGATGTGTTGTTCCCAAACGATTTAAGTTAAATGAACCGTCTGAAGTTTTGTGCTGGAGAGTAAAATCGACCGTCGATTGTACTAATGATATCGATACATCGTTTGAACCGCTGCCGCCCGATTGGGCTTCTACCCGCAAAGTGGGGTCCCCGGTACCCGAACGGATGATGTGCGTGAGAGCTGTGGCGCCCGTAGCAGGCCCTAAAGTCCATGCTCCAGTTGTCGCAATGTTTCCAGAGGAAGTTGTTCCAGCGTCAGTTGAGAAATGAAGCGACTGTGCGTTTGAGAAAATGACTGGTCGAGAATTTGCATGGTCATAGTATAGACCTAATCGTGTTGTTCCGTTTTGAGCCAACGAGATTTGTGGCGAGCGTGCAGCTGCAGAGTTTACAGTAAAGCCATCTCCGTTGGCTTGATGTGTTCCCGTAAATCCACTTGCCCCTAGTGTTGTTACGCCCGAGACTCCGAGAGTCGTGCTGAGCGTAGTTGCTCCTGCTACTGTTAATGCAGAGTTTGCAATTATTGAGCTAGAAAAAGTTGCTATGTCAATTACAGCAAGAGTTGACGCGAAAGTTACGGCTCCATTTGCCGCTAGAGTCGTAAACGCACCAGAGGATCTAGTTGTTGCTCCAACGGGAGAAGAGTCCAATGAACTTGCCGTGATAGTCTTGGCCGACATTGACTGAGTGGACAATAAACCAGCGAAAGTGTCAGAGGTATTTGGGATTGTCCAGGTGCGGCTGCTAGTTGATGAGCTGATGATTTCTAAGTTCGCGGCTCCTGGAGTTAAGAGAATTGCGCCAGCAGAAGCGGGAGCCTTAAGCTCCCATGATGCCCTGGTGTTGCCAATCCGCGTATAGGCTGTGATCAATTGTTCAGTCGTAGTACCCGAAGAACCAGTTTCGTCACCAGTCGCACTAGACCTAACGAGTGCTCTGAAGGTCGTACCTGAAGGGCTTGACGCTACGGTAAATGTCCCGTTATTGACGCTATTAACCATGCCAGAAATTGTAATTGTATCGCCAGGCGCTAAAGTAGCAGAACTGCTCACCGTGTACTCAACTAATGAGCCGGAGCCAGTATAGACCGCTGCGGTCGTGGAGATTCCGGTGTCTACGCCTTCTTGGATCTCAATACCAGAAGTGTTAGCGGAACCAGCGGCTCCGCCAAAGTTCAATAAGATATTCTTATCTGTAACAACGGAGTTTGTCGTGTTGTTGTAATTGAGTACACCGTTGATGTTGATTACATCGCCGGATCCACCGATATTAATGACAGTGACTCCAGAGCCTGTGCCAACGTTGATTACCTGGGTATTAGGCGAGGTACCAAAGTTGACGGTGCCTGCATTGACGGTACCAATATTAAGCACGCCGGATGCGATAGCATCTATCTTTGTACTGGCTCCCATGATGAGGTCGCCAGCTAAACTAGTCTGCCCTGCCACAGCAAGAGTAGTCGTGACAGCAAGTCCGCCAACTACATCGTGAACTTGAACACCAGCAGGGGCACCTATCGTCCATTTATTTGTTGTAGACGCAATGTTTCCGGCGGAGGTTGTTGCAGCGTCAGTTGAGAAATGAAGCGGCTGTGCGTTTGAGAAAACGACTGGTCGAGAATTTGCATGGTCATAGTATAGACCTAATCGTGTTGTTCCGTTTTGAGCCAACGAGTATTGCGGAGAGCGTGCAGCTGCAGAGTTTACAGTAAAGCCATCTCCATTTGCTTGATGCGTCCCTGTAAATCCACTTGCCCCTAGTGTTGTTAGGCCCGAGACTCCGAGTGTAGAGCTGAGCGTAGTTGCTCCAGTTACTGCTAATGCAGAGTTTGCCACTATTGAGCTGGAAAACGTTGCTATGTCAGTTACAGCAAGAGTTGACGCGAAAGTTACGGCTCCATTTGCCGCTAGAGTCGTAAACGCACCAGAGGATCTAGTTGTTGCTCCAATCGAGGTATTGTCAACAGCAGCGTTAGCAATCGTGCCGCCAATCAGAGTCGGAGCGTTAATTGCTGGAGCAGTTAAAGTCTTATTTGCAAGGGTGTCTGTAGACAGACGGCCAACTAAGGTGTCTGCAGCTATCGGGAGGGTGTATGTCCCAGCTGCTCCCATAGATGTCGTATTACGACTAAGAGTGGCCGTCCAGTCAGTTCCTGAACCAGCTGCATCGGCATTAAGAACTAATGTATCTGCATTGATCGACATGTTGCCGGGAGTGAACGTCCCAGTCAAAGTCATTGAGCCATTGATAGCGTGAGTACCGGCAAAACCAGAACTGCCTAAGCTGATTACACCAGCATCTGAAAGATTTACTCCTACTGTTTCAGAAGCTCCGTACTTAAGCTCTACAGCTCCTGCGGCACCAGCCACTAAAGAGAGGCTACCAGAGCCGACTTCGTTACCACGGACAGTGACGTACGATCCACGAGACGCGGCCGCCGCCGAAGCAGCAGTGACGGTGACAGATTTCGTGTCACTGGCATCTGCCGAGTCTGTTTTAATCAGGTTAGCGGTCTGAGTGAGAGTGACGTCACCGTCAATCCCCACAGATCCACCGATATCGGCAGCGTGGGTTACAGAAGGAGTTTTAAGGACTCCTAAACGTGAAATAATCTTTGACAACTTCGTTCTCCTTTAATGCTTTTGCTAAATCATTCTAAATCATGAGACGTGACGGACAAAGGTGATATCCAAAGACACAGCTCCTGAAGGAGTAGCATCTAGAGTCAGACCAGTGCTCGTCTGTAGAGCTCCAATTACGACGTGCCGAGTGCTGGAGGTTTCCACTGCGTTCCAAACAAACCGATTGCTATTCCTTAAGAACGCATGGTTTACAGTCGTAGTAGCAGAAGTAGACGTAGTGACGCCGACCACTACCGAGGAAACATCTTTAGGAATAAACCAGCCATCTTCTGAGATTATCGAGCCATCCAGAAACTGAAGAGCTATTTGCCCATTGATAGTCACACGTCTAGCTAATAGATATACGTTTTTGTTATCGTAGTTACTTAAAGGATTACTGGTAGAAGAGATGATCTGATACACGTTCGCTGTACCAGAAGATATCGTTCCAGCAGTAAGAGCCGCCGAAGTGGAGTCGCTCAATCTTGCCCATAAGCCATCGCCATCGGCAGTGAACGCCAACGTAGCTGAATCGATTGTAAAAGATAGCCATGCGTTGACGTTACTAGAGCCTGAATCAATATAATTGTCTGTCTTGCGCTTCTGGATAGTAATCAAATTAGCGTTCAAGCTATCGTAGTCTCCAGAGATATCGATCGCTGCGCCCAAGTTGTGTCTCAGGTATAAGCCTTGAGATCCGCCCACTTGCTTGGCGTCGTCGCTATCGTTGATAGCCGTAACTTCCTCACCGGCCTGCAGAATACCGTAGTCTCTCATATTAAAGAGAGTACCAGATCTACGTCCTAGCCAGATCATGTTGATGTCGTCTACAGAGAGAGTAGACGAGCTATCTGAAGACGTAGCAGTCAAGCCATCTGCAGAGCTTACGTATAAGTCGGTTTGACGATAGTTCTCACGGAACCACTTAATGGGCTCAGTAGAAGCCGTCAGAGTGCCAGAGACTACAATTCCAGTTACTGCATCTGTGGCAATCAAGCCAGCTGTCGTAACGTACGAGGAATCATAGAAACCGACTACTTTGTAGTATTTGAAGTATGAGTCGGAAGGCTTGCGAACATAGTCGCCAATCGCAATACCCGTAAAGTCCTTAGCTTGACCAGAGATTGACTGGTTGATCGCTTGGCCGCCTACAGAGATGCTTCCCCATTCAACGTTATTCCCAGAGCTGCCAGGAGGAGTGGCTTCGCGCTCTACCCTTAAGTAGAGACTACGGCCATCTGTTACAGCGACTTCAAAAAGGTTCGTTGCGAATGTCCTGTTTAACGAGGAAGTGAAGGTCCCACCAAGGTTCCAGACTACGGAGCCGAAGGAGCTCGCCCAACTTAATGGACCAGCGCCATCGGAGCGCAACTTGCCATCAGAGGCTTTAGACCATTGCAGAGTGGTGGCAGAGGAAGGGACAAATGAGTGGCCGTTGCCAGTATGGAATAGAACGTTAGGAGTAGTCTGGTTGCCGACTGAAGCGTACCAAAGGGAAGTGCCCTTCATTTCCGCCAATGCCGTCATGATGGCGTCCATCCATGACTTCATCGAAGTAATAGCTTTATCGTTCTTGGCTCCCACACCGTCTTGAGCAAAGTAGGGGTTGCTGGTCGTTGATTGCCCTAAGTAAGAAGGGCTAGAAGAGATTAACGGCTCTTCACGGGTATTAGACCAAGCAAATTTGGAGTATGGGTCGGGGTTAGCTCCACCTCTACCAAGGCGGAAGAACATGTCTCTGGCATCTTCAATGGCAGTGACGCCAGAAGAGTTCGTCGTTACCTGAGTGACTGGAATGGAACCAGGAGTGAAACCAGTCGTATTAGCTCTGAACTTGAGAACAAGAGTGTTTTCAAAGTCAAGAGCTGCTGTAAATTCTGCTCCTGCAGGAGTATCTGAAGCAATTGCCCCAGGATCCCAGAAAGCCGTGGTCACTGGAGTGCGAGTATCACGCTCAAAAAAAGCTTCTATAAAAACTGCTGCAGATGAAGCTGGAACAGAGACCTGCTCTACAGGATCAGTAGACAAGCCGACATAGAAGGACGTAGTGTTATCAAGAGGAGTCAAGATAACACAGTCCGCAACCGAGACATTAACGGTGAGAGCGGAAGTAGAGGAAACCTCCAGACCACGAATGACATAGTTAGAAGTTAGTCCGTTCAATATTTTTAATGAATGTCTAAAATCAGCGGCGAAAAACGACTCTGTCGCCAGCACATGCTGGAGGTCAAAGCGTTGCTGAGAAGACCAAGATACTCTAGACAATACAGCCATGTTTATGCTCCCATGCAGGGTTCCTACTAATCATACATCAATCAAAGGGCGGAATAATAGGCTCTGCGTATCTCAAATTAGGAACCGAAGTGGAGATGGATACCTTCACGCCCACTGCAGATAAATCTTTTAATATCTTCTCAAGAGCTGCTCTGGCAACTGTCACTCCGGTGATATATGTCGGATACTGGTTTCCGTCTACAGTTAAGGCGACCGGCACAATAGACCTAGCCATCCTAATATTTGCTCCAATAAGGTGTTGTCTCTGGAACACGTAAGCAGGGTCGATGATAATCTGACTTGGAGAGCCAGCCTGTAAGAATGAGTATCTAATAGGCCCTTCTACAAGGCCATTCCCAAAGTCCACGAACAAATGGCCACTTGGGTCAAACCCAGATACATCTCCTACTGCCAATATTCCAGGAGAAGAGTAAGACTGAATCGCAGACACTAGAGAAGAAGCAGGGGAAGCTACCGTATAGTTGGTACCTTCTGGATCGTATAAGAATGAGCCAACATAATTGGGATTTGCATCTACCAGAGACTCTGCAGTGCTCATCGTTAAGCCTTTAAGATAATTACCCTTATTCCAGTCTGAATTTTTATTGAAATAATGCTTAAAGCCCGTGCCACCAAAGTAACCTCCGCGGCGGCAACGAGCGCCACCAATGATCAATCCGGTGCCTGTGACACCAGTCTTAAAATACACGTATTTATCGCTCTGGCTCTGCACGCTGAGGTTAAGCTTCAAGAGCTCGTACCCAGCTACTGGCTGATTAAAGGTACCCGAGTTTTCGATCTTCACCTTGGTGTTTTCTACGAAGCCAGCAAGGATCCTAGAACTCACATCTGGAAAAACAAACCTAACGTCGTAAGCGCCAAATACGTTGTCGATAAACTCAACGTCAAAGGACGTAACAACCGATCCTTCATACTTAAATGGCTGACCTACGGGGGCATCATTGATTCCCACTGCCAATATCTTATAAATAAGGGGAGATACGATATTTGTACTGAATGCCTGATCAACGGTCAGAGTGATGTCGTCAGTAATGGCGGTAATCATACGAATCTCGCCAGAAGGCGTCTTGATGCGCTCTCCAATGGCTGCTTCGCTAGTGAATAGCGTGCCTGTACCGCTAACTGTGGTCCCTACTGATGTGATCAGTCCTGAGCCACGAGTGCCATAGCCAGTGCCTAGAATCTGGAATGTATAGGAAGTGTAATTAGGGACACGTCTAATGATGTGAGCCTTATTAAGATCTTCCAGAGCTAGACCGCCATCTACAGACTCAACTACAGAAACTCCGCCTCCAGACGCAAATAGGCAATCCAGGGTGATGGTTGAAGTGTTGCCTGAATAAGCGATCTTAACCTTAGTCTCATTGACGATGAATATCCGTAACGGGAAGACCACGTCTGGAGGGTTTAATGCCTCTACCAACAAGTTACGGGAGAGCAAGTTATGGATCACTTCAACTTCGGTAACGGTCGACGGTGAAGGAGGGAGACTGACCCCGGAGACCACTGTTCGGGTGATGTCTGGATACGAATTCAGGAAATCTATAATAAATAAGCGGACATCAAATCCAGCGCCTACGGGACCATAAGTAATGGAGACGCTATTAGAATCAATGACAGTCTGTGTGGCGTGGATAGTCAAGTAATCTGAGTTTACGATCTTGAAAGCGACGTCAGAAGAGCCTATTCCGTGAGTAAATGTCGTGGTGCCACCGCCAGACGTTAATGTCTGGAATGGAGTGGCTTGAGTGACTTCCCCCAAGTAGAAGCCATCGTTCATTACGAATATCACTGCCTTGATGGTCCCTCCCTCTAAAGTCGGCCCATAGAACACCTTGGTTCTATTGAACGGCTGAGAGGTGTCTGGCATGTAAGGCAAGTCTATGAACTCGTTGGTATCTGAGTCGATGAATTGGATGTAGAGGAGCTTAGAGTTTAAGTTATGCTCAAAGATTACCTGTGATTGCCCAGTAGGACACAAGATTCCAGTCACTACCTTTAATTTATTTGAAGACAGCAGAGGGATGTCAAGAGTCGCATCCTGGATGATGGATTCATGGTTATTTTCAAAATAATGACGTACTTCTGGAGTGCGTATCTCGAATTCTGTACCACCTAAATCTGCGAATATAGGATTAGATAAGCCAGTCAGTGCAGAAGCAGCGGTGGCAGCAGAAAGGAACGGGAATTGGTGTCCAGATCCTTCTAATAGCAGGTCTTGTGTTCCTCCAGAAGGAATACTCTTACCGGCGTAGTGGAATATCCTGTTTTCTTCTTCGTAGCTGCGCATGAAGGCAGTGCCACGGAGCGTAAACTTGCCAGTCGCTGGCAGGCCGTTAATGTCTTGAACGGTAATGGACGTCTGAGAAATATCTAAGACATCTAATGTCTCGCCTCTTAAGTGAGAAGAGCCTCTAAGGTCACGGCGCACAATGGGAGGTACGGCAGGGATGGTGATATCAATTTCACCTACCCTGGTCTCTGAAATGAACGCATATTCCTGGTTAGTATAGAGCGTCTGGTATTCTTTGGAGGTAAAACAGAAGCTAGTCTCTGTAGGCTGAGTAAGAGCAACGCCAGTGAATTGGAAACCGATATTTCTGAGAACAAAGTAGTCTAAACCTGCATCGGATATCTCATAAGAGCCGTTAAGCCTCGAAAACGCCGTCCCACCTGCATCTTCAAGGCCTCTTATAGATACGGCATCTTCGATATCTAGTAAGTAGGTCTTAGGGTTAGTTCCAGAGCCATTCCACTGGAACTTGGTCAAGTCAGTATAGACCTGTCCACCAATTTTAGTGATATTCCAGACTGTTCCAGCAATGTTTGCCGTTTCTTTTAATTGTGGAAATCTTACTATATTCTGAGCAGTCCCCCCAACTACCCGAATCTTGGCATTTGCACCAAAAGAACGTGTAGTGAGGCGCAATCTATTTACTTGAATGGAGCGATCCAGGAAGACATCGGCGAATATCTGATTTTGCTGAGAGTTTATGGCTCCGGCTAGCTCCGCAGCTGTCACCGCAGTGATGTCGCTAAACTTATCAGACTGGAAGACCACTTCCACGATACCTACATCTGTCTCGACACGTAAATTGTCGTCGTCCTCGAGCACAAATGGCTCATAGGATTCTGAAATCATAGATGGATGAAGGATAGAGTAGGCGTAAAATACCTCCGCAATCCTATTGAACGTAGACAGACTCTGTTTTGGCAAGAAAATAGCAGGAATAGCCAGCTTACGGAAGCCAGCCGTGTCGAATCCAGAGTTCTGGGGCACTGAAAACCCTAATGAACCTGCCAGATTCACTAAATATGAGCCAGTGGCTGTCGTCAAGAAGAGCTGCTTACGAGACTCTTCAAGTAAGTCTAGGATTTGCCTATCACCTACTTCAATAGCCTTCAGGACGCCATTGAGTAATGGTGTCTGCGACTTGGACCTGTACTTTTCTGGTACAAAATCAAATATCATGTCTTTTTATCCAGTCTCTTAAAGCGTGATGTCTTCGGCCCTTTGCACTCGGGCAATTTCTTCAGAACCAATAGCAATGAAGCCATTATCAGCTGAAGGGAAGGTAGAGTTTATCACCACCGACTTCACCCCAGGAACAACTTGGATAGCCTTTGTCAGCTCACTCAGCACCACTGGCTTCCCAACGCCAAGACTATTGATGTATGAAGAAACCACTGAACGTACAGGGTTCTTGATGGAGTTAAGCCCCACACCTTCTTTAGATTCCACGGTCAAGTTGAGGTTAATCGTCTTGATGAGCGGGGCTAAAATCTCTACTGCCGTCCCAGAAGCACGAATGCCTGGGAATGAGATTGAGTTAGTAGAAGAACCGTCCACTACCTTGTGAGCCTCAGCAATCAGTTCTGTGTAGTATTTATAAGCATCTATGCCATACGTTACATCCGTGTCAAATGCGGCCTTATGTTTAGCCGTGAGCTTAGCGCCAAGAGAAGGGTCTATCTTGTACGCCGATGTTGGAGGAGCAAGATAAAGGTCAGCAAATTCTTCGAATGCGTTAGTCTGTGCATATCCAAGGGAGAACTTGAACCCCTTGTATGGAGTGGCTTCTCTGAAAGAGATGGAAGACACAGAAGTGCCGAGCGTCACTGTCTGCGATCCAGTAGGAGCGCCAGCGACGGTGCACTTGACATACACGCTATAGCTAGAGGTGATTCCGATTTCTGTTATAAGCCATGAGCCAATCAGTGAAGTCGCAAGCCACGAAGCGCCCGCTTGTGGAGAAGTGATCACCAGAGAATCTCCAATGGCAATGGAGTCCGCATCAAAGATACGAACATGACGCTTATCGGAAGCAGAAGTATCTGAGTCTCCAATGGGACCACGCATCCAGAGCTGTGAGCCATAGACACCATCCACTATGCTATGTTCAACGATTTCGTCTAATGCGTTGGGATTATGGAAAATCACCACATTTGTGCCGTTATGAGCAACAATCCTGAACTTACCTCTGTTGACAAATTCAAAGGCTTCTCCAAGCTGGATGAAGTCATCTGTCGATACAGATAAATCGTCTAAGAGCATGTCGGAAGTGGACGTAGCAGAGAGTTCGCAATAGACGAACCCGGCTCCAAGCTTCTTGATACGGTAGAAGAGTTTTTCTGTGGATGAAATCTTATCTAAGTAGCGAGCGCCAGCCTTATAGTTAGTCTTGATATTCTTCTCATTGAAGATAGCAGGAATAAACATCAGGTCGCTTACTGTACCAATCACCACACCGGATTCACTCGTCATGTTAGGAGCAACGACGTATATCTCTGTAGTTGACGCAACATGCACTACGGGATAACCGATGTACTGGTTCACTGTGTCTGAAGCAATAGTATTAGACTTATTGGCTGTCGCAAAAGCGGAAGTCGACTTAATGACCAGCATGTCTCCGACGCGAGCATTCAGGGTTCCTGTACCAGAAGCTCGGTTAATCCTGGCGATTGAACCAGTCACAGTGATGTCCACTGTATCTGAAACTACAAGGCCAGAGTTGGCAGCCGAAAACTCGAAGCGACCGACATCAGCCGAATGGCGGGTGTAAGTCGCGACAGTAGTTGGACGGAAGTAGGTAACGATATCAGCGGTGTTATGCGCCGTGATTACAGAATCTCCACTCGCAGCAGAAGGAGTAGTCCTGTAGGAACGTAGGATCGAAGTCGTCTGAGCATTCTCTATAGATACCATCGAGCCGTGTGGCATAGACTGAGCAGCTGCTACGTTAGTCTTCATGCGCAGAGACTGCTCTTCACGAGAAGCTCCAGCTTCCAAAGAAGCTATCTGGGCATTCGCATTAACGCCAGTGATCTGGACGGCTCCATCTGAGCCGCTATTTAACGAACTAATCTGGATATTTTGCTGGCTATTGACTCTGACCACATCTGACTGTGTCATCAATGGGCTGATAACCGTATAGTTCAGCCATTTCTCTAAAGCCTTAGAGTTTGCAGGAAGCAGAAACACCTTTTCTCCAATATAGGAGTAGCCAGTGCTAGCGAGCTGAGCAGAAGTCGGCAGGACTGGGTCTGCATATTGAACCAGAGCCTTGATTTGCCCCAAGAGTGGGTCATACGTGTGGATATGAGCCATACAGCCGTAAGGAGCACCAAGCGAATGGTAGTCGATTGAGTCAGAAATCGTAGTCAAAGATGTATCTGCAGTCAGATTACCATGAGTGAAGTACGAGGGGTAAATTACTGGAGTAGAACCGACTGAGCCAGACGTTTTCTCTACAGTGAATACAGGAGAGTTAGGGAAGTAGAGAACTGCTGCTGCGATGACATCGTCAATAGTCTTGGAAAGAAGAGAGAACGACGAAACGGGATTTACTGCACCGTCTAAAGAGAGAGCGCTGTACGAACCAGCTCTGATTCCTGGGGCTGCCACGACAACGGAGTTAGCCGAAGGAGTTTCCGTAATCAAATAGCTTCCAGTATAGTCAGAAGCGCCAGTGATATTCAAGATATTGCCGACTACATACTTCCCGCCAGAGTTAATTCCAGCAGCAGCGATTGTGAGCTTAACGATTTCTGCTCCCGTAGGAGAAGTGAAGTTAGACGGAGTAAGCGTATAGCTGTTCACCCAAAGCGAACCATTGATAGTAGGACCAGAAGTCAGAGTGCAATATGAAAACAGATTAACGATTCCGCCATCATCTAGAGACTTGTGCGAAATGGCCAAATTTGGCTGTCCGGACCTGTCTGGCAGTATGAAGGAAAACTTCATACGGTGTTGAGGGCCATATTGCGTCGATTTAATGACCAGAGCATTGGCAGGGTTAGAGCCAACATATGGAGAAGTCGGAGCAATAGAAGGGAATACGGCATGGATCGCACTAGGGCGTACCAGGATGTTGAAATCTGTTAAATCGAATGTTTTGAATTGGCTATTCGACGCAAAGAACGGCCTGCCTAGAGGATAAGTAGCATCCTTGTCGTCTGGATCCCGCAAAGTGAATTCCAGCTGAGCTCCTACTGCTCCATTTGCCAGAGGCACCATTGAAAGTATTTCAGCCGCCTTAGCCATAGGGATAGCCGTGGTCTTATTGACTTCGTCCTGGTCCATTTCAATTACTAACTTGTCGTTTACGCTGAAAGGTAAGTCTAGAGCCTTAATTGAAGAAGAGGAGTTGTCTACGTTGGTACCCGGTACCGTCTGAGTATCAGGCTTCTGTGTAGACGTGCCTCTAGTGAATCCAGCAAACGGAGAAGCGGAAGAGTTATGGTATGACCGAGCAATAAGGTTGAGGTTCTTCCCAGCAATAAAGATTTCCTGAGTTCCTAGAGGATACGAACCAGCAGTTGACGAAATAGCAGGATTGGTTGCGTAATCCGTGATCTGGGTGTTTGTCTTAGCAATGTTCAGGAACGAACGTGTTGCGTAGAAGTTTGCATGTGTGGAAAAGGGAGTAACAGAGGTCACATAAGGGAAGCCAGAGGCAATGTCTCCAGAAGTCCTTGAAGCTACGTGAGGCTGAATGCTGCTATTTGCCGAGGTTTCAATGAAGTTGACTGCTGTACCGATTACGGCCAACACCCCTAGAGTAGATTTCACTGAGTCGAAGTTGTTCGACCTGATCCCTAACTGACGAGGTGAGATCTTATAGCCGATGAAACCGATAGCTGTGGCATTGATAGTAGATACTAAGCTGTCTATAGATGCAGTGCCTACTGAGCCAAAGTCAATCACATGCGGTTGAGCCTTATCGCTCTTGAATGCTCTCAAAGAGAAGAGAGTCATCTCATAAGGATATGGGCTGGCCGATGGTGCTCCTGTAAGAGTGAACGTCCCAACAGTCGAAGAAGCTGTGGTCGCAGTAGAGAACGAGAACGTAGTCGAAGTCACTGCGGAGATTGTACGGGAGCCGGTAATGTTACCAGAACCACCAAATACCGAAGCTAGATCAGTAGATACCGAAGTAACGGAGATAGTATCGCCAACTATAAAGTCGTGTAGAGGCATCGTTACAGAGATGGTAGCTGATCCGAGAGAAACGCTGACAGATTTATCAGTAAATACGCCCAATAGAGCATCTTTCTGATCTGCGGCAGTCTCGATTTCCACAAAAGAGTCTGCGTAAAGCAGAGCATCTAAGGTGTTAGGAGAAACAGCGGAACTGACGGTAGCGCCTGCGTTAAAAGTAAACGAAGTGGTCGTAGGCGTTGAAACGACAGTGCGACTGCCATTGATGTCACTAGCGGTAATGCCTGAACCGCCTGTGAGCGCTGCGTTACTGATAGTGATCGAGGCACCAGGGACGAGCTCATGTGCTGAAGTAGTGGTTACAGTGATGAGCGAAGAAGATGCTAGCAGAGTGAACGTTGCGCCCGTAAAGGTCGCGTTACTGAGGCGTGTATTCAAGCCCTTGCGTTTTACGATAAAAGGAAACACTGCTCTCGTTGGAAACGGCTTAACAGACGTTGTATCCCTTACTGGGTAGATAAAGTCGCCTACCTCAACGGTTCTGAATATTTCTAGGTCGTCTGTAGTGAGCTTGACTAGATTAGAGTTTACCGATATCGCAGTAGGAGCGACCGTAGAGCCATTAGGTGGAGCCACTGAACGTACAGCAAACTCGCCATCGGCTGCAACAATGATCTTAGGGGTGCCTAAGGAGTTAGCTCCGAGACCAAACTGCCCGGTAGCCGCCTTCAGAGACTGAGCTTCTGCTCTAGTTAATCTGGAGCCTAGAGTAATGTTTGAGCCAGAGTCTAGCTTATTCTTTAATTTAATCTGACCAGAAAACCTATTGAACTCGTAATCCGCAGTGGCTCCAGTATCAGAGAGAGCCTGTGAAGAAGCCCATAGCTTGTTCAAGCCAATCCAAGATGCAGCAGAGCTATCGGCTCTAGTGGCCTTAACCTCCAGAGAACCAGAAGAAGAGTTTGTTTGCCATGAAGTCCAAACGAGAGTATTTCCAGAAACAGCGAACTTGACTCCAGCCACCTTAGTAGCCAAGACTGTAGCCCACTGGGCCAAAGATGCAGTGGCGATAGTAGTGCCAAAGCGTGTGAAGTCCGCATTCGTAATAGTGACTGTCTGCTCGACTCCATCTACGACTACGATATTACTCGCCAAGTCTGAAGTATCTAGGCCAGACCACGGGTATACGGCAGTCGTCAGAGTGGCGGTGGTTCCCTTAAAGGATTGGAGTTGATTGTTCTTGTAGAGGTACAGAGGTCGAATCTCTTCAGTAGAAAAGCCTAATAGCTTCTGGAGGTCGCCAGAAGTAACTTGCATCACTTCAGCTTTGCCAGTGCGATCGAACACAACAAGATACTTGCCTGATTCTGCAGTTCTGAATCCTATGCTAGTTGCCTGGGCATTAAAGGTTCTTACGATTTCAGACATCCCTGCCGAGGTAATATCTTGGTAATCTGATGCATAGACCCTAAAAGTCTCAGATACTCCATCTAAGGACACGGAAAGAGTATGGCTATCTTCTAACTGGAATGGCCCGATGTTGGTTCCAATGACAGTAGGAGGAGTAACTGGATATCTAGCAGTCCTAAAGAGTAATTCTTGACCAGAAGCAGAAGTGAGCAAGTTTTCAAAATCCTGACCATCTAAGGTAGGCTCCAAACCCGAGCCGTCATCGATGTAGCATCTTGCAGGGTCACCTAAAAGAGCTGGTTCAATAATTGATACCGAGCTAATGGCTTTACCCGATACAGGGTCTCTTAGTCCCCTGAGCGCAGACGCAATAGCAGACTTGGTACCACGACCAAGAGTGGAGAAGTGATTCTTGATACGTTCACGTAGATTTTCGTCAGTTTCAGCTCCAGCACCATTGCTAAAAGCAAGGCCATTGGTCACTGTTGCCCCGGCAAACGGAATGTTCGAGAAAGTCTTGATTGCTCCCGAAGCTACGTTGCCTTCTTCACCGAATGTCGAACTCGTGACAGGAACGGATGCCTCAGCTTCTCCGTCTAACAGCAAGGCAGCGGTGTCGGTCGAGAACTGAACAGAGACGTTGCCGGAACTTGCAGGAGCAATGACCGAAGTACCTGCTGGAATGGAACGAGTCCCTCCCTGAGCCAATACCACTGTCTCGCTAAACCCATGATTCTTTACCAGAGGAGTAGACACACTCAGTGTCAGTTCATAGTAAGTGGTGAAGTTTTGTATGGAAGTATAGTTGATAGGTCCTTCTTCGTTCAAAGAACCACGTCCAATGTAGACCTGCCCAGTAGCTGGCCACCCAGATGCATTCTGGACATAGACCCTTAAGGCTCCAATATACGGAGCAGATTTGCCTAAATAAAGAGCGGAAGACAACTTACTGAAGTTGCTGCCAATGCGGATTGCTCCACTAGAGCGCCTTGCAGGCACTCGACCAATGCCGCCAATTCCATCTGGAATGGCGAGTTCAATTGCTTTTGAATCTAGATCTGAACCTACGAGGCTCTCAAGGTTAGAGCTCTCAAGCACCTTTAGCAAGGACACCTGGTTCTGGAAGTCCGCCAACGCAGCTGCTTCCAAGATGGTTCCAATTACGGAACCAGGTGTCACGTCTGTGACAGAAGTCTCTGCCAAGAGACGTCTCACGCTATCAGCTAGCAGTTGTGATACGGATTTTACTGTGATTGCCATTTATGCCTCTATTACACAACATACGCCAAGGGAATGAGCTGGTCGGAACCAGCAATCTTTACTTCTACCGTCATAGATATCTTACCTTCAGGACTGATTGTGATTCCAGCCACTCGAACAAGAGTATAACGAGGGTCTCTACTGATTGCCTGCTGAACAGCCACTGCAATCTGACTAGCAACATCACCGCCCAGTGCGTTACCTATCATGTTCGGTATACCATAATCAGCGTGTAAAGGCAATTCCCCTTTACTGGTTGCAATCACGCTATTAATAGCCTGACGCACGTTATCCAGCCCAAATGAGAGTTTAAGGTCTCCTGTAGGCGAGAGCACCAAGTCGCCAGCGCTGGTAGTGTCCACGGCTACGTCCACGCCAAATGCGTAGAGAGCCTTATCTAGGGCCTTTAAATCGGACCTAGTAGGCGGAGCTAAGCGAGCATACGGACTATCCAACGCGACAGGTATCTTCACATAGCTGAAGTCCTGAATTGTCTCTGGCTTATAAACCTTGATGAAAGCAGCGTGATTCAATTTAAGTTTGCTGAGGTCCTGTGCTCCAGACAGGTATAGGCTGACCGTGCTGTCTTGGTTATCGGTGAACTGCTCTATACGCCTGATTTCATCTGGCACCACTCGGCTGCCTATCTTGATATTTGCACCTATTCTGAACCTATCCTGATTAAGGATAGGCACTCTCAACGAGTTGGTGGAGGCATTTTCTGTCAAAACTATCTTCGTTCCAGCTAAATCCACAAAAGGAGGCTTGAGATTATTGACAGTCACTAGCTCGAACCAACGGGTCTTAGTGCCTAAGTAGTCCTGAGCCATTTGCTCTAATGTTTGCTCAAAAGGAACTATCGTGTAGCTCTTGTAGATGTCTTCTTCAATGAAGGCTCCAGAATCAGAAGTCAAATTCCTATTAGCAAACCTCAGAAGATTCGGCTCCACTTCTCTTAGGTTCTTAAAATCTAATATGATGCCAAGGATAAAGTGCTCAAGCTCCACTGCCTGGTCGATCTGCTCTAAGTCGCTGATAAAGAAGTCTCTCTGCTTGACGCCAGAAGTACGTTTCTTGTAAGAGTTGTATGTCACATCACCTAAGCCTATGAAGTCAAAAGCCAAGTCTCTTTGTGTTCTGAGGAACCTGAGCATTGCCTGGAAGGTTGAGCTATTGAACTCAGAAATACGCTTAGCCTCTGTATTCACAAATTCCTGCTCAGAGACTGTTAAGCCTAAGCTGTCTAATGGAATGTACTCTAAAAGCTCTGATGTGTTTGAGAAGAATTCGGTTGAATTGTATGGATTAATGCTACTTCCAGAGCGCCATCCTGTAATGTGGTTCTCTATCTGTTCAATGCCGTCTTCAAGATAGCTGTCTCCTCCTGCCACACCTTTCAGCAGAGGCTTCAGAGCGCTTTCCCAGTTTGCTATCATCCATGGCCAGCGGTCTGAGGCTAGCTTAGGAAACATACTCAGGTCTAGAGGTGAGCTACTCTTTAGAGCAAGAAAAAGTTTTAGGTCTAGGGTGACCGTTGTCTTGTCTGAGTATTCTTCGTGGTTCATGCGTCTTCAGCTCCCTAGTTTTTTGTTCTTCTTACTCTCTTACGTATTTCAAAGGCAACTGTGAAAGAGTATTGCGCTTATTTTGGCTCTTTATGTTCCTGTATTCTCCATTGTCGTCTAGGGAGTGGTTAGCGACTAGGAGTCCTATCGTCGATTTTGTTCTTCTTACTCTCTTACGTATTTCAAAGGCAACTGTGAAGTAACGTTACAGATTTTTGTCACCCATAGTCTCATATGATAATCAACATATGATTTAGGAGCATGTCTCTCAGAGATTTTATAAGCTATCGTTGAGTATTCTTGGAGGTTTTCGTGACTAAGATCATGGTTGTCGGTGATATACATCTCAATAAACGCTACGCCCAACGTTCAGAGGCTCTGCTCGACGACATCAAAATCAAAGCAGCAATCTCTAAACCAGATTTCATAGTCCTGTTAGGAGACATATTCGATCATCATAGAAATATGTACTCGGATCTGTGTACCATATTTGAGAAATTCCTATCAACGGTGAGCTGCAAGGTTGTAGGGATAGTTGGTAATCATGACATGCACGACAGTAGAACATACTTGCCAGAATCTCACGCTCTCGCTGCATATAGAGAACATCCTAACTTCTTGGTAGTAGATAAGCCAATATTGCAAGTCATCGGTGGCCTCAACATTGGATTCGTGCCATACACTCCTCCTGGCTACTTTGCTAGGGCAATCTCTGAAATGCCAGCTCAACCAGAGCTCGTCTTTGCGCATCAGGAGTTCATAGGCTGTGAAATGGCAGCTTCGCACCGTAGTACCGTAGGAGACCCGCTTCCTGAAGCTTATTGGGTCATCTCTGGGCACATTCACGGCTACCAGCGTGTCGGTAAAGTGTGGTACCCCGGCACTCCATGCCAGCATCAGTTTGGTGACGGAATGCGTAAGAACTACAGCATGATTGAAGTCAAGGAAGACGGCAGTTACAAGGTAATCGAACGATTTAAGGTGGATATTCAAAGATTCATAACCTTCGAAACTAACGTAGAGGGCGTTGCCAAACTAGACCTTTCTGGGCAAGATATCTACAGAGTTGTTCTTATAGATGAAGCAGCAACTCTTATGGCATTCAAAAGAACTCAAGCGTATAAAGACCTCACTGCTCTTGCTAAGATTAAGCTGAAGCCTGTCGCCCAACAGATTCACGTAGCTACGCAAGACACTAGGCTAAAAACATTTGAACAGAGACTTAAGGAATATTCAAGTGAAGCAGAAATCCAGGACGCCTATAAAGCTATCTTTGAATAACTTTCGTTCCCACCAAGACTTCTCAGTAGAACTCCCAGCAACAGGTCTCATTAAGCTAGACGGCAGGTCCGGGACAGGCAAGAGCACTCTGTTTCACGCCATCTTGTACGCTCTTTACGGCAAACTCAATAACGTCTCAAGCTGGGGCAAGGACCAGACGACGACCGAGGTGGAGCTAGAAGGACTCGGATTAGCTATTAAGCGCACTCGTAACCCTAACCTGCTCACCTGTAATGGCTGGACAAACGACCAGGCACAAGAGCTCATTGATGCTACTCTCGGCATGAACAAGGTAGAATTTGAAGTCAGTTCTTACGTAAAACAGAAGCAGCAGAACAGTCTCTTAAATCTCTCTCCTGGAGAGCAACTAGATCTGATTTACAGTTTGGCCTTCAGGGGAGGCAACAACCCCGATTTCTATCGCGAAAAGATTAAGACGCAATTAACTCTCTTAAGCCAAGAGAGGGTAGCCATTGACCGTAAGTTGGACCATTACCGGGGTAAGCAGCTCAGCTTGACTGAATTGGCAGTCTTCCTAGAGAAACAGGAACAGGAATTCACGGTGGCGGATCCAGATAATCTGGACACTCGCTTGCGTCTCGCTGACAAAGTCTCTGCTCTCAAAAGCAGAGAGCTGGAGCACCTTTATAAGCAAAAAGAAGCTCTTTACAAGCAAAAAGATCATCCAGCGCGTAAGAACTTTCAGAATGCTCAAGCTTTTCTGGCTGCTTTGCCAGAAAGGATAGCAAATTGTCAGAGTAAACTCCTTCCAAAGGATTCAGACGCCCCAGAGCGCCTAGCAGAACTCAAAAAAGATCTTAAAGATCTACAAGTAGAACATGTCAAGATAGAAGCAGAACTCAACAGGCAGCTAAAACAATGGAAACGATCAGAATCTGTAGCAGGTTTACGAGAAACTCTCGATAAGGTCCAGGTTCAGCTCATTGACAACTGCTCTTTTGTATCAGAGTATAACGAAGTAGAAGAATCTTCAGCTCTCAACCTTAAGATAGACGCCGAAACGTGGCTTTCCACGTACGAGAGCATTCGGATTGCCACAAATAAAGACAATAAAGACGCTCTAAGTCGTAATATTGCTCTACAAAGAAGAATGCTGGCAACTAATACAACGGACCAATCCTCTAAGCAGACAGACATAGACAGTCTGTCCAAGAAGTTAACAGAGCATGAGGACAGCGTCACAGAAATCGAAGTCCTCGCCAATAAAGAACAGACAGCTCACAAGATTTTCAAAGAAAAAGCAGCTCTCTATTCTGAGGAAGAACTAGATAAAGAGTTCCGTAGTATCGACGAACGTGCTCGTCCAGCTGCTGAGGCATTACGGACGGCAGAACAAGAAGCAGGAAATCTCAGAAATGACATCCAGCGCCATGAAAAGTGTCAAGAATTCTCATCTAACCTTGAAAAGACTCAAGCTGAGCTGGATTCTGTTCTTGAGATTGTCGATGACGCCGTGTCGCAAAAGAATCAAAACTCTGTAATGTTAGCCCAGACAGAAACGTTGCGCAATTTGGCACAGAAGGTTTACCTGGAGATGGTTGAAGGTACGATTACAGAAATAAATCTAAGAGCCAAGTTCTGGATTGAAGCCCTGTTTGAAGGGATTGTTGTTGACGCAGACCTAAAAACAGAAAAAAAACTGAAGTCGAAAGAAGGAATATCAGACAAACTATCCCTAGAAGTTAGCTTCAACGGCAACCTCCTCAGCAAGCCACAAGAACAGCTCTCTGGAGGCCAATACTCTCGTCTGGTGTTAGCGTTCCAGCTGGCTCTCTGCGACCTGTACGACTCCCCTTTACTGCTGCTAGACGAATCGCTCCATGGGTGCGATCTGGAAACCATGGAATCCTGCATAGAAGCCATAAAAATAGTGTCGGAGCGAAGGCTAGTTATTATGATTGAACACCATTTCCCGGCTGAGAATTTTGACGAGGTGATATCTCTTGGAGACATTACTACTTCTTAAGCTCCCAGTGTGGCATATCCAAGAACAACAACATCTCTTGAAAGGAGAAGCAAAATGACAGCAAACAAGGAAAAAACAGGTCCCACGAAAAGTCACAGAGAGGCAGAATTTTATCGCAGTCGAACTTCCACCTGCTCCAATGGTCCCCAGCCATGTAACATCTTCAAAAATCCAAGAGCATTGGAAGCTTCAGCAACAGCAGCAGACGAGACACGAGTAACTAAAGATTCTTTTACCATAGTCAGCAAAGCAGGGTAACTATTATTATTAAAATAGAAAAACACACACACATCTTTGAACGAAAGGAGATAGCACGACAACAGCAGCAACGGCCGTGAAGCCCAAAAAAAACAGCTCACACCAGAAGCGAGAGCAGCAACGGCACACCATTATGATGAGGTGATATCTCTTGGAGACATTTGAGGCATTTCTAGATAAGCTCAAGCTATTTAAAACGCAATACGCCACAAAGCAGCTGAACATCAACATCTCCCAGATCACTACTTTGATCATGGCGGGAGCTTTTGACTCTCTGTGTACAGTCACTCCAGACTACGTCACTAGGCTCAAGATGATAGAGCTAGTCAAGAAGGTGGCTAGCTCTAAAGCTGTCCTGGCAGTAGGTAAGAAGGGAGCTATCGGCCTAGCTGAAATAGACTCAGAATTCACCAGAATGCGTTGGCTCTCTAGTGTTAATCCGACCTTCCAGTTCCGCATATCGGATCGCTATTCAAGCACACTAGCAGCTCTAGGCTTTAAGGCCACTGGAGCAACTAGCATCCCATATAAGAAGGAGAACCTCAGGATCCACTCAAGCTATAGTTCTGTCTACGATGAACGTTGCCTAAGGCCATATATGAGCAAGAGTGCAGTCAGTAAGCCAGGCATTGTTGCTCTGTATCTTGGCTATGAGACCAAGACCTGGGGAGAAGGCAAAAAGCTTCGCAAGCTGAAGTTCACAGACGGCTCTGAAGAGTTTGAAGTAGTGATGTGGCCTAACTATGGAACCAATGACGAGTTTGACAATAAGCTTACTCAGGCAATGTACAACTACAGACGCAAGGTGTGCTTAGTCATTGGCAAGCCAGGCAATCACAGAGGCTACAAGACATTCACTCTGCAAGAACTAATTGCTTTAGACCTGTAAGAACAGATAAGATCCTCTTAATGGAGGATCTTATGGCAAAGAAGAAATGGGTCTTGCAGGCATCGGTGATTGGCTGCCTACGACGCAACTTTAGACGATCGGATGCTTACAACGAATGCCTCAATGCCGCCAAACGAGAGTACTACGTCAACTGTAAAAATGGGAATAAATCACGTAGGGTCCACTTCCAATGTAACGCCTGTAAGAAGTTCTATCCTAAGCAAGAAGTGCAGGTTGACCATATCGAAAGTGTCGTTGATGTCAAAGAAGGGTTCCAAGACTACAATACCTATATCTCCAGACTGTACTGTGACGTTAGCGGGCTCCAGACGCTCTGCAAGCCCTGTCACCTCGTGAAGACAAAGGCAGAAAACTCTCTCAGACGTAAAGAAAGTGCCAAGAAGAAGCCTAAGGTAGAGGATAATAAGACTAAAGCGGCCAAGAAACCTAAGAAGCGTTCCTAGTTGCTTTAACAAACAAAGCGTGTAATACTCAAAAAGGCCACTGTGCGGGCAATTAACTAGACATAAGGAGATCCAATGACGCAAGTCATATATTACGATAAACCATTTTACCTTCCCATTATTCTTGACCTCTCAGGTCTCACTCCATCAGATAAAGAAATCATGATTCCATTCATGGAAGAAATTGGCGCAGAAATGATTAAGTTCGTTTCTGACTTCACTCTTCCTGCCGTTAACACGATGCTTACTCACGGCTATCCACATCTTGCCCAATCGCCCAATACTCTCAAGCGACCAGAAGCTAATCAGCTTTTTGCACGTAGCTTGAAGCTGTTCAACCCAAAGGCCGTAGTTAATCGCGATCCAGACGCAAGTCGCATTGATTTAAGCGTCAATGACGTATCGGATTATGTCCGCATTGTGGACGCCTTAACGCTACAACAAGACAATATAACCTTGTCGCAGTTTTGGGACATTGGTAACTTAAGTGCAGTGCCACACTACGTAACCAGGGCAACGCCGCTAACTTCAAGACTAAGTCGTAACGTGGTTAGGGTCCCCAGGGCACAGTCCAAGAAAGCTCTAGAAGAGCGAGTTGAGTTTATTAAAGCTGAGATTGAAAAAGCGTTCAAGCTGCAGACAGAAGAGCTTGAAGCTGAATTCAAGCGATCTGTTGAAAATGTTTTCCGTTACGGTTCACGTTCATAAACCAGGGCTCATGAAGCCATTAAAAGGAGCATCACATGCAAAACTTAGATCCAATTTCTTTTGATTATTCCGCAATTGAAGAAGGTGACTTTTCTGTTGGCAACAAAGGCCAGGGCGAGCTCGTCAACTATCTTGGTAACGCCAAGACCACATGGCCTCTTGATGTACGTCTGGTAGTCAATACTAGCTCTTCTGCAGAAGCCAAACCCTACCATGAAAACCATTTCCATGAATGTATGATCGGTGAGCAATATATCCGAGTTCCTTGTGCTCGCGTCGTAGGTCAAAGCTGTATGATCTGTGACGCACATTGGTCGCATCGCGACCAGGCTACTCAGTTAGAAACACGGGGCGGTAAATCTGAAAACCATCCTCTTCATGGCGAATACATGCGTCACTTTACTCTTGCTAAGATGTACAAGCAACAACAACGATATGCGATGTTGGCTGTAGTTCGTGGCGATAACAAAATCAGCTGGCTTGAAACTAAACCTTCTTTGACTAAGTCAATCTTTGGAGACAAAAAGAAGGGCGTTAAGGGAGCAGTGGATGCGATCAAGGAGTTTGGTGTATCTGTTTACAACCCCTTTGAAGCTACTGGATGGCTGAAGCTCAGTAAGACCGGAATTGGACTGGATACCGTTTACGCGGCTTCTCCTACTCTGACTACTAAGATTGAAAACAAGCGTAAGTCCGAAGAGCTCACTGAAGAAAAACTTCACCCGTCTCTAATTGAGAAGTTCAAGGATCCAAGCAAGCTCTTGAAGATCAACGAAACAATCATGAGCAAGCTCTGGTCCGAAGAAGAAATTCATGCATACGTAGAATCAGCAGGGACACAAGTTCCTGAGCGTGTTCTCAGGAAGCCCCGTGAAAGCAAGAAGACCGATGACTCTTTTGCTAGCAGTGAGGCAGCAAAACCGGCTAAGTCTATTGAGCCAATTGAGCCAATTGAGACGACCTCGTTCGTTACAGACGACTTTGATTTGTTTTAATTAGCCTCACTTCACCATAAACAAGAGCCCACGTATAAACCATGGGCTCTTTTCTTTTCAAGAGAACTGAACATGACAGTTGCGGCAATAAGGAAACGACGTGATTTCCAGATTGAACACAAACCGAAACCAACCGCTTGGTACGAACTTGGTCACCCAAGTGCTCCGTTTGTGATTTCATATGACTTTGAGAACGGCACCTATCTTCCTATTGATTGGTGCCGAACCAAGAACGTCAAGAGCGCTGATATCTATTATCTGGATAATGGCAAGAAATTCCGAAACAAAGGCTACAAGAAACGATTTGATTCACGTTTAACTATGGGGTGTTGAGAAATGAGTGTAGAGAATGTTGAATCGGTTAGTGCTCCGACTGTATCAGAATTTGACGGTCAAACGGCCACTGTACGGGAAGTGACCACTTTACTTCCTGGCGTTAAAGTCAACATGCGCGACTGGCATCTTGCTTGCTCTAGTCCAGACGGCAATATCCAGCTAGTGAGTATGGACGTCGAGGAAAAACCCTCTGAAGATAGTGGGTATGAAATCCAGGCTGGCTCTTGGCGAGTTACGCCGAGACTCGGACTTCAGTCAGTGAAGTTTGCGAATAACGCTTATTTTGAGACAGCAACCACACGCAGGCTCGTGAAGTTCTTTAATACCTTCAAAAATAAGCTTCATGTGTACGATCTACTTGGCATAAAAACCAAGAAACGGGGATTGCTGCTTGGGTCAATACCGGGCGTAGGGAAAAGTAGTCTAATCAACTATTTCGCCAGCAAGATTGACGCTGCAGATAAAGCGTGTGTTCTGTACATTGACAGCCAAGACGTAGATTACGAAATTGTGCAAACAATGTTTCGTAAAGCAAAGCCTGGAGATGGAGTCGACTTCATCGTACTGATTATCGAAGACTTAGGCGGTAATGACCTTACTCATCGACGTCATAATGTGGACAGCACCTTGCTCAATTTCCTTGACGGACAAGACGATGTATTTAAGATTCCTACATTGATTGTAGCGACTACCAACTACATGGACCTGCTTGGCGAAACACTTAATGACCGCCCTGGTCGCTTCGACCTTGTATTGCAAGTAGATCCGCCTTCTGATGATGAAAGCATGACCCTGCTTGAATCTTTCATCAAACGCACTCTCTCTGCTTCGGAACGTAAAGCAATTGCAGGAAAACAATTTACCCCAGCCTACTTGCGCGAGTGTGTAATTCGGCATATGCTCGACGATATAAGCCTTGAAGAAGCGGTGGAACAGCTTAACTCTCAGCGCACTACAAGCAGAACCAAGACTCATCAACGCAAAAAAGGCCGCAATCTCGGCTTTGCAGACGAGGATTAATTATGAATGAACTGATTAGGACAGAGCTTACGGAAAGTGTGATCCACGAACTCGTGTACTACATCTCCAAAAGCAAGGAAGCGGCAATGATCACGGAGCAGGATGCTCCCGTATTCTTGAAGCAGATCGTCGATGGAATCATGAAGACTGGCGACTTGCTAGCTAAAACTGGATATAAGGCTTCGATGTCTCGCATAGAGCGTAAACGCATTGAAGCGATATCTGCCCTGGAAGGCTACAAAGAATACTTAGTCGAGAAGGGGGGCAAAGGAACAGAAGCAGAACGAGCAGCGTTTGTTGCCTCTAGACCTGAAGTCATCAAGGCTGCAGAAGAAGAGGCTTACTGGGAAGCAATGTATGTCTACTTGCAAACAGTCAAGAACGCTCTCGTAATGACGCACGATGACGTCAAAAAGACCGTATACACACGGTCTGAATTACAGAATAGACAATTTATTACAGCTTAGCCAGATGTGTCCGTTAAGCTCTAGGAATTTCTCTTAGAGCTCGTTTCAGAACTGGTCTCCCAGTGGGCTCTTATGTCTAATCACAAAGCTTCTCGTTTCTCCACTATCGGCCCTATCTTGATCGTAGAAGACGGCATTGCCGATAGAACCTTTCGCTATTTTCTCGAGATTCAATCATGGGATCGTCACACCTCTTCATTTCGTCCTTCTGGGATTATGGATTCCGCATTTGCGCATTGCACTCATATCCAATTTAAAACCCCATCGGGATTCAGCGTGACTATGTCGAAGGCTAAGCTCATGCAGGCAATAGTCCTAGCCACTCTGTCTAAGGAGAAATCTAGTGAAAGAATTTTCTGCTACATCCCTTTCTCCGACACACAATTCTACGTATGATCTCGTGGAGCAGGCCTAACTCGCCTGCTCCTTTTTCTGTTGCTGCAAACCTCACGTTATCGAGGAAATACGCCCATATGTCAAAATTACCCAAATATCTATCATCGTTGTTTAAATCTGAAAAAGTTCAGGTTGCATCAGAAATGATGAAAAATGAAGCCAACGCCATACGCTCTTCAGGTTCTGTTTCTCTGGACTACTGCTTAGGGGGCGGTATCCCAGTAGGGGAAATGGTCATGTTCTGGGGCCTACCAGGATCTGGGAAGAGTCTCCAGGCTCTTAAAATGATTGCACAAGAGCAAAAGATATACCCGAATAAATATGCCATCTGGATTGACACTGAGTACTCTTTCAGTTCAACTAGAGCTGCTAGTCTAGGAGTAGATGTAGATCGTCTAGTAGTCATCAGGTCTAATACGTTTGAAGGAGCAATTGCTCCTTTAGCGAAGATGGAAGCAGCAATTGCTGAAAACAAAGATTGTTGCGCCATTGTTCTAGATTCCGTGAAAGCTTTAACGAGCATTAACGAACAAGGACAAATGGAAGAAGGCAATGTGAGCAGCGCTGCGAATGCTTATGGGGGTATTGCTAAGAGCGTAAACCCCGCTCTGAACATCCTCAATAGGCTTGCCAACGAATGCCAGATACTCACCATACTTTGCAACCACGCCAACGCAAATATGGACACCATGACCTCTAAATACCAGCCATGGGTTCTCACTGGAGGCCAACGGCTTAAGCACCTTTGCTCCACCATCATTTTCTTGGAAAAGGTGTCTCGCAAAGACAGCAAGCTGGTAGACGAAAGCCGCTTAGACGCTCAAGGCAATGCGATGCAAGTTGGTTCTCTGGTTCGCTGCAAGGTTAACAAGACGCGCCAGACAGTAGAAGGCAAGGTGGCAGAGTTCTACTTGAATATGGAAACGGGCGAGCTCGAGAAGAAGGAAAACGAACTCGGGCGTTTAGCTCTAGCTTTAGGTGTTTTGACTAAAAAGGAAAATGGAAACACGGTTTACTTTGGGCCAGAAGAACGAGGCATCAAAGCCGGAAGCATAACTGCATTTATTGAGTTGCTTGTTCGGGACAAAGCGTTATATGCTAAGGTATTAGCCGAAGTGGCAGCGGTTAAAGTCAAGACAGATCTTCCTAGTGATTCAGCATTCGACATCATTGACATAGAGGGATAAGGCCAATGGCTAAGAAAAAATGGAACAAGAACCTGTTGGCGGACTTCGTCATCGAAGCTGCAAACTTCTATAAAAAAGAACCTAAGGATCTGACTGAAAAAGAAGTCGACGCTTACGGTCTGCAGAAATACAAGATCAAGTACATGAACAAGAGTTTTGAGAATCACTTTGGTAAAAAGCGCGAGGTTGGTGCTGAGCTATCACGCTTCAACGGTGCTCGCACAATGGCCCAGTCTATATGGGAAGGAAACACCGATGAATATTTACAAGAATTAGAGACGATGACTCGCTTACAGTTCCAAGGAATAGCAGAAGAAGTGGGTCTGTCGTTGGGAGGCGGACAATCTACAATATACGAATCACCTATCTTCAAGTCATTTGACATCCCTGAAGAACTAGCAAAGCAGGCTTCATATCCTGATGTGGCGAGAAACCATAGATTTACCATCACTCCAAATTCAATCATCATCTGCGTTCCTGATATGCACTTACCATTTGTCAATCAGAAGTGGTTGATCTGGATGCTTCAGGAAATTCGCACTCTAGTGGCTCTGAATCCTGAAAAAGAGATCCACGTTGTAGCGCTAGGCGATGCGTTCGACCTGTATACACTATCCCGTTATGAAAAAAAGGCGGATATCAGTGTAGAGCTTGAAATATCAACGGCTCGCAAGCAATATGCAGATTTCTGGGACTCAATTTCTTCATCTTGTAAAAAGTATGCGCTCATTGGCAACCACGAGGCTCGCTCCGCTGCCTTTGCCGCTAAGGTGGGCGTCAACCTTTCGGGTTACATTCCTACTCCTAAAGCTCTGGTGTCACACCCAGGCGTCTATACAGTAGATTCCGATAAATGCGTCTTGATCTTCCAGGTAGAAGGCGGAGAACGATTACAGGTGCTGCACGGCTACCTCTCTCAGAGTGTAGCTCACTTCCGCAAGCTGCCGAACGGACACATCGCTCACGGCCATTTACACTCAGCTGGAGTCGTTCACTTTGACGAACAGTTCTGTATGAGTTGCGGCCATGGAATGGATACCGAGGCCATATCCGCTTCTTATGCTCACGCAGCAAGTAAGAAAAATACTCAACTAGGGTTTGGTAAAGTGAAAGTGGATGCTAGAGGCAAGATGCAAGCGGAATTCGTGAGGTATGTATAACATGGACATGAAAACCAAGATCAAGCTCTTGGCAGATATCCAAGCAGCCATAGATTCAGATAGCTTCCAGGCAAGCGTCAAGACGCAGGCAAGCGGAGACTACCTATGGGAACGCATCGGCGTGTTCCTCAACTCTGAGCTTGAAAAGCTCTTGAGTGGCAATGGTGAGGACTCTAAGGTCGAAGAAGCTTCAGTGCAATCGGCACAGCTTTTAAAGACTCTCACCAAGATCAATAAGTCTGAAGTAATGGACATCTTAAGACGCCTGGAAAGTAAGCTCGGAGGACACGCACAACAAGCTCCGGCTGCTCCGGTTCCTCAGACAGCTAAGCCTGTTGCTCCAGCCCCACCTTCTGATGGGACAGAGTATGACGAGGAACCTGAAGACCTCGATGCAGCGTTCGAGAATCAAGTCAGATTTGAGGACAGGGCTAAGCCATCCCAGATCAGGCGCAACCCATCTGGTCGCGGTGGATGGGTGGGAGCCTAAGGAAAGTAAAAAGGAGACGTTATGGCACAGATTTATATTCAGGGTTTTGGAATTATTGGTTGTCTACTTGCTGTGCGTCTGGAAGACCTGGGCGTACCTTTTACCTGGTTTGATAGCGACGAGAAAGTACAAGCTTTTAAAGCTTCAACTGGCTGTTGCTACCCAAGCGGAGAAGCCGTTGACAAAGCCAACTACGAAAGGTTCCCAGCGGAAGTCTTAAGCCACCCATGGATTAGCAAGTTTACCGAAGTAGCCAACTATGCCTTTACCCAAAAAAGCATACCGCACGACGCCCCCAGAAGCGGGTTACAGGTTGTCAGCGATTTTAATGGGTGCAAGCTATTAAATAAGCCCAGCTACCACATTAACGCTCAAGAATTCGTAGCCCAGACTCGAGCTAGGTTTGATGATCGGAATAGTCCTGTAGCCCCTCAGGGGGCTTTTGTTATCCACGCACACGGCTTCCATGCTGTACGTCCTACGACGTATCGGTGGGGCTGGCACGCTAAAGCAAAGGTTACGATCCTGGAACCTGGGTTGATCTTAGACAAGCGAACGTGCTTTAACTTAAAGGAAGGGCGCTTTAATTCATCGTACTTATACCCTGTTCCTGGCTCCGATGAGTATTACCTTGGCACTCACTTCATCTTCCAACGTAAGGCTAAAGACCTGAACATGGAAGGTAAAGCGGAGTACATCTTAAATCACATTCAGAAGGTTGCGGGCTCTGTTCTTGAGGTGGAAGTGGTGCCAGGTTCAGTCGTCACTGGCTGGCGTCCAGCTTTTGAAGAAGAAGGACCTGCCTACATATTAGAAGGAGGAGAGTTATTTTTAAGGCCCCAAATGGCGAACGGGTGGAGGCACCACTTAACGCTCATGGATCAAGTTATACCGGAGATTCAAAGAATTGGTATCTGAGTATTCATAGAGAGGAGAACGGGTTATTCAGTGTTAAAAGATTCAAGTTTTCAGAATTCTCTCCTAGGAATTTTAACGAAGCGCTACTGACTGATGCCTCGGTGACAGAAGTGATCTTGTTTATCAAGGATACCAAGTTCATCAATCAAGAAGAAGAGCTGCGTATTTTCGTACAACGTGCTATCTAGGAGAACGCAATGAATCTTTCTGAACTACACAACTTCGCAGACTTTGAAAAGGCTTCTCTAGCGCTCATTAAGACTGGCGATGCTGACCCTGTTTACCCTTTCCTGAAGCAGCTCATTGCTTTTGAGAAGTTTCACCCGACAGAAGCGTGCTTCTTGTATGTGTATTTCTACTCATTAGAGAGTATGACCGCTTTCTTACGTAAGACTTCTTTATCCTGTGGCACTGAAGAAGAACTCAAGGCTACTTTCACTGGCCTGAAGTTTGGAATGGAACGTGGGCGCACTCCTCAAGTAAGAGACTTTAATAACTTCCTCAAGGCTCGCAGAGCATGGCTAGGCATTAACTTTTCTGAAGCAGTTAAGTCTCCAGCTCACTTCCGTGCAGCTATGAAGGGCGTGCCTTACTTTGGTGAATGGGCAAGCTATAAGATGTGTGAGGTATTTCAAAGAGCACTCGGACACAGCAGCTTAGACCTACCTGACATTGGCATTAACGAAGGCGATGCTAATAGCTCTACGGGGCCAATCTTTGGGCTCCGGTACTTATATGGCATCGACAACACTTTTACCCGGAGCATTATTCCTGAATGGAACGCTCTAGCGAATACGTTAGCGGCCCGTTGGAATGCAGACTTATCGGAAGTGGAGACTTGCTTGTGTAAGGTCCCTAAGATTCTTAAGAAGGGCTCTTACTTTGTTGGTCACGACATCTGGGAGCTCTCCTTGCTGAAATCTCATTTGCCTGACTATTCAGCAATCATGAACAACTGTAAATTTGACCCAGCTCTCTGGGACTTAGAGCTTGACCATAAAGAAGTCAATAAGCTCAAAAAGGCTTATGTGCGTGATGGCATCCTGGCTAATACATAAGAATTAAACTATTTGCCTTTGATTTTCGCCCATGTTACTTTATAACAGGCCAATAACACAAAGAGGTTTCTATGCCACGAAGAAGCAGATCTAGCCGTAACTCTAATACTCCCCAAGACAGCCTCCACCCTTACGAAGCTAAATTCGTAAAATACTACAGCGATGAAGAGCTTACTCTCCTTCGTTCGGCTGACATCGAGCAGCTGAAGACTATTGTGTCGGAGCGTACCGCTCACGTAATGAAAAGCGTTTCAGAAGTGGAGGCCAATCCAGCATTCATTGCAGCTCAGGAAGTGATCAAAGACTTCAGGGCAGGCTTAGCTGAAGTCAAGAAATACGCCGATACCAAAAAGCTGATGGCCATCTACTTGCTTCAACAAAAAGGAGTAGTTGACTGTGGCGCGGTAGAAGGCGAATAATCATGGAGCTCGCAGAAGAAGGCGTAGAATGCTACGACGGTCGCTCTTTGCGACACAATGATGTGCTCATAAACCTGTTCTTCTTTTGCAGAGCAGTCGGAGTGGGCATTCCAGAAGACACAAGCAGGCCAATTGAGTTTATCCGTGAATATACAACCAAACATGGACTTTCTATGGACGAAATTGCTGAAAAGGTTGCCGAGTACCGTCGTGTTTACAGAATCAAGCGCCGAACTAACCAGAAGAGGCGCATCGTTATGGACAAGGCAGAAGAAATCGCCTTCTTCAAGGAACACGGTAAGCCAGAAGCTAAACAGCGCAGCTGCCTTCGTTGCGCTAAAGGTTTCCTCTCAAGATCAGGGAACCGGGTGTGCGATAAATGTAACTACCTGATCAACAACTACCTCACCGTAGGCACAATGGACTGATACCGTCGCCCACACCTCGTATTAAGAGAATGTGGGCTTTTTTTGCGCTTGTCTGTAAACCTTAATTTCGATATAACCGAATAAACCATAGGAGACAGACAAATGAAAAAGGCCGTATTTTTATTAGGAGCTGGAGCAACTGGCAAAACTACCGCTCGGCTTGCCTTGTGCTCAGGAACACCTCAACAGAATCGTGTTCAAGTCATGCTAGAAACCCCAAAGGGACCAGTGAAGAAGCCGTTTTTCTACACGCTCTATGACAATGCAGCCTTGGCTGGTAACATCGGCACTGGAACAGACGGAAACACTGCTCCAAGACTTATTCGGATGTCCTTTTTCAAGTGCCTGGAACTTAACGATCTCGTAGTAATAGACGGTGTCATGGGTAGCCCCCGTCTGATTGAAATGGTGAACGACTACGAAGAAGAAATCAAGGTCTTGTGTGTACACTTTGATATCTCGCCTACAGAGACGCTTCGGAGGCTCTCGGAGCGTAGGGCTCGTAATGGTATTGTGGAAACCGAGCTACCAAAGAAGACCTTAGACAACAGTAACGACTTTATCCGCAGGGCGAAGCACACTGTGGCTCACTTCCAGACTAAGTGCACGAAGCCGGTGTTTTACGAAACCATTCAGGACAACCATACTCCAGAGCAAATTGCTGAAATCATCAATAACGCTCTCAATCTAATGTAAGGACTATCAAATGAGAATCTACGGAACTTACCCGGTCCTACACACGTCAGAGATCTTCGCTGCTCTTGAAGAAAAGTCCCAAGACCCTATCAAGCCTGTAGTGTGTCTTGCCTGGGACAAACGTGACAATGTCGTTATAGGCTATGGGGTTAACAAGGTAATAAAACCACTCCTCGGCCATCGTGGAGCACTGCAAACAGTAGCCACAGACCTTCACCCCGACAAGAAATTCTTAATGGTGCATGCAGAAATTGACTGGCTACTGAGCATTGGCCAAGGACCAGCAGACCGTATGGACCATATTGCTCTCTACACGTCAGTGCAGCCTTGTATGGAATGTATGAAAATGCTTCTGAATGCAGGGGTTCAGCACGTCGAGTGGCTTACGGATAACCGACACCAGGACGAACAAGCTATAATAAAGAAGTACGTCGGTAATATCCTATATAAACAAAACTCAGAGGGATTAATGCTCTCTGCGCCACACTGGATAGTAGAAAATGGAAGCCAAAAAGTTAGATGAGCTCTTGAAGTTATGCCGGAACAATCTCTTAAGGAAGTCGGATGCTCCTGAACAGGTTCAGGACAAGATCTACAAGCTGCAAAGCGGTAGGGACAGCATTTCGCCTAAGAAGAATAAAATCGGCAAGATAGACCTGCCTAAGATTAAGAGCCTATTGCCAAAGCCGGTAGGAATTAAGGCTCCCTCGCTTTTACCCCAAACTAATAAAGCCATTCACTCCGACGTGTAAAAGACTTCTTCATACTTATTCGTATACAACTTATGTCTAGATGCTGAGGGGGGAGTATGTCCCTTCCCTTCCTTTAGCAATTGTCTGAATTCCTGCACACTTGCCGCTCCTGTAAACTCACAATCAAACATGTTCTCAGTTTTACGCCTTGCTACCGGCTTCATGCCAAAGCCAGAGTAGAACGTGTAGCCGTCTCCCTTAATGTCGGCTAGGGCAGAGTAACGAGTCAAGCCTAGCTTCTTGCCTTCTTCAATAGACGACCACATCAGGTTCTTAGCAATACCTAGCCCACGACACTCTGGCGACACCCCAATGTAGATCGTATAGACGTAGTCTTTCTTCAGGAAAGTTACAGCGTTGAATCCTACAATCTTGCCGCCCTTAATGGCGACAAATGGAGGGGATTTCTCCCACATTTGCCAGCGAGTCCAGATTGCACCGAGGTCTTTGACGAATTTCCCCAAAGTCTTAGCGAGAGCCACTACCTCCTCTTTTTCTTCTGGAAGCATTTTTCTAATTTCCACTTCTGTCGCCTGCATATGTCCTCCTGCTAATAATTTCCACCCCCCATTATGGCACCATTTACCATAACAGACAACGGCTACCGGCTTTAGAATGTCGAGATCCGTATCATTTGAATTATTGGAGAGAACCCAATGTCAGAACATATTCCAGCTCCAGATATCAATAACGCCTTGCACCGCATAGAGTACAAGGTCGATAAGCTCGACACCCGACTTGACAGTGTAGATGTCACCTTAGCCAGGCAGGAAGTCCATCTCGAAGAGCATATTCGTAGAACCAGGCTCCTAGAAGGACGACAAGAGAAATTTGAAGCAAACATGGCAACCATTGGAGAGTACGTAGCTCAAGGTCGCGGAATTAAAGCGATGATTGGCTGGGGGATCGGTGGCGGCTCCGCTATAGCGGCAATCGCTTCTGCCTTGTGGCAAATCTATAAAGCAATGACAGGGAAGCCTTAACCATGGCGATAAGAGATAAACTAGGATTCATACTATCTTTAGTTGGCATCTTGGGGTTAATCACGATGCACCTCAAGAGCGGACTTGATGTTCAGATGGCCGTACTCGGTATCGTTGCCGCATTTACTGGAACCAGGGCCTACCAGAACACCAAAATCATCCAAGCAGCCAGTGCCGACCCTATGGCTGATACAGGCGAAGCTATAGACAAAGTAACCGGGAGTAACTGACGATGAAGATCAATAAAGCGGGATTAGATCTAATCAAACAATACGAAGGCTTACGTCTCAAAAGCTACAGATGCGCAGCTAATGTTCTCACGATAGGGTGGGGATCTACCGGGACGCACGTCAAGGAAAATATGGCCATCACCCAAGAGCAAGCTGAGCAGCTACTCATGAAAGACTTAGTAAGATTTGAAGAAGGCGTGGATCAGCTCGTGACTGTATCTCTTACAGAAAACCAGTTTGCGGCGCTCGTGAGCTTTTCTTTCAATGTCGGGCTTGCCAATCTTAAATCATCGACTTTATTGAAACTATTAAATTCTGGTAAATATAAAGAAGCTTCGCTTGAGTTTTCAAAATGGAACAAAGCTGCTGGATCCGTGTTGGCGGGTCTCACAAAGCGTCGTGAAGCAGAAAAGGCTCTCTTCTTAAAGGTTACTTAATATGACATGGCTACAACTACTGCAAAATAAATGGGCTCAGATGGCTGCTATAGGCGTCATAGGAATCGGCACTGGCTTAGGCTTGGGCTATAAGCTAATTCCTCGGCCAAGCTCTGAGACCGTTGTCAAGGAAGTCCGGGTAATAGACAAAGAGCTGACCGAACGTGCAATTGCCTCTGCTATTGAAAAACTAGAGCTTGAGCAAAAGGACGTCACTTCAGAATCAGAGACTACCAAGCCAGATGGCACAATCATCAAGACTAAAGTAGTGGACAAGACCAAAGTAGAAACCAGAGTACAGATCCAGGTTGTCGAGAAGGAAGTAATAAAGAAGGAAGTCCAGACAGTAGTTAAAGAAGAGATAAAGATTATTAAGTCTCCTGCTCCTCTGCCTAATTACTCTGTAGGGCTCGAAGTGGCTAGGGATGTGGATCTTAAGGAAGGCTGGCAATACGAAGCTGAGGTGGGCTATAGAGTCTTAGGCACCAGCTGGATCACTGGCTCGTACAATCATCAGCAGAAGAGCGTTGGGCTCGGTATCAGAATTGAGTTCTAATCACCACTTTGATACAAAGAAGTTAATAAACTCTTGCGGGTATTCGTTCGCACACAGATAGGCTACCAACTCCACTTCTGAGTCAGTTTTAAACAAGAATCCAACCTTTTCCATATTTTCCTCGCTAGGCGCTTTACGACTGCCCGTCACTCTATTCGTAGACCAGCCTATTCCCTTAAGAGGATAGATCTTCTTTGGCATCTTGACGTTCAGGATTGCAGGCCACTTAGGCAGATACTCGCGCCACCATAAGACGTACAACGAGCGAGCCTTATTCCCCATGACCTTAAAGATCATTCGATTATCACTGATGAAAAACGTCATTTCTCTTTGACCTTTTTTACAGGTTTTTCCTTTACTGGCTTTTTGGTCAAGCCAGAAGACTCCAGGTCTAAGTCTATGAAAGCTCTGAGATCCTGGGCAAAGGTTTCTCCTATCCCCTTAATCACACAGAGAGGAGCCTGAAGCTTTTCTCCACTGATAACAAACTGAGTTGGATGTGAAACCATTACGTCAGGCTGTAATAGCAGGTCGCCTAGGTCGTCTGCGTAGCTACGGAGTTTGTCTTCATTGTCGTATTCACAGCTAAGCTCAGCAGCCCAGAACTCTAGAGGATACTTGTGCTTAAGGTAAGCGGTGTTGTATGACACAATGGCGTAACTTGTTGAGTGTGCACGGTTAAAACCGTATCTTGAGCTCGCAAGCACCATGTCAAACAGCTCCCTACCTTGTTCTGGAGTCCAGCCTTTACGTAAACAGGCGTTGGTCAGCTTTTCTGCTTCGGCTAGCAAGGTTGCCTGGTCCTTTTTACCAATAGCTCTACGCGCAATTTCTGCTTGCTCGTAAGACATATCGCCAATATCACGGAATATCCTAAGCAGTTGCTCTTGGTAAATTGGCGTCCCAGCGGTGGAGCCTAAGATAGGCTCTAAAGAAGGGTGAATATACCGAGGCTCCACGTTCCCTTTACGATATTGGACGTAAAATTCAACCGCATTCCCCTTAAAGTTCTGAGCTGGATCCACGATCTCCCAGTCAAGGCATGATGGACGATAGAGGGCAATGTTGATAGAGATTTCCTCTATCGTTGCTGGCCGAGTGTCTACTCCAAGTTGGGAAATCCCAGCCGTGTTGGTCTGAAAGGTCGCACTAGTGTCACCTTGCGCATAAATCTTTTCATATACTTCTGGGTCATGAGGGTATTCTCCCCATGGGATGCTCACGCCATGGCGTTCCTTAATCAAGCGGGTTGCCAGGTCAACAGTCATCATCTTCTTTACGCCTAAGATGTCTATCTTGACGCCTCCGACATACTCTATGTCTTTAGGATTGTAGGCCGTGGCCAATTCTCCTGCAGAGCCTCCCACTCTATATACAGGGAAGTATGAAGCAACAGGCTTAGGTAAGATGACGAGGCCACACGCGTGAACTGACTTCTGCCTCTGAACACCACACATACGAACAACTAGGTCCCATATTTCTGGGTTATATTTGGCATATTCCTGGAGCTCCCTAGATTGCTCAAAGAAGCCTTTGATGTGTTCTCCCTCAAGCTCGTAGCCAAACAGCCAGCCTGTTTCATCGGTCCCCTGAGGAACGATTGGCATACTCTTGGTCAACATTTCAGTTTCTTGGCGGACAGCTCCTAAAATTGCTCTCTCGGCATCCTTAATAGCTGAACGTGGCTTCAATAGCGAGTCTGTACTTAAAGAAGCCATCCGGTCACCGTACTTCTCACGCAGTAACGCCATGATCTTGTCTTTGTCGGAAAAGTCTAAGTCTGCGTCAGGTAACACCCCAGCTTGGATACGTCCTTTTGTAATGAAACGCTCAAACGGTAAGTCGTACTTCAATGGGTCCGTAACTGTAATGCCTGTCGCATAGGCAAGCAGCGAGCCTCCTACGGACCCTCTGGCATTCACAAGGATACCGTTATCCTGAGCCAGTTCCACGATGTCTGTAGTCATACGGATGTATGAAAGAGCATCGAATTCTGGGCTTGGGTTTAAGGTGTCCATCTCGTACTGTAAGCGCTCTGCAATAACAGGGTCGCTGGCATCTACCTTGCCAAGCTTTGTCACAATATTCATTAGATATTCACGGTTAGAGTCAGGGTACTCTGGCAGCAACCAGCCATCCTTAGCTGTCCTGAATCTGTAGCTACCGAACTGCTCGGCATAGTCAGCCGTGTTATCTATAAGAGCTTCTATAAACCTTTCTGGCAAGTCTTCGTTTTTCATTGCATCTAGAGCGTATTCTTCAGCTCCTCGCAAGTGCTGGAAGCTACTCATTACCCAGTCATTGCCGAATAGCTTAGCATCCTGGACGATCTTGTCCTTTTTATAGGCATAGTGAGCATCCAGAGAAGCCAGAGGCTTGATCTTTGCTGGCGAAGTAACATACTTCCTTCTAATGTAGTTGACTGCCTTGCCTACGTCTGGAGTGTCGTAGCCCAGATCAACGAAGTGGGGGATACATTCATTAGTTTCTAGGTAAGCGGGCCTCAGCAGGACCTTGGTTTCTTTATGGTACATTGCCGACTTATATGTCTTAGACAGATCATCAATGATCCACTCGTCATAAACGTTTGAGTGACCGACAAGGCTGACCACCCAGTCAAGTCTCTTCTTAGACTCACGCCAGTCTCCTGACTTCAGGATAGGCATATTGAAGAACGAGCCCACGCAACCAGTGCCGACCGTAATTCCCTTAGAAGCCAGTTCTTCAAACATCTGTAAAGTCATTACAGGCTTGATGTCTCCACCCTTGACTTCCATGTAAGGAGGAGAGTAGATCAGTGGCGTTATAGAACAGTAATATTCAAACGCTGCTTGAGTCTTAAATCCAATGGTTATGTGACTTGACTTTAGGTCATTAGGGTGTCTGATATAAGCTTCTACCGAGTGGAAGACCTTTAGGTTAATCCCTTCCTTCTTCTTGAGCTCTTCTGCATACCTAAAGACACTGGCTGCACTATTGACGTTGCCATGCTCAGAGAGTGTAAAGTGCGTGTACTCTAGCTCATGAGCTCTACGCATTAAATCTTTGACTGTAGAGCCTCCGTCTAGAGACTGGTCACTATGGCAATGTAAGTTACACGCTAGACACTTCCCTTTAAATCTGTTTGAGTATGGGGGTTCGGTATAGTCAAAGAGGCTAGCCATTATGATTCCTGCTTACTATGAGATTAAGTGGTGTGTTCCTGATGTTCCAGGCACTAAGCCGTATTGTCTATTGTTCCAAAGTAGGCCGGTGTTGACTACACCACAAACTCTACGGGTGCCGTGTGACGGTCTTACGCTCTGCGTAGAGTGGTCCTGGAAAACGACAAATGCGAAGTCCTCTAATGAATCTGTGTTGGTCGCCTCGTAGAGATCTTCGATTGCCAGCAAGGAACTTACTGCTTTCTTTTGAGACTTGCGACGAACCACCATCCTACGAATGCGTACAGAACGGTCAGAGGCATCTGGAGTGCCGATAACCCCACTACCAGGATCTTCGTTCTGTGCTGGTACGCTAGTTTCTGAACCTTGAGTAGATCGTCCTGCGAGATCGTCTGATCTGTCCATTCGTATTCTCCTGATTCAAGTATTGTGATTATTCGGCTATAAGCTAAGTTCTCCAAAAAGGCAGCTAAGACTCCTGTAGTGAACCAAATCATAGACCCTAAGAACAAACCTGTAACTAACATTTGCGTAACCTCCTGTTTATAGGTTACCGCTATTTAAGTAGTAACGCAATGCCGTTAGTTCACACCTTTTTGAGTTTTGGCTGTTTTTAGGTCAATGCTCTTTCACAGTTGCCTTTGAAATACGTAAGAGAGTAATACTCACAGAAAACAGGGGGTAGCTGGAATGTTTGGCCTTGCTTAAGATCTGTTTGCTAGGTATCTTGAGTTTACCTAAACATACTGAAGCTGGAGCAAGTCGCCTTGAGTCAAATCCGTAACCTCACATTTCCCATAGTAGCCAGGAAGCGTAAAAGTCCGGAAACGGATCTCATCGGAGTGGCCTCGTTAGAACTGTTGCAAACCTTACAAACTAAGGGCAAGCAACACCAATACGTCATCAACTATAACTACTTGAATAAGTCAAGGAATGTCCCACAACAGGGAAGAGCAAAGGTTTGGTACAAGCCTGTTTACTCTAAAACACAGGACAGAGCCAAGCAGACAACCTTCGTAATTGACTTTGACAAAATAGCTCCTGAAGATATGGCTGGGTTTACTGAAGCGTTTGAAGAATTCAATATGCATGTCGGTAACGCAGCTCTGCTACTGGAGTCTCCCAGTGGGACTGGACGTCATGTTCTGTTCATTGCCGGTGGCGTAGCTAAGGAACAGATGTTTAGGAGGATACAGGAAGCAGTCATTCAAGGTTGGTTTTTACCTTATAAACAGTACGTTGACTCTTCTGCTAGCTTTTCTCCAGAAAGAGGTTTCTTCCACTCTCAGCATCTAGCTAAATGGGTGGAACAAGGTTACGTGAACCCGACATTAGGGAAGCAGGGACCAAACCGTAAATTCTGGTCAGAAGACCTTGAACTTTCCTTTACTGAAATCAGCGCCATTCTTGACGTTGGCGAGCCTATAGAGAAGCGCAGCGTAGAGGCTCTCTCCTACGACATAACTAAGACTAATGCCTATTTGAATCACATATTAAGGAGCATGAATAACAATGAGCCAGAAGAAGACCCCAGCAGAAAAGCCCGTAAAATCAAGGCGCATAAAAGCCGACGCCAAGGTGCTCTCAAATACCGAGACGTTGACGCTGCCCGTTGTGCCGTCAGACTTTGTGGAATCATGGCTGAACTCCTCGTACGACACGAGTCAGATCAGGACCTCGTACAAGCAGATATCCAGCGAGCGCAAAGTCAACAATGTGAAGCCGCCTACAACTTTCTCAAGAGCGATGCTTGCCAAGCAGTTTGCAGAACTTCAGGACTATCAGAAGTTCTTGGACTCCTGGTTAAAAGAGATAACTCCTCAGGAGAAGATCTACTTACAGACGGAAATGGACAAGATCAAGTCTGTGATGAACAGGTGGGCGTACAGGGACACAGTGGCTCAGGCATCGGACATGGCTCTGGGAGTGCTCTCGGGGATGATCAATTGCCGGGAACAGGACTTTGCTTGGGTAGCGGCTCAGGCAGTGTATTGGACGTTATGGAGAGTCTCCGTTTATGCGTCAGGAGAAGCGGTATCCGTCTTAAGGAGCTGGGCTCTAAGCTTTCAACGGACGTTTTACGAAGCCACCAACACTGGAGCCTCCTCGCAGAAGAATGTGATATCGCACTTTTCTTTACAGTCATGCGACAGGCTATGGCTACAGACACAAGGATCCAAGGAGCTTACTGTGCTTCATCGGCTAGCTACGGATCATGGCTTAAACACGCGAGCAATTATTTATCAGCTCAGCCAAATGTTGAAAGAAGCTTACTTGAATTTGCCCAAAACGCCAGTCGTATCTGGAGACTATGTCTTAAGGCACAAGGTATCGAAGTAAGGGATAACTACAAACTCAGCAATGATGAAGTGGCTCTAGCCATGGGCAAGGTACAGCTGTTTGATCCTAATAAGGTTGATAACTTTATTGATTACGTCCTGGTGGACAACATTGCTGAGTTTGGCAAAGACGTAAACAAAGCGAACCTACAGAGCATTGCTAGGATGTACAGAGAGGAGCCAGATAGGCTCAGGATGGGGGTGCAGGAGTTATTCGCCTACCTTAGCAAGCTACGGCCTTTAATGGAGCGTGGAGAGCTAATTGCCATCGGTGTAGCCGAGTTTGAGAGGTTCTTTGGCACGCATATCCGTAAGGCCGGAGCTTTAAGAGTAATCTTCATGAACGCTCTGGCTCACTCTAATTCTGACTACGTAGCTTGCGTTAAGAGGAAGTCCTACAGGATTAACCTATTTATTCTTGATCACTATGCGTCTCTAGAGACCAAGCGCTACTTGACTCCTCAACGTCCTGAAGAGCTTGCTAGACACCTGGGCAAGGGACGTACCTGGGACAGCATTAAACGATATTCAAAACCTATGTTGATCAGTTTGGGGCTACAAAAGTCTTTGGAAGTCTGGTATCGTGCTCTTGAGCTAGCAAACGTCAATGATTTGCAGCAACGTCAAAAGGACGTAAAGAGGTTTCTGGTTTTAATCATGGAACAGAACCTACCAGAACAAATTGCTCATGGAGCTTAGAGTATGGAACTGCGGTCGAAAGATGATAGGATTGTTATTACACTTACAGACAACGTTTCCACAAATGCTGTTTATCCTCAGGCAGATTTCTCAATGGTCGATATCTCAATCGACCCAGTAGAGACAGAAGCTATGTTCAGGCAGCTATATAGGACACAGCGTAGTAATCACGTCTGCCTTGCATCCTTTAGATTGCCAAAGAGGCTGCGCCTGAAAGCAGCGGCCAATGCTCTTAAAGCGGAAGAAGCTGGTTTCAAGTATCATGACCACATTACGATTCTGTCTTCAGAAGAATACAAGAGCATTCCCAGCAACCTGACTCAGTTGGGAGAGACGTGTGTCCTCTTTACTAAGTCGGATGACGTAAGGAAGGACTCCACCAGCTGGTTTAGGCCAGATGTCGGAGATTGCTCTAATGTATGGGACGTAGGTCCTCAGCCTGGTGAGTTCTTTGCAGAAAAATCAATCAGCAGGCACTTCTGTTCAGAAGTAGGAATATTACTGGCCAATGCGAGCAGTCCATTAGTATGCCGTAGATTTTTAGTGCTTGGCACCCCTGAACCAGCTATGGCAGAATTTGCTTACACTTGGAACCTGCATATGCATTGCATTTCCACTGATGAAATATCAGCTAGACGCGTAATACGGCAATATCAGAAATACCTGGAAAAGACCACAGAAAAGGACGCCCGTAAATGAGTAAAAAGATTAACTATGGACATTCGTCGAGAGAAGAAGCAGTCAGGGCTTTACAGGACATTGCCTGTATCGTAGGAAGCACCTTGGGACCATCTGGGAGACCAGTGTTGATCACAAAGCGCAATACAGCAGATCAGCTTAGTGCTTCTCACACAAAAGACGGCTTTAACGTCTTGCAATCCCTTAACTACGCAGACCCGGTCTATGACGCAGTGCATAAGCTCTGTTTACAGGCTGCTGCTAACTCAGTGATTGCTAGTGGAGACGGGACGACTTCGTCTATCGTTATGGCTGCCGAGTTTGCCGGGCAGATGCTGTTTAACTCGAACAATAATCCCCAAGCAGCGATACGTTCTTTTAGGAACGAAGTCAGTGCTGCGATTGAGGCTATTGGCGCAGAAGCTAGATTTGGCAAGGAATGCGAAGAACGTGTGGCTCTCACCTCCTCTAATGGAGATGTAGAGCTGACTAAATTTGTTCTTGAAGCCATTAGCGAAGGTTCTGCCTATGGAAGCATCCTAGTAGAAAAGGCTCCTAATAGTCGAGAAGCTTATAAGATCGACAAGGAAATTGGCTATCAAGCAGGACAGGGATACAGCTGGTTTGCTCCGCTAGCGATGAGCATTAACGACAAGATTGCTAACAATGCTGAATTCTTTATGAAAGATATCTTTGTTCTTCCGTTTAATGGCGACCTCGTTAAATGGGCTCAGCTGTCTCCGGCTATAGAAGCTCTGGTGAAGCACAAGGGACCAGCATTCAAACTCTTAGTGGTTTGCTATGAATCTTCCGAAGACCTGGGTTACTCGTTAGTCGAGATTAACCGTAAAAACCCAGATATCAAGATCTTCTTAACCAAGACCACCCGTTCAGCAGAAATCAACGGAGCATTCCAGCAGTTGAACGACATTGCTGCTTTCAGTGGGGCTCAAGTCATTGACGCTGCAAGTCTTCCTTCTATTAGGTTCGAAGACTTAGGCAATGTGCAATCTGCAAGGATCGGCACCTCCAAGACCTTCTTGCAGGGCAGAGGAGCTCAACAGTGGATCGCAGAACGTGCTCTTCAGAACGAAGAAGCGGCTCGTGTAGCTCCTAGCCAAATGGACCGAGAAATCATTAACTCGCGTAACGCCTCCTTGACTGGCGGGCTTGTGAAGCTAGTGATTGGTGGAGGTCTCTTTGGAGACTTGCCAGAACGTGCGGACAGGGCCGAGGATGCTATCAAGGCTGCTCAGGCTTGTATGCGCTCAGGAGCATTGCCTGGATGTGGGGCGAGCTATATCCGTGCAGGTCTTTTAGCCAGTGTTTCTGCTCCAGTACAAAAAGCCCTTTCCTCGATACATGACAACATCATGGAAAACTGTGGAGATGCTCGATTCCTGGCATTTGGCCCAGGGCAATCCTGCTACATCGGAGAACATTCTTCCACTCTTATAGAGGACTTCCTGAGCCAGGGTGTAGCGGACAGCTACGAAACTGTCAAGGCAGTGATCAAGAACAGTTTTGAGCTTGCTGCCATCATTGCAAACCTTGGCGGGTACAGTCTGGAAGCCGACCATGAACAGATTCAGAATGCTCGGTTGATTAAAGACGTTCTGGGGGGACCTTGATACATGAAGTTTTTCAATTTCCACGCACAGTTTGTATTGCCAGAGGATTTTCAAGGAGGGTACAAGGATGCTCTACGGAAACTCTTGGAATACGTTGACTCTTGCGATAATAATGAAGCAAAGTTAGCGATGCCGGTGTGGGTGGAAGATGCAGAAGCATTTCCGTGGACAGTGGAGAATGGAGGGCGCTTGTACGCCACCTTCTCAATTGAGGATTCTGCCTACAGTGACTTGCTAGAAGCTCTTGAAGACGCAGAAACAGAATAGAGGAACCGCAAAATGTCTCTTAGCCTACAACCGATAGAGTACTTCGGCAATGTAAACGACTTTAAGCCAGCGAGTGCCTGGGAAGTCGTTCATAACTCGACGCTCCGTATCTACTTTGTTTTAACCAAGGTAGACAGCCTTGGCACCAGGCGGTACATTCCGTCTACCGGAACAGCTGTATCCTTGAACTTCTTACGTTCAAGACCAGCTACCACTGGCTCGACTGCTCAGACTACAGCTAAGACAGCAGTGGCACTATCTTCTGACGATAAGTCGATGTACTATGTAGACTTAACCGCAGCGGACAGTACGGCTATCATATCTGGAGGAGTTCAGCTTGTTATTACGACAGGAAGTAACGCTCAGAACTACAATTTACCATATTTGGTGAAAAAGATCATTGCCACACCAGGGTACTGATATATAATCGCTGAAGTATAAGCTTTCGCTCTTTTTCTTTGAAGGGATAACATCATGAGCGCACCACGTTTTCATAAAGTAATTAAACAGCTTGAAGAGGGTCTTTACAACCTTGGATATGCTAAGGCAAAAGCTAAATGGCTCGGTAACGACGCCGCTAGCAATGCAGCCGGATACATGAACTTTACCGACACCACTTCTTCCACTGGCGATATTCAGTTTATCGTTCGTATGAAGGCCTGGGAAGTAGCTGGTCACGCTTGGCCAGACTCCATGAAGACACAATCACACGCATCTGGCGAATTCATCGAAGGACCTGCCTTGGTAGAGATCTTCATGGAAGCTGCTCTTGCTGATGCCTCTGCTGGTATGTTCTCCGGAACTGCCGCAACCGCAGCTGCTGCTATCGCACGTATGAAGTTCCAAGAAGACATTCTTCACATTCTCCGTGGACAAAATGGCGCAATGGTACGTCTGTACCTCACTGCTCCTGGATCTGTTCCTTCTGTTAATGGCGTGAATGGCGCTGGTTCTGATTCGCTCGGTTCTTCGATCGGCGTATTGCTTCCTTACGGTCGCGTTGCTGCTCCTGGAACTCTCCCAGGTTGATAAAAGGGGAGTCGCAAGGCTCCCCCCTTTTTCTTTCTTCATACTTCTCAGAGGTTATAAATGTCACAGCTCTCCGCAGCAGACAAGAAACTGCTCAACGACTTATCAAAGTCGCAACCGGCTCTTAATAGAGCTGGCGAACCTAACGCATCTTCCGGCATTGCTATCGGCGACCAGCTTTCACTGGCTATGTCCGCAGTCAGCGTTAAAGCCACTTATGACTTCGCTGCTTTGGGAGGTGGAATCTCCACTGACCTTGGCTTGGGCGTTTTCATCCCAGCAGGAGCAATCGTCACAGCTGCTATCGCAGAATGGACGACTCCTCCTACTTCCGCTGGCGCTGCCACAGTAGACCTTAAAGTTGGAACTATCCTAATCGTTGCTGCTCTAGATCCTTTAAGCAAGTCTTTGGGAGCAATCGAAGCTTTGACAGTAGTTCCTATGAAGGCTGCTAGCAAGCTTGAACTTAAACTTGATATCGACGTGGCTGCACTTACGGCTGGAAAAGTGTCCTTTTACGTCTCTTATATCCTGCCATAATTGAGGTGACAAATGGACAAGAACGAACTCTTAAAGGTGATTGACAAAGAAGTCAGCGAGCTCCTTGAGCTTAAAAAGTCATTTGACGAAAAAGCTGGCTACGAAGAAAAAACAAAGAAGCCAGAAGCTTCTTCTGAAGCTAAAGAAGGCCCCTCTGACGCAGAAGGCGATGCTATGCACGCAGCGGACGAAGGCTCTGAAGACTTAGGCGCTTACGCTAAGAAGCTTTCAGACGACGAACTCTATGAGTTGTTGAGCGCACTTAGTGCTGAAGCTGAAGGACGTGGCGTTGGCGAAGACTCTCCTACTGAAGGACAATCGGTAGCTCCCACTGAAGCTGGCGCCATGCCTCCAGAAGCTGGAATGGACCCAATGGCAGCTGAAGCAGGCGCGATGCCTCCAGAAGCTGGTATGGATCCTATGGCTGATGCAGGAATGGACCCTAATGCGTCTGCTAAATCTTTAGAATCGCATGTTTCGGAACTCTCTGACGAAGAAATCGGCAACTTGGCTGCCTTGCTTGAACAAGAAAAGTCTAAGCGTACCGTTTCGGCTGCTCAAGGTTCTGCTCCTGGAGCTCCGCTCGCACAATCTGCTCCCCAAATGGGTGGAATGCCTCCTGAAGCAATGATGATGAAGTCTGACATGGCTGCACTTCAAAAAAGTATCTCTGACCTCGCTAAGAGCGTTGAGTCTATCAAGACACAGTCCGCTAAAGACCGTGACACAGTAGTTGCTCAGCTCAAAGGCAAGATTGCTACTCTCGAAAAGAGTCTCTCTCCCGCCGCTACTGAAAATACTCTTCCAGCTTCGACCTACGCTGACCCTCAGGTTAAGGTGCTTCAGAAGTCTGAAGGATCTGCTCCTGAAGTCAAGCTCATGGGCGAACAGCTCGCTGCTTATCTCTATGACGAGCAGAAAAAGGGTAACAAGAGCATCAAATCTAGCCTAGTCAGTAAAGCCAACCTCTGTAAGTCTGAAGAGCAAGTAGACGAACTCTACGTTGAACTGAAAAGACTTGGAGTTAAGCTTCCATCCTAATGATCACACCCGCCTCTCCTGTTTATCCCTGAAGTTCCCACTTCAGGGATTTATTTTTGCCATATGCTAGTGTCAGGGGTTTTATAGTGGGTTAAAGTAATTCAAGGAGGTTGTTATGCCAGATATCTTACAACGTTTTCAGTGCTTGGGTTGCCACCGACAGGTGGTTGACTTTGATGCTCCAGCTTCATGTTCATGCCCAGCAGAGGCTTCATGGAGAGCGGTCCCGATAGTTAGGCAGGCTCACATCACCACAGGGATGGCAGTGGAATTCGTTTACGACAGCATAGACTCCATTGATGAAGCAGTCGCCGAGAGTGCAGAAGAAGAGTCTCTTAATCAAGAGTTTAAAAGGCTTGAAAAGGCCAGGAGAGAAGAACAATCGTGACCCAACAAACAACTTCATTAGTTCAGAACAGGTTTGACGCTAAATTCCTTAAGGCGTCTCTGTTGCGTCTAATCCTAGAGCCTCACCTGATTACTAAGTTCAAGGATTTCTTATACCCAGAACTCTTTGATATCCAGGATAATTACCAGACCATGAAGCGTCTAGCTTCGCTAGTGATTGAAAAGTCTAAGACTGGTGCAGTCTCTATTGAAGCTATGTTTGGGTGGCTTCAGATGTACGGAGCAGATGGGGAAGAACGTGAAGCCACCATCAATATGCTTCGAGAAATCCAGCTGGACGATCAGCTCTACAAGTACGCTCGTTCTGACCAAGTGTTTGAATCGTTCTTACAGTATCTAAAATCCAATACGTTTATCGAGTCGCACCGTAAGGTTAAGCAAAAGTTTGACCAAGGCGACTTTGAGTCTGCCTACACCACCCTTGAAGGGCTGATCGGTAAGCTAAAGACCATCACTCTAGATAACGTCGAAGATGCGAACTGGGAAGAGTCTCTGGACTTCTTAGAAACAGAATCTAAGACCAACTATGGCAACTTCCATATTGGTCTGAATGACTTTGATGAAAATGGTGGCCTTGAGAAGCAATCGCTTAGCATGTTCATCTCCACTTCCGGTGGGGGTAAATCTATGATGAGCGTCCATATGATCAGGCAAGCCATTAAGCAGGGCAAGAAAATCTACCTCTGTTGCCTTGAGGACCGTAAGAGCACTGTTCTCAGGCGCGTCTACGCAGCCATGACCGGCTTACCGATTAACTCCATTAAGCGTATGTGCGACATGCTTCCAGAGCATCGCAAGCGCATGGAAAAGGCTAAGATCGACCTTGAAAAGTACGTGACGATTGAGTTTATGTATGGAGTTTCCCCTACATTCATTCTGGAGCGTGTACGTGAGCTCATGGATCGTCAGCGCATTAACGGTAAGCCTATGTTTGAAGTCGTAGTGATCGACTACTTACAGCACGTAGGTCACTTAGCCGCAGGAGATGCTCTGCACGAGAAGCTACACAGAGCTAATGCCGACTTTAAGGATTTTGTCCTCAAGCATAATGTGGCAGGTATCACCCACTTTCAGGTAAACCGTACCGGAGCCAATAAGGTTGGAGACAACGGGCTGATTGATATGTCAATGATTGCAGGCTCGTATAACGCTTGTTTCGTGGCTGATACCATATTCAGTATCAATCGTTCTCCGAAACAGCGAGAAGACAATAAGTGTATCTTGTATGTCCTTAAAGGAAGAGAAGGATGTGCGGAGCACAAATACGAAGTCGATACCGAGTTCGACAAAGCTAGATTTGTGATGGAGACTGCTTTACGCCTTGATTCATTAGGTTAGCTAATAGATGTTGCTTCTGGAGTTGAAATAACGGATAATCATATTTCCCCCAAAAACCTGGGGATTTCTACCCCATTTTAAGTTCCTAATAGTAGAGGGTTCTATGCAGGATTTTGGCCTCAATTTGCTTTCCAACTTGGTCTTTCTTCGTACCTACGCCAGCACTAAGCCAGACGGCAAGAAAGAATCGTATCTAGAGACCGTTGATCGAGTCGAGGGAATGCATGTGGCCAAATTCCCTTACATTGAGTCAGAAATCAAGAAAGCTTTTTCATGGGTAAGAACGAAACACGTAGTTCCTTCCATGAGGAGCATGCAGTTTGCTGGTCAGGCAATAGCGAAAAGCCCAATCAAGCTCTATAACTGCTCATTTACGGCCATCACTAAATTTAAAGACATCGCCGACATCGCCTTCCTTTCTATGAACGGAGTTGGCTGTGGATATTCGGTTCAGAATAGGCATGTTTCACAGTTGCCTGTCATTTATTCTGGCGAGTTAGAAGTATTTCAGGTACCCGATAACCGTGAAGGCTGGTCTGATAGCTTTGAATTGTTGCTAGAAAACCCTGCTCTTCAGTTCGACTACTCTGTTATTCGTCCTAAAGGAGCTCCACTTTCTTCTGGAGGCACGGCTTCCGGACCTGGCGCTCTTCTGGAGGCGCACAGCAAGATTCGCAAGATTCTTGAAAGCGCAGTCGAGCGAAAGCTGTCTACTATTGAGACACATGACATTATTTGTCATGTAGCCGATGCCGTAGTTTGTGGAGGAGTTAGACGCTCTGCGCTGATTTCTATTTTTGACTGTGACGATACTTTGATGCTTTCTTCCAAGAAAGGTGAGTGGTGGGTCGAGAACCCTCAACGCGGTCGCGCAAACAACTCAGCGGTCTTGCACAGGGCTTCGCCAACATTTGAAGCAGACTATCGTCGCATTATGCAGGCCTGCTATGATTCTTTTGCAGGTGAGCCAGGGATTTTCTTGACAAACGACTATGAATATGGAGTCAATCCGTGTTGCGAAATCTCTTTAAAAGATGGTCAGCTCTGTAACCTCACAGAGATCAACGTTGCTCAGTGTCGGGATGCCTATGAATTCCTTCAGGCTACATGGGCAGCCACGTTCATCGGAACTCTCCAGGCCGCCTATACCGACTTCTCGTATGTTCAGGAAAAGTTCCGCATCAACTGTGAGGCAGAAGCACTATTGGGTGTTTCCTTGACTGGCCAGGCCGAGCGCTGGGACTTATTAGAAGATGCTCAACTTCTAGAGCAAGCTTCTTTACTTATGCGCCAAGTCAACGCTGCGCTTGCACCAAGAATTGGAATCAAGGCTGCTGCTCGAATCGGTTGTGTGAAACCTTCTGGTTCCACGAGCGCTCTGCTAGGAACCAGCAGTGGTATCCATGCCGCTCATGCTGCTTTTTACCTTAGACGCATTAGGATGGACATCTCGGACCCATTGGCTGTGAGGCTGATGCAGGAATTCGGTGTTCAGCTTGCCGGATCTGGTAATATCGTCGAGCTAGATGCCTTCAATCCGGAAAACATAGTTGTCACGATACCTGTGTCAAAACAATCTGCTATTGTTAGAGAAAAAGAGTCTTCTGTAGAGTTATTGAATCGTACGAAGCATATCTATCAACATTGGATCAAGACGTCCCATAATTATGGTCCTAATACTCACAATGTTTCTCTTACTGTTTCGTACAAGGACGAGGAGTGGTCTGACATTGTCGAGTGGATGTATGAAAATCGCGACTACTATTCTGGGGTTTCTCTGCTCCCGTACTCTGGCGGGAGTTATCAGCAAATGCCTTTCTCGGATATTACTGAAGAAGAATATCTGGAATGGAAGTCCAGGTTTAAGAAGGAAATAGACTTTAGCACTCTTGACTACTCTCATCAGCTTGATGAAAGAATCGGGGAAGTCGCATGTGGCGGAGGGGCCTGCGAGATTCGGTAACTAGAACTAGCAGCATTGCGTTACGCACTTCTAAAGGCCATACTGGAACAAGGTATGGCCTTTTTATTTGGAGAAGTATTGGTGAGATTAGATATTCCACTAGATAAAGCAAAAACAAGCCTCTTGAATAGGCAGGCTCTGACTCGCAACTGCCATGCAATCGTGTGGAGCAGCGGTGTCATTAACGCCCTCAGAGTAGATGGAAACGGAGTGTTTCTGCAAGAGGATCGCAAGCCGTTTCCTATGCCTCGGATTAATCCGTTTCCATTTGGCTTACTGATAGATAAAGCTTCTCGCATCGATGTTTACCAGGGACCTCCAGATCCTGCTTTTATATTGATCACTACTGCGTGCAGTATCAACGGCTTCATTTTTAAACGGGAAGGGGCAGGTCGCCAATACCGCTTGCTTTCTGGCTGGCTGATGGATGAAACCAGCGTTAACGATACAGTTGAAGATTTTTACATATTTGACAGCTCTTTAGAATGCCTGGAACACAGCCTAAAGGTTTGCATCACAGAAACAGAACAAGCCAAACTCTTAAAGGATTTTGTTTGATGAAAGTTATTCAAGACGATCTTTTTCAGCAGGCCTTGGATGCGTTTGACCTTCAGTTCAAGACTAACCGTAGGAGTATTATCCTCAGGGACTGTCCAGAATGTGCTCGAAGTAAATACTCGGTATGGATGTTTAGGCCAGAGCTGAAGACTGGTCGTACAGGAGGTCAATGCTGGATATGCGGAGCCACCTTTAGCTCGCATACATATTTAGTCAAATGTGGTGTAGACGAAACCGATGCTCGTAAGGCTTTGGGCATTGGCCGCCAGTCTCCCGACCTTAGTCCAGATGCTTGGAAGCTTCCTTCTTTTGATAAAGACTTATTTCAAGAGGAAGAAGCTGAGCGATTCATAGCCAAGCAGGCTTCGGTTCCCAGCCACTTCTTTAGAGCCTCAGATTGGACTAGTCATCCAGCTGCCGTGTACGCTCGTAAGAGAGGAGCAATCGCTCCGCTATCTCACGAAGTCTTCATTGATCCTCACACTAATGCAGTTGCCTTCCCTATCAGCTGTGACGGCGTTTTAGTGGGATTCCAGAAGCGATACGTGACGCCACAGACCATTAAGACTCGCACAGACCCTAATATCCCGAAGAAGCTTTCGTTTATTCAGTATGGCATAAAGGGCAACCCCCTATGCGTCGTAGAAGGCCCATTTGATGCCATAGCAGCGGCTTGGTTCGGTTACCATGCTGTCTGTACAATGGGCGCAGAAGTTTCCAGAGGGCAAATCCAGCGCATTGCGATCATGGCTGCTGAACACACACCTGGCAGGGAAGTGTATATAGGCTTTGATAGAGATAATCCTGGAGAAATTGGAGCTCGTAAAGTCGCTAAGTGCCTTGACGCGTATGGAGTGGATTGTAAACGTGTAATTCCGAATCTAGAAATGGAAGACTTCAGCTCCATGCTCTCTAAGCATTCGGGACTAGAATTGAATTCCATGAATGAGATGTGTGAGATTGAAGGTCTGGTCGACGTTGTCCAAGACTGGAAGTGGTGGCAGCCATTGCTTGCAGACTTCGACTATATGCCCAGAGCGGTTGTCAGAAATACATTAGACTTCGATTGGTCCGACTTCAAAGAGGATACAACTCGCAGAGGCAAGAACCTTAGAGCTAAGAACAATTGGAAGTTCCGCACTCAGTCAAACGGTAAGAAGAAAAAGTTAGTCAAGAAGCTCAAGGAGCAACAAGAATATAGTGAAGTCCGTAAACGTCAACTAAAGAGCACTCAGCAAGTATGAAAAGCAAAGCATTGTATCAGCTTAGACGACTTCCGGTTCTGAAGTCCTCACCATGGAACAGAGTAGCAGTCTTTGAGGAAGACATTTGGCTGGTTTGTAGGATGCAACAAAGTGAGTCGCATCTATCTAATACGGAGTACGAGTCTTTAGCCGTTGAGATAGCAAGAGAAAATTCTTCTGCATTTGATCCAAGCCTCAGTGCGCTGTTTCGTCAGAGCTATCAGGAAACCGACTGGGTGGAACTAGACGTCATCATTGCTTTTTGCAGTACGATAGGGAAGATCTCTTTTAACGATTTGCTTGTTAAAGATATTTAAGCATCCCTATCAAGAAGCCGAACTACGTTTTATTTCCCTCCTCAATGTGGCTGTATCATATAATTCGTACAGTAAAGAATAACTTCTAACGTCTTTATATTGTAGAGTTAGATATTAGAAAGGTTTTTGACTTAACCACATTTGGGAGATTCCATGTCAAATTTTTCCTCGCTCAATCCTCAAGAGCTCCACGTAATCGCACAGAAACTGGAGACTCTCAATAAGTCGTTTGCTGCTGGCTTCCCCGGCTTGTCAAACGCTGGTCGTACAGGAACTTCTGCTATCTCGGTTGATAACCTTGAGCAAACTGTTCGTTCTATCACTCTAGAAGATGAAGACTTCCTCTTAACCAAAGATATTCAGCAAGTTAAAGCGAAGGGTACTGTTTTTAACTACGTGTTGAAGACTGCCGTTCGTTCTGGCGTTGACCTCTGGGGAATCGAGACCTTCTTGCCACAAGAAGACTCGAGCCAATACATGCGTGTAGCAGAAGTGCTTCGCGTTCAGGGTATCCGCAAGACTATTACTCACATGGCACAGCTCGTTAACGAAGCTGATGGCTACATGATGGACCTCGAACAAGAGAATGACACCAACGCTTCTTTAGCTATGGCTGAAGGACTTGAGCGCGCTCTCTATGTTGGTGGAGACTACTACGTTGGTTCTGACGGAACTATCGACTCCATGCTCGCAGCTAACCCTAACGCTCCTATCCGTGAGCCTCGTGGGATCCAAGCACAAATTCGTGAAGGCAACAAGTCCGCTCGCGGTATCATTGGCGACTTTGTTGGATACGGTAACAACCGCCCAACAACTTTTGACGCTAAGGGCGCAGTCATTGACCGTGGCTTAGTAGACAAGATCGTTTCTGCAGTTCGTGAACAACGCGGACGCATCATCGAAGCTCACTGTACTGTTGACCAACTCCGTCACTTCCGCGCAACGTTCTTCCCGTTCGAACGTGGAGACATCGGTGCTTCTTACGCTATCCGTGGAGCCGGAGTTACTTCTGAGCCTAAAGAAGGCTTTGAACTCTCGACTGTTGTCGGTAACGTTCGCTTCATTCCTTCGGTTTTCAAATACAACCGTGTATTCGTTGAGCCAGTAGGAAGTGCAAATACTCCTGTAATCTCCTCTAGCTCGCAAGCTGCTGGATCCTCTACTTACAAAGCTGGCGATGTAGTTAAATACGTTGTTCAGGCTAAGTCGGTTGCTGGTATGTCTAACGGTTCTGCTGAAACTTCGGTAACTATCGCTGCTGACGGCAACTCTGTCAGCCTCTCCATCGCAGCTCAATCTGGCATTGAAGAGTTCTTGGTATTCCGTCTGCCTGTCGGTGGAAGCGGATTGCACAAGTTCTGTGGAAAAGTAATCGCTAGCCGTGGCGCTGCTACGACTTTCGTTGACGCTCAAGCTATCCTTCCTGGACTCGACAGTATCATCTTCTTGCCTAAGGCACAGTTCAGAGCTAAGCTCGCTGTTCTTGGAAACTTGATGAGCAAGATGAAGCTCGGCCTCCGTGGGCTTGCAGAGGAATGCGTCTACGTTAGCTACCTCACATGTATCCTTGAGTATGTGCGCCATCACGGTCTCGTTGACAATGTATATTCGGAATTAGCTGAGTAATCAAGCACTTAGCCTTAAACGACGCCTCCCCACGAAGCCTCAGGTTTTAACGACCTGGGGTTTTTCTTTGTTATATGCCAGAATTAAACTGCTAGTCATATGCCCTTAAATGCGTAACTATAACTGTAGGGAGGAGCTTACATGTATGAAAAATTCTGTATCGTTGGTCCTATCAAGGAGCACTACCCGTCTGATGAATATGTCACGGTGCAGTGTGGCCAATGTTGCGGTTCCACTTCAAGCCAGAAGATCAGTAACCTGAGAGAGCGTTTCAAGAAGAAAGGCGTAGCCTGGTATTGCGTACCTTGTCAAAAGAAGAACGCAGCAGCTTTCGCTAAAATACGAGAGGCCAGACTCACTCCAGAGGAAAGATCCGCTAAATCCAGGAAAGGCATAGAAACTTTTAAACAGAAGACGGGACTTAATAATCCCATGGATCTTCCAGGAGTCAGAGAAGCTCAGCTGGCTGCCACCACGACTAAAGAGTTCAGGGAACGCTGTACTGAACGTAATCTAGAGCTATACGAGAATCCCGAGTACAGAGCGAATACAGGACGTAAATCTGCTGAGTATTGGGCGGCGAATCCTGAAGCTAGACACGTCAGAATGAAGATGATGCAAGATCTTGCAAAAGTTCCTGAGTTTACATCTAAGGGAGAGCTCAGTTTGCTCTCCTTTGTGCAGAGTTATTATCCAGAAGCTGCTAAGGGCTATGTAGACGGCAAGGAACTCGATATATTCATTCCTTCTATTAAGCTAGCTATTGAATATAACGGAGCGTACTGGCACCAGGAGAAGTATTCTCCAAAGAACAAACATCTAGAAAAGACCCTGGCAGCAGAGGCTGAAGGTATTCGAGTTATACAAGTTTTTGACTTTGAATGGAAGCATCGTAATCATCAAGTTCAGGATCTGCTTAAGTCTGCTATGGGAGTCAATACTAAGATATATGCTCGTAAGTGCGTCATCAAAGAAGTCGAGACCAATGAAGCCGAGGGCTTCCTAAGAGTTAATCATATCCAGGGAGCTGTGCGTCCACGATCAATGCCAGTGCGTATCGGTCTATTCTTCGAGGATAAATTAGTCGCTCTCGCTACGTTCGGCAAACATCATAGAGGTACTGGGCAATGGGTCCTCAATAGGTTCTGCTGTGAACATGGGGTCACTGTCGTTGGTGGGCTTAGCCGGATCTGTAAGTCTGCTTTGAAGAAGATTGGCGAGGATATTATTAGTTGGGCGGATAGGCGCTTAAGTCAAGGCAGAGGATACGTTGCTGCTGGATGGATAGAAGATGAAGTGCTGGGTCCCGATTACTTCTACTTTGATGGCAAAGAGCCAATTGCAAAACAGGCTAGGATGAAGTCCAAGGTAGGAACGCCAGACGGCATAACCGAATCACAGCATGCCGAACTAGACGGATTAATGAAGGTCTACGACTGTGGCAAAATACGCTTTGTTTATCCTTTCAAGACTTAGCTTTTCTCCAGATACCGCCTTCTTTCTTGCCTCTATTCACTTTAGCTCCTCGAGCCTTCTTTGCCATTTCATCTACCAGAGCATTCATTTGAGAATGTACGTCCTCTTGACGGGTATGAGCTTTTATCCATTGCCATGTGACGTTGCGTTCTCTGACCAGAACCAACAAAGCCTTCCATAGATCAGTGTTGACTCGTTCTTCTCCTTGAGCGTTCAAGTATTGCTCTTGTTCCCATCTTGCTGCCCATCCCTTGACGATACCGTTCACCACATACTGGCTATCCGTGACTACTAAGACCTCTGCTCCTGGCTCCAGAGAAGCAAGGCCGCAGAGTACAGCATTAAGTTCCATACGGTTGTTCGTAGTAGACGTCAGAGCCCTTCCGGAGCCCTCTCTGACTAGCTCCTCGCCTTCTAAAACAATAAAGGCCCAACCTCCGGGACCTGGATTAGTTGGGCCACAACTGCCATCTGTATACAAGATGTAAGGCATAGGAAATGTCCTTGTTATTTGATTAAAGTCTTCACGTATGCTCTATGCGCCTTCTGAAGGTTCAACCAAAACTGAGGCTCAGTGTCGAATATGTTGCTTAGTTTTTGAGCAATCTTGGCATCTATATGGGTCTCGTTTTCTAGCATTCGACGTAAAGCTGGACGATGCATTCCAAGCTGTTTAGCGAGCTGCTTTGTGGTCATTCCACGGTCAGGCATGAACTCGTACTTCAGCGTTGCTCCGACTGTTGTCGGCTCTCTGGTCTGTTCCACAATATTAGGTTCTCCGATTTTGTTATTGTAAGTTTAACAACAGAATACAGCGCAGGCAACGGGCATTAAAGTCCTGCAAACTCTAGTGTCATCATCTGGCCGTAGTAAGAACTGATTGCGTCTCTGTTAGCTTTAATCTTTGCTTCAAGCTGTTTGATTCTGCCTTCGAATATCCTTGCTCCTGGCAATTGAGCAGACTGGCTTAAGCCGTCTATTCCTACAGATATGCCTGACGTGGGGAACAAAAGAGGTCCTACTTCGCCTAAGAGGTTATAGGTCGTCATGTCTAGGATTAGCTGCCAGACGTTTGCAGGGAGCTTATCTTGTTCAAATCCTACTTGATATGTCAGGCGGTAGGCACTAGGCCGGTAGCCATTGGAGCCAAGTGAGAGCATCGGATAGCCTCCTCTATTACCCTGGACTACAGGAGAGATAGTGCCGGTCGTAGCTACGACGTTGACCTTGCCTCTTTCGTGAGTGATCCATTCTGCCGGTATGGTGAACGTCAGAGATGGGTTAGAGGTAGTAGCATTAGGATATGTGAGTATGATGCTCTCGATTCTAGAGACAGGATACTTATGGACGTTTATCGCAAAGTATCTGTTCCAGTCTGAAGAGCCATGCCAATCGTCAATGTGGGTGGCAATGATTGGGCTCAGACACATCCCAGACATCTCTAGCTGAGCTATAGTGGATTGCAGATGCACTGCAACGTACTCTTCTGAAAGAGGCTCTTGTGTCATTGGAAACATCTTGGGAATACCGATGAGCCCAAATTTAAGAACATCCGATGGCGTCACCATAGTCTTGAAGCGAACAAAGCCGCCTTCTAGCTCAGGGGACGCTGATGATGAATCTACTCTAAATGGAAATGGCTGATTAATGTCCAATTACTTCTCCAGTCAATATGTTATAGAGATCCACTGGTGTCAGATCTTCTGAGTTAGAGATATTGGCATATATAGCACCGATTTCCACACAGATATAGGCTTGTGAGCCATTCGAGAAAGGATTGCTGACTCTAACATGCGCCATACGACGCCAGAACAGCACCCACGCAAATCCCACAATCTGCATCACGGAATAAGGCTTGTTCAGTGCAGCCTTACGGAAGTCTTCACAAAACATTGCGTGCTCGTCAGATATCTTGACTGGAATCTCTGCGACTACGGTAGCGTGTGTGAGAAATGATTCATACGATTCCTCATTAACCTTTAATCCACTTGCCTGGAATACTTTGACTTTGCCGCTTTCGTCTGTAATTTTGACATACACATGGCTGATGCCAGAATCAGTGGCATATCTGATCAACCAGGAAAACGGACCCCTATTTCTACTAAACCCGACTACTACTTCTTGCATAGATTAAAAGCCTCTTAAGTAGTTTTGCTGTGCAGGCGCATATTCAGATTAATAATCGGATCTGTCACTGTCCCTACTGAAACATATATGATTCTGATGTATAGTCCTGGATAAATACGAGCAGGATATTCTGCCACAACTTCACCCTGATTACACCTTAATGGATCTAAGTACCAGCGTTCGGCGAACATGTCTAACACGGTCCCAGCTGTAGAATAAAGACCGGCGATGTCAACTATCTGGAAGGAGAAGTAGTCTCCCATGACTTGATTCACGACCTGTATGGTTGCTCCGTTGATGTAGCGTTCGGCGGGTATTTGGAAGTCGATATTCGTTGTGGTAGTTTTTGTTGCAACTCCGCTATATCCCTTGAAGCGAGCCCTGAAGCCTGACGTATCTCTAAATGGCTTATCCCCGGTAATTACTACGTCCTGTGGTGGGACAGTAAAAATCAATGGAGCATCGACGTGAGAACTGACTAAGGCGCTCAAGGTGATCTCATCAGACGCGGATAACGCAGCCTTGAAGAATACACTCAAAGCTGTCCCTACCGTAGAAATGTAGTCTAAGGCCGTGACGATAGAGCTTTGTTGAATCTCTTGTGTAAGTCGATCGGTATTCGCAGCTTTGACAAAACTATATTGAGACATAAGAACCTCTTATAAGTAGATTATGGAAAGTGTTCGTTCGTACACCGAGCCTGTACTTCCAGATACCGACCATTGAATCTTGACGATATCATTCACCGCTAAGGTACGGACAGTATGGACGCTCATGGTCTGTGCGGTACTTTCGGAGGCAATTCGAGTATAACGTCGAGTGGACGTAATCGGGGAGCCTGCGACACTGATACTAATCGTAATATCGCGGTTGGAATGGGAGCTCGTCACTGAAGCTCCGAACATAATCAAAGCTGTGCCAGCGGCTGTCGCCGTTAGAGTCATGGAGTTCATGTCCACTAATGAAGAACTAGTCGTAGTTGAGGTGTCCGTCGAGTTCACTTCTTGTTGTGTCTTGCTGATTGCAGCAATGCGAGCATCTACTCTTGCGTTCGTATGGTATAGATTGCTACCTTCTGCTAGATTTGTAGTGGTATTGCCGTCTATATTGAGTTTGACCGTAGAGCCATCCTCACGTTTTAAGAAGATGTCGTTACCTACAGGATAAAGACAGATCTTGTTCGTTGATGGTGCGTCTGGAGCGCTGATCGACTTGTTTAATATAATCTTAGCCATTTACAGGACTCCTAATGTTCCTATGATTTCTACTTCACCTTCTATGGTCAAGGCGTCTAACACCAAGAATTGACGGTCCGCTGGGACCAATAACTTACGGTTTTCTGGGATTAAATCTCGCACTTGATGCATGCCGTAATTCTGCCAACCCGCTCGCATATAGCGTAATACATCTAATCCATCAAGATACGGTAATTCCGAGCCTTCGAACACCACAGTCAGCGAACCGTCTGTAAGATAAGGTTCCACATCATCAGAGCCAGCCCAAATGGCGTATTCCTGCAATCCAATGGTATACGTGGAACTTGCTATCAATGTCAGACCAACATCTCGTATAAAGACGTTCGACACCGTTGCGTTCTTTAACTGTAAGCTCATAACGAACCCTTTATCACTATACCGACCACTACGTTTTGAGCAGAACCCGAACTGACTTGGACAGCTATTTCGTCGTTGAGTACCACAGGCACTCCGGTCACCGTAAAGGTCCCGGTCCTCGCAGCAGTAATCGTGACTGTCGTGAGATCTACGAAGCTTGCTCCAGATCTCTTTTGTATCTTAATAGAAAATGTTGCGGTAACGTCACAAGCAATGAAAACATTTGTGATGTTACCAGAGGATAACGGAACGATACGGCCAGAGACGTTACTCGGCACGGTGTCGTTTTGCAGATACGCTCCTGCTGTAGAGTTACCAGACCTCCCCCATGTGAAACCTGGTGAAGCAGATACGGCTGCCGTCGTATTAAGTTCGTCAATGGCGTCCTGAGCATTGGTTGATATTAATCCACTGACTGAGTTGTCATAAAAGATAGACCTTGCTACGGCGCTGACCCAATGTTTGACTTTACCTATCATGAGGCTTCCACCACTCTAACGTTCTGGCTGGCAGCGCTCGAAATCAGCCAAATGGTGATATTTGGCCCTACTTCCCAGACAGCTTCCTGTCCCTTGAAGATAGGCATCCCCGAAGTTGTAGTGACGGCGGCGCTAAAGCCCCAATACATCGTGACCGTACCGTTATTCAGAATGGATAGAGTTTTACGGTTTGCGTGATTGCTTCCCCCGACTCTAGCAGCCGCTGCAGAAGTACCTACAGTGATAGCTCCATTGACTCCAGCTGTGTCTAGCACGTCAGAGACTGCCAGATCACTATTAGAACTCACTTTTGCCTTATTGGCGGGAGTAGTTGTGTCCGCTATGACTATGACAGTGTTATCGTTACTGTCTGTGGCATTGGAGTCGAAATAAGGCATTAGCTTCTCCTTCTAGAGCTCCTTGTGGGCCGAGTAGCGGCTACAGGTTCTGGCGCAGTCGCTGGAACAGCCTGAGTAGCTGGTGCCGCGGCTTCTGCTTCGGCAGTCTTGAGCAAGTTACTTAGCCAGCGATAAGCTTCTGCCATGGCAATTACTTCTACGCCTTCGAGCTCCATTTTAGCTCTTTTAAAGGCTGTGATTAGGTTCTGGATTTGGCTTACGTCTTTGTTAGTGAATTCCATTGTATCGCTCCAAATAAAAAAAGGAGAACCGCCAGGGTTCTCCTTAATTTTATCAGAGCAAAAGGCTTACGCGAGCTCTAATACGCGGATATCGCCGTTAGCGCCAGAAGCGATTACGTATAGTGCCACAAACTCTCCTGCTTCGAGTTCCAAGGACGCACCCTTAGCGATAGTGAATCCAGTCGTCGTTAAGACGCCAGAGCCACCGATGTACACTGCACCACTAGAAGTGTTCTGGATGATCACGCGAGTACGACCGGCAAGGGTGGTCGCAACGATTACAGCAGCAGTAGCAGTCACGGCAGTCACAGTCGAAGAAACAGCACGGTTAGCGGCTTGGTTGATCAAAAGACGGCGATACATGTCAGAAACAGCGTTAGTTCTGTCACCGGCAGCAGAAACAGCCGACAAGGCAGCTCCGACGGCAACTGCGCCAATCTTGATAGGATTACCGGAGTCTACAGCGTCATCAGCAACGTTGCCTTCAACATCAAGAGCGCCAACAGACTGAGCGCCGATGTCGACGGTTACAGTGTTGGTAACGATCGAGGTGCTATACAAACGTCCGTTAGCGTCTACCTTAAACGCAGCATAGTCGCCGTCAGCGTCTGTCGAAGCAGCGAGGGTGTCCTGGCGTACCGCCAAAACAAACGCACCAATGTCAGCAGAAGCATGAGCACTATCTTCAGCGAAGTCGAAGCTCGAGCTGGACTGAATGGCAACGCGGAGCGCACCAGTAGAGTCGGTACTCAAAGGAATGTAGTCGCCGTCGGTTCCTGCTAATACAGAGCCAGCGTCGTTACGGACAGCTAAGCCCAAAGAGCCGAGCGCACCAGAAGCATGGGCGCTATCTTCAGCGTGGATGCCCCAGCTTGCAGCCGTTGCAGGGTCTACACTCAAGGTGCCAGAGCCAGAAATGTGAACGTCTAGAGACTGCTTCGCACCGTTAAGAGTGGAAGTCAGGGCGGTACCAGCGCCATCTTTCAGGTACACGCCTACTTCGTCGCTATCTGCAACGTCAGCTGGGTCGTAAATCAATTTGTCTTTCATCAAAGGCATTATGCATGTCTCCTTAGTGGGAATAGGTTCTGTCCTATTCTACAGGGACAATAGATTGGAGTGCTTTATTTTAGATGATTACTATGAAGATTAAGTCCAAGACAGTATCTCTGCTACTTGGTTATCTTTGTTAGATTGCATATAAAGTGTAAGAGTAGAAGCAAGCATCAAGTTCTCTTCCGTGAAGACACACCCTCTATTAACGGTAAGGAAACTCCCGCTCCCTATGCCGCCCAAGGCGAAGCTCATCTTAAAAGAAGCCTCTCCGCTACGAATTCTTATCAAAAATCTAACAGTATTTATCGGCAGGACGTGCGTATAAACAGAAGCACTAGAAGTCAGCGAAACTCCCGTAATCAGGGGATTCACTGCCACTAAAGAGCCTGTATTTGCCTCTATCTCATTAAGGCTAGCAATCTGAGTTGACTGGTTAACCGATGTAGCCAGCCCGGTGCCAGAAAGATTGAGGCTAGCAGGAGGAACTGAAGGGTTGCCCTTCCAATAGAGCGTAAATGGGGTACCACCATATACCGAACACGACAATTTGATGTATTCATATGATTGTGTGTCTATCAGAGCAAGATCGCTACCGACGACAACGCCCAAACTTGTCCAGTTCAAGCCGTCTAGAGTGCCTTCAGCTAATACCTGATTGCTTGCTCCAGCTCCTACGGTTTGAATACGTAAACTGCCGGTGCCTTCGTTATTCAGCTGAACAATGAAGCCAGACGCAGAGATATTGCCCTGATATTGGACGCCATAAAAATCAATGTTCGGCTGACCAGTACCGCCAACGAGTGACATAGTCTGTCTCCTCCTTTTCGCAAGTGCGGTCTAGCATTAACCCCAGGTGAACATTCTTAATTTCAGAGTCGTAGTCGGTGCAACGCCGCCTGGATAGTAGGCCCAGATTTCAAGCCCAGCTTCAAGCTGCATATTTAAGTGAAAAAGCTCTAAATTTAGGTTCTTACTTGCTCCAAGAGCGAGCCACGGCACCTTAGTCTTTGTCGTGTCTTCTGGATTCACAACCAGTAGCTGGATTTCAACGTTCAGGCCGTTGTCTAGGTTAAAAGCGTGTGAAGACTGATTCAATACGATTAATCTCACTGCTGTAGACGCATTTGCAGCTGATGCCAGCTCGGTTCCGGTGCGCTCGGCATACTGAGAACGGATATTCGTGCTATTGCCTTTAAAAAGTTTCATCATTGAAGCGTTCCCTTAATATTGTGGAGTCTGAATCCTGGCTTTATATATATCACTCATAGTAAACGCTTCACTACAGGCGACGCAACGGTTCGGCAGTCTGCTCTTCATGAAGAGTTTGCCACAGCCACAGTTCCAGCATCTGATTATAGTCGCTCCCTTAATCTCAGGCTCTGGTAAAGTAGCCAGTTCCTTCAGATCAGTCGCTAATTCAGACTTAGCGAGCAAGATCTGATGATTAGTAGGCTTGTTCCTAAATTGTTTACGGCCTATGACGTTTTTATACTTTTCTGGGAGTTCTGGGGTGCCAAAAGACTTATTCAAGTCCATTACAGGAAAGACTCGACACTCAGTGTTGGCAGGTTTTACCGTAAGAGAGATGTTCATGACCTTAGTCTCTTCTAATACGTTACCGTTTTTCCGGACAGTTCCGCCTTCTACGGAGAGGCCGACTGGATACTGAGGATGTTTGACGCTATATCTGATAAGAGCACCGGCCGCCGCTGCATTAGGATGCTCTGGTCCAGCTAGTTCACCGAATACGTATAAGAAAGGCTTCTGAACGAGGTTCCAGCATTTTAGCTGATACTGGTCGTCACAGTCTTTCTGGCTGAAAATCTTTTTAGAGAGGTGAATTCTGCCAAGAATTTGGAAGAACGTGTTACTTTCGTGTTCGTCATTAAAGAGCTTGATCTCAGAAATGTCCATACCTTGGAGACTAATGCGTTCTCCTGTGCGGTCTAGACTTTCCGTGGCTCCAATGCCATAAATTTGCATGATATAATCTCCGAATTAGGGCTTCCGGACGATTATATCTGCTTATGAGCCAATTAGTTAATGTTGTCTATGCTGATGCCAGACCTGTCTACCCCTACAATCTCACCATCCAGCTCGCATATGGTGTCTCTGCCTTCTGAGGCGAATGAGAATAGCTGTTTAGCTGACTCAGAGAACCTTTTACTGACCACACAACGCCCTGAGTCGGCTTCCACCAACCTTTGTTCCCATTGACGATCATAAAAGAGCCCAATCAAGGTTGCACCTTTGTTTGTGAGCATAGCAAGTTCTGCCAAAGTCTTAGCCTGGATGTCAGAAAGAAGCTCCTGCTGACATCTTTTAACGTTTTTCTCCACCAGCTCTTCAAAGTATTCTGGGTATTGGGTATCGATGACTAGGTTAGTTCTGTCTAGAAGCTTCATTACCTCGTTCAACAGGGACCCCGTAACACCTTGCTCAATAAGGTCGTCAATAACCAGGGTATGGCCTGCGGTTTGAATTTCCTTGATGATAGCGCCAACAATGTTTTCTGCTGTTTTGGAATAACTCATTTACGTCCGCCACTACTCATCTTCTTTTTAGACTTGTTTCTGTGCACACGTTCTGAGTCGTAAGATGGTTCCTTTTCCTTTTCTTCGTAAGAAGTGTCTCTAGTTACAGGAGTCCAGTTGTTCTTTTCCTTGGTTGGAGCAGAAGGAGGAGCACGTTTCTCTATTTCTTTGAAATGAGCGCCAGCTAGACGAGCAATGTGGTCCTTTTCAGATTGAACACACTTTTCATCTTCTGCGTACTTGTCTCTAGTGGTTGGCTTCAGTATATGGACCACACCATTATGAGTAGACAGGCCCCTGGTACTAGTCATCAGAGTCTCGAGAGACCAGCCAAGCTTAGGCGGGAAGTCGAAGTCTTTAGAGTGGCCTTCTACTTCTATGGTCGCTACGTTTTCTTCGAATCTCGTGATTACGCCAAAGAATTCCGCTTCTTCTTGGAGAAACTCAGTATTGAGAATACGCTCTTCTATTTCGTCTATCTCGTACGCCCAGAGGACCTTACTGGCTTTACTCATCTTGGCGATGAAAACTCTAGGGGTGTCGGGGTATAAAAGATTGTGGTGAACAAGGAACAGTTCATATCGGTCAGCTTTATGGCTCACAGGTAGGGCCTCCATTAGTAGTTCAGCTCCCATTCTCTAATATTGCGGTAACGAATGCGGCTCTCTGCCCTTGATCACTCTAATAACATGTACTTAGTTCTAAGGTGTTCGTAAGGATATTCTTATTATGCCCGAGTTTGCCTAAATCGACAAGCAACCAGTGTCTGTTTGCGGGGAAAATAGTTCTTATACGAGGTAACGATAAATGTCTAAGCCACCACATTCATTAACGGGTCTAAAATTACCGACCGACCAGCCACAGATATCAGCGGGATTGCATCCGCTTGGCCCAATCGCCCCTGCTGGGATTTTTAGCACAGACGCTCACGAATCAGAAATCAAGACTAAGGGCATGCCAGCAATTCATTGGCGTCACGCTCTTAATCCAAACAGAACAACGATAGAAGGCGGGGTAGACCTGAGCCAGTCCGCTGACATCAACGGCTACAACCTATACGACCCCAGACCGTTTTATATAGTCCCTACCAATCAGAACTGGGAAGACACATTTGTCACTCAAGGACTGTACGGCAAGCACTCGGCTAGTATCTTGCATACGGGCTACTATGATGACCCTCTGCGTACCAGAGTCTACCTGCGTCCGAATGACATCATCCTGGTGAATAACGGCCTGACTGTAATGATTACCGAAATGGTGGAGTATAAGCCTGCTGGACTCATGAGACTTAAGTTTCCGATTGTAAGTATCGATTACATGGCAAACGGCCAGAATGTACGCTTTGAAGAGGGTTCAGACTTTATCATCCAGGACGGTATGCTTGAATGGGTTGGACAAAACAGACCTACTTGGGACACTTCCAAAGCTCGTGGAGAGCCTCTCAGTGTGGTCTATTGGACCTATCCTTACTACATGGTAGCCGCCACTCCGAGAGTGTTCAGGACGGTCTATACGAATGCTTCTGGCAACGCAGCTCTACCTTCAGTACCTACGTATCTACCTGGCTCTGCTATCGTGCAAATGCTATGGCTAGAGGATGCTGGGTCAATAAGTATTCCAAATTGGCCTAGAGAAAAGAACCCACTCAATAAGACTAATAACACGAGGTCATAAACTATGGATCCGCTTACTCAAATGGAACAGGCTCCCCGTATTCTGGGGATGAGAGCGTATATGGTTAACGAGAAGCCAGTGCTCTACGGGTACGAAGATGAAGAGCAATGCTACTCTTTACATGACAAGCAATGGACGCCTAAGCCCTCATATGTCGGCGCATTCACTAGTCGTGAGCTCCTGCCTTTAGACTTGGCAGAAATCATCATGCACGACTTACTAAGCCTGGAGGACTTTGTTGCTCTAAAGAGTAAGAACCTCATTCCTGGAGAGCTAGACCTGCTTTATCAAAAGATTCAGATACTCAAGAACGAAGTGCAGAAGCTTAAGGCTGTCATGCAAGCAGAGCCTGTCGCTAAGAGCTCTGAGGAGGCAGAACAGCCGCTTGGTACGCCAACCTCTAACGTAATGAATATGATCCTGGAGCTCATCAAAGCTGGCGTTGCGAGCCAGTCCGTATTTGAGCAGATGAAGTCCGGTGCCAGTGGGCTCAGCCAACAGGAAAGGGACATCATTGAACTTATCAGCAGACATTTTGGCCTGGAGGTAAAGAATGAAAAACAGCCTAAATCTACTTAAATCCATGAAACTACAAAAGGACAGACCTCCTATTAGGATCCCTGCTCTTGAACAGAGAACTGACCAGCCACAGAACGCTGGTCAGTTCTCTCTGAAAAACAAGACACCATACGCCACTGAAACTAGAACTCAAGGCGATGCTCGCTCCAGTATGATCTGGGGCTCTAATGCAGCAGGAGCTGGCAACCTAGGGGGCGCTAGCATCGGCGCTCAAGGAGGAAGAGCCTACGTAGACGGAGAGGTCATTAACCAGAAGCCTCACTCTCCAGAGCACTTTCATAATGTATCGAATCATGAAGCTCAGCATCAAGTCTTTGATCAATCCATTGAAGCTGGCAACTTTAAGACTAGAGCTAAAACGCAAACAGGAATGCACGCTCAATTAGCGTCTGCGCTTATAGACAAAGCCGATCTTAATCCTAGAGAAATGGCCTTGCTGTATCATCACACTGCTACTCTCGGATACCATCCTATTAAGGATCCAGATGAAATGGTGTCCAATCTAGTTGGCTCGATGAATGGCGGCTACGCTAAGCGCTTTGAGCGTTTCAAGAACGCCAATGCCGGTGACTTCAAGCTGCCTTCTCATGAGAATTTCTTTACGTATTCCGCTGGGCTTAAACAGATTTACAACAAGATTAAGGGAGCCGCCGAGAGCTACAAGGAAGGTGATCAAGTCAAGGGGGTTAACCCTAAGAAGCTTGCAGAGAAGTATGGGATCTCCCGGCCATATGACATAAAACACTCTTGGCATAACCACCTAAGCTCTTACGAACCTGAAAAGTACTCTTGGAAGATCAATAGTCAAAATCACCGTCCTGCTGTCCAGACTCTTGAGAATATGCGCTCTGCTTCTGAGAAGAAGAAGACTGCTGGTGGTTTTGATGGATATAGGGGAGTCGATGAAAAAGTACGCCAAAAACAGTAACGTTACTTCACAGTTGCCTTTGAAATACGTAAGAGAGTAAGAAGAAGAGAAAACGGGGATAGTAAATGGACAAACTCGACCTCGCAAAAATAGCGGAGCTACAGAAAGACCTAGAAGCAGTCCTGGCGACAGCCGCAGAAGCAGCTGAAGAAGCCACTCGAGCAGCCATAACGTCCATAATTACCCAAAATGTGGAACCTGGGCTCAGAGACGCCTATAAGGAGGCTTTCAAGGTCTACCTGGAAGGTGCCGAGGTATTTGTCGCCTTTGCCACATCCAACCAAAAGATCCTCTCAATAGAAAAGGGAATCCCTAGCTACAGCATCAAAGAAAAGATGCTGGTTCGTGGGCGTAAGGGAGTGAAGACTAGTAAGGCTGGAGATCTATACAGAACTGTACCTCTGCCTAAAGACCTCTCTAAGGGTCCATCTGGAGTCAAGGGAGTGCGTAACCAGGAAGTGCAACAAGAAGTCCATGAAATACTAAAGAACGCTAAGTTCAGCTTTAAAGCCGCTTTCAATAGAGGCAAGACTTACAACGTGGTAGATAAGTCAGACGTTGGTGGCCTGTTACGAGTGAGAGAGTTTGATTCCAAGGCCTCCTACTTGAGTGGAGATGCTCCCAAGAAGACTGGTGGCGTCCTCTTCAGGACAATGTCCACTAAACCTGGCTCGGCCTCGTGGCAGCATCCAGGGTTTGAAGGAAAGCACTTGCTGAAACACATACAAGAATGGCAAACTGAAAATGAAGTCCTCATATTCAACCAAGTTGTCAATTCGCTAATGGAGATGTACTTCCAATGATCATACTGCCTCACTTAACCGTACTCAAAGACCTCAAAGCCCGAATTGACTTATTACGTCGTAGACCCGACCACTTAACGTTCCTGCTTGACGGCTACAACTCCGATGCTCTTGAAGGAGTGTTTGGAGCTAAGTACGTGGACCAGGCTATTGAGTGGCTTGAGAAAAACGACTTCCAATATGTGACTGGCTATCGACTGGATAGTGCTAAACTCCCTAACATTGCTGTCGTCTATGAAGGCGGTAAGGAGACTGAACAGTTCTTGGGAGACTACGGCTCTATGAGATATCAGGCCATTGAACCAAAGGAATACGCCAGGTTCAAGATTGGATATCTAGACGATAATGGCAATCCTACGGTGTCTTCAAGATTACAGCTAGATACAAAGATTTGGCGGTCTTTAGTTATGACCAACGGGACAGTAAGTAGGATAATCAAAGGGTTCGATAAAACAGATAGTCGAGTAATGACTATACTTTTGGATGAAGCTTTGCCAGAAGACGCTGCATTGCATGAATGGAGAGTCGTTTCAAGCGTCAACCAAAAGAACTATGTTATAGGCTCGAGCATGGATTCAGTGGCTATAAAGGTCTACTTGACAGTTGCCGGGGATCCAGAGCTTTGCGAGATGCTCAGTACGATAGTTCGGTACTGTTTAAAGCAAAGCCGGTTAGCTCTTGCGAATAGTGGGCTAGAAAACTCTACCTTCCATCACGGAGCCTTAGCTAGGTCGGCAGACCATGATGAACAGAATATCTGGGTTATGGAATTTATGATCAGAGGTTCTTTGATAGATCAGTGGATAATTTCTGAAAGCCAGGCGCCCGATAGACACAGTCTAGAAGTGTCGGCTAGCTCAGAGGGATCCGAAAGCGTAATTATCAGCAGTAGTTAGGAGACGTGTTATCGTGTTAGAGAATAATATTATCTGGATAGCGGATAATTCAGACTCTTTAGAAGGCTTCCAAGCCTTTTACAGTCGTTTCAACTCGCTGATCAAAAATCCACGAATACCTTGGATTTTAGTCAACCTATGTAGTGGATGTTCTAGTGATGCCAGTTACAGCGATGCTGTTCTGGAGATGCTCATTAACTCCCCTAAGCCCATAAAGACTCAGATCATCACCGCTGCAGAATCATTTGGTATCCTGTTTGCTTGTGTCGGTGAAGAGCGTGTGGCTTGGCCTAAAGCTAGATTCATGCACCATAGCTTCCACTTAGACTTTGGCGGTTCTGTGAGCCTAGAGAAGCTTCAAAAAGAGCTGAAGTCGGTAGAAACAGACGAGCAGGCTGCTATGGAATATCTAAGAAGCAGGATGGGAGATGAATCATACTCTCGCTTTGTTAAGGAATTTAAGAAGAAGAACGGTGCTGATTTCTACTTTGACGCCAAGAAAGCTGTAGAATTCAATATCGTGCAATCTATAGGGTCTATAGAGCCGTTTTATATCGAAGGAGACGCAAATGAGTAAGAAGAAGTATCAACACACCAATCCCACTGAAGCAGAGATTTCCGAAGAAGCTCTCATGGAATCTGAATGGGTCTTGCCTGAAGAACCAGCAGAGATCCTAGAGGCTACCGTTGCAGTCGTAGAGGAACCTTCTTTAGCTATTGAGCAAGTTGCAGTGTCCTTAGTGAAGGGGTTTCGTAGCCATCATTTACCGGGAATATTAGCGTTCGCACGCTCCAATGGACTCAAAGTAGTCGGCTCAATTGCTGAAATGTCTGACGTTCTTAGGGCCTATGGATATAAAATTTGAGCCTATCCTGCTTACTCGCTGCTATAATGGCCGCATATACCTAACGGGTAGACCAATTTAACTTCTATGAAGGGCATTCCTCATGACAATTGCTGCCGTAATAAACGGATCAAGAGTAGTGGTTCCCAGTGTTCGCAGCAGCGTCACTGTGGAAGACAATCTCGCTAACGTAGCTCCTGGTGCACGTAATATCGTAATCCTCGGCGAATCTCTCAAAGGCGTGCCTGGTTCTGAGCTGGACATTAGCAACGTCTTCTTCAATGACTATCAGAGCGTAAAAGCTTTCTACGGAAGCGGTCCTATTGTGGACTCCGCTCGTATGATCTTTTCAAACCAAGCTTCTCCTGTTTTCACTGGTTCGATTGGTAGGCTCTATGTCTATAAGACAAACAGCTCCACTCGCTCTGAAAAGGCTTTGCTCGCCAGCGCTGCTGCTTATGCAAGCATCGTGGCTGCTGAGTACGGCGAAGAAGGCAACCTCATCAGCGCTCAAATAAAGACTGGCACTGCTGAAATCAAACCTACCTTCACTGCAAGCTGGTTGATGCGTGATCAGTCAAGTACCTTCTACGTTCGTGCTTCTGGCGGTGTTGAACGCACCATCACAGTCGCTGCTGAAGCTCTTCCTTCTGCAATCGTAACTTCCATCAACGCGAACGCTGAGTTCAATGCTTCTGGCGGTGTTTTGAGAGCAGTTATCAGCGCAGGACAAGTGACATCTGCTGACGAACTCGCTGTGACTATCAGCGGACAAGAAATTACAATTCTTCCTAAATTGACGGGTGGTGGATCTGCTTCTACGTTCCAGGGTGCAGACATTGCATCTGTAGCAGTTGGCGAAATCCTCTATATCCCTCTTGCTTCCGCAATCAAAGGTGCTTCTAACGAAAACGTCGGTGCTTATGTAATCACTGCGGTTTCTACGACACAAATCAAAGCTCTTAAGCTCAGCCACACCGCTTCTGGCGTTGAAGTCGCTTACGTTGCTCCAGTCGCAGTCTCTTCAGTGGTTCTCGCTGGTGTTCAGACCGCTGTTGCTTCTGCTGAATTAATGGTTTTTAGCCCAATCACAATCTCTGTTAAATCTAACCACACGACTGCCATTGGTACTGGTGAAAGCTTGGAAGTCTACATGGCTTCTGGAGGCAATAACCTCGCTCAACGCTTCTGGTCTAACACGCTCTTGAATCCTGTATCCGCTACCGCTGCCCTCTCGGCTAGCGTGGCTCTCAGTGTTTCAAGTGGAATTGGGTCCTTCTCGATTACCTCTGGCTCGTTCCAGAATCTACCAAGCGCAGGCGCTGTTCTCTGGGTTAAGCCTGGAAGCATCCTTGCTGGAGCATCTCAAGAAAACGTTGGAGCATGGATTGTTACTTCGGCTGGTTCGACTAGCATCGTGGCTACCAAGGTTGTAGGAGCAGGAGCTTCTGTATCTTCGGTCTCTGCAACTGAAACAGCATTCCAAATTCAATCTGCAATTGCCTCTACGGCTTCTGGAGCCAAACTCCATACATCGGCTGCTGAGCGTAAAGTGATCCTCGAATCTAGCCGTCAATCTGATGGCCTAAGCTTCCCTGCTGAGAGCATCGGTGGACGTGTTGTTCTGGAAGTCAGCTACGCTGGCTCTGCTGCAACTCTCTCTATCAGCAAAGCAGGAATGCTCACGACTTCCATCACTGGCGGTTCGGGTGCAGACCTCTCGATCAATCTAGCTCAGTTCGCTACCATGGGTGATCTGCTTGCTTATATCAACACCAAGACTGGCTACGCTGCTAAGGTCTCTGACAACCGCTTCAAAAGCCTTGCTCCTAAGCTCGTGTTAGACCAAGTAAGTGCCGTTACCATCTGTTCTGGTCACAGTGTTGCTTCCTATGCAGGACGCATAAAAGCTGACTACTACGACTTTAAGTCTACTGTCGACAACAACTTCGGTCTGTTGGCGTTCAGGGTTAGTGACGCTCTCTTGCTCAAAGCTGGTCTCCCTGACACCGAAACTCTGCCTTCCTTCTTGGCGGGCGGCTCTATCGGATCTACTAATAACGCTGCAATCGCAAGTGGCTTAGACGCTGCCCTTAAGATTGAAGTTACTCAGGTAGTTCCTCTGTTTAGCCGCGACGCTGCAGAAGATATCACTGACGGTTTGACAGATTCTTCTTCGAACTATACGATTGACTCGATCAATGCTTCGATTAAGTCACATGTCGCTACTGCGAACACTGTCGCTTACCAGAAGGAAAGATTTGGAGTTGTTAGTATCCATGGCTCTTTCTCTACTTCCAAACAAAAAGCTTCTGAACTCAGCCATGAGCGTGTTCAAGTTGCATTTCAACAGGTTAGAGCAGTAGCTTCTGATGGTAACATCAAGTGGTTCTTGCCTTGGATGTTTGCTTCCGCTTTTGCTGCTGGTCGCGTTCAGGCTCAGCTCGGTACTTCTATGCTCCGTAAGAGCTTCCAGGTCGCTAGCGTCAAACACGTTGGTGCTCTCAGCTTGTTCTCGGATGTGTTTGTTCCTGACTTTGATCCAGATACCAAAGACCTCGACGAAGCTATTGAGTCTGGACTTCTTGTTCTCCGTCCCGTAACTGGGTTTGGCGTTCGCTTGGAAAGCCCCGACCTCTCTAGCCGTTCTAGAGATAACGACCCTAAGGCTTGGGTTTACGAGCGCGTAAACGTTCAGTTCGTTCTTGATGAAGTAGTTAAGACTTTGCGTTCAACCTTGGATAACTACATTGGTTCTAGGACCACTGATGTTTCTCCTGCGGTTATCCGTAAGGCTCTTGGCGATGTTCTTGGGAACTTCCTGAGCAATGGCTCGCTTAAGGCTTTCTCGATTGACGCTCTCTCTTTAGTCGGTAACACCTACAAGTGCTCGGTCAGTGTATTCCCTGTGGAAGCCGTTGAATTTCTTGAACTGAATGTACTCTCCCGTAGAGACGTTGGTTAAGGCTTCCTCGTTCCTACTAACTAAAGAGCCCGGTTAATTCTGGGCTTTTTCGTCTTTATTACTCAGTTTTAGTTCCCTCACAAATACATCTTGCACTATGATAAAATTAGTATAGCGATATTACCTTTTTAAGAGGTCCAGTGTGTCTAACAACAACAAACCACCAAATCAAATAAAGCCTCAGTACAAGCAGATCCAGTCAGTTCGTTCTTCTAACAGTTCATTCTTGCCTGATGATAAGCTCGCCTGCTTTAACGTTGGTCGTCCTGAAGATATGCCAGAACATATTTGGAATCAAGCTAAAGAGACTGCGGAGAAGGTAGGAATCAGGCTGCCTCAGCAAGTGGAACAAGCGGCCTTCTACTGGTATTACATGGGAGCAGATTGGGATGAAATAGCTGACAAGCTCAGTATCCCTCTTGGCCTCTTGGCCTACTCAGCAATCTTCTATGACTGGTCGACTCGTCGTAGACAGATGAAGAGCGTTCGTGCGGGCGACAAGATCACACGCTCAGATGCTGCTCAGATCGACTTGCTCACAGACATCATGGTAGTCACTACCGCTCTGTATAAGCAGCAGATTGCTCAGGTCGTTAAGGACCCTAGTACCGCGAAAGACTGTGCCCTTATTCCTAAGAATTTTAAAGACTTGATGACCCTTTCGCAAATGCTGATGTCATTACAGACTAAGGAAATAGAGTTAGGCAATAGACCGGCAGCGACGGCTTTGACTGTGAACATTGCTAATCTCCCAAGCGGAGGTCAAAATCGCTCTACATCTTATATCGATGGACAAACTGTAGACCTATTGCAAGAGCCTACTGAAGATGAAAAACTAAAGATATTACGTTTACTTGAAGAGGCTCAAAAAATATGATTTCAGAACTATATCGTCATTGGCCAAAGTACCAGGCCTTGCCTTCCCAGGAATTCAAGGACGTTGCTCTAGATAGTTCTATTGAGAGTCAGCTATGGGAATGGGTTATTGAGCGCATGAGCATCTACCATAAGAAGGCAGCAGGGTTGCCTTTCCCATGGACTGAAGATGAGCTCCTGAAGAAGAATCACTTCACTCATCCGTACCGCGAGCTAGACAAGACTACAATTGCCTTGCATAAGCTGATTATGCCAGTAGCCGAAGACCTCGAATTAACCCTCTTGAACTTCGCTTATTTCAGGTGGGTAGGTTTACCCCAAATAGTGGATCAGATAGGTCTCTTGAGCTTCGATGAGGCTCATTTGAAGCAGTGTTGGGAGAAGTTTAACACCATTGAAGGTGTCCGGTTTACTTCTGCCTATAACTCGGCAATAGCCGGTATCCTTAGCACAGGCTGCAAGGACAGGCAAGAGTTCATCTTCAAGCATCTGCCATCAGTGATTCCTGCTCTAGCTAAGGTCTTGACAGAACAGAAAGAAGCCGACCTCCAAGAGCTCACAGAGATCATGGCTCCAATGTTTGGCTTTAATGCTCGATTCATGTGTGTGGAAATCTTAATGGACATGGGATACCAGTTCCCAGAACTCATTGACGAAAACAAAGGCATGTTCATTGGTCCAGGAGCGGTTCCTTCTATCAAGCTACTAAACCCTAAAGCTGACACACAGTCTGTTCTCAAAACTCTGTATAAGAATCAGCCAGTGTCGGATATTCCTTACCTTAAGGTTAATGGCGAGAATGTTCTCTTGACCGTAGCAAACCTAGAAGGCGTCTGCTGTGAGTTCAGAAAATATTATAACTTGAAAAACTCTATGGGGCTAAAGGGCGAAAAGCCTCGCATTAGACTATATATAAAAGATAAGAGCTGATTATGGAAAGAACTCAGGAAGAGATACAAACCGGCATAGACGAAATCTACCTCAAGCAGTTATTCTCTCTATGCAGGAGTAAGGCCGAGCTTAAGCAATGGATTAAGACATTCTTAAAGATCGACTTACCAGATTACACCGTAGACCCTAACTCGAACTCAAACCCCTTAGAGTTCATTTGGGACGTTTACGAAGCAGCGATGTTAGGAGATCCTAACAGGACGACCTTTGTAGTTGCAGCGTCAAGAAACTCGATGAAAACGCTTAGTTCCGCCATTTTAGAGTTCATCTTAATGCTACATTTTGGGCGTGATATCGTCCATATGTCGGCAATTCTTGACCAGTCTCTAGCCTCTGTACGCTACCTGAGTAAATTCCTCCAGCTTCCCGCCATGCAGCGATACAGCAAAGTGGATAATCAGAGGGCCAAAGAGCTCCATGGGATGCCAACTGCGCCTCATAAGCCATCAGACACGGCAAAACTCCTGGTAATCGTGGCCACTGCAAAATCTGCAAACGCCCAACGTGCAAACGCTCTTTTCTTTGATGAATTAGATTTAATTGACCCGCAAATCCTCTCTGAGGCATCGTTTATTGCCGACCCTGACAAAACAGGTAAGCCGCCTATCTTTGTGTACTTGTCTTCCCGTAAGTCTGCTTCTGGTCCTATTCAGAGGAAGATAGACGAATCAAAAGACAGTAAAAATAGCGTCAGACTGCATACGTGGTCTGCTCTCGACTTTATGAAGAAATGTCCTCCAGCTATCCATAAGCCGGAAGAGCCAAGAGTGCCGATTTTCCTAAACTTGGAAACTCTTGAAATTAAAGATACAGAAGAAATGGCATTTGTTTCTCCTGGTCACAAAGAAGCGTATGAAGAAGTGAACGCTTACGCTGGATGCGTAGGATGTACGGCATTCGTAGTATGTCAAGCTAGATCTCCTGGGCAGAATTCGACTAGTCCTGCGTTACGCGATATTTCGTTCATTGGCGCCACCCTTCGTAACGTTGGCGATGCAGATAAAATTAACGCCCAGCTACTCAACTTAAAGCCTGAGTCTTCTGGTACCGTGTTTGCGAAATTCAATAGACGTCAACACATTAAGAGCGTAAACGAAGCTTGGGAGTACGCCTTTGGTGTCCCAGCTGACAGGCCAGTGTTTAAGGAAGAGCTTATCAGAGAGCTCAGGAGTGTAGGCTGGCGCTTACATTGCGGAGTTGACTTTGGTTGGATTGACATCGCCACTGGCGTCTTAATCGCTTATGAAAAATCTACCGAAAAGGTCATTGTGCTGCATTGTGAGTACAGTCCCGGACTTTCGAATCCAGACTGGCTGGCTTACGTGAAGGAGAGGATTTACGAGCCATACGGCTTTGACCTACTATGTCCAGATACTGCAGATAAGTCCTCACCATCCGTATCGGCAAGAATGGGGATGCCAGCACGTTCTAGCAAACCTGCTCGAATTGAGACTGGTGTGAGCTGGCTGCGTACTCGAATCTGGAATGCCTCTAAGCAAGAAGCGCAGCTTATTGTATTAGATGATCCTTCTAACCATTACTTAGTGAAAAGCTTTGAGAGCTGGCAGTATCTGCGCTTGCCAATGGGATTCGACTATACCCGGTTTGCAGATGACGAATGGACTCACCATTTAGATGCGTTGCGCTACGCCATTGATCCGTTTATTATGAACCATTCAGCAGTGCTGAGTGCTAATCAGTCCGAGCCTGCTCGGCGGACAGTCATCAGCGGAGATACTGTTGAAAAGCAGAAATACGAGCTCAAGAAACTAATGTCCGAACACTGGCGAACAGAGTTCGGCGTAGACCTAGAGGAACCGACAGAAGATGGTGCTCAGGTTAAAACAGGAAACGTTATATTTTCTTTCTAATGGAGATGGTAAATGTCATTATTGAATTTTTACTTCGGTCGTGTCAGCTACCAGGACACTTACGCCACCAGTAACCCTCAGCAACGTAGCTTTGACTTCTTGACTAAGCGTGAAGGCGTAGAGGTCTCTTATCCAGTCAGTAGTAGCAAGATTATCCAGCCAGGAGAATCAGTTCTCCTGGACTCAACGGCTCGTACTCTAGCCGCTAACATGTCCACTTCTGAATTCGTCATCGGCAGGCCTAGCGCTCTGAGCGATGCAGCCAGACTCCGTCATACAGGCACAGGCACAGCTCCGGCTTTCAGGGCTCTCCGGACACCTGGGCATGATGCCACTAGCGTTCTTACTATCACTGAACTCTCTGGCACAGCAGCCCTCATGACTAGCTCCTCGGGCACTGTCTGCAGCTTCATTGCAGGCGGAGTAGTTGTCGGTGACGAGCTTTATATCCAACCTACAGACGACTCCTTCACTTCCCCTTTTAACGTAAATTCTGCAGGAAAATACCAGATTATTGGAGTAACAGCTACGAGCATCACGGTACGCCATCCTGGAAACATCGTGGCGGAAAGCGTGACTCTCGGTTCGGGCTTTGCTTCTGCATTCAGAGTGTTTAGCACTTCTGGAGTTAAGATTGGAGACAAGATTAAATTCAACGCCTCTGGCCTCAACTCAGAAAACAGAGCCAACATTGTGGAAGTGTTAGAAGTTACCGATAGGGACTTGCATTTCATCAACTATCAAGCAGTACCTGAGACAGTCGTTAGTGGGACTGCAGTACCATTCAGTATCTACGACAGGCTTATCAACTTCTTAGTAGTTGAAGCTAATGGTCCTATTGGCCTCGTGTTTAATGGTGGTTCAGAAGTCCTTAAGCTTCATGAGCATTCTCCAGGTCAGGCTCTGTTTGCGGCTACGGTGCAGGCCACTTCCGTGACGGCAGTGAACTCAACGTCCTCTCCAATTGCCGTCAATCTTCAAAGCTGTACGCTGTAAGGAGTTACTGAAATGGGATTATTCGATAGGTTCAAGAAAACAAAGGAACCGGCTCACATAGAGATCGGCTTATCTGGAGATGATCTAGAAAAGTCAGTCAAGCCAGTTCCTAACACTTCCTTCCTTGATCAGCAGATTGATAAAAGTAAGGCGATTTTCAGCCTTGACAGCAAGAGTGTCAATGTAGATAACATCTATCAGAAGAAGGGGCGTCTACAGGACAAAGACCTTCGCGAGCTCTCACAGTATGACAGCATCATTAGCTTGATTGTCAACACCAGAGCCGAGCAATCGAGCGTCTTTGGTCGCAAGTCTCGCAGTAAATACGATAGAGGCTTTATCCTTCGTGAGCGTATTCCTATTCAGGAAGACATGTACACCAAGAGTGAGGATCGCGAGCAAGAAGCCCGTAGTCGTACAGAACTATCTAATCATATTTGTAAGTGGGTCCAGACTTGTGGAACGGCAAACCGCTTTGTAGTTGACTATGCCTTCAGTGGTTCTGACAGTTTCTTCAAGGAATGCTCTCTGTCAGAGTTCTTGGCAGCTCAGTCGCGTAACTTGATTGTATTCGGTAGATGTGCGACACAGATTATCAGAAATAACGCTGGCGTCCCTATCATGTTCAGGCCTGTTCCTGTTGAGAGCCTTTTTAGGGTAATTGACCAGCGCATTGTGTCTATCTCTGGCTCTGACAGAGACGTAAGCCAGCAAGCCGTTTTAGACGCAGATGAATACGCTGCCATCGAAAAAGGTAGGCGTCCAATTGCCTACGTTCAACGTATGGACGGCAAGAACGTAAGCTTCTTCACTGACCAAGACATCATCTTGACTTATCATCAGAAGCAGGCATATGAGAACTTGGACGGCTATCCTTTAGCGCCAATTGAGCAAGCGACTTACATGATTGGCTTGCACTTTCATGCTCAAAACTTTATGCAAAACTCCATGACCAAGGGTTTAGCCTCTAAAGGGATCATTAGCCTAAAGACTCCAGACGGTGGCGTCGTGAGCCCCGAACAGTCTGAGCATTTTCGCAAGATGTTCAGCAACTATGTCGCTCGCAACGATAACTCGGCCACAATTCCCGTTATTTCAGGCCCAATTGACGTTAATTTCATAGAACTGAACGCCACTGTCCATGATTTAGAGTTTTTGAACCTCTATAACAAAGCAATCATGATTTTGTGCTCCAGTTTCCAGATTAGCCCCCAGGAAATCGGCTTTGGCAACTTAGATTCAGCCCAACCTTCTCTTGGAGACTCCTCTAAGCAGGATCAGATCGTTCAAGGCGAAGAAAGAGGCCTAAGGCAGATTATTGAGAAGCTTTTTGCGGTTTTGAACAAGGTAATTCACGAAACTTTTGCAGAATCTGCTGGAATGTTCGAGTTCGAGGCAATCGGCTTAGGACAAAACACTCGTGAAGCTGATTTGGCTGTTTACAAAGAAGAATTACAGACGACTGGTACGTTCGGCAAGCTGTGGGCGGACTCTGAGCGCGTAGAAGCCTTCCCTTTTGGTGGAAATGTGCCTACCAGCCCACTTTTTGTCAATTCAGTGGCTAAATTCATGACCTATGGTCACATGATGTACTACTTTTTTGGGGTCAAAGACGCTCTTGACAAGCCAGAATACGATTTCTTGCTTGACGTAGGCCTTGATCAGGCTTACCAGAACATGAAATTCGGTGTTGTGAAGATGCAGGCTGAACAATTGCAGATCCAGACTGAACAGCTTAGGCTGCAGCTCGAAATGACCAAGCAGCAGATGCAACAAATGCCTGTTCAGGCTGAAATGGAGCAAGCTCAGGCCGAACAGCAGATGGGAATGGATCAACAAGCCCAGCAGCAGGAAACTGTAGAGAAGTCTACAGAGACTAAACAGAAGGCAATGGAGTTTTTACAACGCTATAAGACAGAAAAAGAGCAAAAAGCTCAAGAAGCGCCTAAAACACTCTCAGAATTGTTCAATAATCCGGTTTAATGCCTTGTTTGTTCTTAAGCCTTTGATGAAAATCACTCTTAAGAACAAACTTGGAGGTTCAGATGACCGATAACAACGTAGTAGACTTCAGAAAACGTAAGCGAGAAAAGACCCTCAAGATCGCCAGTAAACAAGAAGCTAAGCCCCCAAAGTTCGATATCACAATTGCAAAGCAAATGATTGCCTCAGACCCTTCTTTACAGAAGGTTGTCAAAGATCTTGGCATTTCTACGGACACTGGCGCTACTTGGATCATGATCGTGCAGGAGCTGCTTCAGAAAATTGAAGCCAGCGTCTACGAAGCACACGAAAGTTCCGGATTTAGCCCTATTTTCGCCACTCTAGTAGTTCAGACCCTAGCTGACGCCTCCTCAGACGAGCTCACAAGCCTCGGCTTTTGCGGTGATATCAAGTTAAAAGAGTTCGACAGATGTAAAAAGAAGGCAGCTCAGTCAATTATTTCAGCTTTGCACATGGACGAACTATCTAACGACCCCTCAGACGACGAATTCTCACCATTTTAAGGAGATCGAAATGGAAAACACAGAAGTAGATTCAAATGAAGTGCTTGAAAAATTCTTAGCTCAGTTTGATCAATTAATCAAGAACTCAGAAGCATCACATATCAAGTCTTTAGAGCTCGAAGGACGCCTCTTTGAGCTTGAAAAGGCTGTCGGTTACCTGCTGTCTAAAGACGTCGAGTGGATGGCAGGCTATCAAGCGGCCATGGCTAAGGAAGGAGAACAACATGAGCAAGCCAGCGGGTTCGTCGCTCCCCAAGAATAAGGTCGAGGTCGATCGTTTCAAGGATTGTTGTCCTCGCAAACTCGAGAAACTACCAGACGCTATCTGTCCATTTGGGCTCCAAAGAGCTCGTTGGACTAGAGATAACGCCGGGTACCTTCCATTTCAAGAAAAAATAGCTTCAGGCTGTACGTGGGGGATTCTCACTGAGGATAAGCATAGCTACTGTTTCTTTAAGCTCATGGCTCTGACTGATGGTCAAGCGTTTTCTGAGCAGGAAATGGCTTTGCTGCTAGGTCTCTCTAAGGAGCAGATAAAGAAAATACAGGAAACTGCCATCAAGAAACTCATCAAAGAGCCTTTAATTATAGAATTAAAGGCTCTGCATAAAGAAGGCGGGCTCTTTGATGATGTACCAGACATTTCTGATCAGGATATTTATTTTTCTGATGGGTTTTCTGCAGATGGGGTAAGTAAAGACGGGGAAGTGGAAGACAGTGCATCTGTTTTAGCTGAAACCGTAGCTCAGAAGCCTTCTAAATCCCGCCAAAAGCCCTGAGCAGGTTCTTGAATTTACGAGCACTGGGACCTTTCCTCAGCACCACGACCTGTTTCAAATCTGAATCATACCTACCAAGTTTCCCTCTCAAGAGAGTAGAGGGAAACTCTCCAAACGTCTTGAAGCAAAGAACAAAAAACCTCAAATAATTCCATATGCTCAGATTGAGCACCACGAGGTAATTGTTCTTATGATGCAACACGATTGCTTGCTTATAAGCCAGACGAATTGCTTCTTGAGTCTGAGCAGCAGCGTACTGTTGACGCAGCAGGCCCTTTTCATCTACAGCTCCAAGAATGGATTTCTTGTTTAGAAGGTATTTAGACATTTCGACTACGTTGTTGGCGCTCATTGGTTTGCCTCTTACGATGGAACTACTACGGAATTAAAGAGAGTGTCTAGAGTGTCAAGGAACTCGGCGCTACGAAGTACATTGCTAGATGGCAACGGGATACTCTTGGACAAACCTGCCCCTGACTTGAATTCAAAGTTAAAGGCGAGCTCAGCAAACTCCTTGGGATCATCCACGAACTTATGGATTTGTCCCAATTCATTCGCATCCAGCTTAGGATGCTCTTCAGTCTGTTCAATGGTACTCTGTAACTTGGCGGCAACCTCTCCCAAGAAACGCTCATGGGCACGTAAGCGCAAAGGACTCTCGGGAGCCTTAATAGCAGTGAACAGCTTCCATAAGAAGTCTTCAAGCTTCAACGACAATTGCACTGGCTCACTGATGAGCTCAACTCCAAAGAACTCTTTCGCTTTTTCAATTTCTTCCGAGACACCTTCTACTGTTTGTCCGGTGCTGAGGCTTTCTCTGGCCTTTTCTGACAAGAATTGCTCTGGGGTTGTGTTTAAAATAACTACTTTACTTGACATACAGTCTCCTAGTGGCGGTGGTGGTAGGTACTAAGTACAATTTAAAGCAAGGCCAGGTATAGAGCAAGTGTTTAAGTTCACTTTTTATGCAAGCACTTGTTGTCCCATTTGTTACGGCAATGTATGTTTGTTACAAGCACTATATAAAAAAAGCGCACGGGGAATCAAATGTACACGATCAGTTTTGCTGGTATTCGTAATGACATTATTGTATGTGTCTTCAAACAAACCGGAAATCATCACCAGTACCTGATCCGAGACGGCTGCACTCCTATCTGCTGGTCTAACCTGAATGCTGGGCCGTTTTCAGTAGGAGTTAAATACCCTTGCGCAAGAACACTCTGTGAAGCTATATTGGTTTATGTTGAAGACAAGCCTCAAAAACACCATTACGACATCAAGAATCTCTTAGATTTCATCCTGTTGAGTGAAGTCTGAGTGTAGGAGGCTCCAATGCCCATTAAAATCATAGGTCCTGGCTCTCGTCGAGAGCCTACTGTCATAGACGTCTCCGTAAGAGCTCGTGGCTGGGCAAATGGTCTGGCTCCTAGTCATTGCGGTCCCGTTGCTCTCTATGGCGGCCATTCATCTTCTAACGTAGAAAACGCCTATCAGTTCTGTAAGGTCCTGCCTGAATTCATAAAAGAAGGAAGCGTCCTTCCTGCCTATTTCAAGTGGGCGAAGAAGGGCTGGAGCTATAAGAGACTAGCGAAGGTAGAAGGTGGAGAGTTTATCCTCTGGGACGGCAAAAGATATTCAGCAGTTGAAGCCAGGACTCAGGTGTATATTCCGCTGTACCGCGACACCGTTAAGAACAGTAGAGCCTGGGCAGCGCTCAAGACAGCTTACGCTCAGAATCCGAATTTAGTCTTGTGGGATTCTGCCGTAAAGGCTGATAATCGCACCGTTCGGCAGGCCATTGAGGACATTGACTCTCCCTTAAGCCATGGCTATATCCTAGCGATGATGCTCGTGTACGGAGAGGACATGGACCCCAACTTGCTGCCATAAGAGAGGTAAGGCGTGTCCTATGTTTACACTGTTTGGAACAATCGAATACTGAGATACTCGACGAACAGGAATACTTGGTGTATCTTTAGTTGGGAGACCAAGAAATGGGCGAGACAGGGCCAGAAAGGTAGATTCGACCATATTCTCCAAGAAAACGTTCTCATTTTTAACGATATTCATGAATGTATAGTTTTTGTCCTGGCCAACTATCAAGGCCAGTTTCTCCGTAACGTTTTAAGGGACCTAGTATGACGAAACAGAAAGCCATTATTGTAGATATTGACGGATGCCTCGCCAACACTCAGTCTTACTCTCAAGACCTCTATGGAGAGGTAGACTGGGATGAAGTGAACGAGTTTAACATTCAAGCGCCTGCATTCCAGTGGTGTTTAGAGATTGTGAATAGGTTTGCTCCAGACTACGAGATTCTGTTCGTTACTGGTCGCCAGTCCTCTAAGAGGACGATGGCTGCTACGAGCACTTGGCTAATGAAGCATATTCTCCTCGGCCACAGCAGCTATATGTTACTGATGCGTACTCCAGGAGACTTTAGACCTGACTGTGAGGTTAAAAAGGATATCTACGATTTATATATCAAGGATACCTACGATGTTTTGTTTGCTCTAGACGATCGGGCGAGCGTTATTGGAATGTGGCGAGAGTTGGGGATACCGTCGCTGCACTGTAAAGACCATCCGTAAGCGGCCAAATACCTCAATAGTTCCGGGGTATTACCATCTTGGTAATGTCTGGATAACGTTGTGCCGCAACGACATCTACCGGCTTATTCCTTCTTGCCGCCTCCAGATCCAGCCGCTCCGCCGCCGCTCAGAACACCACTGCGACTACCTCGGCCTCGGCTCTTATCTGAAGACTCTCCAATCCTGTTGACTAGCTGGAAGAAGTCTGTCAAACGTTGATCCATATCGTCTACGCGATTCCTGAGCTCTATTAGATCCTCTGGTTTCATGTCTTCGAACATGTCTGCAAAGCGAATATCGATTAGCTCGTTGATTGCGTCTTCTACGTTAACTCCCATACAAGAAATCTCCTTGTTGTCAATAGGGTTTGGTGTTGGTACCATAGGTTATGTAACATAAAGGCATACAAGTGACAAACAGCACAATAGTATATATAGCGTTGGCTCTCACTCTGCTCTTGCCGATTTTAAATATCTCTACAATCTTGTCTGTCGCGCGTCATCCAGATGCTAGGAACCATCAGAGTGTACTGGAGTGTGTTGTAGAGCATGGTTCATCTATCGAGGAAATAGATAAAATCTTGGAGGTCCTACTATGAGCTACGTCTATTTACTTGGGGAGCATGCGATCTCTATGCGTAAGGTCATAGTTCGTTACGATATGAACAGTTTAGAGAATAGCTATTGGTTTAGTCCAATTAATCAGTCTTGGGTCATCAACCGTAATGTCATCAGAGGCGTATGGGATGATCCTCCAATGATACGCGACATAATAGATTTTATTGCCGAGTACAGTACGGAGATATCCAACTTAGACCTTGTAATGAGGTATTTCATATGAGCGTCGAGTACGGAGTATATTCCCCTCTTTACACAGAAAAACACGCGTCTCTCATTAGACGGGATAGAGAAGAGGAGATATGGGAATACTGGGACGTAAAGTCTAGAACCTGGATGCGCTTCTATATCTCTCAATGGGTGGTGGAATCTAATGTGTCTGTCTTCCATTCCAGTCTTATAGAGACCTTATTTGTTTATAGGGAACAGTTGGCGCATTATCCAGAGCTCCTCCAACACCTAATTTAGGTTGTCCTTGGCTAAAGGGCTTGCTACTGTATAAATAGCAGGTATACACACGCCTTAAAGGAGTCCAAAATATGTCGACTAGACCTCTGACACTGTACGCTCTATTGATAACCGAGGAAGGTTCCTATAAGACATTAGAAGTGAAGCCAGGGCTTATCCCTTACGAGACCATTAGCGAATCTGTAGGCGGAGACTTAGCTCTCCTCGCTGGAGCAACTCAAGATCCATTTGTGGTTATCTACTACAGAGAAGATTTAGAGGCGACTAACGCTCATCCGACTCTAGCTCTACCGAACATCAACCAATTCATCTGCGGCAATGTGTTTGTTTGCTCTCACATGGGAGATAAAGAAGTTGGCATGTCCATGTATCAGGTTCGCAGATTCCTGTCTGAAGTAATTATTATGAGGTAGCCCCGGTGTACGAGTATTACCATTCAGATAGTTTTACGTTCGTCTTTAGAGTATCGAGAGCGAACAAGTCCTTAGGCTGGTTTAACTGGTTCTCGAAAACTTGGGAGTTCCCCGATCAAAAGAGACTAAAGGCTAAAAAGATCCATGGTCCGGTATCGGAAGTAGAACTGATCTCTAAGATGCTCTTATCCCGGCAACAGGATAGGTCGAAGAGGCGTCAGATGGTAATGGATCTATTTAGATAAGGAGACGTGAGAGACCATGGAATACATCTACTACGTCTGGCCCTTGCAGGATCAGATATTGCGGGAGGTAGTGTAGGGCGTGATTAGATATTTCATAAAAGAATCCTCATCCTCTACAGTCCTTGTGCGCCAGGATATGGGCTGTAGACTAGAAATCTTCCATTCCTGGGTTTCTAGCAGAGGATGGTATCCGAAACTTATCTCTGTCGAGATATTGCTGGCTGAGGGATATGAAGAACTTCCTGCTATAGAGATTCTAGTAAAGTATAAGGATCATCCAATGACGTCAATGA
>Ga0163152_10000327_pt1 | contig 85050 bp, 87 predicted proteins | sample OliLakLV19MP8IB2_FD_148635 | JGI IMG/M metagenome (GOLD analysis project Ga0163152, IMG submission 148635) | Freshwater microbial mat bacterial communities from Lake Vanda, McMurdo Dry Valleys, Antarctica - Oligotrophic Lake LV.19.MP8.IB-2 | ecosystem: Environmental > Aquatic > Freshwater >...
GTACAGAAGGGTGGGTCGTACAGAAGGGTGGGTCGTACAGAAGGCTATTGCAACTCGTCGCCGCTGACCCGGAAGGTTTCGGTAGCGCGAGGAATAACCGGGACTTCGGTCGTGATGTCATCGAGATGCGGTTCAGCTTCAGCGGCCTGCTTGCTGGCGACCTCGTCGTCGAGCATCCGCCAGACACTGTCTTGTTCCAGGGGATCGTTGAACGGTGGCGACGAGCCACCGCGTCGCGAGCTAGTCGGCGGCCGACTACCTGGTCGTTGCGGTGCGCCAGCGCTCGGCCGAAACGGCAGTTCGGCTGCGCGTTCAGCGGCGGCGATCGACGCGTCGTCCCATACCAACTCCGACATGTCGTCGTGGGAGAGGGCGTCGTGGGACACGGCGTCGTGGGACACGGCGTCGTGGGACACGGCGTCGTGGGACACGGCGTCGTGGGAGACGGCGTTGTCATACCCGGCCTCGCCGGCTTCGTCGCCATCATCTAGGTCGTCGAACACACCCCTGTCCGCCACGGCGTCCGCATCGTGGGCGGGCGCAACAGTGGCGCTCTCGCCATTGGCCACGGCAACCTCGCGGCGCGATGGCGACGGGGCCTCAGCGACGTGTTCGGCAGATGCGGACAGCAGCGGTCGCCTGATCTCGCCAAGCCCGGCCGGAACACGATCGACCAGCTCTTGCAACGCGACCGCGGCCTCGCGCAAACGCTCGCGCTGCGCTTGCAGATACTGCTCGAGGTGATCGACATCAGAGAGCAGAAAGTCGCGTCGGGCCAACATGGACTGCAACTCGTTCTCGGCATGCACACGATCGCCCTCGACAGCGCGCCGCGCTTCCGCGCGCGAGTCGTCGATCGTCTGCGCGGCCAGTGCGCGCGCGTTGTCGAGCAGGCGTTCGGCTTCGTCGCGCGACTGAGTAACGATCGCATCGGCGTCGCGGCGTGCTTCGGCAACGGTGGTATCGGCCGTCCGCTGCGCCAAAGCGAGCGTACGTGTGATGACGTCGTTGTCGCTCGCCGAGAAACTCTCCGGCGCACGGTCGGGCGCGTTCTGCGAGATCTCGTGCAATTTGGCAACGGCCGCACGCGCACGGGCTTCCATCGCGATCGCTTGGTTGTGCGCTGCTTCGACAACGGTTGCGACTTCGTCCCGGAAGGCATCGACCTGGTCTGGGTCGTAACCCTTCTTCACCATCGAGAAGCCGATGCTGCGAATTGTCTGCGGGCTCAGTTCCATCAGGATCCGTAGCCGCCGTCGTCGTACCCGGTCGGGTGCGGTGCCAACGGCTTCAACAGATAGACGCCGCTGGCAACCTTTTCCATGCTGCCGTTGAGCCCGTAGCAAAGTCCACTGGCGAAGTCGATCAGACGACGGGAAACTTCGCGGTCGGCCGCTTCGAGATTCATGATGACCGGCAGACCTTCTTTGAATTTGTCTGCCAGTTCCTGAGCGGAGTCGAAGCGGCGCGGTTTCACCGTGTACGGATCGCCGCCGGCACCGGCAGCCGAACCACCCTTGTTGATGGGGATGATGCGGGGATTGGACGGCCGCGGCTGAACACTGGACTTATCGCCGGCGGCAATTGGTCGTCTGATTGCCACATCCGAACTTGCCATGGCATTGCTGGGAAACGTTGCGCGAGCAGTACTCGACCGCGGCTGCGGCGGGGCTTCGTCGTAGTCGTTGGCATAGCCGCCTTGCTGGCGCCCGGGCTCGTCGCGCGGGGCGCGCGACTGACGCGACGGGCGTTCTGGTTCGGGGGCGTCGTCATAGTCGTCGTAGGCGTCGTCGGGGCCGAGGCCCAAATAGTCCATCGCCTTCTTCCACATGGGCATTGAGGCTATCGCACCGACGTGTCGAGATGAGGACGCTCGCCGAACAGCGCGGTACCGACGCGTACTTCCGTGCTGCCCTCCTGCACCGCGATTTCAAGATCGTCGCTCATGCCCATCGAGCACGTCGCTAGACCCAAACGGGTGACCAGATCGCGCACCGACCGAAACAGTGGCCGCGCCGCTTCTGGGCCGCCGTCGGTCGGACCGACAGCCATCAATCCATCGACGTGAAGTCCCATCGCCGTGGCCGATTCCACAAGGGCCGGCACGTCTGCGACGGCGCAACCAGCCTTGCCCCTGGTCGGTGACCCCTGCACCTGAACAAGAATGTGCGCAGTCGGCGCCCTTTTGGCGAGCTCAACCAGCTGCGAAACCCGATCGATCGAACCAAACAACGAGACGATCGGCGCCAGTAGCCGAACCTTGTTCGTTTGCAACTGGCCGATGAAGTGCACCTTGAACGGTAGCGGCAGCGGCGATGGCGTCTGATCGAGGCCGGCGAACTTAGCGAGTACTTCCTGGGCGTAGTTCTCGCCGACGGCAGTACAGCCAGCCCGATACGCAGCCCAGCAGGCGTCGATGGGAAAGGACTTGGTGACGGGCAGCACCGCTACACCGGCGCCGCCCGCGCGGGCAATACGTTCGTAAACCGCATGCAGGCGTTCGGCAACGACGTTGTCGAACGCCGTCACGCGCTCACCCGCTACTTCAAGAACGAAGGCACGTCGAAGTCGTCGTCGCCATCGAGCGGATCGGCGTTGCCATCGGCAAACAGATCTTTCAATCCCGAACCCGACGAAGTCTTGGAGGACGGCACCAACTTGGGGACCGTGCGACCGCTCGAGCTCGACATCCCACCACTGCTGTCCCAGCGATCGAAACCGGCCGCGATCACGGTGACCTTCACTTCGTCGCCCATCTCGTCGTCGATAACGGCGCCGAAGATGATGTTCGCGTCGGGGTGGGCGACGCCATGAATGACTTCCGCCGCTGCGTTCATCTCGAACAAACCAAGTCCACTGCCACCGGTGATGTTCAGCAGAATGCCGCGCGCGCCATCGATGGCCGCTTCCAGCATCGGGCTACTGATCGCGTTCTTCGCCGCGGTCACCGATCGGTTTTCGCCGCTGGCCTGGCCGATTCCCATCAGCGCCGAACCGGCACCAGAAAGAATGATCCGCACGTCGGCGAAGTCGGTGTTGATGAGTCCTGGAGTCGTAATCAGCGTCGTGATACCAGCGACGCCCTGCATCAGTACTTCGTCGGCCATCTTGAATGCGTTGAGGACGCTCGTCTTCTCGTTGGAGACGGTCAGCAAACGATCATTAGGAATGACGATCAGGGTGTCGACTTTCTCTTTCAGCTTCTGCACACCGGCGTCGGCCTGCACTGCGCGCCGACGACCTTCGAAGCTGAATGGCCGGGTGACCACTCCGATGGTGAGAGCCCCGAGGCCGCGGGCGACCTCGGCGATGACGGGCGCGGCGCCGGTACCGGTGCCGCCACCTTCGCCAGCGGTGATAAAGACCATGTCGGCGCCCTTGAGCATCTCTTCGATCTCGTCGCGATGCGTCTCTGCTGCGGTACGGCCGATCTCGGGATCGCTACCGGCACCCAGCCCGCGCGTCAGATCGCGGCCAATATCAAGCTTCACGTCGGCGTCGCTCATCAAAAGCGCCTGCGCGTCGGTGTTGACAGCAACGAATTCGACCCCTTTAAGGCCTGCGTCAATCATGCGATTGATCGCATTGACTCCGCCGCCACCGACACCAATGACCTTGATGACGGCGAGATAATTCTGTGGGGCGCCAGCCATCAGGAGGACCTCCGAGAGAGAAGCGGGACGATGTGGGTGAGAGGGGGCACGTAGAACACCTTTTAGGGACCAAGCGTAGCGAGCTGGTTGCTCACAGCGAGTGATGCACCAGCTCGAGGCGGGTGCAGCAACGCTAGATCAGCAGGGAACGCTACCGACTTCACGCGTGGAAACGTCTAGCTCGCACACGCCGTCGAGCCCGCCGCGCACGAGGCTCAGCAGCCTGGCCAATTTCTCGTCCATATCCGACGCATCGCCGAGCTGCACCACAGTGCCACCGGTGAACTGAAGTGCCAGCGCCCCGGTGGCTGCGTTCAGCCTCACCGATTCGGTGATCCCTTTGATCTCCGCCGGTAGACCGAGCACCATCCCGGCAGCGGCCGAATATGGCGCGCCAGCGAACTGGCCACGCGCAGTATCGGGGTGGTCGCCGGTGATCAGTATGTAATCGATCGGGATGCCATCGATCACGTCGAGCACCCGGCCCTCGTAATCGATAATCCGAAAGCGGCCGTCGCCACCCTGAAATGCAGCAACTGGCTTGCGTTCGCGGATGTCGATGACAACGCTATGCGGAAAGTCGGTCTCGACTTTGACCCGCTCGACCCACGGGTCTGCGCGTAGCTGCTTTTCCAGTTCGATCGTGTCGACCAACAGCACCGGGTCGCCGGTGATGTCGCGGATGATGCTGTCGAGCAACGCCGGATCGGTATAGGCGGCACCCTGCACCGTCACCTCGCTGACGTCGAACAGCGGCGACGCGAGAACAGTCAACGTTCCTACGGGTATGGCGACCACGGCCAGTCCGACCAGCACCCATCGCAGTCGGCGCCGACCTTCGGCGCGACGCACCGAGATTCGACGAGCCCGGATCCGTTGATCGGCGCTGCCACCGCCACCGATCGTCGAGCGAACCGCCGAGGGTTCCAGCGGCGCAACATCATCGAAGTCCGTAATGACGATGGTCGAGCGTTTGCCGTCTAACAACTTCGCTTCCGGCTCGACATCGAGGGCCACGGCATCGGGCACTTCGTCGCCGCCGATCACCATCGTCGGGCGTTCCGCGACGCCCTTCTTCTTCCACGACTTGACCTTTTCAGCCTTGACCCTTTCAGCCTTGACCTCTTCAGCCTTGACCTCTTCAGCCTTGACCTCTTCAGCCTTGACCTTCTCGGTCCTTCTCGCTGACTTACGCTGATCCGTGGGAGCAGTCTCGATGGACACGATCGCGGTAGCAGCCGTGTCCGTAGCAACAACCGTCGCTGGCTGCTCGGCGGTGATGCCAAGCAGCCGATCGATGGACGGATCGTCGAAGTCGTACTGTTCCGCCTTATCGGGTGTCGACTCGTCTGCGCCGTCGGGACTCGACTCGATGGAGAACGCGCCGAGTAGCTCCTCGAGCACGTTCTCCGACGGGTTGTCCTCAGTCGCCGGTGGCTCTGTCATCGTGCGACCTCGCAGGGCAGATCGTCGAAACCGACCAATGTCACTTCGCTGCGCAGCGCGACTCCAGCCGTCCGTTGTACCTCGGCGCGCACATGTTCCATTACAGCGCGGACATCGGCCGCGGTGCAGTTCTCGCCCGCCTGGATGAAGTTGGCGTGCTTCTCGCTGACCGCCGCTCCACCGACCCGAAAACCGCGGAGCCTGGCCTTGTCGATCAGTTCCGCCGCAGCTAGCTGACCAGGTATCGGATTCACGAATACGGAACCAGCGTTCTGGCCGCCCGGTTGGTTTTCGCGCCGCCAGCGAACGATCTCCGCCAGCGCGGCCTCGGCAGCCATGGTGTCGCCGTGCTGCAGCAGCAATCGCGCATCAAGCACGACCTGATGGTCGGCAATGTCCGAACCACGAAACCGCAAACCCAACTGCTCGACCGGTACCCATGTGTGGCTGGTGGTGCGCAGATCCAGCAGGTGAACCCCGACGAGTGATGCGGCGATATCGCTGCCGTGGCCCCCGGCATTCATTCGCACGGCGCCGCCAACTGACCCGGGCACGCCGACAGCCCACTCGAAGCCGACGAGACCCACACCAACACAGCGGCGCGCGAGAACCGGCAGCGCCATCGCCGCGCCGGCCTCGACTACAACATCATCGAAGCGAACCCACTCAGCCATGCTCGCCAACGAGACCGCGATCCCCGGAAAGCCGGAGTCGGCTACCAGCAGGTTGGAGCCGCGCCCGACCACCAACGTTGGTAGGCCGGTGTCGCGAACGACCTCCGCAACCAGATGCAAATGCTCGACGTTGCGCGGCACTACGAACACCGCCGCGGCACCGCCAACTCGGTATGTCGTGTACTGACCGAGTGGTTCGTTCGCGGTAGCGATCGCACCAAGTCGATCCAGCGCTTCCTGCTGGCGATCCAGACGACGATCGGTCACGCCGACCGCCTCTCGCGAATGCTTGCGCGTTGAAGCTGCACTTCGTCGGGCAGCGTGCTGATGTCGCCGCAGCCCATCGAGATGCAGACATCGCCGGCACGCAGGGTGCGGGCGAGGTAATCGACAAGGTCGTCGCGTCGCGGCATCCATACCATCGTGCTACTTGGATGGGCGTCGAGTACGGCATTGACCACCAACTTGCCGGTAACCCCTGGAATCGGCGCTGTTCCGGAGGCATAGATGTCGGTCAGAACTACGACATCGGCGTCGATGAATGCATCTCGATAGTCGGCCGACATCGTCGCCATCCGATTGAAACGGTTCGGTTGGAAGACCGCGACAACGCGGTGCCAGCCGTCGCCACTGCCGCGAGCGGCGGCCAAGACGGCGGCAATCTCGGCAGGCAGGTGTGCATAGTCGTCGACGAAGGTCACGCCGTCATCGAGGCCGCGTAGGTCGAACCGGCGCGCAACGCCACCAAACTTGGCGAGCGCGGCGGCTGCCGCCTCGAACGAGACCCCGATCGCGACAGCCATCGCGAGCGCACCGGTCGCGTTGCACACGTTGTGTAACCCTCGCAACGGAAGCGCCACCGAACCGAGCACTCCACCCGCATGTTCCACGTCGAACGTCACCGTGCCATTGCCTGGTCGTATGTTGCTCGCAATGAAGTCAGCATCGGGCGAGGTGCCGTATGTCAGAGCGCCATGCCGACTGGCAAGCCCCGCGCAGATTGGGTCGTCGAGGCACAGCACCTTGGGTCCATCGATCTGACCGAGGTAGCGATCGAACCCATCCACCATCGCCTCGAAGGAACCGTAGAAATCGAGAAAGTCGGCTTCGACGTTCGTCAGGATCGTTGCGTGCAACGGCAGTTCGAGATGTGAGCCATCGCTTTCATCGGCTTCGACCACCAACCACTCTCCCCCGGTCCACTGCGCGCCGGTACCCATGTCGGTGACGTCGCCACCGATGATGAAGCTCGGCCGCCAACCGGCGTGCGCAAGGATCAACATCAACATCGACGCGGTCGAGGTCTTCCCGTGAGTACCCGCAACACCTATCGACTTCGCTTGCGCGCAGATCGCCGCCAACATCCCCGACCGATGCAGTGCCGGGATTCCGGTCGCTACGGCCTCAGCGCGTTCGATGTTTGCCTCGGGAATCGCAGTGCTGTAGGTGATCGCATCACGTCCGTGCACGACGTCGCGCGAGTGGCCGACATGGACCTGCACACCGGCGGCCCGCACTCGTTCCAGTGCCGCCTGCTCGCGAATGTCGCTCCCCGACACTGTGTGCCCCATCTCGGCGAGCGCGATCGCGATCGCGCTCATGCCGGGGCCACCGACACCCACCACGTGCAAGTTGCGTAGCCGCGAGAGATCGAAGATGGACATCAGCTGGCAACCTTCTCGCCGCGTGCGACTGCTTCCACCAGCGAGATCAGATTGCCGCTGCGGTGCAGCGCACCCGCAGCGCGCGCCTTTTTAGCCAGTTCACTGAGGTCATCTGGCGTGGAGTGGAAGTAATCGATTGCGGCCATCAGGCGCCCAGCGCTGAGCGCGTCCTGCTCCATCAGCACTACAGCGCCGACATCGGCGAGCAGCTCAGCGTTCTTTAGTTGATGGTTCTCCGCCGCTGCTGGCCACGGCACGACGATCGCCGGCACACCGACCGTTGTCAGCTCTGCCAGCGTGCCGGCACCGGCGCGCGTCACCAGCAGGTCGGCAGCGGCGTACAGACTCGCCATTCGCGTCTCATAACCGGTCACGCGATACAGAATGCCGGAATCGCCGTCGCGACTGGGCGCGGCTTGCGCAAGGAAGCGTCCGCCGACGACGTGGTAGATGGCAATTTCGGTTCGGTCGGCGAACTGTTCGACCAGCTCCGCGACCACCTTGTTCACTGCACCGGCGCCGAGCGAACCGCATACGACCGCAACGACGAAGCGGTCGAGAGGAAGGCCGAGGTCGCGACGCGCCTTCGTGCGAGCCGCAGCCCGATCAAGGGCGATGAGCTCCGATCGCACCGGTGCGCCTGTCACCTTCGCATGCGGCAACGTTGAGCCTTCACCGGCAACTGCGCACGCCTTCGCACCACGCGCCATCAGTCGAGAAACCAAGCCCGGGCGGTGATCCCAAGAAACCACGACGTACGGAACCTTTGCCCGCCGCGCCGAATAGGTGATCGGAAAACTTGCGTAGCCACCAACGTTCACAACGACGGCGGGTTGCAGTTCGCGCAACAGCCGCTTGGCCGATCGAATCGACCGCAGCAACTTGGGCAAAAAGATCAGATTGCGGCGCGACAGGCTGCGTTGAAGACCCACGACATCGAAAAACGTGGCCGGGTAGCCCGTAGGCGCGAGCAGTGCAACTTCGGCACCGTGCTTGCCACCGACGTAGTGGATTGACTCGCGAGCATGCCCGGCGCCCACCAGGGCATCCGCTATCGCCAACGCTGGCAACACATGGCCCGAGGTGCCACCACCGGTGATGACCGCGAACGTTCCGCCAGCGCCGACGTCAATAAGGCGCGACGTCATGGTCGGACGTTGCGGGCCACATTGAGCAGCAGGCCCATCGCCACCAACGTGACGAGCAGAGAACTACCGCCGGTGGAGAAGAACGGCAGTGTGAGTCCGGTCACCGGCATCAGGCCAGTGACACCGCCAACGTTGATAATGGTTTGCACCACCAACCAACACACGATTCCACCGGCGAGTAACGCGTGGAATCGATCGTGCGTTGCAAGCGCAACCTGAACGCCAGCGTAGGCGAGCACCATGAAACCACCGAGCGCCGCGACGACGCCAATCATCCCGAGTTCCTCAGCCACGACGGCAAAGATGAAGTCGCTCTGCGCCAGCGGCAGGAACTCGCCAAGCTTGGTGTCGCCGCGGCCAACGCCGGAGCCGGTGATTCCACCCTGCGCCATAGCAATCATCGCCTGATACGTCTGATAGCTGAGATGGTCCTTATGCGCCGCAATGTCCAGGAAGGCCGTGAATCGATCCTGTCGCCGTGGGCTTGACGCAACGAACGACAGTGCGCCAACCATTCCAACTGAGCCGGCGGCCATCATTGGAAGTAGCGGTGCGCCAGCCACGAACGCCATCGCAAAGACGATGCAGCCAAGCACAATTGCCGAGCCGAGGTCGCCCTGCGCAAGGCAGAGCATGGCGCCGACGAGTGCGATCGCGAACACGGGAACCATCGTGCGCGCCGGAACATGCATCTCGTCATGCCGCTTCGTCAAGACGTTTGCGCACGCCACGAGCACCGCCAGCTTCAAGAACTCGCTCGGCTGAAAGTTCAATGGTCCGATGACGACCCACGAGCTGGCATCGTTGACCCTGCTACCGACTCCGTGGAGGAATGGCAGCAACATCAGCCCAAAGGCCACCAACAACGCGAGCGGAATCATTCGCCGCCAACGATGCGTTGGTACGCGCATCGCGAACCAGAGTCCAAATGAACCGACGATGGCCCACAGCAGTTGCTTGTTGAACAACCCCCATGGCGAACGGCCGTCGTGGAACTCCTTGATCGAGGTCGCCGACATCACCATCACAAGCCCAAGCATCGTCAGCACTGTCGTGACGACGGCGATGACATAAAACGCAGGCGGTGGCGGAGTCGCCGGACGTGCATCAACGCGTCGAGCCGGATGTCGACGCATCGCCGCCGAACGTGCGAGTGCCGCGCGACGACGATCTCCGATGAGGGTCGCGGAGTTACTCATGAGCGGCTACCTGCCAATGCCGCGACCAATCGGCGAAAGTCGTCGCCTCGCGCGAGATAGCCGCCCGCCGGGTACCAATCGAAACTCGCGCATGCTGGCGAGAGCAGCACGACATCGCCGACCACCGCAAGATCGTCGGCCATCGAGACTGCCTCTCTCATCGACGTCGCCACAATGGTTGGGCACAGGCCCTCGAACGCGTCGGTGATATCGGCGGCCGCAGTTCCAAGCCCTACCACGGCCTTGATGCGACCCTTCTCGGTCGCCAGGCTCGACAGGTCGAGACCCTTGTTGAGACCGCCGGCGAGCAGCACGACATGGTCGAACGAGCGAATAGCGGTAAGCGCCGCGTGCGGTGTGGTGGCCTTTGAGTCGTTGAACCAACGCACACCATCGATCACGGCTACCGGCTCAATACGGTGCGGCGGATGCCGAAACGTTGAGAGCGCCGCGGCGACCGCGGTGGCGTCGGCCAAGCCCGACTCGAGCACCAGCGCCGCAGCGGCCAACGCGTTGGTGAGGTCGTGTGGCAGCGCCCGCGTCATTGAGGTGACATCAGCGAACGCGCCCTGGGGGCCAACGAGCTGCCCGTCATTGACGTGATAGTCAGCGTCGGTCGTTGCGAATGTGCGCGTGACGCCGCCGACGGCGCGAAGGTTGCGCATCACGATCGGATCGTCGGCGAAACCGATCGCAATGTCGGTCGGCCGACGATGCTCCCAGATGCGAGCCTTCGCCGCTTCATAAGCCGCCATCGACGTATGCCAGTTCTGGTGATCGGGCGCCAGGTTGAGCCAAGCCGCGGCCTCGGCGCGAAACGACTCAAGCCAGTTCAAGCGAAAGCTGCTGCACTCGACCGCGAACACATCAGTGGCTTGGTCGTCAAGTGCGGCCGCAAATGGCACCTCTGTATTGCCAACGGCCACGGCGCGATGGCCAGCGACGTTGAGCATGTGCGCGACCAGCATCGTGGTCGTTGTCTTTCCGTCAGTTCCGGTAATTCCGAGAATCGGTCGTGGCCCGGTTGGGCGCTCCTGCTCCCACTCATAAGCCAGATCGATCTCCGTACGAATCGGAACACCGGCGCGCACGGCAGCCGCAATGACGCCATGTGTTTCGGGCACACCGGGGGCCGGGCACACCATCTCTGCGCGTTCGACGAGCTGCTGCAGGCTGGCCGCATCGGGCCGCGCGAACAACGTCGCGCCGACCGCTTCCGCCAGCGCCCGCTTGCTGTCGGTTACATCGTCGTCGGCGACGATCAACTGCCACCCGCGCGTAACGAGTTGCTGCGCCAGCGCGTCGCCAGCGAGCGCCAGCCCGTAGATCAGTGCCGTCGGACGAGCCGATGTGCGCGCCATCAGAGGTTCTCCGTGACACGAGTGAAATCGCCGATGAAAATACCAAGCGCGCTCGCGACGCAAATGCCAGAGATGATCCAGAACCGGATGATGACTGTCGTCTCGGGCCACCCGACAAGTTCGAAGTGATGATGAATTGGCGACATTCGAAACAGTCGCTTGGTACGCCCTGACGCCTTGAAGACACCCATCTGAATCGCAACTGATCCGGCCTCGATCACGTTGATGCCACAGATCAGAATCAGGAGCAGTTGCGTGTTCGTCGTCAGCGCCAGCAGGGCAAGCGAGGTGCCGAGTCCGAGCGCGCCGACGTCGCCCATGATGATTCGCGCTGGCGCCGCGTTGAACCACAAGAAGCCCGCACAGGCGCCGCCGAACGCGGCCGCGAAGACAGCGAGGTCGAGTGGGTTGACGACCGCGCCGTACACGTCGGGGTTACGGAACGCCCAATAGGCGATGATCGTAAAGGCCAAAAACCCCATCATCGCCGAGCCGGCGGCCAGTCCGTCGAGGCCATCGGTGACATTCACTGAGTTGCTCGTACTCCACACGATCAGGCCCGACAAGATCACCACCACCGGCCACGGCAACTGCCAGCCCGGCAACGTCGCGCGCGTAAACGAGAGCGTTTCGCTGAGACCGGTTGCGGCCACCAGCCACCAGCCGAGCAGGATCGACAACGTCAGCGTGATGTAGCTCTTCTTCTTCCAGAAGATGCCGCGGTTGTGGCTCTTGCGCACCTTGATGTAGTCGTCAAGGAAACCCATGCCGCCCATCACCAGCACACCGGCCCACATGATCATCGTCTGGTCGGACAGGGCGAGGCCGGGTCGTATGTGCGCTACCAACCAACCCAACAGCGCGGCAGCCACGATCGCCAACCCACCCATTGTGGGGGTCCCCTGCTTATGCATGTGGTGTTCGGGGCCGTGGTCGTCCTTGCCGAGAATCGGCTGGCCTTTCCCACGGTCACGGAAGAACGTGATGAGGTAGCGAGTGCCGAACAGAGCGGCCACCATCGCGGTTGCGCCAGCGATCATGACGGCGATCATCGCTGGTCACCCGACAAGAGGATCTCGTTCAAGACTTCAACGGCGACGGCGTGATCGTCGAAGGGTTTGACCGCGCTGCCAATCGTTTGCGTGGTTTCATGACCCTTGCCGGCGATGACAACCACGTCGCCGGGTCGTGCCATCTGAAACGCCGCGGCGAAGGCACGGCGACGGTCTGGCTCACTCACAACACGTCCACGGTAGTCGCCAGCCACCCCGGCGATCACGGCATCGATAATCGTCTGCGGGTCCTCCGAGCGCGGATTATCGGACGTCACAACCACCAGATCCGCTAATTCGCTCGCGACGGCACCCATCTCAGGACGCTTGTCGCGATCGCGATCACCACCGCAGCCGAAGACCGCGATCACGCGACCGTCTGCCGCTGCAGCTCGCGCCGCGGGCAATGCCTCACGCAGACCATCGGGCGTATGGGCGAAGTCGACGATGACCGCAAAAGGCTGCCCGGCCTGCACCGGCTGAAATCGTCCCGGCACCGACGGCGCCTCGGCGAGGCCGTTGGCGATGACGTCGGTAGCGACACCTAACACCGACGCGGCCGTTGCGGCGGCGAGGCTGTTCATAGCGTTAAAGCTGCCGCCAATGCCGACCCGAATGTCCGCGCCGCGCCACTGGTATCGATGGCTCGTCGGAGTGACGTGCACGTCGCTGATGTCGCTCATTGAGAACTCGGTCATTGGAATCGTCGCGTTGTCGACAAGTTGCTGGCCGCGAGGGTCGTCGACATTCACGACACCCTCATTGCTGAGTGTCGGCCTGAAGAGGCTGGCCTTGGCAGCAAAGTACTGCTCGACTGTGCCGTGCAGGTCGAGATGGTCACGCCCAAGGTTGGTGAACACCGCGAGCGTGAAGTGGCAACCGGCAACACGGTGAAGCGCCAACGCGTGCGATGAGACCTCGATGACTACGGCCTTCATTCCGTCGGCGACGAACTCAGCTAACTGTGCTTGCAGATCTGGAGCTTCCGGCGTCGTGTGCTTGCCCGTCAGCGTGCCGATGACACCCGTCGGCATGCCGGCGGAGCGCAACACACTGGCGAGCAAGTGGCAGGTCGTGGTCTTGCCGTTGGTTCCGGTAACGCCGACCAGCGTCAACTGTCGCGACGGATCACCGAAAAACGCAGCGGCCAGTGGACCCATGGCGGCGCGTGTATCGGGCACCACGACCTGCGCTACCGGCAGGGCCAGCATGCGTTCGCACAGCAAGGCACTCGCGCCCGCGGCAACTGCAGCAGCCGCGAAGTCGTGACCGTCGTAGTCCTCGCCGGGCACGCAGCAAAACAGCGAACCCTTCGTCACGCGACGTGAATCGAACACGACACCAGTTATGACCGTTGCTTCGCTCGCGGCGTCGACCGGCAGCGCAGCAGCGGCCAACAGATCGCCAAGACTGCGTTCCAAGCGCGTCACGTTGCGGGGCAGCCGGTGTCGTTCGGCGGAGGCGTGATCAGAAGTTCGTGGATTGCGGCGGTCGCGACTGTCGTGAACAACGGTGCTGCGGCAGTCCCACCGAAACGATCGTGCGATGTCGGGTCTGGCTCGTCGATCGTGACGAGGACCGTCACCCGCGGCGCTTGTGCAGGGAAGAACCCGACGAAGGTCGCGCGGTACTTGCGGTTTCCATCCTCACCGTACGTACCGTCTTCGGTTTTGTACGCGGTTCCGGTTTTACCTGCGACGGAAATACCAGGCAGTTGTGCCAACTTGCCGGTGCCGTAACACACGACGTCGGTCATCATGCTGGTCATCGTCGCAGCAGTCGCCGGCGAAATGACCTCGTGTGTCGCGGCTGCTTCGGTCTCAGTGAACTTGCCATCGATGCCAAGCGTCGCGGTCAGCAGCTTCGGCGACACGTACGTCCCATCGTTTGCCACTGTGTTCACCGCGGCCGCCAATTGCAACGACGTCGCTGAGTAGCCGTACCCGTAGGCAGGGTTGACTTGTTCTGTGCCCTGCCACTCGCTCGGTGCGTGCCAGATGCCGGCGCTCTCATCGGGGAATCCAAGCTCTGTCGCCTTACCGAACCCGAAGGCCTCTAGGTACGCGCCGTAGCGCTCGTGCCCAAGCTGTTGCGTCATTAGCACCGTGCCGATGTTCGACGACTGGACGATGATTTCTCGCAACGTCATCGGCTGCGTGTCGTGTGGTGCCGCATCGTTAATGCGCTCCTCCCACGCGGTTCCTTTGTCGTAAATGATGTAACCGGGCACATCGATGCTGGTGTCGGGATTCGCAACTCCTGAGTCAACGACGGCGGAGAGGCTAAATACCTTCGCCACAGAACCTGGCTCGAATGGTTCGACGGCGGCCAGGTTTCCAGACGTCACTTCGACATCTCCGCCCGTTCCATCAGCGGCGACAGCGCTGCGCTGCACATTGGCGATCGCGTAGATCTCGCCGGTGACGGTGTCCATCACGATCACCGTCCCGCCAAAGGCGGACAGTTCGTTGACGCGCGCGACCAATGCCTGTTCCACCTGAAACTGCAATGAACGATCCAACGTGAGCACGAGATCGTCGCCGGGGATCGGTTCGATGGTGGTGGCGCCCGAACCGGGAATCGAACGACCGTCTTTGTCGTGCTCGCGCACCCGCTCGCCGTTGCGGCCGGTGAGTAACTCGTTGTACTGCAGTTCGACACCGGCTAACCCGACGCCATCTATATCGGTGAGACCGAGAACGCTGCGCCCGACATCACCACTTGGCATGATCCGCTTGTTCTCCTGCAGCAGCGCAACACCAGGCAGGTCGAGGGTCAGCACCGTCGTCGCCAACTCTTCGTCGATCTGACGAACGATATAGACGAAGCTCTTCTCCTTGATGGTGAACGCCTCGGTCAACGACTGCTGCTTTTCAGCGGAGAGGTGCAGCATCGTCGCCAGCAACGATGCTGTTCCCGCGGGATCGACCACGAGTTTTGGATTGGCGAACAAGGTGCTGCTCGAGACGCTGAGTGCCAACTCGCCGCCATCGCGCGAGAAAATTGTGCCACGCTCGGCAACTAGCACCGATTCCGTGACGCGCTGCGCCCTTCCGGCGGCAACGAGCGAGTCGCTCCCCGCCGTCTGCAGGAAGACGACGCGACCGATCACCGCCAGAAACAACAACATGCTGACGACAAAAACGAGTTGCAGACGTCGGCGCGGATCGCCAGAGCGGAAGTGCATCGACGAACTCGAACGGCGTCGACCAGCGGCAGCACGCCGCTGCAGCGGCCGCGCAACTTTGTTGCCACGCGCAACCTTGCCGCGCCGTTCGGGCGGCCGTTGCGTTGAGCGCTGAGTAGAGCGTTGCGTTGAGCGTTGCGCTGGACGTTTGGTCGGTTGTTGGGTTGTGCGTTTGGCCAGATGTTTGGCCGGGGCCGTCGGTCGCCTGCTCGCAGGTTTCCTCGGGACTCCGGCTACGGCTTTCGCCGGATGCCTAGCCGGCGTATGCCGACGGCGAGCCCCCGCTGGGGGGCGCATGTCGCGGCTCACGGCGAACCGCCAGACTGCGCCTTCACGTCGGCGTACTGCTGAAACTCTTCGCCGACTTCGGACGTTGACTTTCCATCGCCTTGAGTGCCCGCGCGCTGAACAGCCTCGATCACTGTTGGATCAAGCCCGATGAACTGCGTTTGGGAAGCCAGAACCATTCCGATGGCGGCGGCTTCGACCGCCAACCGGCCAGGCGAACGCAGTTCTGCGCGCTCACGGCGCATCGTGTCGTAGTTTTCGTAGGCCTCGCGAATCTCGCGATCGACGGCGTCGAGCCGAACTTGGCGACTTGCCAACTGGGTCTGAAACGACGCCGCACCAAGCATCAGAGCGAATACCGGTATCGACACGGCTGCAATCAATCGAGCCGTGCGCCGGCGGCGAGGCACCAACGTCAACTGCGGCTTCGGAGCCAGATGTGCAACCGACGCGGTACGTTTGACCATCACACGCGCGCCATCGCTGTTGTGCACGCGGCTGCGTACAGCCGCGGCTCGACCTGCCGTTGCCTGGTTTCCGGTTGCCCGCAGCGTGCGGGCGGCAATTGCCATTTGGTTAGCGCCGTCCGCGCGTGGGGGCGTCGGGGACACGCTCGACCACACGCAGACGAGCGCTACCAGCCCGCCGATTGGTTGATTGTTCGATCTTCGACGGAGTGCGCGGCACGCCACGCACGATGCGCACGGTCTGCACCGCGTCGCAGACACACGGCAACTCGGGCGGGCACGCGCAATCGCCGGTGGCGGCAATGCGCATGCGTTCTTTGACGATGCGATCCTCACCCGAGTGGTACGACAGCACCGCCACGCGCCCACCGGGAACGGTGCGCTCGATCGCGGAGTCGATGGCCGGTGCGAGCGCATCCAACTCGCCGTTGACCTCGATGCGAATAGCTTGAAAGGTTCGCTTCGCGGGATGACCGCCGGTGCGACGGGCGGCGGCAGGAATCGCCGCGACTACGATCTCCGCGAGCGTCACGGTCGATTCGATCGGCCGTGACGCAACGATGGCAGCGGCAATCCGCCGGGCGAAACGCTCGTCGCCGTAGCGCTGGATGACCTGCGTCAATTCAGCGACCGCGTAGCCGTTCACCACATCGGCCGCCGACCACGATTGCGAACGGTCCATCCGCATGTCGAGAGCCGCGTCGTTGCGGTAGCTAAATCCGCGCTCGGCGATATCGAGTTGCGGTGAACTGACGCCGAGGTCGAAGAGCGCACCGGACAGCGTGTCGATGGAGAGTGCTTCCATGGCTTCGTTGAGGCGGTCGAACCGGCACTGATAGATCCGCAACCGATCACCGAATCGAGCAAGCCGAGCCTGCGCCGCGGACAGCGCATCTGCATCTCGATCGATACCGAGTATCCCGATGTGTGGCCACTTATCGAGCAGTTGCTCGCTGTGCCCACCGCCGCCGAGCGTGGCGTCGAGCACGACGCCCGGCGGAACACTCTCGAAGAGCGCCACGATCTCGCTCGCCATAACCGGTTCGTGAGAAAAGGATCGTGTTGAGTCCGGGTTCGGGTTCGGGTTCATGGTCGGTTGCGATTCGAACGTCGAGCGGCCATCTGCAGCCCTCCGGGTAGCGAGTGCTCCCGGGATGTCTCCCCGGTTATGCCAGACGGAAGCGGGCGGAGGGGGGCTTGCCATCGTGCTGACCGGAAGGCTGCAGATGACCGTTCGATTGTCGTTGATCTATACGTGCTACTTGTTCCGAGTTGGGCTGCCTCTTCCTCGCTTTCTTGTCGGATGGGTTGCTGTTGTCGGAGACATTCAGAATTCACTCGCTTGCCGCGTCATCGCCAGCAAGGCCGCCGGTGCCAGCGTCGTTCTCGCGTGCGAAGCGTTCCGGCGACCAGATCTCAAGACGATCGAAGCTGCCCGCGACGATCACCGGTTTGCCCACGCTGACATCGGCGTACAAGCGGAGGTGCTCATCGAGAGTGACGCGACCCTGCTTGTCGAGTTGGACGAGGTTCGCTGACGATGCGAGGGCTCGCAATTGGTTGCGCGGCACCTCACCGGCCTGGACACGAACGGCCATCGCGTCCGCTTCGGCTTCGAACACAGCCGAGGGCACGACAGTGACGCACTTGTCGCGGCCTTTGGCGAGATAGCAGTGGTCGCGCAGACGGTCGCGAAAAGCGGCTGGCAAAGCCAGCCGGCCCTTGTCGTCCAGTTGGCGTTCAAGCGCCCCCACGAACAACACGTCGCGTCACCACCTTTTTCGCTGAACGCCTGCCTCGAGGACCGCAATCTCGGACGGCGTATGCCCGCGATTCCCCGTTGCGACCCATTCTGCCCCCTATTCTCCCCTTCGTCAACCAATTTACCCCTTTTCGCGCCACCCGATCCCTTTTCTTGCTCCGAACGTGATGAAGTACTGCGGGCAGACGGGCGATAACGAACTGATCCAGCAAGACAGCGACCGCGACACCGCTACACCGCGACACCGCTACACAGCGAAGGAGAACAGTGGCCATCTCGCCCGATGACCTTGCACATCTATTGCGACGAACCGAGTTCGTTGCTCGCCCCGACCGCGTCGCCGCGCTGGCGTCACTCGACCTTGCCGCGGTCGTCGAGGACATTCTCAACGTCGACACCGCTGCCACGACGCCGACCAGCCTGACGACGTACAACCCGAGCGGCTGGCAGCAGTACGTCGAAGCCTGCGACTGGTGGATCAACCAAATGGTCACCCGCCCGAAACCACTGCTGGAAAAGATGGTGCTCTTCTGGCACGGCCATTTCGTCAGCGCCTGGTGGGATGTCGATCACGGCTTTCACATGATGAAGCAGCTGCAGAAGTACCGCCAGCACGCGCTCGGCGACATGGTGACGCTGACGCAGGCAATGGCCATCGAGCCGGCGATGCTCGTCTACCTGTCCAACGCCGAGAACGTGAAGGCCGCACCGAACGAGAACTTCGCGCGCGAGATGATGGAGTTGTTCCTGCTCGGAGCCAACAACGGCTACACGCAGGACGACGTGCGCGCCGTTGCCCGCGCGTGGACGGGGCACAACGCGCGGTGGACGGATAACCCCAACACAAGTCGCACATACGCGTTCGCGTCGAACAAGCACGACTACAACGTGTTGTCCCTCTTCGGCCTGCCGCTCCGCACAAGCGGCAATGGCTGGGACGGCCCAGAGGTCATCAATGAGATTCTGACGGGTTCGAAGAAGCTGCTGTCGGCCACCTACATCGCCGGTAAGTTGTGGGCGTTCTTCGCTCATCCGACTCCGCCAGTGGGCGTGATCGACGCCATCGTTTCGACAAGCGGCTTTGCCGATAACCGCGACATCAAGAACCTGCTGCGCACAATCTTCAATCGCCCCGAGTTCTACCTGCCAGCAGCAAAACAGGGACTCGTGCGGTCGCCCATCGAATATTTCGCTGCACTCTGTTATCACTGCCGACCAATGACGGCCGACGACCTCGGGCTCGCGTGGCAGGCTGAGACGACCGGACAGCACATCTTCAATCCCCCGAACGTCTCAGGTTGGCGCCCCAATGGGTATTGGCTGCACACCAGTGGCATGAGCGGGCGAGCGAACATCGCGGAGTACGCGAAGTGGTGGCTGATGGAGGACGGCCATCCTTTCGCCGACGACACCACCATCTCCGGCAAAACGACTGCGGCCGCCGTCGATTTCGTGGCCTCCTTCTTCGGCCTCACGCTGTCGACCGTGACGCGCGATGCAATCATCGCTGCTCACCAAGCCGACCGCGATTCACATAACTGGTGGAGCTGGTACACCGTCGGCAACCTGCTGATGCTGGCGATGATGTCTCCCGAAATGCACATGTCATGAGGAGCTTCCCAATGCCCGATCAGGACGTCGCAATTGCACAACGAATGCTCTCTAGCCGTGATCTCGGTGGCAACGACCGCGGACCGAATGGCTGGACGCGCCGCGGGTTTCTGCAGGCCGTCGGCCTCGGCGCGATCAGCGGCGTGGCCTTCAGCGGACTTGCGCCCGATGGGCTCGGCTTCGACATGCCCGATGCATGGGCCGCGACGCCGATCGGTCCGACCGAAGGCGTGCTCGTCAACATCGTGTTCTTCGGCGGCAATGACGGGCTGAACACCGTCGTGCCGTATACCAACGGCACCTACTACGACCGCCGCGGACCTATCGCGATACAGCCAGGGCAAGTGATCCCGCTCGATGGGACGTGGGGTCTGCACCCCAACTTGCCGTACCTGAAGGCGTTGTGGGACATCGGCTGGCTCGGCATCGTCCACGGCGTCGGCTACCCGAATCCGGACCTCTCGCATTTCACCTCCATGGCGACTTGGATGAATGGCCGCTTCGGCGGCGGGGCACCGACCTCGGGCTGGGCGGGAAGGTGGCTCGATGGCCAGTCAGCGGGGTCTGCCGAGATGGCCGTCGCCACGATCGGTTGGTCGGTGCCGCTGCACCTGCAGGGTGTCGCTCGTCGTGGGCTCGGCATTCCACCAAACGGCGATCTCTTCGGCGCAAGCAGCGCCAGCTACGACCAACGCATGTACTCAGGATTGAAGAACTACTCGTCGGCATCGGCAGGTCGCGGTCAGTGGCACGACATGTACGCCAACGTGCTGAAGACACAGCTCAACGTTGCTACCGAGGTATCACCAATCTTCGCCCCGTCGCCAACCGGTGCCGAGTTCGCACAGAAGATGACAGTTGCGGCGCGGCTGATCAATGCCAACCTCGGCTTTCGCATCGTCGACCTCGGACTGGACAGCTTCGACACGCACGACGGACAGCCCGGCGATCAGGCAGATCTACTCGCCGATTTCAACGCCGGATTGCAGGCCTTCTACGACACGCTCGCTCCGTATTGGCGCAACCGGGTGACGATTCAAACGATGTCCGAATTCGGCCGCACCGTCTACGGCAACGAATCGCAAGGCACCGACCACGGCACTGCGAGTGTGCAGTTCGTGATCGGCCAGATGGTGAAGGGTGGCCACTTCGGGTCGGCACCGTCACTCGCATTGCCGAATCAATGGGACCGGTTACCGCACACCGTTGACTTCCGCAATGTGTTCGGCAGCGTGATCGAAGGATGGTTGGGTGGCGGCGCCTCGACAATCCTCAACGGCTCGTTCGAGAACCTCAACTTCTTTCACGGCGATCCCGGCGACCCACCGCCGAGTGGTGGGCTGCCACCGATCATTAGCGCACCATCGATTCCGACTGAGTTCGTATCGATGACCCCCGTGCGCATGTTCGACACCCGCGACGGCACTGGCGGTCGGACCACAAGTCTCGGGGCGAACGAGACGTGGTCCTTCACGGTCGCTGGCAAGTTCGATGTTCCCACCAACGCGGTGGCGGTGGCCATCAACCTCACCGCTGCCGGGGCGACGCAGTCGACCTACGTGACCGCGTGGCCCGGTGGCCAAGCCCAGCCGCCGACGTCGAACCTCAACCTCGGGCCGGGGATGGCGGTACCCAACCTGGCCATCATTCGCCTCGGTGCCGCTGGCAACGTCAGCTTCTTCAACATGAACGGCGCTGTCCACCTACTTGCCGACATCGTCGGCTACTTCCGCGACGGCACAACCGTCGGACTGGAGCCGCTTGTTCCTGATCGACTACTCGACACCCGCAACGGCACCGGCGGATTCACCGGCAAGGTCGGACCGGGCGAGAGCATTGATCTACAGGTCGCCGGTCGTAGCGGAGTCGTGGCCGAACCCACCGCAGTGGCACTCAATGTGACCGCCACGGGACCGACCGACACAAGCTTCCTCACGGTGTGGCCGACTGGCGAAACCCGACCGAACGCCTCGAGCGTCAACATGGTCGCTGGTCAAACGGTTCCCAACATGGTGCTCGCGAGGGTCGGCAGCAACGGCAAGGTCAGCATCTACAACGGTGTCGGCGCGACCGACGTCATCGTCGACATACTCGGCTGCTTCAGCGAGGAAGCGACCGGCCGGTATGTGGCGCTGTCACCGAGCCGTGTACTCGATACTCGTTCCGGACTCGGCGCACCCCTCGCACGCGTTGGCCAAATACCCCTTGCTGCAACGCTGCTCAATCGAGGTGGGGTTCCCACCGCTGGCGTGACTGGTGTGATGCTGAACGTGACCGCCGTGGCTCCGACCGCCAATACGTTCATTTCCGTCTACCCCGGAGGCAGCGTGCCTCCGACCGCGTCCAACCTGAACGTGCCAGCGGGAGTCGTGCGGGCAAACATGGTGCTCGCCCGAATCGGGCCCGACGGCACAGTGATGATGTTCAACAGCGCCGGCGTCGTCGACATCGTCGCCGATGTCGTGGGCTACTTCACCGACTAGTCGGGAGATGCCGCAACAGGGCTTCGCGCACCGCGCTAGCCGGTGCCGCAACTATCGCGACAGAGGCGACAAGTTCCGAGGCGAGTGGACGCGGTGCTGCTACTAGCGCCGCGACGAGTTCGGGACGCCAACGCAGGTGACACAGCGATTGAAAGCGAGCGGCTGCGCGTGTGCGGCGCTGCGACACGCCCACCAGCTTGCGGTTGCCCTGCAGCACCTCGCCGTGACCGATGCCCGCGAAGCAAACCTGGCGCGACCAAGTTGACTCGCCGCTGGTACGCGCAACTTTGCTCGTTGCCCCAAGCTCGCCGAGAGCACGCCGCCATAACTCGCCGACCCACTCCATGGCGTGCCCGATGTCGTTGGCCCACAGTGAATCGCACGCTGGAATCACGAGATCAAGCCATACGAACTCGTCCGGTACCAGCAGCACTGCTCCCCCGCCGCTCCGGCGTTTGACGACCGTGATGCCTAGCGCGTCGGCCACGCGCCGATCGACATCGGTGTCGCGTTGCGCGGAGCCAAGCACGAGTGTGGTCGTCGTGACCATGTGAAACGTCGCCGATCGAACTGGTTGTGAATCCGCGGAGTGGAACGCGGCCGCGTCGCCGGCCGAGTCGTGTACTAACCAGTCAACGCTCAACTGGCGATTGCGAGAAACGGCAACCACGCGTCGGGTATGCGCGCGACTGCAGCACTGATCCACGCGTGCTCACGCGGCGCACATGGTGGCCGCGTCAACTTCATCCCGGCCTCGGCGGGCGTGCGGTCGCGCTTGCGAAGGTTGCACGGGCGGCACGCGGCCGCGACGTTCTCCCATGTGTGCTGGCCGCCGCGCGAACGAGGCACGATGTGGTCGAGCGAGTCGGCATGGCCACCGCAGTACTGACAACGCGCGTCGTCGCGAGCGAACAGCGCGCGGCGCGACATTGCGGTGCGACGGGCATAGGGAACCTTCACGACATAGCGCAGCCGGACCACTGAGGGGCTGGCGATTGTCATGCGTGCAGAGTGCACCATGTGGCCATCGCCGGCGACAAGATCGGCCTTGTCGGCCAGCACTAGGCACACGGCTCGGAAGGCGGGCACGACTGAGAGCGGCTCGTATGTTGCGTTCAACACGAGTGCGCTCCTCATCAACGAGAACCTAGCGACCGTGCGCCTGTAGCCGGCACCATTTGATGTAGCTGACCACGTCGGCGGGCACGATCGGGTGATCGGCGTTGCCGTATTGGGTGACCATCCGAAAACGCAGGTAATCGCCTGTCGGCACGGGCAGAAACGGCCTTCGCCGCCACCAGCGACTCGGTATGGTTCGCCGCCACTGCGTGAAGGCCGTCGGCCACAGCTGCGGCTCGCGCGCCAGCGCGACGCCGACAGCTGCCATTGATCTCAACGGCAACGGCAACCGCAACCGCAACGGCAACGGCAACGGCAACGGCAACTTCAACGCGGCTCTTTAGGAAGCCCCAACACCATCTCGCCGATGATATTGCGCTGCACTTCCGAGGAACCGGCATAGATCGTTCCGGCACGAGCGTGCAGGAACGTGCCCGTCCAGCTCGCCGTGCTGTTCGGCGCACCGGCGTCGTCGGAACCAAACGCGCTCGATGGCATGCGGCCAGTTGGCGTCATCGCTTCCGCGCCGATGATGTCGAGCGCTAGTTCTGTGACCTGCTTGTGGTATTCGCTCCAATAGAGCTTGGAGATCGCCGCGTCCGGTCCGGGGTGATGGCCAGCGAGGAACTGGGTCAGCACACGCATTCCGTTGTAGCGCATGATCTGCACTTTGGAATAGCAATCGGCCAAACGCTGCCGAATGCGCGCATCGTTGTTGACACCGCGTTCCTCGGCCAACAGTAAAAGTCTGTCGACTTCGGCTTGAAAGCGAATCGGGTTGGTGGCAGCTGCTTCACCGCGCTCGAAGCCGAGGAGCGTCATCGCGACGGCCCATCCGTTGTTGACGCCACCAACAACATTCTCTTTCGGTGCAACAGCATCGGTGTAGAAGATCTCGTTGAACTCGCTCTCGCCGCTGATCATCTTGATCGGGCGCACCTCGATACCAGGCTGGCGCATGTCGACGAGCAGGAAAGAGATGCCCTTGTGCCGGGGTGCGTCCGGGTCAGTGCGTGCGAGCGTGAAAATGTGATCGGCGAGGTGGCCAGCACTGGTCCAGATCTTCTGGCCGTTCAAGATCCACTGATCGCCGTCGAGTTGCGCCTTGAGACCGAGGTTGGCGAGATCGCTGCCAGCGTTTGGCTCGCTGTAGCCCTGGCACCAAGTGTCGGCGCCCGACAGGATGCGCGGCAGGTAGTACGCCTTCTGCTCGTCGGTCCCCAGCCGTAGCAGTGTGTTGCCCAACATTTGGATACCGAACACGTCGTTGGGACCACCGGTCGGCACTCCTGCCTTCGCGAACTCCTCGGCGATGATGACCTGCTCGAGCGCTGACAACCCGGCGCCGCCGTATTCCACCGGCCAGCCGGGTGCGAGGTAGCCAGCGCCGTAAAGCGTCTTGCGCCACTCGGTGACGAAGTCCAACAGCGACTGACCTTCGAGTTGGCCGATGCCGCCCCAGTTGGTGGGCAGCTTCTCGGCGAGAAATGCGTGCACTTTCTCGCGATAAGCCTCGGCTTCGGCGGTGTAAGTCGGGCGCATGAAACGACGTTACCGGCCAACGACGTTCAGCGAGTAGCGCTAGCGACCGGTAGCCAGCCGGCGGCGAACCAATGCCGCCGCGCCGACCAAGGGGGCGAGCTGTCCGAGCCCGGCGGGGACAACGCTGAAACCGCGCAGGAAGCTGAGATTCGCCCGTTGTTCAAGCTCCGTCCGCAATGCAACGAAAAATGGCTCGCCAAAGCCCAATGCCACTGAGCCGCCAACGACCGCCATCTTGAGATCGCAAATTGCCCCCAACGATGCCAGCGCCCGGCCGATCAGGATTCCGGTGCGGTCGACCACGCCCTGTGGAGCTCGCTGTGGCGGTCGGCCGGTCTCCTCCTCAATCGCCGTGCCGCTGCAGTACGCCTCGACGCAGCCTTTGCCACCGCACACGCACGGGCGGCCGTCGGGCTCGACGACGATGTGACCGAAGTGGCCGGCGTTGCCACGATGGCCGTCGAGTAGTCGCCCACCGCTGACGATCCCGCCACCTACACCGGCGCCCATCGATATCGCGACGAAGTCCGAGACGCCAACGGCTGCGCCGCACCATCCCTCAGCAAGGGCGACCGCTTTCGCGTCGTTGTCGACGACGGAGGGCAGCCCGGTCAGCGCCTCCACCTGGGCGGCCAAATCAAAGCCGACAAGGCTGGGAATGTGCAGCGGCGAAACGGTGCCATCAAATGGGTTCGCTGGACCGCTACATCCGATGCCGCAGCCAACCGGTTGAGTGGGCGCCGAAGCCTGCATGCGCGAGACGAGCCGCGCGAGTGCCGGCCAAACATCGCGAGCGGGCGTAGAGATGCGGTCGCGCACAAGGACCTCGCCATCCTCGCCAACAACGCCAGCGGCGAGCTTGGCCGAGCCAACATCAATCGCCAAGTAACACACCGTCATGGCCAGGACCGTAGCGGCATGCACGGGTGAGCGCGAGCTCACTCTGGGTTTGTGCGCCCCGACATGCGCACCGCTACCGATGCCGTCTACCCTTCCAGCCGTGACGGCCACAACCTCAGACTTCGCATCCAAGTCACCCACACACTCGGCCCCGGCGGGTAGTCACCCGTCGCCGTCATTTGCCCAGCTGTTCGACGCGATCACCACCAACGTCGCTTCAGTAGTACACGGCAACCGTGGCGCCATCGACTTCGCGGTCATGTGCCTTCTCGCCGAGGGTCACCTACTGATCGAGGATGTGCCCGGCGTCGGCAAGACCAGTCTCGCCAAGGCGCTCGCGGCATCCATCGACTGCACCTGGAAGCGTGTCCAGTTCACCCCCGACCTGTTGCCCACCGACCTCGTCGGCGTCGGCATCTTCCAGCGCGCGACCGAATCATTCATCTTCCAACCCGGTCCGCTGTTCGCGAACATCGTCCTCGCCGACGAGATCAACCGTGCATCGCCCAAAACGCAATCGGCTCTACTCGAGGCAATGGAAGAGCGCCAGGTCAGTGCCGACGGCGTCAGCCACCAGCTACCCGCACCGTTCATGGTCGCCGCAACCCAGAACCCCGTCGAGCAGGAAGGCACCTACCGGCTGCCCGAGAGCCAACTCGATCGCTTCCTGATGCGCATCTCGCTCGGTTACCCGAGCCGCGAAGCGGAACTCGCCATTCTCGACTCGAACGGCGCCGCCGACGCGTTGCTCGCGCTGCAGCACGTCGTCAGCGCACACGAAATCACGCGCATGTGTATGGCAGTGCGCACCGTGCACATCGCTCCGGTGTTGAAGAGCTACATGGTCGATCTCTCCGAAGCCAGTCGTTCGCACGCTGGTCTGTTGCTCGGCCTTTCACCGCGCGCAACGCTCCAGCTCGCACGCGCAACTCGCTCGCACGCCGCCGCCCGCGGACGCGACTATGCGATCCCCGACGACGTCAAGGCGGTGGCTGTGCCGGTCCTTTCGCACCGTGTGATGCTGCGGCCCGACGCATCGTCGCGTGGCCTCGATGGCCAAATGGCCGTCGAAGAAATCCTCGCGACCGTGCCGGTGCCGGCGGGACGCTAGTGCCCACCCGCCAAGGTTGGTCGGCGCTGTTCGGAGGCATCACCTCCATCGTGGTCGGCCGCCTGTTCGGTCTCATCGAGCTGTACATCGTCGGCTCGGCGCTGCTCGCCGCGTTCGTTCTCGCGCTACTGATCGTCAATCGTCCGCTTCCCCGCCTCGCGGTTCGACGCATTGCGCGGCCTGCAACCGTCGGTGTCGGAGAACCAGCACGCGTCGACATTCAGGTGGCGAACCGATCGAGCGTGCGCACGCCGAGGCTGACGCTGTGGGAGCCCGTCGGCGACAAGGGTGGCGCGCCGATGCAACTCGCACCGCTGGGTGCCGGCGAATCAGTGAGCGCGGCTTACCGCGTACCAACAAATCGGCGCGGCGTAGTACGCACTGGTCCGTTACGCGCCGAACGATTCGACCCACTCGGGCTTGCGCGGCGTTCGAACTGGTTGGTGGGAGAAGGCGAAGTTCTCGTCGTTCCCCAACAGCTGGCGTTGGCGTTCCCCACCGCCGGCGGTGCCGGTCGCCTTGGTCAACATCTCCGGATGAAGTCATACGGCCAGTCGGGCACCGAGTTCTATTCGCAGCGCGAGTACATCTCTGGCGACGACCTGCGCCGAATCAACTGGAAGAGCTCCGCCCGCTCGACAACGCTGATCGTGCGCGAGACCGCTCTCGAAGGCGTGCAGCGCTGCACGGTCGTGCTCGACACACTTGCTGGGAGCTACGACTACGACGGCTTCGAGCGTGCGATCGTCGCCGCCGCGAGCATCGTCGCCGCGGCATCGGCCGCGGGTATCGCCGCTCGCTTGGCCTCACCAGGAATCGACCTGCGCGGTCCCGATGTCGCACCGCTGTCGTTGCGCTACCTCGCCACTGTCGAGGTCGGTGATGAGGTCGTCGACCACAGCAGCGGCGGGCGGTCGTCGGCCGATGGCCTCGGCGTCCTAGTCGTTGTGACCAGCCACATCACCTCGGTGGCTGCCGTCACGGCCATGGCCGCCGCGGTGCCCGAAGAAGTGGTCATCGCCGTGTGCTCGATGGTGCCAGCCGGCAACTCTCGTGGCGGCTTCAGCGTCGATGCCACCAGCCTCACCGAGCTGCATCGCAGCTGGAGCAGCCTCGTGATGGGTCGCGCAGGGGCATACGCATGAGCCAGACCAACGAGCGCCGATTCGACGTTGAGCACGCGCAACTTCCCGCGACGCTGTGCCTCACTGCCCTGACTGTGGCGACGGCGATCTCGCTGTGCCGCATCTTCGCCGATTGGGATTACCTACGCCCGATGCTGGTGGTCGCGATCGGCATCCACGTCGTCGCTGCGACCTTGCGCTGGCTGCGCGCACCAGCGTGGTGGGCGATCCCTGTGATGGTGCTGGTAGGCATCGAACTACTGGGCATGGTCTTCTATCGCGACACGTTCAACGGCCCGATCCCCGGCTCGCGAACCATCGAGCTGATGCGAATCGACATCTCGCTCGTACTCGAGCAATTCCCAACGACCGTCGCACCCGTACCGAGCGTCGGCAACTACGCGATCGCGGCAACGGCCGCACTTGCCGTTTGCGCCATGTTGTCTGACACGTTCGCGTTCCGCGCGATGGGTCGACTGGAAGCTGTCATACCCACGGCTGTGCTCTTCATCTTCACTGCCGTCCTTGGCACCAACCGTCATCGCGAAGCCGTCGCCGCGCTGTGGATCGCAGCGGCCTTCCTTGTGGTTGCAGCATTGAGGGTGCGTCATGTCGGTAGCGGCAGTAGCTGGATGGGCTCGCGTCGATGGGGCGTGATCGCGGCGATGCCCGCAATTCTCGTCACCGTCGGGCTGACGACTGTCGCGGCCGCCGCCTTCGCTCCCCAACTGCCCGGCGCCGGCGAAAAGGCCCTCATCGATACGCGCAATCGAGATAGCTCCGTCACCGAAGTGCTCAGCCCGCTCGTCGACATTCGCGCGGAAATCGTCAACCAGAGCAACGTCGAACACTTCACCGTTGGATCACCCGATGGCGGGCATTACTGGCGCATGATCGGACTCCCGATCTTCGATGGCTCGCGCTGGGACCCACCCGGAGAAGATCTAGAAACGATGGGCAACCGCGCTGGCGACGTCTTGCTTCCCGGGCCGGTCACCACTCAGGACATTCGAATCACCCAGCTCGGCGGGCACCTTGTGCCCGCCGCGTATTTACCAACATCGGTGTCCGAGTCAGAAATCCTTTGGGCCGGCCAAACAGGCAGCCTCGTACTCGCAGACAGCGAACTGCAGCCTGGCGATCGCATCGAAATCCTGTCGATGGTGCCACGGCCCTCCATCGACCTCCTGCGCAACTCCACGGTCGCCCAGGCGCTCGACTCCATCTACTACGAGCTACCGGGCGGATTTCCTGACACGGCGCGCGAGGCAGCGCTGACGATCACTCGCGATGCGCCGACGATGTTCGACAAAATGATCGCGCTACAGAACTGGTTTCGCACCGAGTTCACCTACAACATCGACGTGCAACTGGGCAGCAGCAACGACGCCATCGAGTCGTTCCTTCGCATTAAGCAAGGTTTCTGCCAACAGTTCGCCGGCACGTTCGCGGCGATGGCGCGCTCGCTCGGCATCCCCGCCCAGGTTGCCGTCGGCTACACCGACGGAACGATCGGCACCGACGGTCGCTTCCACGTCTTTGGGCGCAACGCTCATGCGTGGCCGGAGGTGTGGTTCGACGGTGTCGGCTGGGTGGCGTTCGAACCGACACCGGGTCGCGGTAGCGGCGACACAGCGGCGTACACCGGTGTCGCTCCCGCGCAGGACGACTCACCAAGCACCGGCGGCGACGGGGACAACGGCAATGGCGGTGTAGCACCCACCACTCCCCTCGTTACGAGCAACATTGAGGATGGCATCGAGGATGAAGGCACCGACAACAGCTCCCCGAGCAGCGTGCCGACCGGCGGCAGCACCAGCAACCGCCCATCGGATAACTCGACCTCAGCAATACCGTTTCTGTTGCTTGCACTGGCGGCGTTGCTCGCGGCGTGGATCGTCTTCGCGCCGCGTGTCGTGCGCGCACGTAGCGCGCATGGCGCACACAGCGCCGCCGATCGCGTGATCAGTGCGTGGCACCGCAGCCTCGGTTCGCTATTGCTCGCGGGCGCTCCAACGCCCGGAGGCTCCACGCCGCTCGAATACGCCACGGTTGCCGAGCGTTCCACGGGTATCGATCATCACGTCTTGCGCGAAATGGCAACCCACGTCACCCGTGCGGTGTACTCACAGGGCAGCATCACCGAACAAGCTGCGGTGCGTTGCGAAACGCTCAGCCGCGAAGTCGGCGACGTGTGCCGCGATCGCACACCAATTGTGCTGCGGTTGAAGGCGCTCGTCGACCCGCGGCTGATGCGCCTACGCAACGCTGGCTGACGTACCCGGGCTGATCTGCCGCGGGCTGACGGTGCCGCTGTCTGATTCGTCAGTCGTCGGCGCGCGTGCGCTGTTGCTGGCCGAAGCGGCCGCGCACTGATTCCGACAGATGACTGAGCCCGGCCTCGCCGAGGCGGCGTGCGTGGCGCTCGACGAACAACGACGCGACGAGCGCGCCGATGAACGCTACAAATGACAGGTAAGGGCTCGTCGACAGCAGCGCGATCGTCAGAACGAGACAGGCGATGGCGGCCGCAGCAGTAATCGCGAGCATTCGGCGGTCACCGCTGGCAGCACTGTGCAGGGTGCGACCGAAACCAGGGTCGCGCTGCAACTGCTCTTCGATCTGATGCAAAATTCGTTGTTCGTCTTCGGAGAGCGGCATGGCGGGCTCCTGCTTGTGGCCTGGTGCCATCATCGCAGAAATTCCGGGTCAGGGCAACGCGCCAGCCGGTGAGTGGCCTCATCGAGGTGAGTGGCCTCGTCGATGGGTGGCCTAACTGGCTGGGCCCTGGTCCGGTCCCCACTGCTGAGCGCCGCGGCGCACAAGCCGCAACCCAGTGCCTTCTACGGCACTCGCTGGCCCAATCGAGGCACTACCAAATCGCGACCGAATGGCATCGATGGTCTGCTCGGCTGCATCCCATTCTTGATCGTCACTGAGATCATCCAGCGAGAGTTGTTCCTCGGGGGGATCGGTGAGCTGACTCGCGCTCACGCCCAATAGCCGAACGCCACCAGCGGTATCAATGGCAACCAACAATGGCATCACAGCAGCAACGATGGCACGCGCCGTGGCCGTCGGAAGCGGCAACGTCGTCGCACGCGTGATGGTGTGAAAGTCGGCGAACCGCATCTTCAGCGTCAGTGTTCGTGCCGCCTTGCCGTGTCGGCGCAACCGAGCGGCGACGCCATCGGCCAGTCGCACCAATTCGCGCTGCAGTTCATCGTGCGTGTGTCGGTCGGTGGCGAACGTCTCCTCGTGGCCAATCGACTTCGCCTCCCGCGCAACCTCAACTGGGCGGTCATCGATTCCCCACGCCAGCTGATGCAGATGCGCGCCGTGACTCTTGCCGACCGCGGCGACGAGCGAGTCCAGTGGCAGGTCGGCGAGGTCGCGCACGGTGTGCACGCCGAGCCCACTCAGGCGCGTCAACGTCGCGGGACCGACACCCCATATCGCTTGCACCGGTAGCGGGTGCAAGAACTCCAACTCCTCACCGCGTCGCACCTCCCATACACCAGTACCCGGCTGGACACCCGTGGCCGTCGCCTTCGGCTTCGCGGCCACGGACGCGAGCTTCGCAAGGAACTTGTTTGGTGCGACGCCCACCGAACAGCGCAATTGCAGCTGCTGCCAAACCCGCTCACGAACACTCTGCGCGATCTGTGACCCGGCGCCCAGTAGCCGTGACGCCCCGGTGACGTCGAGAAACGCCTCGTCGAGCGAGAGCGGCTCGATGTAGGGGGTGAACGTCTGAAAGATCTCGTGCACTTCCGAACTGACCTGCGAGTAGAGCTCGTGATCGCCCGCGAGGAAGACGACCTGTGGACACAGCCGACGCGCACGAGCGGATGGCATCGCCGAGTGAACCCCGAAACGTCGAGCTTCGTAGGATGCAGCCGCGACGACACCCCGCGCCCCCGTACCACCGACGACAACCGGCTGGCCGACAAGCTCCGGCCGACGACGCAACTCGACGCTCACGAAGAATGCATCCATGTCGACGTGCAGGATTGTGCGCGCCGGCGCAGCCGTGCTATCGGTCACCGGCCCTCCGTCATATGCGCTCGGCGCGCGCAGTAGCTCGGTCGGTGCCGCGCAACGCAAACCGGTAGCGCGGCTCCGTGTCGCCACCCAACCATGCGCCCACTGGCAGATGCACCCACGGCGGACTTGCGATCAGCAACTCCCGCGCGTCGAGAGCACTGCTGTGGCGAACTTCTTCGACAATGCCGTCCGGATCGGCGATACAAACTTCGCCGCTGACCTGGTCGGTCTCCCACGCCTCCACCTTTAACTGCCACCCCATCTCGGGCGCCTCGACCGTCACGGTGTAACAACGATTCGACCATTTGTTGACGATCAGCCCGGTCTCCTCCAACACCTCGCGCGTCAGTCCTGCCAGCAAACCTTCACCGCGGTCAATGACGCCACCGGGAGGCGTCCATTCCAGCGAGTTATCGCGACGACGGTTGCCGACGAGAATGAGACCGTCACCGTGACGAATGAGAGCACCACCTACGAGCCAACGACGCACATTGAGAGTGTGCCAGGCCGTCGCCTCAACGACTCTCCACCACAGCAGTTCAACGACTCTCGCCCACAGCAGTTCAACGACTTCGGTCAGGTTAGTTAACGGCCGGTAGTTAACGGCCGGTAGTTAACGGCCAGGTAGTTAACGGCCAGGTAGTTAACGGCCAGTGCGTCGGCGCTTGCGGCGGCCGGTGAAGTCGCTGAGCCACAGCCGTGCGACCAACACACTGGCTTCGCGAATGATGCCACCCGACATCTTCGAAGAACCCTCGACTCGATCGCGGAACGTGATCGGGAACTCGACGATCTTGCCGTTGATCCGTACCAGGCGATACGTCATCTCCACCTGAAAGCCGTACCCCTCGGCGCGCACGCTCTCGAATTCCATTCGCTCGAGCGCTTCGGCGCTGTAGGCGCGGTACCCGGCCGTGGCATCGTTGACGGCAAGCCCCAGCACTCCGGCCGCATACCGATTGCCCCAACGCGACAGCCGACGGCGACCCGCTGGCCAGTCGACAGTCCGGCCACCTGGCACGTAGCGACTTCCGATTGCGAGATCTGCGCCCAGCTCGACGTTCGCGATCAAGGCGGGCAACATCGTCGCGTCATGCGACAAGTCGGCGTCCATCTGTACACAAATCTCGGCACCGCTATCGATTGCGGCTCGCAGCCCGGCGCGATACGCGGAGCCGAGTCCGCGCTTTTCGTCGCGCCGCAGCACCGATATCGAACCGATTTCCGCGCCCAGTCGCTCGGCGGTATCGGCGGTTCCATCCGGGCTGCCATCATCGACCACGAGAATGTCGGCGGTCGGCACGACGACGCGTATGTGGCGACAAAGAGTCTCGAGATTCTCGTTCTCGTTGAACGTCGGAACGACCACCGTGACACGCATGATCACCGAGCCTAGATTGATGCAATGACCGACAGCGAACGACCCCTCTCCGCGTTGCCCTCGCCGCGCGCCCGCGCCGGTGCATTCGTGGCAGTGCTCATCGCCGGCTTTGCGGGCGGACTCATCGGTTACACATTGGTGGACTTGCAATGCGATGGTTCGTGCGCGGCAGCGCGCGGTATCGGAATTTTGGTGGGTGCCGTCGCCGCCGCGGGCGGAATGAGCATCGTCGCAGTGTTGGTACTACGTGCGCTCGGCGAGTGGCGCCAGATCGAACAGCGCGAACGAGAGCGACGCTCTTGAGCCCAACCACAATCGATCGCGACGGGCTACTAGCGCTGGCCAGCAAACTGGCGCTCGCCGCCGGCAACATGGCGCGCGATGGCCGCGCCCAACGCGGAATAGCGAAGGCCGACACCAAGTCCTCTGCGACTGATGTGGTCACCGAATTCGACAAAGCGAGCGAAGCTCTGATCGTCGACGGCATTCTCGCGGCTCGGCCCCACGACGCCGTCATCGGCGAGGAAGGGACCGACAAAGCCGGTACCAGCGGCATTGATTGGCTGATCGATCCCATCGATGGCACGACGAACTTTCTTTACGACCTGCCGGGGTGGAATGTGTCGATTGCTGCCGCATCGGCTCAGGGCACCGAAGTCGGAGTCGTGTATGTGCCCGCGACGAACGAGCTGTTCACTGCCATCGCTGGTGGGGGTGCGTACCTCAATGGTCGCCCGATCCGATGCAGCGACACCGACGATGTCGCGCTCGCCCTGATCGCGACCGGGTTCAGCTATCAGATCGAGCGTCGGCGGAGCCAAGCGCGGCGCGTGGCGGCAATGTTGCCGCAGGTCCGCGACCTGCGTCGCTTCGGCGCGGCCGCCGCCGACCTGTGCTACGTCGCCGCTGGCCGCGTCGACGCCTACTTCGAGGAGTGGCTCGCCCCCTGGGACCTCGCCGCTGGTGGACTGATCGCTCGCGAGGCTGGCTGTCATCTTGGCAGCCTCGACGGTGGACCACCACGGCCGGATTCTGTGCTCGCAGCCAACTCGCTGATCCACTCCGCGCTGCAGGCTCTGATCCGTCAGATCGACGACCAAATCGACAACGACCACCTGCAATAGCCCGCGGCCTGGCATCATGGTGCCGTGGGAACCCGAATCTTGTCCGTGGAAGACGACGAACGCATTCGTACTGCGGTCAAGCTGGCGCTGGAAGACGAAGGCTGGACGGTCGACGAAGCGGGCAGCGGCGAGGAAGCGATCGCACTCTTTCACCGCGCGGCGCCCGATGTCGTGTTGATCGACATCATGCTGCCCGACATCGATGGCTTCGAGCTGTGCCGCACGTTGCGCCGTCACAGCGACGTGCCAATCGTCATGGTCACCGCCCGTAACGACACGCACGACGTGGTCGCCGGACTGGAGGCGGGCGCCGACGACTACCTCACCAAGCCATTCGCGCCGAAGGAATTGTCCGCGCGCATTCGCGCATTGTTGCGTCGCATCCGACCGACCGCTCCAGGCCACGCCAAGCTCACGTTCGGCGACCTGGAGATCATTCCCGAGGAAGGCAAAGTCACGCGTGCCGGCACGGAACTGCATCTCACCAAGACTGAGTTCCGATTGCTGTGCGAACTGGCGCAAAACCCCGGCAGCGTGTTCAGTCGCGAGAGTCTGCTCGACAAGGTGTGGGGTTACGACTACTTCGGCGACGGCCGCTTGGTGGATGTGCACGTCCGACGATTGCGCACGAAGGTGGAGGCCGATCCGGCCAATCCGCGCCACGTCGTCACTGTGCGGGGTCTCGGCTACCGACTCCAATCGTGACCGATTCCCCAGTCGAACCGTCGGATCGCACGCCACCTGAGCGGCCGACTCTGCGCAGTCGCTGGCTGCGGTTCATGCAGTGGTGGGATGGCGTTCAACCGCGGCGACTCAGTTTGCGGGTCCGCATTCTGTTGATGTTCGCGATCGGCGCGCTGCTGCTCTCGGGATTTCTTGCAGCGGCCGCATACAGCTTTGCCCGCAGCAGCGTCGTCAATCAGCGCGACAACGCAGGCATCGAGCAGGCGTACCGCAACGCGCAGGCCGCGCAGAACGACCTACGCCTGAATGACCCCTCGACACAAGCAGCGATGGATCGATTGCAGTCGCTCGGGGTGGCGACGTTCGCTATCAACTATCGCGGCAACTGGTCAGCGAGTTCGGCCAAGTACACGACCGACGCGATCCCGCTCAGCCTGCAGCGGCGCGTCATCACCGAATCTACGCCGGCGCGCATGATCACGCTGATCGACGACAAACCGGTACTCGTCGTGGGGATTCCGTTCACGGTGGCGGAGGGAGGCTACTTCGAGTTCGTGCTGCTCGACGACGCATCGAGCACGCTGAACAGCGTCCGCCTCAGTCTGCTGTTCGCCGGCTTCATCACAACACTCGCAGGTGCGCTGCTTGGCACACTCGTCGCCAACCGTGCGGTCCGTCCGCTCGGCGATGCTGCTCAGGCAGCCAAGGCGATCGCTGGCGGACGACTCGACACTCGACTCGAACCTTCCGAGGATCCCGATCTGCGTGTGCTCGCGAACGCCTTTAACGACATGGTTGCCGCATTGCAGGCCCGCGTCGAGCGCGACGCGCGCTTCGCCAGCGACGTCAGTCACGAGTTGCGCTCACCGTTGATGACGTTGGCAGCCAGTGTTGAAGTGATGCACTCACGCCGCGACGAGATGCCCGAACGCGCGCAAGCCGCCCTCGATCTGCTCGTGGCCGACGTCAGCCGCTTCCAGGGTCTCGTCGGAGATCTGCTCGAAATCTCGCGATTCGATGCTGGCGCCATCCGACTGAACCTCGACGAGCTACGCGTCGCCGAGTTCGTTCGCCAGGCGGTGGCCGTCAGCAGCATGCCGACGACACGAGTGAACGTCAGTGCCAGAGCCGAACGGGTTGTGATTCAGGGCGACCGGCGACGCCTTGCGCGCGTGATGGCCAACCTGATCGACAATGCACGGTTGCATGGCGGCGGCGATGCGACTATCACGGTCGGCGAACCCGAAGGTGAGGGCGAACCACTGGGACACATTTGGATTGCCGTCGAGGACAACGGTCCCGGCGTCCCACTGGAGGAACGTGCCCTGGTGTTCGAGCGTTTCGCTCGCGGTGCAGTTGCCGGTCGGCGCAGTTCGAGCGATGGCGCCGGTCTTGGGCTCTCGCTCGTCGACGAGCACGCGCGCATCCATGGCGGCCGCGTGTGGGTGGAAGATCGCACGAGTGGCGAGCCAGGCGCCCGCTTTGTGCTGGAACTGGCCGCTGATGAGGTGAGCGAATGAACCGTGCCGCTCTACTGGCCCTGCTGGTGCTGACCAGTGCAACCGGATGTGGCATCGCCTCCGACGACGGCCCACGCGACATCCCCGCCGCCGATCAGATTGCGCTCGGCATCGGCGGCGACGCGAACGCGGGCGCAGCAACCGGCACGGCGCGGGTGTACTTCCTGTCGCCGGAAGTTGTCGGTCAGGCCGCCTTGCTCCGCTCGGTTGCGCGCGATGTCGCCGAAAACCCGACGGCGCTGCTGCAGTCCTTACTCGCGGGCCCTAACCAGACGGAGCAGGCGAATCAGTTCCGAACCGCGTTGCCGGTGGGCACCACGTTGCTCAGCGCCCGTCGTCAGGGTTTCGTGTTGCGTGTCGACCTGTCCCCCGAGGTCCTCGAACTGTCGGGCCAAGTACTCACTACCGCCATCGCTCAGATCGTTTTTACGGTTTCCGAGATCGAAGGCGTACGCGGCGTAACCATCGTCGTCGCTGGCGCCAATCAGCAATGGCCGGTTGGCAGCGGCGAGCTGACCAGCAGTCCTTTGACCGTCTACGACTATCCGGGGTTGGTGCCGTCGTCGCAACCCGACTACCCGGCGTTCCCGTCGCCGACATCTCCAGCGGCGCCATAAGACGCCATCACCACTCGGCGAAGAAGACAACCACTACCCGAAGAAGATGCTTGCTACCTCGTTGTAGAGGTGCATGTCGACGGGTCGAGTGCGCCCAGCAGTTTCGTCGAGTGGCGCAGTAACCACTTCCTCACCGCGTAGTGCGACCATGTGGCCCCATGCGCTGGCATGGACGGCGTCGATTGCGGCAATGCCGTAGCGCGTGCTGAGTACGCGATCGAACGCGGTTGGCGTGCCGCCACGTTGCACGTAGCCGAGCAAAACCATACGGCTCTCAAAGCCGGTGCGTTCCGCAATCGCGTTCGCGACTGACTCTGAAATGCCACCGAGTCGCACATGCCCAAACTGGTCGTACCCCTTGTCGCGCTGTTCCATTGTTCCCTCAATCGGCTCGGCACCCTCGGCGACAACAACGATCGAGGCATACCGCCCGCGCTCGTGGCGGCGGCGTAGCCGTGCACACACGGCATCGATGTCGAACGGCTGCTCAGGAATCAGGATTGCTGTCGCGCCACCAGCGATGCCCGCGTATGTCGCAATCCATCCACTGTCGCGGCCCATGACCTCAACGACCATCACCCGGTCGTGGCTCTCGGCGGTCGTGTGCAAGCGGTCGATCGCATCCGTCGCGATCTGCACGGCCGTGTTGAAACCAAACGTCATATCGGTGCCGACCACGTCGTTGTCGATTGTCTTTGGGATTCCGACGAGCGGCAACTGACGATCGGCGTGCAGTTTGCTGGCAAGCGATAGCGAGCCGTTGCCCCCGATCACGACGAGCGCGTCGAGCTGCAGCTCGCGGAACGTATCGACCACTTCCTGCACACCGGTGTCGCTGTCGTACGGGCTGCCTCGCCGCGTACCGAGCATCGTGCCGCCCTTGGGCAACATGCCGCGCAACGACGCGACATTTAGTTCGGTGAAGCGGCGCTCGCGCACGCCGTCCCACGCATCGTGAAAGCCGATCAGTTCGTCGCCGTAGACAAGCTCGCCCTTGCGCACGACGGCGCGGATTGCAGCATTGAGACCCGGGCAATCGCCTCCACCTGTCAGAATGCCAACGCGCATACGTCAAAAGGGTACGGGCTACCGGTAGCAAAGCACGACTGGAGGTGAAAGCTGACAATGAACTGGGACTCTTCACGGCCGGTTCCCTGGAAACGCCTAGGCGTCGAGTGGGCTTTCATCGCGGCCGTCGCGGCCGTCGTCTCGTTCTCGACGACCGGTAACCGCTCGTTCTCGAGTTACCTCGTACTCGTACTCGGTGGTGGTGCGGTTTACTTCACAGTTGGCGCCGCGATGGCCAGGCTGGGGTATCAACGCAGAACTTTGCAGCGACTCACCGACGTGGCGGCCTCCCCACGCCGAACGGTCGGCCGCACCCCGAACGCGGCAGCCTCGAACGCGACGCCCCGCCCACGACCGGCCCCGACAAAACGTACGTCGGGTGGCCCGGGCCACCGACCACAGAAGCGACGCCGTTGAGCCTGCCCTTGGCTAGTGCAACAGATCAGTGCATCATTGCGATCGACGCTGGCACAACCGGGGTGCGCAGTCGCGCGGTGTTTCCCACGTCGGCGGCATCTCCAACCTCGGTCGGTCGTGCGGCGATCGCGAGCTATCGCGAGTTCACGCAACACTTTCCAGAGCCGGGCTGGGTCGAACACGACGCGACCGAGATTTGGGACGCCGTCAAAGCGACCTTGACGGAAGTCGTGCAAGCGGTCGGCACCAGCAACGTTGCCGCGATCGGAATCACCAATCAGCGCGAGACCGTGCTGGCGTGGAACCGTCGAACGGGGGTGCCCTACGGCACGGCGATCGTGTGGCAAGACCGGCGAACCGCTGCGAGGTGCGATCAGCTCGCTGCGCAAGGTCGTGTGCCGGAAGTGCGAGCTACGACCGGATTAGTACTCGACCCCTACTTCTCGGGTTCAAAGATCGAATGGTTGCTGACGAATCGCACCATTCCAATCGACGATGAACTCGCGATCGGCACGATTGATTCGTGGCTGCTATGGAATCTCACCGGCGGCTCGGTACACGCAACAGATGTGTCAAATGCGAGCCGCACGATGCTGTTCGACATTCGCACCTTGCAATGGAGCGAACCGATGTGCTCGCTGTTCGGTGTTCCGATCTCGGCCCTTCCTGTGGTCATGGCATCCAGTGGTCGCTTCGGCATCACGTCCGACGAGTGCGGCGCACCGGCGGGCATTCCAATCTCTGGCATCGCCGGCGACCAGCAGGCCGCCCTCTTCGGCCAGGCCTGCTTCACACCCGGCATGGCGAAAAACACCTACGGCACGGGCAGCTTCATCCTGCTCAACGTCGGCGACAAGTGTCCGCCAGTCGCCGACGGAATGCTCACGACTGTCGCCTGGTCGCTCGCCGACGGGACAGCTACCTATGCGCTCGAAGGCGCTGTCTTCGTCACCGGCGCGGCGGTGCAATGGCTGCGCGATGGGCTGGGCGTGATCGCCAGCGCGGCCGAAGTCGGTCCGTTGGCAGCATCCGTCCCCGATAACGGAGGTGTGTACCTTGTGCCAGCATTCGCAGGCCTCGGAAGCCCGTGGTGGGATCCTTATGCGCGGGGCACGATCGTCGGAATTACCCGTGGCAGCACCAAGGCCCACCTTGCGCGCGCGGTCGTCGAGGCGATGGCATACCAAACGAGGGATGCAATGGCAGCGATGTCGGCCGCTGCGGGCGTCGACGTGCAGGATCTACGCGTCGACGGTGGCGCGTCGGCGATGGACGAGATGCTGCAGTTTCAGGCGGACCAGTTGGGCATTACGGTGCGGCGACCGACCGACCACGAGACCACCGCGCTGGGGGCTGCGTATCTCGCCGGATTGGCCGAAGGAGTGTGGCCGTCGCTCGCTGCGATCGCCGCCGAGTGGTCGGTGGACGCAATCTTCGAACCTGCCTCTGACCGAACGATGGCCGACCTCGGCCACGCAACATGGCAACGCGCCGTCGAGCGCTCACGCGATTGGATCCCTCATTGAAAGACTTAGACCCAGACTGCATCCACGTAGTGATCGAAATCCCGCGCGGCAGTCGCAACAAATACGAAATCGATCATCACAGCGGTCGCGTTTTCCTCGACCGCAGGCTGTTCACCGCCACCACCTATCCGGCCGACTACGGCTTCATTCCCGACACCCTTGGTGGCGACGGCGATCCGCTCGACGCGCTAGTGCTGTTGGAAGACCCTGTGTACCCAGGAGTGTGGGTGCAGGCGCGACCCGTCGGAGTTTTGTATATGCACGACGAAGCCGGAGAAGACGCGAAGATCCTGTGCGTCCCACCCAACGAACCGCGCTGGCAGCATGTGCACGACATCACCGACCTGACGCCGCAGTTGGTGCAGGAGATTCAGCACTTTTTCGAGGTCTACAAGGCGCTGGAACCAGGTAAGTCGTCGTCGACGGGCGGCCTATCGGGCCGTGATGCGGCATGGGTCGAAATTCGCAAGGCGCTCTCCAACTTCCGACCGGAAACTGCCAGTTAGTGAACGGCTGCGAGTAGCGCGGCGCCGATCGCACCCGCCCTTTCGCCAAATTGCGCGAATGTCAGGTCCGGGTGCCGCCGCCGATCGGGGGCGTACAACAATTCACCGAACCACCGCTGGATCGGCTGCAAGAACACGTCGGCCGCATCTGCGAGTCCACCACCGAGCACGAACAGCGCAGGGTCGAGAATGTTGGTCAGGTTGACGAGCCCGAGTGCGACCCAGCGACAGTATTCGTCGACGACGGCCAGCGCCGCAGCATCACCCTCGCGTGCTGCAGCGGAAAGGTGTTCGCCGCGCACCATCGAGCTATCCCCGCCGGCGAGTTCTACGATGCGCGTAACGCCGCTGCCGCCATTGGCGCGACTGGCAAGCCAGGCGAGCCCTGAACCCGACGCATAACGCTCCCAGCACCCGCGCTTTCCGCATGGGCATGGCGGACCGTCGGGGTCGACGACCATGTGCCCAATTTCTCCCGTGAAGCCGTTGGCCCCACGGATCAGCGCGCCGCCCGCGACTATCCCACCCCCGATGCCGGTGCCCAGAGTGACCATCACGAAGTCGTCGACACCGCGGCCGTGACCAAACTTCCACTCCGCGACCGCGGCACATGTGGCATCACTGTCGACATGCACAAGGCAATCGAGGCGTTCGCCAAGCAGCTCGCCGACTTTCAGGTCGTCGATGCCGACGAGATTTGGTGCCGCCCGCAACACACCATTGCGAGTAACAAGACCCGGCATCCCGACACCGGCCGAATCCCAAGGGCGCATCGCCTGCGCGAGTTCGGCGACCGTGTCGAGAACGAGATCGGGCGCCATCGGGGTTGGACGGCGCTGCTCGCTGATCACCGTGCCCTCACCGTCGATTACTACTGCCAGGCACTTGGTGCCACCAACGTCGACACCCAGCCGACGCGAAGAACTCATGCCTCCGCGCGGGCCTTGAGCTCGCGAACGGTGTTGAGAATGCGAACTTCTGCGCGGCGCTTGACGAACCCCGGCAGCGGAACAACGAGTTCGATGGTCAGGTCGTAGCGCACTTCGGTGCCGCCATTCGCCGCCGGCGAGAGGTGGTACGCGCCGTCGATTGTGCGCATGATGTCGCCACGCACCATGTGCCAGGCCAGCACGTTGGGGGCCTGCGAGTAGTCGTAACTCAGCGTGTAGTGGGTACTGCGTCCGAGAGCCGACGCTCGGTATTCGACCTGATCGGGGCGACCTTTGTCGTCGCGCTCACGCACGATCACGTCTTTCACGTCCTTGGCCCAGTCCGGGTAGCGCTCGAACTCGCAGGCGATTTCCCACACGCGCTCAGGCGCTGCGGCGATGGTGATGGTCTGTGACGCCGTTTCTGCCATGGAGATGTTCTATCCGATTTTCCGATTGGAGGGCTTCGCCGCTGGTTGTACCCGTGGCTCATAAGAACCGTACCTCGCCGCCCACGCCCCGTTCATGCCAATGCCGAACATAGGCACCAGCACACCAAACGCGAGGGCATTCAGCTGGCGGTCTTCCAGCCCAACCACACCAACGCTCGCGGCTCCCAAGGAAGCCAGCACCTGCACGGCCAACGCTCCTAGCAAAGCCCGCTTAATGGGGGTTGGCGCCGTTGCGCCGGTGACGAGGTAGAGATTCGCAACACCAATCTCCTCGACTCGCGAACGATCCAGCGCGGATGCGTACGCCCAAAGGGACGAACCGACGCCGATCGCGAACAGCGCGACTGAGACGACGACGATGAGCACCTGTGCCCAACGTTCCGTTCGCAGCGGCACCGCAATGCCGACGGCGACAGCGAAGAGCGCTGTGCCAGCCAAATCCGCGCGTACCAGTCGTGAGTTCACCGGCTCAGTCTGTCAGCGCGCCGAGCGCAACACCCAGACGGTGGGCGAGCACATCGTACGAGAACTCGCGTATCGCTCGGTCCCGCCCGGCGAGCCCCATCGCGCGCGCGCCCACAGGGTCATCAAGAAGTCGCGCGAATGCAGCGGCGACTTCGCGGGGATTTTCGGGTTCGCTCACGACAATTCCCGTTTGGCCATCCTCAACGGCTTCGGCGGCACCGCCAGAATCGCCAGCGACCTGCGGCACGCCACAGGCGGCAGCTTCCAAGAAGACAATGCCGAAACCTTCCTGTTCTAAACCACCCCAGCGATTGCGGCACAGCATCGCGTAGACGTCGGCGCAGCCGTACAGGCGCGGCAGATCGCCGTTGCTCACGCGACCAAGAAACCGAACCGGTGCGTTGAGTGAGGTCGCCAGCGTGCGCAGGCGCTGCTCGTCGCGCCCACCGCCTGAGATCGCAAGCACCAACTTCGGCCTTGATGTGCGCAGCATGGCCGCTGCCCGAATAGCCGTGTCGAAGCCTTTGCGCGGTACCAGCCGACTAATGCTGACTATCACCTCGGCGTCCTCAGCAAAGCCGAAGTGGGCGCGGGCTGCGCGGCGCTCGGGTTCGCTGAGTGGATGGAACCGCTCGGCATCAACGCCAGGCGGCACGATGGTGATCGGCAACTTTTGGCCGGCGGCGCGTTCGGCCTCGCTGGCCGGATAGCCGCCGCCGGCGACAACGTGGCGTGCACGCTTCAGGACGTATGCGAGCGTTTGCTTGCTGAGCGGAAGCCGACCGGGCACCGTGACTTCGGCACCGTGCAGAATCACGTCGTACGGCAATTTCAGCGACGGCCCAACTAGGCCGAGCGGCAATGCGGGGTCGAGCACAACCAAGTCGGCGTTGACAGCACGCGCCATTTCGTCAATGCGCCGCACCATCCACGGATGCGGCAAGAGCACCGGCTCGCGAGTGCGCTCGATATGAAACGGCTGCGCAGCATCGAACGCATCAGCACCGGCGTATGGACTGGTGAGGACCGCGAACGAATCGGGCGGCAGTCGCCGCCACCACTCCCAGAGCAGCGATTGGATACCGCCGATCTTGGGTGGGAAGTCGTTAGTAACCAGCAGATGTTTCATATGATCGCCGCCTGCAGTCCCAGTTGTCGCGCAGCCCATTGTGCGTGTTCGCGCAAAATCGGATCGTCGTGTACGAGATAGTCGCGCAACACATCTTGCACGGCACCGTCGGCCGCGTCGCCGATATTGCCCAGCACGACGAGCGCGTTGCGGCGAATCCAGCGCGGGTCGCGATCGGCGAGATACCACGGGCTCCATTTAGCAAGCAGCTCCGCGTCGGAACCTGTGAGTAGCTCGAGCGTCGAGATCCACGCCTTGGCGGCAACTTGCGTCGGGGCGCGATGCGTCGGCCCGAAACGAACCGTCGGCGGGCACACCTCTTGGCAGTCGTCGCATCCGTAGATGCGATCGCCAACCTGGGCCCTCAACTGCGGCGGAATCGTGCCCGGCTTCTGCAGTACCCACGCCAAGCATCGCGTCGCGTCGACGACGCCAGGTTCGATGATTGCCCCCGTGGGGCAGACATCGATGCAGCGCCGACAGCCGCCACAACCGTCGTCGACCGGCTGCTGCTGCACCGGTAGTGCAGCCGTGGTGACGACGCTGCCGAGCACGAACCAGCTGCCTGCACCGGGAATCAGCAGGTTGGCGTTCTTGCCAAACCAGCCGATGCCAGCGAGGTGCGCAACCTCGCGGTCGACGAGTGAGTTGTCGTCGACGAACGCAACTGCTCGGAAACCGTCGGCGCGCAACCGCTGTGTCACCTGGCGCAGTGCGGTACGCAGCGGTTCGTAGTGATCGACCCAGGCGTAACGCGCAACTCGCGCCTGAGCGCCCCGTGGGCGCGCCACATCGGCGAGCAGGTATGGCCGGGCAGCGACGAACACCGATTGGGCGCCAGGAACGGCCCGCTGCGGGTCAGTCGACCTGGACGGGTTCCGAAACGTGAACTGCATTCCGTCTGTTAGGCCGCGATCCAGCCGATCGTCGATCGCTGTTCGGGCTCTACTGAGCAGGGTGGCTGGCGCAACCCCGGTATGGGTAACGCCGAATCGCTCGGTCAGACCTGCCAATTCGGCCAGGTAGGCCGCGTCGGTGGTCGGCAACGGCGAATCAGCGGGCCTCACGGTGACGAAGCGTAGGCACCAGTCCGGCCGCAGCGAGCAGTTCGACCGCACGAAGTTCTGCCGCATCGAACGTCATTCGCTCGCGCAGGGCAGGGGAAAGCAGGTGGGTGACGACGCAGTCGGCACAGGTGGCCGTTCCGCACATTTCGCAGGAGTCGCAGGAGATGACGAGCGTTGACATAGCGACATCATCGCAAGAGGGTCTCGCACAATAAGCCGGGGGTTGAACCTCGTCACCTGCGGGCTAGGGCTAGGAAGGTGTCGCTGGCAACGACGTTGGCGCCAGCGGCGCGAACGTCCTTGATGATTGCCTTGTCGTTAGTGACCACGACGACATGGCGATCGACGTCGAGCGCAGCGACCTCGGCTCGCACCACATCGTCGGCCGTCACACCCTCGGGCGAATACGACACGCGAACGAGTCGCCGTCTTGGCGAAGCAGCGCCGACCACCGACGAACCGTCGAAGATCACGTGTAGCGACGCGCCCCAGCGGCGGGCGATGTTCTCGGCTGCGTCGATGCAGGCATTGCGCTGGCGTTCGAGCGACAACGACACCCAGCCCAACTTGGCGACGTTGTAACCATCGACGAGTACGAGCACGCCAGGAACGCGCAGCATGTGTTCGCCAACCGCCTCGCTGTTGCCGGGCAGACCACCAGGAACCGCAATCGGCTTTCGGCGGCGCACTCGCACATGCGCAGTCGGCTCGGCGGCGGCAGCTGGCTTGCGCGCCCTATTCGCCGACTCGGTGGCTGCCGCAGCCACCTTGGCCAGTTTCTCGGCAGCGCGTTCGAAGTGGCGCACCTGCGCACGGGCCGCAGCTAGCTCGGATTTCAGGCTCCGTACATCGGCTGCGACGGCTGCTCGCGCCGCACGTTCGGCCTCGAGTTGTTCGGACAACGCTGCCGCTTCCACTCGCGATCGCGCGGCAACGTTTTCGGCGGCTCGGCGGCGCTTGAGTTCACGCCGGAGCTCACCAGCCTCGTCGGCATCGTCGTCGCCGTTCGTCGCCACAGCGACTGCCGCGGCCTGCCAACCGTCGGGGCGCTTCAGCCACAGCATCCCGACCTCGTCAATCAGCTCTGGTGTTGCGACCACGCTGAGACGATGCAGGAACGCAGCGTCGCCTTCGACGGCCGCGCGCAGCGTTGCCAGCGCCAGCGCGGGAAGCTTTTGGAAGCGGAGGTACGGCTTGAAACCAGGTGGAATCGGCATCGGCGGCCGCAATTTCACTCCGACGGCCGCAATTGCCACCGCAAATTCCAGCGCAGAACGCAGTGATTCGTCGGTCAGGTCGGCAGCCACCCCCTCAGGCTAACGACCCAGCCAACGACCGTCCTGGTCGAACGCTTGTTCTTGACACGAACAACCGTTCGTGCTCAACTGGCCGCTGTGCAGCGTTCCTTCGACGATCTCGGGACGCCGCTGGCCGACGTTACGTTCTGCGTGCTCGACATCGGGGTGGTCAAGGTACGGCGCGGCGAGTGTTTGGGCACGATGGCCACCCTGGTTAACCCCGGCAAAGCCATCGCTCCCAGCGTCGTGGTGTTGACCGGTATCACGCAGTCGATGGTTGCCATTGCGCCACGCATCGAAAGCGTGCTTCCGGTGCTGCAGGAATTCATCGGCGATGCCGTCATCGTCGGTCACAACGTCGGCTTCGACATGGGCTTCATCAACGCCGCACTGCTGCGCACCGACCGGTCGTCGTTCCGCAATACGGTCATCGACACCCTGCCATTGGCTCGCCGACTCGTGCGCGACGAGGTACCCGACTGCCGACTAGGCACGTTGGCCGCGCGCTTCCGACTCGATCACAAGCCGTCGCATCGCGCGCTCGACGACGCGCTGGCGACAACCGACTTGCTGCACTTACTGCTCGAACGAGCAGCAGGTTTGGGCGTGCTCGGGCTCGACGATCTGGTCATGCTGCCCAAGATGGGTGGCCATCCACAGGCCGGCAAATTGAAACTCACTCATCATCTACCGCGCTCGCCCGGCGTGTATCGGTTCCTCGGCGCGTACGACGAGGTGCTGTATGTCGGCAAGGCGACCAATCTGCGCCAACGCGTACGCAGCTACTTCGGCAGCGACGACCGCCGCAAGATCGGGCCGATGTTGCGCGAAACGCAGCGCCTCGCACATACCGCGACTAGCGATCCAATCAGCGCCGAGATACTCGAGCTTCGGTACCTGCACCGGTTGAACCCTCGCTACAACCGAGTTGGCACGACGTGGAACAAATACTGCTACGTACGAGTCAGCACCGACGAGTCTTGGCCACGCCTGGTCATCACCACCGAACCTGCTGCCGCGGGATTGCACATCGGCCCGCTGTCCTCAAGGGCTGTGGCGACAGCCGTGATCGAGGCCGTGCAGTCGGCACTGCCGATTCGGCGCTGTGGCGCCAAACTCGGCCGCAACTTCAAACCCGCCGCTGGCGCCGTGCCATGCACAGGCGCGCGGCTCGGTGTCGCGCTGTGTCCTTGCAGTGGCACCTCGGACGAAGCCACCTACTGGCGCGTGGTTGCCCAGGTCATCGCCGCTTTCACAACTTCGCCCCAGCTGGTGCTCGATCCGCTGTGGACGAAGGTCGCCGATCTCGCCGCCAGTCGCCGATACGAAGAAGCAGCGTCGATGCGCGACCGCGCACTTGCCTTTGCTGCCGCCATCACTCGCCAGCGCCTATTCGATCAGTTGCGCTCGGCGGGCGAAGTCGAGATTCAGATTCACGACACGGTGCTGCACATTCGCGATGGGGTGCTGCACAGCGCACAGCCACAAGGCCAGCTGCTGCCGACCGGCTTGGAACTGCCGCCGCCATTGTCTCCGGCGTTTCCGGCAACGCTCCCCCGCCAAGCCGCCGACGAAGTGCTATGTCTCGCCCGCGCGATCGAGCGCGCGAGTTTTCACGCGCGGCTACAACGGTGTACGGGTGAGTGGACCTGGCCGGCGACGCAAGTACGCGAGGTCAGCCGACTCGACGTTGTTGTCAGTCGTCTCGACGTCGCAGCATGAGCGCGCCGACGCGGTCGATTCCCAAGATCATGCTGCGGCCATCGGCAGGCAGTGCTGTCTCGATCGTTACCGCTTCATCGGCTGCACACATGACGGCAATCGACGGGCCGGAGCCGCTGAGCCACGCCGCCCAGGCGCCAGCGTCCAGTGCCGCCGCCAACGCATCGCGCGACGGCTGTGCTTGCTGCAGCCGAATCTCCTGATGAATCCGATCCTCGGTGGCGGCGCGCAGCGCACCGACATCGCCCGTTGCCAGCGCAGCAACCAAGAGCGCCGTGCGACCGATGTTGTGCACGGCATCGGCCAGCGGCAAGGGGTCGGGCAGTTTGCGGCGCGATTCGTCGGTCGAAGTTGCCGACGATGGAACCCATAACACCATCGCGGGCTCGAACCCGATCGGAATACGTATTGCGTAGCCAGCGGCAGTTGCGACGATCCCGCCATACAACGAGGCAGCCGCGTTGTCGGCGTGGCCCTCCAGTTCGGTCGCGATGCGCAGCAGATCCGGTAGCGCATCGCGCAGGCGGTCGGGGTCGTCACCATTGCGCTGCGCGTGCGCCGCGACCACCCCGCCCACGCGCATGGCACCGCTGAACCCCATTCCGCGGCCGACTGGGATCGAGCTACGCACCCACACGTCGCCTTTGCCGCCCCCACGACGAAAGGCAACTGTCGCCGGATGATGTGCATCAACAAGCTGAGCCTTGTCGCCAATGGACGCTGCTCCGGCATCCACGATTACGTCGGCATAAATCGTCAGCGCCATGCCAAGCGCATCAAAGCCGGGGCCCAGATTCGCCGACGACGCGGGCACCCGAACAATCATCAGTGGCCGAACTCTTCCGCCGCCGATTGCGACACCTCGACGAAACGTGCCAGCACCGCTGCCGCGTTCCCGGAATCGATCGATTCGGTCGCAGCGACGAGTCCCACATCGAGCGAGGCAGCAGTGCCTGCTACCACCAATGCTGCCGCCGCGTTCAGCAGCACAATGTTGCGGTGCGCGCCGTGGTCGCCACCCATCACGCGGCGCACGACCTCGGCGTTGAAATCGGGCGTGCCACCGACAAGTTCGTCCAGGATCGCCGGCGCCAATCCGAGTGCGACCGGATCGATGGAGAAACTGCGCACCGCATCGCCATCAAGCGCCAGCACCGTCGACGAGCCCGTCGTGGTGAGTTCGTCGAGACCATTGCCGTGAACGACCCACGCACGATGCGAACCGTGCAACCGCAACGACGCCAGCATCCGTTCCGCGACCAACGGATTGGCGACGCCGATCAGATGGCGCTGCACTCGACCGGGGTTCGCCATCGGGCCGAGCAGGTTGAACACCGTCGGGATGCCAATCTCTTTTCGGCTCGGCGCCGCGAACCGAAACGCCGGGTGATAGCGAGCAGCAAGGCAGAAGCCGATGCCCGCTTGCTCGATGCATTGCGCGACGCCTTCAGGAGCGAGTTCGACAACCACGCCAAGTGCCTCCAGCACATCGGCTGTGCCGCATTGCGAACTTGCGGCGCGCGCACCGTGCTTACACACAGGCACACCGGTACCGGCCGCCACAATCGCGGCCATGGTGCTGACGTTGATGCTGTGGCTGCGATCGCCACCGGTGCCGACCACGTCGATCGCCGCAGCGCGCGTCTCGTCCGACAGCGGAACGATCGTCGCTGCTTCCAGCACCGCGTCGAGCAGTCCGGAAATCTCCTCGGGCGACTCGCCCTTCGCACGTAGCGCGACAACGAACCCGATCAACTGCGCCGCTGTCGCGTCGCCGCTGAGAATCGTCGCCATCGCCGCCCGCGCGTGGGATGCAGGAAGGTCGCGCTTCTCAATCAGTTCCGTGAGCAGCGCCGGCCAACCGCCGAACTCGTCGATACGACTCATGGCGTGCAGGCTAGAAGGTCGTCCAGGTGGATAGGGCTTGTTCGGCGAACGACAGTTATGCGGTGCGGCGTCGCTGGCGGATCAGCCGCCGACGCTCGCGTTCGGTGGCACCACCCCACACACCCGACTTCTCGCGCACCTGTAGTGCGTACTCCAGACAAGCGACACGCACACCACAATCGGCGCACACGTGCTTCGCCTCCAACGCTTCGTCATCGTCGTCCGGATAGAAGACACCGGGGTCGAGCCCCCGGCACGCCCCCAGCTGACGCCATACGATCTCTTTGACAGACACGACCTGTCCCCCGTTTAGTCAGACCTGCGGGGATTCGTCCCGCGACGACTGAATCTAGGTTCGCTGTCGTCAGCAATGCCAGCCCAGATTGTGCGATTTCTGCGCGCTTTTCAGGGCAGCAGGTCCGTCAGCAGCTCGGCGATCGTCGCTGGCTGCAGAACGACGGATTCCCCGTATGCAGAGTGATCGATTTCCAGCGTGACGCCGTCGCCGAAGGCCGCAACCTGTTGGGCGTTGAACCGAAAGGTCACGTAGTGCACCGCGGCGGTGATCTCGTCGCGGGTGAGCTGCGCCGCGTGCTCGGCTCGCACCACACCCCGCACGATCTCGGCGGGGCCGGTGAGGCCGGGCAAGCGGAAAAGGACCGCCGCCTCGATGCCCACCAATCGTGGCAACCACTCGCGCATCTGATCGTCGGAAGTCAACTCGATGAAGAGCGTTGCGCACAGGTGGCCCGGATCAGGGATCAGCGGGTTGTAGACATCGAGCTCTTCTTGAATGCCGGCGTCGGTGGCGATGTGTTCGACCCGCGCCATCTCTTGAATCTGATAGCGCATCGTCTCGCGGCTTTCGAACATCACCGAAACGATGGTTCCCACGCCAACACGGCGACGCTGCTTCAGCTCGATCACCTTGGCACGTAGTTGTTCGCGCTCGCGCTCATACGCCCGCGAGTCGGCGATATCGGCGATCGTGAGCTGACGCGTCATTTGCGTGTCTCCTCTTCGGGGAACCCGTACGCGCGAGCGATCAGTTGCAGCGGATGCAACGGATGCTCACCGGTCTGTTCGTTGATGGCAGTGTTGGCCAGGTGGCAGTCGCCAGCCACCACGTCGCCATCGGCGCGTCGAATCTCGTCGGCGAGCTTGCGGGCAATCGGGATGCTGATGTTTTCGTTCTCCGCGCGCAGCCCCCACATTCCGTCGATGCCGCTGCACTGCTGCACCAGCTTCACCTTTGCCCCTGTGAGCTTCATCAGGTCGCGGCTCTTGAGGCCGACGTTCTGTGCCCGCAAATGGCAGGGCGTGTGGTACGTAATCGTGTCGGGCACAGCACCCTCAAATTCGAGGTCGAGGCTGGTGCCTTCGGCCTTGTGCACCTTCATCAGGTACTCGCAAGCATCAAACGTTCGTGATGCGACGAGCTCGGCATCGGGACCGCCTACATAATCGATGTAATCCTTCTTCAGCACATAACCGCACGTCGGTTGTGGCACGACGATGTCGTTGCCCTTGCGCACCGCAGCGGCCAGCACCGCGACGTTCGCGGTCGCTACCTTCGTGAATTGCTCGACGTCGCCACTATGCAGCCACGGCGCGCCACAGCAGGCGGCACCATCGACCAGCGAGCATTCAATGCCGTTGCGTTCGTAGACCTTGACCAGGTCGTGACCGATCTGCGGCTGCTGATATTCCACTAGGCACGTGGGGAACACCGAGACGCGGCCCTGGCGCTGATCGATACGCACCTTCGGTCGCTTGTTGAACCAGGTCGTGAATCGCTGGCGGGCATACGGCGGCAGCAAACGCACTGCCGATACTCCGGTGGCCTTCTCCATGACCTTGCGAACAACCGAGCCGGGCTTGGCGCCGACCATGCGATTCGCGAGTTTTGCCGACTTGGTCGCTGCCTTACCCATGAGATCCGTGCGGCCGAGCACATTGTCGGTCACCCGGTCGCGCAGCGACACCTGCTTGGTCGCGTGACGCATCGCGTCCGAACGCAACATCAACCGTGGGAAATCGAGAGCCCACTCGTGTATTTCAGGTGTATACGGGCAGTTGACGTAACAGAGCTTGCATTGGAAGCACTCGTCGACGACCTGGTCCTGCTGTGCTGGGGTGAGGCGGCCGGCGTCTTGGTCGTCGTGCCGATCGATCATCTCGAACAATGTTGGGAACGACGTGCAGAACTTGAAGCACAGCCGACAGCCGTGGCACAGATCGAACACACGCGTGAGTTCGCCGCGCAGGTCGGCCTCGTCGAAGTACGACGGATGCTTCGGGTCGTAAGTGATCGTCATCGTAAATCTCCCGCAATCGCGAATGTGGAGGGGTCGCGTCATACCCGACGCGGCACCCCTCCACACATCGCAATCCGATCTAGAGCGCCTCTAGTCCCTCGAGCCCTTGACCGAAGCGGCCAGCATGGCTCTTCTCGGCGCGGGCAAGCGTCTCGAACCAATCAGCGATTTCGGCGTGGCCTTCTTCGCGTGCGGTCTTCGCGAAGCCCGGGTACATCTGTGTGTACTCGTAGGTCTCGCCGACGATGGCCGACTTGAAGTTGTCGGCGGTGTCGCCGATCGGTTCGCCAGTGGCGGGGTCGCCGACCTGAGCTAGGTATTCGAGGTGACCGTGGGCATGGCCGGTCTCGCCCTCGGCGACCGAGCGGAACAGCGCTGCCGCGTCGGGGTAACCCTCGATGTCGGCCTTCTGTGCGAACCACATGTAGCGACGGTTTGCCTGACTCTCGCCGGCGAACGCTTCCTTCAGGTTGTCGTGGGTCTTACTGCCATTGAGGCTCATTGCTTAACTCCCTTGTTGATGGATTTCTTGCTGGTTGATGATTGGCATGCAGCACACAGTCCGCCAAAGACGATGCGTGCACGATTCGTTTGAAAGCCGCCGAGGTTTCTGACCTGCAGGCGATCGAGCTCGTCGATGTATACGTCGTGCAGTTCGCCGCAACGATCGCATTGCGCGTGATGATGCTCTTCCACATTCGGGTCGAAGCGTGTCGAGCCGCCAGCGGACTGTACGACTTGCAACTCGCCCATCGCCGCGAGGTCGTTCAGCGTTTGATACACCGTGCGCAGTGAGATGCCGGGCATCAGCTTGCTCGCGGTCGCGAACAGCGCATCGACGGTCGGATGGGTTTCGTTGTCGTGCAGCAAGGTGAAGAGCAGCTGCCGTTGCGGGGTGACCTTCAACCCACGAGCGCGGAACACGCGGGTAAGTTCGGCGGGCGCGAGCACGCAGCAACTCTACTAAGGCTCCTCGCTAATCTGCAACCGTTGCAGATTAGGCGCAGCCTCTCGGAATAGGATGCCCTCCCATGCCCGCGGCCCAATCCCACAGCGGTTTCGATCGACGCGAGATGCTCCGCAGGCTGGAAGACGAAACCTTCGATGTGTTGGTGATCGGCGGCGGCATCACCGGTGTCGGCGCGGCCCTCGATGCTGCAAGTCGCGGGCTGCGCACCGCGTTGGTTGAGCGCGACGATTTCGCCGCTGGCACGTCGTCGAAGAGTTCAAAGTTGGTGCACGGCGGGCTGCGTTACCTGCAGGACGACCCTCGGTTGGTGTACCAGGCGCTACGCGAACGTAAGCGTCTGCGCAGCAATGCGCCACACTTGGTGAAGGTGTTGCCGTTCATGTTGCCGGTGCTGACAAAGGATGGCGTCGTGTCGCGCAAGATTGCACGCGCGTTGGGTTCGGCGATGTGGATGTACGACCTCACCGGGGGCTGGCGCATTGGCAAGTTTCACAAGCGGCTACGCAAGAGCGCCGCACTCGCGCACATGCCGACAATGCCCAAAGACCGGCTCGCGTCCGCATACCTGTACTACGACGCAACCGCCGACGACGCACGCCTCGTGGTCACGATTGCTCGAACGGCAGCCGCGCACGGCGCTGCCATTGCAAATCGTTGCTCGGTAATCGAACTCACCAAATCGACTGCGGGCCAGGTCGACGGCGCGCTGGTGGACGCCGATGGCCGTCGGTTCGCTGTCCACGCCAGCGTTGTCGTCAACGCGTGCGGTGTCTGGTCCGACGACGTTCGGGCGCTCGACGAAGCAACACACCCAGATTCCATCCGCCCGGCCAAAGGTGTGCACATCACGGTTCCGTGGGAGAAGGTTCGCAACGACGTCGCCGTGGTGATCCCCGTGCCAAAAGACAAGCGCAGCTTGTTTGTTGTGCCGTGGATCGCCCGTCCCGACGGCACTTTCCAACACACCTACGTCGGTACCACCGACACCGATTACAACGGACCACTGCTCGATCCGCAGTGCACCAAAGACGACATCGATTACGTCTTGCGCGCGCTGAACGCAAGCGTCACCACCGGAGTGACGCAAGACGACATCACCGGTGTGTGGGCCGGTCTGCGCCCGCTAGTAAAGGCTGCATCGTCCGGACGGACAGCCGACCTCTCGCGCCATCACAAAGTTCGGGTCAGCGACAGCGGTGTCGTCACCGTGACGGGCGGCAAGCTGACGACGTATCGCGATATGGCCGAGGATGCGATCGACACCGTCGTCGATCGACTGAGCATGCGCACCCGCTGCCGTACGCGCAACCTCCCGCTGCTAGGCGCCGTGGGATACACCGACCAACCGGCGGGCACGCCCGATGCGCACCTTGCCGATCGTTACGGCGGCTACGCGAACGAGATCGCGGCTCTCATCGTCGGCGATCCGTCTCTCGCCGACGCGCTGGTGCCCGGTCTGCCGTACACGCGCGCCGAGGCCATCTACGCGGCGCGTCACGAGATGGCGCTTACACTCGACGACGTACTCACACGGCGCACACGCGCGCGGTTGATCGATCGCGCGGCCACGCTGGCGGCTGCGCCAGCAGTCGCCGAATTGCTGGCCGGTGAACTGGGTTGGGACGCAGCCGAGGTACAACTGCAGGTCGACTACTTCGCCGCGCAATGCGCGACGGAGGTCGCTTCCGCGTCGGGCTCCGTCGCAGTGTCATCGTGACGCAACCAACTGCCCCGATCGAACTCACAGGCTCCGCCACCCGCTTCCCCGCGCCACCACCGCTTCCTGAAGGGTTCGCCGCACAACTTGCAGCGGCGTGTACGACGGTTGGCGACATCGCCGCGACAGCCGAGGCCAGCCGTGATTGGTGGCCGCTGGCGCTGCATTGGGCGCTCGCTGGCATGGTGCCCCAACGTGCGGCTGTCATCGCGCGACCAAGCGATACAGCTCAGGTCGCCGCCGTGTTGGCGCTGTGTAGCGCAAACGATGTTCCGGTGACCGCCGCAGGCGGACGCAGCGGAGTGCTCGCCGCATCGGTGCCGGTGTTCGGCGGTGTGTTGTTGGACATGACGGCCATGCAAGGAATCGTGGCCGTCGATGTCGAATCGGGCATCGTCGAAGTGCTGGCTGGCACATTCGGGCCGGACTTCGAGGACGAACTACGCGGTACGTACGGACTGAGTGTCGGACACTTTCCGCAGAGCTTCGACATCGCCACCGTTGGCGGATGGGTGGCCTGTCGCGGCGCCGGTCAGTACAGCACGCGCTACGGCAAGATCGAACAGATGGTGAGCGGTCTCGAGGTAGTGCTGGCCGACGGCTCGGTGGTTCGCACCGGCGGATTTCCCGCAGGCGCGCAGGGGCCCGATCTCAATCAGCTCTTCATTGGTAGCGAAGGCACGCTCGGCGTTGTCACCAGGGTGTGGTTGAAGGCGCACGCACTACCCGCCACCGAGCAGCGAGCGGCGTATTCGTTTCCGACGTTCGAACAGGGCATCGCCGCTTGCCGTGGGGTGCTGCGGCACGGTGCGACGCCAGCCGTATTGCGTCTATACGACGCGATCGAGAGCGAACGCGGTCAAGGCGGCGACGGCAACTACTGCGTGTTGCTGGTGCTCGATGAAGGCGACGAAGCCTTGGTCACGGCAACGATGGCGATAGTCGCCCAAGAGTGTCGCGCGGCCTCGCCGCTGCCCGTGGGTCTTGTCGAGAATTGGATGCAACATCGCAACGACACCAGCGCGCTGCAGGGTTTAACGCGCAAGGGCTTCGTCGTCGACACGCTCGAGATCGCCGCGCCGTGGTCGGCACTGCCGCGCGTGTTCGATCAGGTTCGAGCTGCGCTGATGGCTGTGCCGCACACGCGCAGCGCCTCGTGCCACTTGTCGCACAGCTACGCCGACGGTGCGTGCCTGTACTTCACGTTTGCTGCGACACCGCCCGCCGACGAGATCGAGTCCGCATACGTAGCGCTGTGGGATGCAGGCCAGCGCGCCGTGCTCGCCGCCGGCGGCAATCTGTCGCATCACCACGGCGTTGGGCTGAACCGCGCCCGCTTTGTTGAGCAGGCTCTTGGGTCCGCACTTCCCGTGCTGCAGAAGTTGAAGGACGCACTCGACCCACGCGGGGTGCTGAACCCCGGCAAGATGGGGTTGCACACACAGTTCGGAGAGGTGCAATGGCCATGAACCTGGATTTCGCCGCGCTACGCCAAGGTGGCGCCATCGCCCTCGTAGTTGGCGCGCCGTGCGCGATCGGTTCCAGCCTGGTGGCCAACAACGACAGCGACTCGGCGCTCGTAGCACTGTTGTGGCTCGGTGCGGTCGCTGGATTTGTTGTAGGTGCGGGTGTCGCGGCATGGGTGCAGCGCAAGGGAACACCGTTGATACATGGCTTGGTGTGTGCCGGCGGCACTTACGTTGCAGTGCAAGTGGTGTTCTCGATCGTTCGCTTGTCACGCGGTCGCGATGTCAGTTGGTTGGGTTTGTTCTTCACCTTCACGGTCGTCTTGTTCGCCGGTCTTCTTGGCGGCAGCCTCGGCGGCGCGATGCAACGCAAGGGATTCGCGCCCCGCTCCGGGTCATCGCGATGAGCGTTCTCGTAGTCGACGTCGGCACGTCGGGTCTACGCGCGGCGGTGGTGCGGCCCGAAGGCGAGGTCACCGCGCTTCACTACGTTCCCTTTCCCTCGTCATCGCCGTTCCCTGGACTCGTCGAGTTCGACGCCGCCGGAATGGCCACTGCCGTCTTGCAGGTTGCGAACGCAGCGTTGCAGGAAGCGGGACCAGTGCTGGGTGTCGGCATTACCGCGCAGCGCGCCAGCACGGTCGTCTGGGATCGCGCGACGAGCGAACTAGTCGGCCCCGGCCTCGGCTGGCAGGACCTGCGCACCGTCTTCGATTGCATCACCGCCAAGTCCGAGCATGGGTTGCACCTCGCGCCAAACCAATCCGCCACCAAAGTTGCGTGGCTGCTCAATCAGCACGACCCCGGACGCCAGCGCGACCTCTGTTTCGGCACTGTCGACAGTTGGCTGGCGTGGGTGCTCAGCAAGGGCAACGTCCACGTCACCGATCATTCCAACGCGGCAGTCACAGGATTGCTCCTTCCCGACGCGTCGGCGTGGTCGACGAAGGCGTGCGATGCGCTAGGTATTCCGATGGGCATGCTGCCGGCGCTGGTCGACACCAGCGGCGTGTTCGGCGAAGCCTCTGCGCTGCCAGGTTCGCCACCACTGGCGGCGCTGGTCGGCGATCAACAGGCAAGCCTCGTCGGGCAGAGTTGTGTGCGGCCGGGTCAGGCGAAGGTCACGTTCGGTACCGGCGGCATGCTCGACATGTGCACCGATACCGGCGCGCCGACAACGAGCAATCGCACGCCCGAAGGCGTCTTCCCGATCGTTGCCTGGAGCCGGAACGGCCGCTGCACCTGGGGCGTCGAAGCGATCATGTTGTCGGCGGGCAGCAACGTCGAGTGGCTAGTCGACGACCTCGGCATCCTCGACTCTGCTGCCGCCAGCCACGATGTCGCCCAACAGTGCGAGACAGCCGACGGCGTCGTGTACGTCCCGGCGCTGATGGGTCTCGGAACGCCGTACTGGGACTACGGCGCCCGCGGCACGTTGTTAGGTATCACCCGCGGCAGCGGTCGGCCGCACATCACGCGCGCCGTGCTCGAAGGCGTTGCCCATCGCGGTGCCGACCTGGTAGCGGCGACGGAGGCCGGTACCGGCTATTCGGTCCCGGTACTTCGAATCGACGGTGGCATGAGCCAGAACCCGACTTTCGTGCAGGCGTTGGCGAATGCCAGCGGCAAGCCGGTGGAAGTGTCACGGCACGCCGAGGCCACGACGATCGGCGCCGGATATCTCGCTGGCCTTGCGGTCGGTGTCTGGGATTCCTTCGATGACATCGAGCTGGCCTGGCGACCAGCTCACACGGTCGACCCAACTGGAACGCTCGATCGCGGGCAGTGGGCCGAGGCCGTGAAACGGTCGCAGGGGTGGATACCCGACCTTTCGGCGCTGGACTTCTAGAATTGCTCCATGCACCCGCTGGCGGGAAAGCTAGGCGTGATTGTTCGCTGAGATCTGACAGACGTGCCCCTGAGTGGAGAGTGGTTGAGTGAAGACCGAATCGAGTGAGCGTGGAGCCGACGATGCGAGCATGGGCCGTCGGGCATTACTCGGCGTCGGAGTCGGCGCGGCAGCCGCGTCGCTGCTGCCGTTGCTGACCGCCAAGAGCTCCGCCTCGTCCAGCAGCGACGAGACGACTACGACCGGCGCATCGGAGCCCGCTGCGCCAACGACTACCGCTCCCCCACGACGGCCGACCGACGACGACATTGCGCTGCTGGGTGCCGCGCAACAAGCCGAACTCACCGCACGTGCGCTGTACGACACCGCCATCGAGGCCGGTGATTGGTCCCAGACCGAGCAGACGGTGATCACCACCATTCGCGAAGCACACGAAGCGTCGGCGCAGGCGCTGGCCGGAATGCTCGGCGGCGAGGCGCCGGGCGAGACGTCGCAGTCGCTCTATTCATCGATGGTGGGTGGGTTCAGAGGCTCGGTCTCGGCTCGGCTCGAAAGCGCCTACAACCTCGAGGCGGCCATCGTCGCGACGCACCACGAACTGCTTCGGGAACTGATCGGCACCGACGGCGCGACGTTGATTGCAGCGATTCAGTCGGCCGAAGCGCGACACGGCACGGTGCTCGCCGATCTCAATGGCCAGACCGTCGTGTCGACCCTGCTTGTGCAAGATGAAGCCGTAGCACTGGAAGTGAACCCATGAGCCAGCCAGACGCCATTCAGGAAACCTTCAACCGCCGCGGGCTGTTCCGCATCGGCGGGCTCACCACCGCGTCGGCCATCGCAATTGCCGCGTGCGGCAAGAGCGAGGCTGGCGAAATCGGCAACATCGGCGTCGGCCAGGACACGCCGAAGCTTCCCGACGCGGTCGTCAACAACGGCGTCCAGATGCGAACTCTTGCGGGCATCGAACTGTCGATTGCAGCCGCTTACCAACGAATGGTCGACGACGACATGTTGGCTGTCTCCAGCACAAGATTCCCGGCGACCGGCGACCTCACTCCACTGATCACGCAGTTCGGCGAACACCACATCGATTCGGCAGCGATCTTCAACGATCTCGCAGTCGCCCAGGATTCTGAAGCGTGGACGTGCGGTAACACTCGCCTCGACGAGGCGTACATCGATGTCGTCTTTGATCGCGTAGTGAACGGTGCCGCCGCCACTGACGCAGCCAAAGCGATCCAACCGAGCGACGACCCGACGCGCGACATGCTCCTTCTAGTGCACACCCTTGAGTCGCTTTCGGCCGCTTCCTGCCAAGGTGTCGTGCCGCAGGTGAGCGAAGCTCCACTGCGCGCAGCTGCGGCAATGGTCGGCGTTGCCTCCGCTCGCCAGGCGGCGTTGATGGCATTGCTGCTCAATCCCGGCGGATACGTGTCGGAAATCGATGCCGAGAACGCACAGGCGGTTGCAGCGACCACGACCCTGGTCGTGCAGAATACGCAGAACATCGCGACGCCATCCGATGATGGTGCGGCCGGCGACAACACGGCGCAAGGTCCGCCGTCCACCGAGATCCTGCTTCCAGTCGCGATTCCGGCGCAGTTCGGTTCCTTGGCGCCGATCGTCTACGTCGGTGGTGCTGGCGACGAGAACGGCGTGCGGTTGAAGTTGAACTTCGAAACGCCGAGCCTCAACTCGTTCGCGTACCCGTTCGACTCGTGCGCAGCCCAAGGCTGAAGCCCCCATACACTGACCAGCGGTAGTGAGTCGGCCGGGTGGCCGCGGCACGACTTGATCGTGTCGAGGAAAGTCGGGACTCCACAGAGCAGAGTGCTGGCGTGAGCCAGGTTGGGGCGACCTAACGGAAGTGCAACAGAGAGAGACCGCCGATGGACCGCTAGTCGTAATGGCGACCGGTCACAGGTAAGGGTGCAACGGTGCGGTAAGAGCGCACCAGCGTGCGGGGCGACTCGTACGGCTCGGTAAACCCCACTCGGAGCAAGGCCAAGCAGAGAGAATGGACTGCTCGTTCGTCGGCTTCGGTCGGCAACTCTCGGGTAGGCCGCATTAGAGGGATGGTCACCGTTGCAATTCACTTCGGTGAAGAGCGTCACAGAATCCCGCTTACAGGCCGACTCACTACCGTTACCCGAGCTGACAACGAAGGAGTATTCGATGCCAGATGAGAGAAAAGTCAAGGTCAACCCCAGACTCCAAGAAATCCTTGATGAGGACATCAGAGTCCACAATGAGCTCGTTCGCCTGGCCGCCCCACCGGCTGCAGACGGTGCGAACCAGGTACCGCTGATCCTGGCAATCGGCCTCTCAGCTATTCACAGCAGACTGGGCGAGATGTGGCGCTGGGACAAGGCGGTTGATCCCTCGTGACATAGGGAGGAAGGGCTCGCTACACGTGGGCGAGGTCGAGCCGGCTTCTGAAGGCACCCTCGGGCAGGTACGCGGGACCGTCCGACGCATTGAGACAGGCGCTGATCTCGGACGCTGGCATTGGTCGCGCGTAGTAAAATCCCTGCGAGAGTTCACATCCGATAGTCGCCAGCTTTGCCCGTTGCGCTTCGGTCTCGACCCCCTCGGCGATGACGGTGAGTCGCAAGGCGTGTGCGAGGTCGGTGACTGCGCTGACGATGGTGCTGCCGTCGGGCTTGTCGATTTCGGCGATGAATGTCTGATCAATCTTGACGATGTCGATCGGTAGCCGACTGAGATAGCTCAGCGACGAATAGCCCGAACCGAAGTCGTCAAGAGCAAGGCGTACGCCAAGCCGCTTCAGCTCGGCAAGCGTTGCCGCAATTTTGTCGCTCTCCTCGATGAGCACGCCCTCTGTCATTTCGAGAACGAGCGCTGTCGGGTCCATTGCGGTCTTCTTCACGATCGCGGCTACCGAATCCGCATATCCAGGGCGCCTCAGCTGACGTGGTGACACGTTCACCGAGACATCTAAGGGCTTCAGCGGCTGGTCGATGAGCCAGGCGGTTCGATCGCGGCATGCCTTCTCCAGAACCCATGCGCCAATCTCGTCGATCAGATCGGACTGTTCGGCCAACGCGACCATTGTGAGCGGCGACACCGAACCACGCTTCGGATCGACCCACCGCAGCAACGCCTCGACGCCTGTCACCAAACCATCTGTGGTGTCGACGATTGGCTGGTACGCGACATCGAGAGCGTCTTGCGCCAAAGCGGCGCGTAGGTCGGACTCCATCGTGTGGTCAGTCAACAGGGTCGCATCACGCATGTCGACGATGCGAATGTCCTTGCCACCAGCGCGTTTGACCTCGTACATCGCGTGGTCGGCTTGCAGGAGCAAGTGGTGAGTGATGTCCTCGCCCGGCCATGCCAACGCGATGCCGACGCTGGCCGTGATGCTGATCGGCGTGCCAGCCACGTCGAACGGCTCGATGAACGCTTCGTAGACACGAGCGGCGAGCACATCGACATCTTCCACACTGCTGAGGTCCTCGCAGAGGAATACGAACTCGTCGCCTGATAGCCGCGCAAGAGTGTCGCCGGCACGTACAACTGTTGCAAGCCTCGTCGCAATGCAGCGGAGCAGACCGTCTCCCACATGATGACCTCGCGAGTCGTTGACGTGCTTGAAACGGTCGAGATCGACGAACAGGATTGCCGTCGCCTTTTGCGAACGGCTCGCGCGACGTGCCGCGTGCTGCATTCGTTCCTCCAACAGCACTCGATTCGGAAGGCCAGTCAGCGTGTCGTGCAGCGACCGGTAGAGGAATTCCTCCGAGGCCGCGCGGGCCTCCTCTCGTGACCTCGCGTTCAACAAGTAGGCGGAGGCAACATCGGCCAACGTCCGCGCGACCGACATCGCCTCCGGTGACATCAATCCCGGAGTCGAGCGGTACAGATCGAGCGCGCCCAGCTTCTCGGCACCGTGGTGCAAGGGAAGGGCGAATACGGCGACGAGACCTTCCCCGACCGCAGCTGGACCGAACACCGAGAACCTGTCATCCAGCCGAAGATCTGCTATCGCCACCGCCTCGCCGGTGCCGAACGCCTGCAGGCAAGGGCCCTCACCGGTCGACGACTGGAGACGCTCGAACTTCAGTGCCCTGGCGTCAGAAGCAGCGAGGTAGTGCGGGTGCAACGACTCAGAAATCAACGTCACGCCTGCGGAAGTGATCGGCAGAATATCGACGATCCGGCCCACCAGGTGATCCAAGATGCTCTGAATCGGGAAGTCGGTGACCAGCGTCCGCGCAAACTCCCGGAGCACCTCAGAGAGCTTCGTGTCGTCGATCATCACTATCCCCTTGCAAAGGACCGCGCATCGACCGGACGGTAAGTGGATGTTACCGTGCCCCACGTCACCACCGCAACGGGTGACCGCGGCAACTGCCAAGTCACCTACCGTGGCCGAATGGACGTATATCTGGAGACCGGGCGACTGACTCTGCGTTGGTTCACCGCCGACGACCTTCACCTCGTCGTGGAGCTTGATAGCGACCCGCAGGTAAAGCGCTACATCGATGGCGGGTTGCCAGTCGATCACGCCGAGGTCGTCGACCATCTTGAGTGGTGGCTTACGCACTATCCGCGGGAAGTAGGCTATGGGTTCTGGGCTGCGATCGAGAAGTCGACCGGCGACTTCATCGGTTGGTTTCACTTTCGACCCGGCGACGGCGCTGGGCCGCTGGAACCCGAGCTTGGCTATCGACTTCGCCACGATGCGTGGGACAAGGGCTTCGGTACTGAGGCCTCGCTGGCGTTAATCGATCACGGATTTCGCAACCTCGGCGTCGAGCGGGTGTATGCGCAGACGATGGCGGTCAACATCGGGTCGCGTCGTGTGATGGAGAAAGCTGGCATGCGCCTCGTTCGCGAATTTGTGGCGGACTGGCCGGTGCGCATCGACGGCGACGAACACGGCGATGTCGAGTACTCGATCACCCGCGCCGAATGGGAAACAGATCGCACCCTTTCGTGACGCTTAGCGCAGCGGGACGACGTTAAAGCTGACCAACGCAGGGCCTTGCCCGCGGACCATGACCGACGTGATGCTCGCTTGATCGACGTGGCTGCGCCACACGATGCCGACGTCGACGCCTAACGCCCAGGCCATAGCCGCTTTGATCGGCGTCGCGTGCGTAACTACGACGATCTCCTGATCGCGCGCTGCCTCCAGCAACTCGTCGCACGCTGCGTGCACACGGGTGGCGAGCATACGCAGCGACTCCCCTCCTGGCGGCGAGAAGTCCACGTCCGTCATCCACTGACGGAACAAATCGCGCGGCAGATCGGCCATCACGACGTTGTCGAACTCGCCATAGTCCATTTCCAACCACCGCTCGTCTAGTTCGGGTTCGACTCCCAACACCGCCGCCGTCTGGCGGGCACGCAACGACGGCGAACTGATCAGGCGATCCACTCGCGGCAACGCCGCGGCCAACGCAGCTACCTGCACCTGACCGTGCGCGTCGATCGGCAGGTCGAGCCGACCTTGCAACCGGCCGCCAGCGTTGGCCTCGGTGCGGCCGTGTCGAATGAAGTGAATCACTACGTCAATTGAATCATGTGCGCTCGCGTAGCACGCCAGAACGCATGAACTCCCGTCGCCGTTCGGCGTCAGCAAGCCCGAATCGACGCCACGCCCACACCGCGATCGCAGCCCCAATCAACTCGAGCGCAACGTTCAGCCAGCCACGTTCCAACGACGGCACACGCGTATGGCCCCACCCACCAATGAACGGCCACCAAAACACCTTGGCGGCGGTGAAGGCGCCGTCCCAGACGAGGTGCAACAGCATCCCTATCGGTAGCCCCAGCAGCAGCCGCCGGATCGGCTTGCGGCCAGCGGTCACCAGCATCACCAACATCAACGCACCAACAGTCACGACGAGACTGTGCGCCCAGCGCGCCTCACCGAACGGCGCATCAATGAGATCGGGCAGCAGGACGCCGACGAACAACAGCCGATAGTCAAAGCGCGGGTCGGTGAACACGAACCACACCGAAACCAGACCCGTTCCAAGAAACCACAGCAACATTTCGGATTACCGCACAAGCATGCGGCCGCATTGCGGACACTCAGACACTTCACCCGCGGCGACGGACTTCACGCTGTCGAGTTCCGCTGGTGACAAGTCCATATGGCATCCGCTGCAGTGCGAACCTTCCAACCTGGCGACGCCGACGCCGCCGAACTGCTGGCGCACCTGTTGGTAGCGCGCTTGTTCATCGGCTGCTAGCTCGCCTATCGCCGCTCCGCGACGGGTGGTCAAATCCGCGGCTTCGGCATCCAGTCCTGCCGCCGCCGCGTTCAGTGCTGCCAGCGCCGAACCCAACTCGGCCTCGCGCTCGGGAAGTTCGCCTTGTCGAGCCGCGAGTTCTTCCTCGCCGTCGGCCAGTACGTCGAGAGCGGCCAACTCGTCGTCGTCGAGCCCGCCACGTTGCGCGTTGATGGTCGCGATCTCGTGCATCAGCGCTTCCGCCTCACGCGGTGCAATCACCGTCTTCAACTGTGCCTCAAGGCGAGTGCGTTTGGTGGTCAGATCGGCGGAAGCATGCTCGGCTGCTGTGATCGCGGCCTGCGCCGCGGTCACACGTCCCTCGGCCGCGGCAATTGTTGCCCGCACCGCCGACACGGCGACGGTCGCGGCTTTATGAGAGGCCACCTCCGGCAACCGCGGGCGTTTGTTCGCAATTGCGTCGAGCGCTGAATCAATCTCTTGTAATGCAATGAGAGTCGCTGCGTTCATCGTTCCAAATCTACGTAGTCGATACCGGTTGGCGGTTTATCACAGAGAAAGACAAGAACCTTTTCCGCGTCGACGGAAGGTACCGGCGCATGCGGGTCGAGCACGTCCTCGGGCACGGTGGTGCCGTTGCGCAACAGTTCGACCACCGACCGCGGGGCGCTCGTAACCGGTGGAGTCGTCTCGGGCGGAGCCGTGTCGCCAGGTATGGTCGACGGCGGCGGCGTAGTCGTGGGTGGAATCGTTGCCGCCGTCGTCGTCGTGGATCGCTCGGGATCGATAGTGACGCCTGGGATGTAGCCGCTGATCAATTCCCCAAGACATTCCTCGCCCGGAACGTAGATACGCCGTTCCTTGCGCGGATTGCTCGGCGGGTCCGGCCAATCAAGCACTGGCAGATTGGTGTGCGCCGCTTCCATGTACGCGCCCCAGATTCGTGCTGGATAGTCAGCTCCCTGCACCTTGCCGCCGCGGCCCATCTCGGCAGCGAATTCCGGTATGCCGACCATCGGCGTATAGCCGTTGGGGTCGCCCACCCACACCGCGGTCGTGATGTGCGGAGTGCCACCGACGAACCATGCATTGGTGTTCTCGTCCTGAGTACCCGTCTTGCCAGCTGCTGGAATCGGGAAGTTGCGGAGGTTGCGGGCGCCAGTGCCCTTAGTGATCACACCCTTCAACGTCGCAACCGTCGCATTGGCGACGCCGACGTCGAGGACCTGTGTCCCCGGATCGGCATGCGTGTACGTGCGAGTGCCATCAACGCCGTCGATGTACTCGACGTAGTACGGGTCGTGATGCACCCCTTGATTCGTAATCGTCTGCATTCCGGCTGCCATGTCCATCGCCGACATTGCGTTGTTACCAGTCGCTGTCAGGCCAAGCGGCAGGAACGACTCGTGCTCGTCGACGGGCTGTCCTTGGTAGAAGTACGGGGAATGAGACAGGCGGTACACAGAATCCACAACACGATGCAGTCCGATCGCGTAGCTCAAGCGCACGTAACCGCAGTCGGTCGAGTTCCATGTGTTCTTGCCGTTGAACGGGCCGATGACGCCGTAGCCCGAGTTCACGGTCTTGGTTGTCTGTCGCCCGTCGCGAAAGTCGGGAACGGTGCACGGCCGCATGCCGTTGATCTCGTCGTTCGGTTGCACACCAGCCTGATAGCCGGTGGCGAGGATGAACGCCTTGATGCTCGACCCGGTCTGGCGAGGCACCAACGCCATATTGACTTCCCCACCGGCGATGTTGGATCGCAGTCCCTGGCCACCGACCATCGCCCGGATTGCACCGGTCGCGGTGTCGAGCGAGACAATGGCCGCGTCGAAGTCGCGAAACGGGGTGTCGGGCAGAATGTCGCGCGCCGTTTCGGCCTGTAGTTGCATCGCCGGGTCGAGCGTGGTGTGGATGCGCAGTCCTCCGCGGAACAGGAGGTTGGCGCGCTCCTGCTCGGTCGCGCCGAGGAGGTTCGACTTGGTCAGCAAGTAGTCGCGCAGCGCAATCGTGTAGTAGGTCGGAGTTGTTGACAGCGTCGGAATGGTTCGCGCGTGGTCGGGCAGTTGCCACGTCTCGACCAGGTGGTCACCCTCGGCCTGCGTCAGCAGTTCGACGTCGATCAGCCGCTCGATTACCTGATCGAAGCGACGTTTCGATGCATCGATCTTGGTGATCGGGTCGAGGCTCGACGGCGAGCGAACGAGACCAGCGAGGAACGCACCCTCAGTCATGGTCAGTTGCGATGCGTTCTTTCCGAAGTACACCTCTGCCGCGGCTTGGAGTCCATACGCGTTGTTGCCGAAGAAGACGGTATTGAGGTAGCGCTCGAGAATCTGATCCTTCGACATCTTCTTCTCGAGCATGGTGGCGAAGTGGGCCTGCAAGACCTTGTAGCGCCCGTCGCGCGGCAAACCGGTGAGGAACTCGTTCTTGACGACCTGTTGTGTAATCGTGCTCGCGCCTTGCGTGGGCGCGTCGTTGGCGAAGTTGGACAGCAGTGCACGCATGAACCCTCGAAGGTTGACACCGTGATGGAGGTAGAACTCGTTGTCCTCGACGGCGAGGAGTGCATCGACGACACCCTCGGGCACTTCGGCGATCTTGATCGGCTGGCTGTTTTCGCGTTCGAAGACCGCGATGACGTTGCCGGCGACGTCGTACACCAGCGACCGCTGCGACAGTGGCTGAAAGTCGGGCAAGTTGACCGGCAGTTCGTTGTGAGCATTGGCGATGTACCACAACCGTGGAGCGGTGGCGACCACGACGGCCGTTATCAGCAATGCGCCCGCGAGGGTGATCGCAAGAAAACGGAAAGGCCAAGCAATGCGGTGCACGTCGTATCCAACGCTAGTTGCGGCCCGTCGCTGGCGGGCATCACCCACTACCGTTCTCGCATGACCAAGCAGCGACCATTTCGATTCGGCGTACAGGCTTCCACGGCTTCGAACCGGACCGATTGGGTCGATCTGGCGCGCCGTTGCGAGGGCAGTGGCTATTCGTGCCTGACGATGCCAGACCATTTCGGTGACCAATTGGCACCGGTACCGGCAATGATGATGGCTGCTGCAGTGACCGAGAAACTGCGCGTGTGCGCGCTTGTCTTCGACAACGACTACAAGCATCCGGTCGTGCTAGCCAAAGAGTTGGCCACGATGGATCTACTCAGCGACGGCCGGGTCGAGATCGGTCTCGGCGCGGGCTGGATGGCGACCGACTACGAACAGTCCGGTATCCCCTACAACAGCCCCGGCGTGCGCATCGACCGATTCGTTGAGGGGTTGCACATCATCAAGCAAGCGATGCAGCCGGGCAAGTTCTCGCACAGCGGCACGCACTACACGATCACCGACTACGAGGGGTTCCCCAAGCCGGTGCAGCCACGACCGCCGGTGTTGATCGGTGGTGGCGGCAAGCGGGTGCTCGGTATCGCCGCGCGCGAGGCAGACATCGTCGGCGTCAACCCCAGCCTGCATACGGGCGCGATCAATGCCGAGACATTCGCCCACATGACAGCTGAGTCAGTCGACGACAAGATCGCGATCGTGAAGGCAGCGGCCGGCGACCGCATGGACGACATTGAGTTGAATATTCGTGCATTCCTGGTCAACGTCACCGACGATGGCGCAGGCGCGCGCACCCGGCTGGCCGGAATGTTGCAGGTCGATGAAGCGATGCTGGTCAGCTCGCCGTTCGCGCTGATCGGTTCGCCCGCCGAACTCGCGGAGCGAATCGTCGACCGACGCGAACGGTGGGGCTTCTCGTACGTCATCGTCGGTGCCGACGACGTCGACAAGTTTGCGCCGGTAGTCGCGGAACTCGCCGGTAACTAAAACAGAGGCAGGCTCAGACGGGGTGAACCTTTAGAGCCTCATCACCCTTGCGGCCTTGGCCGACTTCGAACTCAACTGTCTGGCCCTCTTCGAGCGATCGGTAGCCGGAGCCCTCGATATTCGAGAAATGAACAAACACATCCTCGCCGCCCTCTCGAGCTATGAATCCATAGCCCTTTTGAGCGTTGAAGAACTTGACGGTCCCCATTGTCATTTCTGTACCTCAACTTTCGAGCCGCCCATGTGGCGACTCGCGACGAGATTAGCTCACTGCAATGGGGTCCTCGACACGATCGTCAGGGTGTACGACTCCTTGTAAGTGACGCCGCCGAGCACCGTGTCGGCCAGGGTTTCCTTGACCTGCTTGGCCTCGATCAGCAGCCCGTGATCGTCGAGGTACCAGTCGAGCGTGATGTGCTCGTGAAACTGGTCGTCGTCGGTGACGGTCATGCGTACGTGCTGCACATCGATGTCGACGCCATCCACGGTGCGCACGCCGCGCTCAAGTACCTGCCACACCTGCGCCCACGGAGCACCTCCAATCGTGCAACTACGCGGCACTGGCTCGGCGTCGGCCAGCCCGCCGTCGGGTGTGACCGAGATGAGGACGACCGAGCGATCGCACTCGATTGGTTCGATCTCTTCCTGGCCGAAGAACACGTGATACGAGTGGCCGCTGGGCTGCAGTTCGATGCCGGCATCGGTGACGCACAAGTTCCACTCGTCGTGCCGTTCCAGGAGCGCATCCCAACGCATCTCGACGCCGCAGCCGATGGCTGTGTAGGTGATGGTCGTCTCGTCGGGGTAAACGTGTTCCGCTCCGTCGAGCGCATTGATGCTTTCACGACCGACCGTCGTATAGCGATAGACACCCGTCATCGGCAATGTCTGCACCTCTGCCGCGACGGTTGTGGTCGTCTCGAGAACGGGGGCGGGCACGGTCGAGGATCGGTAGCGATCTAGCGCCTCGTCGGTCGTCAGCGGCGTCACCGTGTCGTTGAGAACGATCAGCCGCACGATGAGCAGTGCGGCGGCGATCACGACCCCGACGCCGATCAACCACCACCAGACCAGCCGCCGCCGGCGACGTGGATCGCTCGTCGTCACGTCACGAACATTATCCGCACACGTGCTAGCCCGCGGCGTACGACGTGGCGAGTAGTTCGTCGAAGACCTCAATCTCGAAGGTCTGCGCCGCCACCATGCGGGTCGCGATCGAAGCGACGCGTTCGGTTGGCGTGTTCACAATTGACTCCAGCATGTGCAGCGCGCCAACGTGATGAGCGCGCATCAGTTCCAGGAACCGTCGACCCTGAACGCGGCCGTCGAGCGTGGACAACTCGCGCAACTCATCCTTGTTCGCGATGCCGGGCATTTCTTCCGGGGGACGGCCCATGCCCATCCATTCCATCACTCGCTCTGGTGGGGCGGTGCTCGCACCTACAGCGTGCAACCAGGCGTGCATCGTTCCCAGCTCGTACGCCTGGTTCTGCAGGATCTCGGCAGCGGCCGCCTGCACCGGATCACCGGTGTCGCGGCCCAGCACCCGTTGGCACAGCACCAGCGCCTGGCCGTGATGAAACGACATGTCGATCAGGAAGCCAGTGTCGTCGGGCGTCAGTTCGTCGGTGGTGGCACCCGACCCGTCCGATCCACACCCAACCAGCGCGGCGCCAGCCGCCATCGCTGCCGCGCCGAGAAACTGGCGACGGCTCAGGGTGGGCCACCCATGCCGCCCATGCCACCGCCGGCGTCGGCTGCTACGTCGCCGCGGTAGCACCCGAGAAAGTACGGGAACGTCGGAGTGGTGTAGTAGCGGTATTCGCCGTCAGCGTCGACACGCCCGTTGCACTGGTCGAGATCGCCAGAACCCTCCACGTACGAGTGCGCATTCCACGTATCCGACGCGAACAACGACTCGTTGGTGAGTTCCCAACTGCTGGTCAACTGGCGAGTGGTGGCACACGCATCGTCGTCGCACACCAAACCAGACATGATCGGGTAGCCGTCAAGGCTCCACCCAACCTGCACTGAGCCTGTTTCGACCTCACTTGCGTCGTACAGGCAGTCGACCCCGTCAGCCCAGAGGAATTGGTGCATGTGGAACCCAGTCGGGCCGTTGTGGCTGCCGCACTCCGAGAGCGCTCCCACCAGCGACAGCACGTCGCCGCCGGTCGCTTCGGTAGGTCCATAGATCGCAACGCCATTGACTGCAACCGCAATCGGACCGAGCGCGGGCACGTCGCCAGCAGTCGCGGCAACGACTGGTGCCAGCGGGATTCGGAACGTGAGGTCCGACGGCTCCGGGTCGCCAGGCGAAGCTTCGATGTAGAGATAGTCCGGCATCGAGTTCGTCTGCACCTCAACGACGTCGCCGTCGCACACCGCCGCCAGCGACGGGTCGGTGAGATCTGGATTCGCGGACACCACCGCCCGGAAGGTGGCGATCACAGTCGTGCAGTCGTTAGGGGTAGCCACCGCCGTGCCGTCGTCGCCAGCGGTAGTTGATGCCGTGGAACCGCTGACCGTGCCCGCAGTGGTAACGACAGATGACGTGTCATCGCTACTGCAGCCGACGGTCACGATGGCAAGAAGCGATGCGCCCATAAGGGCGCGGCGGAGCTGAGGTTGAGCGAAGGAGTTCATCTGAAAAACGTTAGCGAGTACGGTCGGTAGCACCACGCTCTGAGCTTTAGAACAAGGTGTGAGTTTGATGACAAGGTAAGAGTTTGATGACAAGGTAAGAGTTTGATGACAAGGTAAGAGTTTGATGACAAGGAATGTGATGGCGCGAATTCTGGACTACAACGGCCGCGATGCCGATCGAACGGCAACGGTTGCGTCGATCATTGCGTTGCGCAATACCGCGACACGGTTCGCACAGGTCACCGCGTCGACTGCCGATGAAGCTGCTGCCGCGGAGACAGCTGGCATCGAGATGGTCGTCTGCATGGCGAGCGCAGTCCCGGCCGTTCGGCAAGGCTCATCGCGCGTTTTCGTAACGGCGGCGATCGACTTCGGCGGAGCGGTAACGGTCGACGAGTTGCTGGGCGATGCCTTCACCGCGTTGACGAATGGCGCCGACGCGGTCATCACGGCGCGTCGACTCGATTGTGTGCGCCGACTGGCCGAGGAAGACATCCCTGTGATGGGCCACCTCGGCTTCGTTCCCAAGAAGTCGACGCTGTACGGCGGTGTTCGATCGGTCGGCAAAACCGCCGACGAGGCCGCTGCCTTGTGGAAGCAGTTTCAGCAACTCGAGAACGCGGGAGCGTTTGCAGTCGAATGCGAACTGATTCCCGCGCAGGTGATGGCCGAGATCAACCAGCGCACTGGTCTGGTGACGATCTCGCTCGGCTCCGGAGCCGATGCAAACGTGATGTTCCTGTTCAGCTCCGACATCTGCGGCGAAAGCGAACGCAAGCCGCGTCACGCGAGGGCATACGGCGACGTAGCCGCGCTGCACAAACAGATCGCCGCCGAACGCGTACGTGCGCTGACCGCGTTCCGAGCCGACATCGCATCACGAGGGTTCCCGAGCGAGTCCGAAGTCGGCGAAATCGACTCCGCCGAGTTGAAGCACTTCATCAAGTCCCTCAACGCAGACTGAGCGTTGGTGGTTAGAGGCGGCAGCTCTCCGGGCCGAACGCTTCTTGCGTGATCGGTTGACCATCGGGGCAGGTCACTTGAAAGAAGAAGCTGCCGTCGAGGATCGCTCCCGTGAAGTTCGCACCAGTCAGGTCGGTGTCTGAGAACGTTGCTCCCGTCAGGTTGGCGCCGCTGAAGTCGACCCCGGCCAGTGTGCCGTTGGTGAACGAGTAGTGGTTGAGGTCGCGGCCGACCAAGGACACCCCTGCCGGCAGGCCCGCATCACCGATTGAGATCCGCGGCGATGAGATTGTTGCGCCAGTGAGTTCGATGGTGAGGAACTCAGCACTCATCAGAACGCCGCTGAGTGTTGCGCCATCGAAAGTGGACGTGCTGAGGTCGCCCAACAATTGAAGGTTCGACAACTCAGCACCATCGAAGTTGTTGCGCTGGATCGTGACGTCGGTCAGGTTTGTGCCTTCCAGACGAGCACCCTCGAACGACACATCAGTGAGGTCGCGGCCTTCGAGCGACGCGTAAGAGAGGTCGATCCCGGAGAGATCGCTGCCGGGAACGAAGTCACCCACCTCAGTCGAGAATGCACAATTGGCGCCCGCCGCAGCGACACACTTCGTCCAATCCTCGGCCTCGCCTGCCACGCTCTCGTACATACCGAACTCGACTTCATCGAAGGAGTTGTACGCGCGCAATGCGACCCGATCATCCGCAACGAAGAACTGATAGATGGCGGAGTAATCGAGTGTGGGAATTGGCCGCCCGAGTGGTTGCCGCTTCCAGCTCGTGCCGTCGGCACTGGTCCACGTAACAACGCTGAGTCCGACCCTGCTTCCGGTGGCGGTGTCGTCGATGTTCCGGTATTCCTCCAGGTTCATCGCCACGAACTGATCGTCGATCGAAAGGATCGCAGATCCCGAGGAGTTGACAACTGGTTCCGGCGCTCGATCGGACGCGAGCGCGATCGCGCCTTGCAGCGTCGTTGACGACCAGGTAAGGCCGTCGACCGTGGTGACGATGCCTTGTCCATCGCCGCTCCACACCATCAGCTGATCGTTCGCAACGGTGATGAGTCGAGGTGAGCTACCGAAGCTGTCCATGATGTCTTGAAAGCTGAGTCCTTCACATGCGCTCGCCTCGGGAAGCGGTGGCCGGCCACCATCGAGACCCGAGTCGACGGGCGACTGCGCGACCCAGCTCGCACCACCGTCGGTCGATGTCCAGAGCCGCGTTTGGTAGGCGGGGCCGATGTTCTGAATGGCGCTCGAGCCGTCGAACACGCACGCCTGGTCGCCGCCATACAACACAAGCGACGATCCGACCGTGTACAGATCAAAGGAATGGACTGGTGCTGGCACGACAGCGTCGCTCGTAATAGCGCTCAGCCGTTCCCATGACTCTCCGTCAGTCGAGCGAAGGACGCTAATGACGGACGGCGTTATGCCGGCTGCATCACTCGTCGTCGCGGTCAGAAGAATGGCGCCGTCGTAGTCAATGATGGTGTCGATCCGACCGTTGACGTCACCGAGCGCTGCAAACAGATCAATCTGAGCCCATGTGGCACCGGCATCGACACTTCGGAACAGATAGATCGGCGTGCGCAGACCGCCGAAGACGCCTGTGCTGTTGCCTCCCTCCCAGCAACTGCAACTGGCTGTCACAAACTGCGCATCGCTCACGGGGAAGAGTTGCCTCGTGTAGTCGTCGTAACGAAAGGGAAAGCCTGGCGGCGCGGCAGGAACGCCAGCGGTCGCAGTGACCTCATTGAACGTGGGTATCCGCGAACCTATTTCGCTCGGTGGTGCGAGCGATGATGCTGACCAGTTGACTCCAGCGGGAACAGCGGTTGCGTCCTCCACTGTTGTTGTCGGGTTGCCGGTCGGGCCGCCGATTGGATCGGTGGCGGTTCCGCCGCCTCCTCCGTCAGCTCCGTCGCCGGAATCGCTGCACGATGCAGCAAGCACCATGACAACTAGTGTGAGACGAATAGTGCGTGCGTTCATCGGACCGCCTTTGACGAGTTGCCCGAAGGTAGCAGCTGCTGATTGCCTTCAGCGTCGGAGCTTGGCTGATGCAGGCGCCTCGGCGGGTCGAACTCCGCGAGCAAGGTTGGAGATCATCGAGCCGAACACGATGTTGTGTAAAGGAATGATCGTCAACCAATAGAGCTGCCCCGCCAGACCGTGCGGGATGAACAGCGCGCGCTGATGCAGCACCGGCCCGCCATCTTCCTTGGTGCCATCTTCGTAGCTGATGGTGAACTCGAGCCAGGCCTCGCCCGGAAGCTTCATTTCGGCCCGCAGCCGAAGCAGCGTCGGTCGTTCGAGCGCTTCCACCCGCCAGAAGTCGACCGCGTCGCCGACGATGAGGCGGTCAGGGTCGCGGCGGCCACGGCGGAGCCCGACCCCACCGACGAGGCGGTCCATCAGTCCGCGCAGCGCCCACGCCAAGCGGAACGAATACCAACCGCGCTCGCCGCCGATGCCTTCGATCGCCCGCCACACGTCGGCCACATCGACCTCAATCGGTTTCGACCGTTCGTCGCGATGTGTGGTGCCGCCGGTCCAGTCAGGGTCTGTCGGCATCGGGTCGCTCGGCGCGCCCGGCCAGTGTGCGCCCGACCAACGAGTGCTCACGTCTGCTCGACGAACGCTCTCGAGCGCCAGCCGCAAGGCCTCATCGAATGGACACAGCGCGAAGGGCAGCAGGGCTTCGATGTCGTGTTCGTGTGCGACAGCGTTGTTGCGCAGCGATTCGATCAACGGCTGCGCGATGGCTTTAGGGACGGGTGTGACGACGTTGACCCACTGGCTCGACAACCATGGCGACAGCACGGGCACCGGAATAATGACCCGACGCGTCAACCCGGCGACGGCCGCGTAGCGCTGCATCATCTCGCGATACGACACGACGTCGGGCCCCGCAATGTCGAAGCGTCGGTTGAGACCAGCGGGCAACTCAAGACTTCCGGCGAGGTACGCCAGCACGTCGCTCACGGCAATCGGCTGCACGAGTGATCGCACCCACTTGGGCGTCACCATCACCGGGAGTCGTTCGGTCAGGTACCGCAGCATCTCAAACGACGCCGAACCGCTGCCGATGATCACCCCAGCTTGCAAGACCACGGCCGGAACAGAGCCGTCAAGGAAGATCTGACCGACCTCTGCTCGTGAGGCCAGGTGCGCCGATGCAGTCTCGCCCGTAGGAACAAGACCTCCGAGGTACACGATGCGGCTCACCCTTGCCGCCGCGGCGGCCTCAGCCGTGTGCCGCGCGGCCACCCGGTCGGACTCTTCGAAGTCTGCGCCGGTGCCGATCGAGTGGACCAGGTAGAACACCACGTCGACACCCACCATGGCCTGGTCGAGGCTGCGGCGGTTGAGCGCATCGCCGGCCACGATCTCGACCGAGCCAGCCCACGGAACCCCTCCAAGCTTCTCGGGTCGACGCGTCAAGCAGCGAACGTCGTGGCCAGCGTCGGCGAAGAGGGGCACCAGTCGACCACCGACGTAACCCGTTGCACCCATTACAAGGATCTTCATGGCCTCACGCTATGTCGCGTTCCGGGATGATCGTTTGTCATCAGTGCCGACGACAAGAGCGACCGTAGGCTCTATTCATCAAGGAGGAGCCATGGCTCGCTATGTCACATCGGTAAGGACTCAGAGGTCGGTTGCGGACGCGTTTGCCTACATGGCGGATCTGCGCAACTTCGCAGAATGGGATCCGGGCGTCTCCAAGGTGGTGCAGGTGGAAGGCGACGGAGCTGGCCCGGACGCGGTGTTCGATGTCACGCTGTCAGGCAGGCGTGCAACCACGCTGCGCTATCGCACCGTCGAGTACACAAAGCCCAACGGACTGCTGGTGGTCGCCGACACCTCCCTACTGCGATCCACCGATCGGGTCACGGTGCGCGCCGACGGCGACGCCACTGTCGTCACCTACGACGCGGACCTCAGCCTGAAAGGACCACTGCGACTGGCCGGCCCGCTGCTCGCCATCGCGTTCAAACGCATCGGCGACCGAGCGGCTGCTGGACTGCTGCGAGTCCTCGACGGCGAGGTTGCGCCGTCTTGACATTTGAACGCGCGGTCGACAGCATCATCGAGGCGCCCGTGTTCACCAGCTTCACGCGGCTGGGTTACGACATCCGATCCCGTCTGGCACATTGGACCGACCTCTCCTCCTACGACCTCACAGGTCGAGTGATACTGATCACTGGTGCGACATCCGGACTCGGCCTGGCTGCTGCAGAACGGTTGGCTCGATGCGGGGCCACCGTGGTGCTGCTCGGTCGTGATCGAGCCAAGACCGAACGAGTTCGTGATCAACTCGCTGCTAGTAGCGGCAACGAACACCTTGATGTGGCCGTCGCAGACATGGGCGATCTCGAATCCGTACGCACTGCTGCCGCCGACGTGCAACAGCGCCATGCCCGTCTCGATGTGCTGATCCACAACGCTGGCGCGCTCACCGCCACCCGCCAAGTGGCGCCATCGGGTATCGAACTCACCGTAGCCAGCCAGGTTGTCGGCCCGTTCTTGCTGACCGGTCTGCTCCTCGATCGGCTCCGACACAGTTCGCCGGCGCGGGTCATCACGATGTCGTCGGGTGGCATGTACTCCGCTGCACTGAAGGTGGACGATCTTCAGATGGGCGATGACTACAAGGGGGCGCAACAGTACGCCCAAGCAAAACGGGCGCAGGTGACGCTCAACGAGATGTGGGCACAACACGTCCCCGCCAACGAAGTGGTCTTCCACGCGATGCACCCCGGCTGGGCCGACACACCCGGCGTGCGCGAGTCGCTCCCGACGTTCCGCAAGTTGGTCGGCCCGCTGCTGCGTTCACCCGAACAAGGAGCCGACACACTGGTCTGGCTGGCCGCCGACGATCACGAACCCATCGCGTCGTCGGGCGACTTCTGGCTTGACCGACGCGTACGACCGATCCACCGGCTGCCATCCACGAAGCGATCCGACACTGCCGACCGCCGACAACAACTGTGGGACTGGTGCGTCGATGCAAGCGGCATCGACCCCAAGCTGCTGAAACCGCGGCAGTCGTAACTACCCATACGCCGAAGCGAGACCGCGAACTCGCCGAGGATGTCGCCGTCAGGTCTTGCGAGTGACCATCAGCCGCCACCAGAGTTGCGACAGTTGAACAGCCGAACGAGCGCTCCGACCCGAAGGAACGAGCACATCATCTCGACACAGATGACTCCGGTGTTCGAACGCAGCGTCACCTCGCCAGCGTCGTCCTGTGCATCGCCGTCGGTCGCGAGCCCGCTGGATCAGCGGTCGACTGAGTCGGCGGGATGCGCTGGTACCAGGCGATCCTGACGTCGACGCCGGGTGAGTAGCGGGCGTGTGGCGGTCCGTCGGGCCGGGGTAGCCCGGCTGCCTCAACGAGCGTCTGGTCGATCACGACATCTTCGACGCGGTGTAGCGGCCATCGCAGATGATCGACTCTGCCAAGCCACAACTGTCGGCGCCGCTTGGCCACCATGGCCCAGCGGGCTACGAGGAAGTCATCAAGCGCGGTGGTCTCGGATTCGCCTAACGGAGACCCGACGCGCCAGCTGATATCTGCAGTGGGGCGCGAGTGGTGTGGCCAGCGGCGCTCGACGCGGTACCGATGACGTTCCCCATCGACGACGTGGTCGGTGCGTGCCCAGCAGTACGGCAGCCCGAACACGGACCGGGCAACGGCAACGACCGCCGATCGCGGGACGTCGAGCGAGAAGAACCACACAGCGCGACGTCCGAGCGCGTCGGTCACGTAGGTCCTGACGTTGACCTCGATGAAACTGCCGAGCCGCGGCACGGGCGGCATTCGCCCGAGCCGTACGTCGCGCATTTCAAACGGGATCAGGCCTACCCAGGCGGCGCCGTCGAAGGTGTCCACAAAGACTCCGGCGGGGAGGAGCCGTTGCACCGTTTCGGGGTCGTAGCGCCAGTGGAAGTAGGCGAGCTCGCTCCAGCGTTGGTGCATGACCGCACGCCGATCCCAGGGGGGAGGATCGGCCGTGATCTGCTCACGCTGGCGCAAGCCGGTGGTCATCGAACGAGATTACGCTCGCCGGGCGTTAATGGCCCGCTCATCGTGCTTGAGGCGAGTGCGGTCGGTGCGTCGGCGGACTCGCGCCCGAGCAGGTAGCCGCCGACCATGATCACGCCCCACAGCGTGAGGAATGTGACGGCGATTCCGACGTAGAGAACCAGCGTGCTCATGCCTGGACCTCGTCGCGTGTGCGGCGAGCTGGCTGGTCAATCTGGCCGAGGATCAGCGATCCGAGCGAGTGGATCGACGGAACCCAGAGACCGACGAAGATGCCGGCAGTCGTCTCGTCTTTGACGAAGTACAGCCAGACAGAAAAGAGGAATGACACGAAGCCAGCGAGGATGAACGGCAGCTTCAGTCGGAGGGAGGTGGGCAGTTTCTTCATTTGGTGGGCACCTTTCGTTAGGTTGCGTGCAGGTATCTTTAACATTGTACAGTTTGATTTATTCCCGGCCAGCGACTGAGTTAGCGATGATCAGCGCGATTTATTTAAAGACCGCTAGGTTGAGGTCCTTGGACGACGCCACTGAGCAACTGGACCTGCAGGAAGCTGCCAGCGCGCTCGGCGTCCACTACCAGACCGCGTACCGCTGGGTGCGTAGCGGACGTCTCCCGGCTCGGCTCGTCAATGGGAGGTACGTTGTCGAGCGCTCCGATCTGCAGCGGATCGACGACGAGCGGCACAAGCCGATCGTCCCACGACCGCCCGGCGACAAGCGCCTGCACCACCAGGTGGAGCGGATGTACGAGGCGCTGCTGTCAGGCGACGAGCCGGAGGCGGTACGGATCTGCCAGCGGCTCGTCGGCGACGGCACGAAGGTGGTACTGCTCGTGGAGACAGTGCTCGCCCCGGCGCTGCAGCGCCTCGGCGCCGCATGGCACGCCGGCGATGTGCCGATCTGGGCCGAGCACCGTGCATCCATGATCGTCGAACGCATCCTTGCCGGGCTCTCTTCGAACCCACGCGGGAGGCGGCGCGGGGTCGTCGCGGTCGCCGCTGTCACGGGCGACCACCACTCACTGCCGACGACGATGGCGACCGTGGTGTTGCGCGAGGCGAACTGGCACGTCCATCAAATCGGCGCCAACACTCCCCCGGGTGAACTGTTGCAGTTCTGTACACAGAACGCCGTCGACGTCGCAGTGCTGTCGGTGACCAACCCGGCCTCGGCCGAGCTCGCGGAGCAGACGGCCGGTCAGCTGCGCGCGGCGGGCATTCACTGCGTGGTCGGAGGACGCGGCCGCACGCTCAACGAGTTGCTGATCGCAGTGCGGACTGCGGAACCGTCGCACCAGCCAGCCGCACAAGCATGATGATCCGACAGCTGCAAGACAAGGTGGTTGCGTCGACCGTGGCGCTGTTCTCGCACGGTCCCCAACCGCTCGTCAACACCCTCGACTTCCGCGGCGATCCCGGGCTGCTCGGCCCCGACTCGGTGTCATGGCGAGTCATCGGCGACGCCGCGGCATTCGTTGGCGGCATACGCGCGCTGCTGGTGCAGACGGCCCACCCCGAAGTGGTTGCGGGGGTGGAACAGCATTCACGATACCGATCCGACCCGCTCGGCCGCTTGTCGCGAACCTCTGTGTACGTCACCGAGACCACCTACGGCGCGCTCCCCGAAGTCAACGCGGCGGTCGCCGCCGTCCGGCGCGCCCACGGACCGGTCCATGGTCGATCCGAACGCGACCGGGCGTATAGCGCCGGCAACCCGGCAATGGCGGCCTGGGTGCACAACGTGCTGACCGATTCCTTTCTCTCGGCGTACCAAGCGTTCGGACCGTGCCCGCTGAGCGTGAGCGAGGCCGACCGGTTCGTCGCCGAGCAGACGCGGATCGGGGCGTTGCTCGGCGCCTCACCGCTGCCATCCACAGCCGACGAGCTCGCTTGCTGGATCGTCGAGCACCCAGCACTCGCGAGTACCCGTGACCAATCAGCGGCCGTCGAGTTCCTGCGCCATCCGCCGCTTCCCGTCCCGGTGCGAGTCGGCTACCGCGTGCTCTTCCAGGCCGCGGTATCAACCATTCCTCCGGCCATTCGCAGCATCACCGGTTTGACCCCGGCCCGGGGTGCAGCACCGGTCGGGACCGCCGTCGTTCGCGGCTTGCGATGGGCGCTCGGTTCTTCGCCATCGTGGCATCTTGCGCTCGTCCGGACCGGGGCAACGGTGCCCGCGGGCCTGTTCCGTCAACCACTGCCCGCCGCTCGAGACGCTGAGTAGGCGAGACCACCAACGGGCCGGGTCAGGAGGCGAGCGCTCCGGAGAAGACCTGCCAGGCGAGTAGCGACTTGGCCACAAAGCTGAGCACGATGTAGCGGCGCTCGCCGTAGAGGTAGTCGGCCCACTTGCCCTTTGCTTTGTACTGCTTCCATTGCACCAGCGCAAAGCAGTTGAACAGTAGGAAGAGCGAGATGACGATCCCGTAAACGAATCCGGGGGCGGTCGAATCTGGCGGACCCTTCGGCGAGATGAGGCTGAGCGCGACTGCGATCCACGGGATCGCGCCGGCGAAGCAACCAAACAAGAAGGGAAGCATGTCGCCGTCGCCGGGTGTGGTGTAGCGCTCTTGGATCCAGCCGAACAAAATCATGCAGACATTCACGCCGAAGATACCGAGCAGGGCGATGTAGTCGGCGGTGCCATTCAGTTGGAGGATCACGATGATCATGAGCGACGACGACAACGAGTACTCGACCCACCGGTACGGGTTGATGTGGCGACCGAGGCTGGCCGAGTACTTCGGAAAGGTCCGCGGTGAGCTAACGAAGAAGTGGAAGAAAGCAGAGAGCGCCATGAAGCCCGCCACCATGTAGCTGATGTTCAGGTTGAACAGGTTCACTGGATCGGAAAAGTTCCCGGTGCCAGGCGCCTCGGTCAGATAGGTCGCCCGCACCGGCAGTGACGCGTCGTTCGACAGCAGAAGAATGGCGACGAACGACACCAGATGCAGGGATCCGGCGAGCACGTTCAGTTTGCGCAACTTGGCGAGTTTCAGGTCCATGGACGACAGGCTACGTCCGGCAATCACGGACCACTGCTGAACTCTCAAGGGCCGATCAGATTAAAATGGCCGCCATCAAGCGGCCGGACAACACTGAAGTGACGACGGTCGAGGGTGAGGATCGTCCGGGTTTGGTGGCGACTAGCCAGCACAACCAGCGACGCATCCGTGACCCCGATCTCCTGATCGCCATACATCGCGACCACCTCGGCGCACACCTCCAGATCAGCCGCTGCGAGAGACGAGAGTTCGTATGCGCCCGCCGACAACTCGCGCAGTACGGCCAGTTCCGCTTCGAGCCCTAGGCGCGTCGCCACCAGGTAGTCGAGTTCGGCCACGACGAACGGCGAGACCACCAGCGGGCCTGGCGCATCGGCGACTGCCGACGCGACCCGCTCGTGCGCCGACTCTCGTCGGTTGAACAACGCGAGCAGACCACTCGTGTCCGCGATGATCATCGGTCACCAAATCCGACCAACAGTTCGTCAACCCGCTCTGCCATCGGCTCAGCGTTCAAGAGTCCTGCCCGGGGTCGCGGCCGAACGACCGCGTTACTGATCGCTTCGCGGATGACCTGGGCCTCGGAACACCCCCGCCGCTGGGCCTCTGACTTGATCGAATCCCGCAGATCATCGGGAAGGTAGATCGTCGTCTTGGTGTACATGTTTGTAGGGTACCACCGGTGGCACCCTATGTCGCCTGGAATCCACCAGAAATGTCCAATCCATCGGCCGGTCGTCTGCAAGGCGTTCGGTGGACTTGGAGTTCAGCCATAGTGGTAGCGAGCCTGCAGGATCACGATGTCGTCGCCTTCGACGAGGTACACAAGCCGGTGTTCCTCGTCGATGCGGCGCGACCAGGCGCCGGCCAGCGCATGGCGGAGTGGTGTGAAGACGAACCTCACCGGTCGAGTTCGTGCTGCTGCAACTTGCCCACACGGGCATGCTCCAGGCTCTCCATGAAAGTTAGACGCGGTCTGAGCCTGTTTGTTCTAGCCACTTATGTCGTTTCGATTCCGGCGTCGACTTCTGCCGGGGAGTCGCAACCTGCAAGCGAACCTGCGGTCTATTGGGATTTGAATGAGCTGCTACAGCACAGTCCCGCTCCATGGCCTTCTCAGCACATCAGCGACGTCTTGATGCAGAAGTATCAGGATGATCCGGCCTTCGTCGGTATCTACGTCGATGATCCCGATGGACCACGCGCAGCATCGCCCGACCGTGCTATCGGCACCATCCGCCGAGTTCGATCCAGACATTGCGGACATGCCTTCGTTGCGGCATCGCCCAAGTCCGGCGCCACGCCATTCTTCGAGAAGTTGTACGTCCATGAGGAACGCGACGTCAAAGTGCTGACCGCCCTATCGCTGGTTTCGGCGATGCGCGTTCGAGTAGCTGCGACGACGGATACTCGCCGAATCCTTCAGCGACAGGTCCGGCTCAACAACGAGCAAATCGACGATCTCATTGAGCGACACATGCGGGGTGATCGCATTCACCAACTCGCCGATGGGTACGGATTCCATCGAACTACTGTCACTCATCACTTGATGTCGTCGTGGCATCACGAACCAGCATTAGTGCAGCAAGGAGACGAAACCGTCGACGTCGAGACCCGCCTGACGAATAATTGACCGCAGTGTTCCCGGCGCCAACTCTCGATGCATCGGGACGATCACAGTCAACCCGGCATCCGATCGCAGCTTGACGTGACTTCCGCGCTGACTCACTTGCGCGAAGCCACCACGACCAAGCGCCGCCACGACAGCCTGGCCCGAGACCTGAGGCAGCGGCGGACTCACACCGCTACATCAAGAGGAACGATTATCGGCGACTCGTTCACAACGATTTCGGATTCGTCCTCGAAGTACAGCTCGAGCGCCTCGACCAGGTTAGACCTGGCTTCCTCAACAGTCTCACCCTGGCTCGCCACCTCGACCTCCAGACACCGCGCCACGTACCAGTCGCCCTCGTGAGTAACCGCAGCTGTCAGTCGCATGATCGAATCCTACCGACACCAGCATGTGTCGTTGTCGAACCGACAACGACGAGTGGACCTCAGCGCGCTGCTCTCAAACCTTTCACCACAGGTGTTGGACCTTTGGAAACAGCCGATTCCGACCATTCTCCCGAGTCCACCACAACCTGCAAGAAAGCTGCAGCAACAACGCCGTCTTCCGGCTGACATTGTACAACAGCTCGTATTTCGCTACCAGAGTGGAAGCACGGTCGTGCAGGTCGCCAAGGAATTCGGAATCAACAGGGAGACGGCGCTCGACCATCTCAAGCGAGCTGGCATTGCTCGCAGACCTCACGTCCGCAAGCTGACTGACCAACTGGTTCAGAAGGCGGCCGACCTGTACGCGACCGGCTTGTCGCTCAAGAACGTCGCCAAACAGTTCAACGTCAACGAGACCACCATCCGCAACGAGTTCACTCGCGCCGGAAACGAAGTACGACCACGGCGCGGGTGGAACAACTAGCGACTCCAGAGGCCAGGTCGACGCAGAGCGCGTCGTCACCCTCCAGCCGTTCAGGCTCGGCGGCCGATCGGATTGCGAGCACGACGTCGTAGGCCTGACATTTCTTGTTGGAAGGCGGGTGCCGATTCGGTTCCTCACCGGCCAGTGCTCACCCTGACCTAGGCTGCCACACGGACTCGTTCTTGGGGACGCGTTGTCGGAGGGTTGAGGGAGGACATGTCGACCGACGCCCAAACTGCGTCGAACACGCTGGTGCGCCAATGAAGGAAAGCGGTCTCCACGTACCGGGGCTGGATAGCTAACGGATGGTTCCAAGTCCGAGGTGACATCGCGCCGATTGGCTCGAACGTGAGTGTCTTGTCGCCCGACCGCATGAAGGCAACTGCTGCGCCCTTGTAGCCGGTCAGTCCTCCGAGGATCGCGGTGCTATGAGTCGCGATGATTACGGACAGGTCACCCTCATCCACAAGTCGACATAGGAACTCGGTGAGTCGTACCTGAAGGTCAGGATGTAAATGCACATCCGGTTCATTGAGGATTAGGAGATTTGTTTTCCCGGCCTCCTTCTCCCTGGAAAACATCAGGAGCTCAATCCCGAGCGAGATCAACTCTGACTCACCGCTGCTGATCCACTGTGAACCAATCTCGATGCCCGACCTCTTGTCGTAACCACGGAGAACCAATTCTTGAATAACGCGTGTCCGACAGGTCAACGTCATCGCGAACATTCGGTCCGTAAGGTGACCCCGCGAGTAGGGCTGTCGGTGCTGACTGTTAGCGCGTAGCTCGATCTCCGGTCAAATGTCTCCCACTATTCTCTTGGTGGCCTCGACAATGCGGGCGAGTAGTTCAGCCCATGCGTCGCCGAACTCCGCCACCCATTCCTCGAATCTTTGTCGCTCCCAGGCCGACCGAGCGGCGGTGACGCCGAGTGCGACGTCGCAATCGAGATCCACGAGCCGTACAACAATCTCCTCATCGGAGACGGGCCCGTCGTCGAAAGCTGCCGCAGCCGCAGGTTGACTGGAAAAAGAGTAACCGTGCGTTCTCATGCACGCGCCCCAGTCGGCGGTCAGATTGCGACCGTCTTCCGACTCGAAAAAGCCTTCGGTCGCCTCGGCAAGCAAATTGAGCAGGCTCTGTAGTTCTTCCAGTAGTCCCGATGCAAGTTCCTTAACTTCAGCTGAGCCATGCGCAAGGCAACCGCCATTCTGTCCGTCGTCGGGGCCGAACAGCGCAAGGTCGAAGGGTGCGGTGTGTGAATTGTTGTCGACGAACGGAGCATCAAATGTTGGAAGGTGGTAGCCGCTCACGGCGGCGTAAGTTCGATTGAGAGGATTTCGGGCGCGCTCAAATTCTGTGTCATTTGATGGCTGTACGACCGGCGGTAGATAGTCGAATCCACTGGCTGACATACACTCTGCAATGGCCCGCTGTCCAGCGCCGAAGAGTTCAGCGTCGAACAGCTCGACCTCAGTCATTCCGAGTATCTCGCGCCACTCCCGACCAACTGGGTAGTCACTCGACTCCGATCCAACCGCTGTCGAACCGGGGGGCGCTACGGCTGAGTCCACTGTGGATGTTCCGCTCGATCGCCCCGAGCATCCGGCCATGGTCGCGAGCAAAACAGCGAGCACAATCGGAAAACGAATCCTTGTACTCAGGGACATCGACTTTTCACCTAGCGTTCGGGGCCACCAATTGGGGCTTCCGTGGCCACCACTGCGAACGTGAGTACTGAGGCTGCTATTCCCTCAAGAAGTGCCGATCGCATTCGGTTCCTTTCGAGTCGTTAAGCGGTTCGTCTGTGACAATCACAAAAGTTACTACATATGTGTCATGCGCGCACACAAAGTCTCGGCGGGAGGCGTTCGACTCGCTGC
>Ga0163152_10000329_pt1 | contig 84982 bp, 75 predicted proteins | sample OliLakLV19MP8IB2_FD_148635 | JGI IMG/M metagenome (GOLD analysis project Ga0163152, IMG submission 148635) | Freshwater microbial mat bacterial communities from Lake Vanda, McMurdo Dry Valleys, Antarctica - Oligotrophic Lake LV.19.MP8.IB-2 | ecosystem: Environmental > Aquatic > Freshwater >...
CATGTAACCCACCCCGCCGCCTGCAGCCCGACTCCCCCGTCTGGTAGAATCCCGGGTCATGGCTGACCGTCGACTGGCGGGGGCTGTATCTTGTTGGTACTGAAAAGGAAAGCTGGAATGTCGATCGCTGAGAATGTGGCGGGTCGGCCCGTTGGCAAGGAGAGCCTTGATCGGGTCGTGATTCGTTTTGCCGGGGACTCCGGCGACGGGATGCAGTTGACCGGGATGCAGTTCACGCACACGGCGGCTCTCGTCGGAAACGACTTGAGCACCTTTCCCGATTTTCCGGCGGAGATTCGCGCGCCGGCGGGAAGCCTTCCGGGTGTTTCAGGCTTCCAGGTTCACTTCTCCTCGTCGGAGATTTCCACGCCCGGCGATGCGCCGGATGTGCTGGTGGCAATGAATCCGGCGGCGCTCAAGGTCAATATCGCCGACCTGAAGCCGAACGGCATTCTTATCGTCAATTCCTATTCCTTCAAGGGCAAGAACCTCGAGTATGCGGGTTATGCCTCGAATCCGCTCGAGGACGGCACGCTGGCCGGCTTCCGCCTGTTCCTCATCGATCTCACGACGCTGACCCGGAGGGCCCTGGCCGAGACGAAACTGGGGCAGAAGGACATGGACCGGTGCAAGAACTTCTTCGCCCTGGGCATGATGTACTGGATGTACAACCGGTCGATGGACTCCACCTACCGCTTCATCGAGCGTTCGTTCGCGAAGCGGCCGGATGTCGGGGCAGCCAATCGGCTGGCGCTGGAGGCGGGCTATGCCTACTGCCTGGCCACCGAGGTCTTTCAGACAACCTACGACGTGCCCCCCGCGAAATTGCCGCCGGGGCGCTACCGCAGCATCAGCGGCAATACGGCGCTGGCTCTCGGGCTGGTGGCGGCTGGTGAGCAATCGGGCCTTTCGATCATGCTCGGGTCGTACCCGATCACGCCGGCCTCGGATATTTTGCATGAACTGTCGAACTACAAGAACTTCGGGATCATGACGTTTCAGGCGGAAGACGAGATCGCGGCCGTCGGCGCGGCGATCGGTGCCTCGTTCACCGGCTCGCTTGGCGTTACCACGACCTCCGGGCCGGGGATGGCGCTCAAGATGGAGGCCATCAACCTGGCAGTCATGACGGAACTGCCGCTGGTCATCTTCAATATCCAGCGGGGCGGCCCCTCCACCGGCCTGCCCACCAAGACCGAGCAGGCCGACCTGTTCCAGGCGCTCTTCGGTCGCAACTCCGAAAGCCCGATTCCGGTCATCGCACCGTGTACACCCGGCGACTGCTTTCACATCGCCATTGAGGCGGTGCGGATCGCGGTGACCTACATGACGCCGGTCATCGTTCTGTCGGATGGTTATCTGGCGAACGGATCCGAGCCGTGGATGATTCCGTCGATCGAGGAATTGCCGAGGATCGATGTCAAGTTTGCAACCGACCCGGGCACCTTCCTGCCGTATGCGAGGGACCCGGTCACGTTGGCGCGTCATTGGGCCAGGCCGGGCACGCCCGGCCTGGAACATAGAATCGGCGGCATCGAAAAGGCCGACGGCACAGGACATATTTCCTATGACCCGGACAATCACGAGCACATGGTGAAGCGCCGGGCCGCCCGCGTGGCGGGTATCGCGCGGGACATTCCCGAACTGGAAGTCGAGGGACCGGCCACCGGCAAACTGCTGGTCCTGGGTTGGGGCAGCACGTACGGCGCCATCGTCGGTGCGGTGGACGAGGCGCGGAAACTGGGATTGGACGTCAGCCGGGCTCACCTGCGGCATCTCAATCCGTTTCCACGAAATCTGCACGACGTGCTGGGTCGCTTCGAGCGGGTTCTGGTACCGGAGATGAATCTTGGGCAGCTGGCCTTTGTCCTGCGCGGCCACGGCGCCACGAACATTGATTCGTATTCGAAAGTACAGGGGAAACCCTTCAAGATTGCCGAGATCCTGGACCGCATCCGGGATGAGCGCGGGGAGGTGGCACGATGAGCACGGTTGTCGAACCGGGCCAGAACGGCGGCGCCGCGGCGCCGTTGTTGACCAGGAAGGACTTCGTTACCGATCAGGAAGTCCGCTGGTGCCCGGGCTGTGGTGACTACGCGATCCTGAATGCCGTACAACAAGTATTTCCGAAGCTCGGCATCCCGCGCGAGAAGTTTGTGTTCATCGCCGGGATAGGCTGTTCGAGTCGCTTTCCGTATTACATGAACACGTACGGCTTCCACACCATCCACGGCCGGGCGCCGGCCGTGGCCACCGGCGTCAAGCTCGCCAACCCCGACCTGTCGGTGTGGGTGGCCACCGGTGATGGCGATGCCCTCTCGATCGGTGGCAATCACCTTATCCACGCGCTGCGCCGAAATGTCGACATCAAGATCCTGATGTTCAACAACCGTATTTACGGCCTGACCAAGGGGCAGTATTCACCCACTTCTGAAGTCGGCAAGAAGACCAAGTCGACGCCCTACGGTTCGGTGGATGCCCCGATGAACCCCATTTCACTGGCGCTCGGCGCCGAGGCGTCGTTCGTGGCGCGATCGGTTGACGTGTACGCCCAGCATCTCCAGGACGTCCTGATCCAGGCGGCCAACCACAAGGGCTCCGCCTTCATCGAGATCCTGCAGAACTGCAACATCTTCAACGATGGGGCCTGGGAAGAGGTGGCCGACAAGGGGGTGCGGGACGATCGAAATGTGGACCTGCGTCATGGGCAGCCGATCATCTTCGGCAAGGCCCGGGACAAGGGGTTTGTACTTTCCGGATTCGATATCAAGGTGGTCACGATCGGAGAAGACGGCATCACCGACAGGGACCTCCTGGTTCATGACGCGTCGGATCCGCAGGGGCGGCTGGCCTGGATTCTGTCGCGGCTCACCTGGCCGGATTATCCGGTGCCTATCGGGGTGTTCCGGGCCACGGAGCGGCCGACGTTCGAGCGGGCGATGCATGAGCAGCTGGTTCGGGCAAAGGCCGACAAGGGGGCGGGGAGCCTCGAAAAACTGCTGTCCGGCGGGGAAACCTGGGTGGTGGGGTAGGAACGGATAAAAAAAGGCGGGAGGTCGGCGGGCTGCGTTCGCCAACCTCCCGACCGACGGTCCTGGACGAATCCAGGAACGCGCTTGGGGTCAGGGGTCACCTTTGCAGGATTTCTGCCCCTGAATGCTGCAGGGAGGGTTCGCTCGGGCCATCAACCCGGCTTGCCCTCCCTACCTCGCACAATCTGAACTCTCGGATACTCTCTCGGTTTGTCATCAGCAGGTGTGTCTACCCACTGGCGACAAAGAGAGATTAGTCCCGGAATATGTAAATGTCGCACCCGTAATGGTAAAGAGTTGTCAACGCTGTAACCGACTTGTAAACAGGCGCTGCCCGACCTACACAATCCCTTATCATTGTTATACTTAAGTAGTTGTCGCCCAGACTACTCCCGATCGAGGCCCCAATGCCCCAGCAAAGCCCAAGATGGCGTCGGCACGGCCTCTGGCTGGCTTTCCTGGCTGTTCTCGCGCCGCTTGGCATCTTGCTGTTTCTGCAGTACCGAACGCTTCGGAGGCTCCAGGACGTCTCCCAGACGGCCCAGGCAGCGGTGTTTGACAACTACCTCGGGGCCATCGTCTCGGAGATCCGCTATTTCTACCTCACACGGGCCGAGACGGTCCTGAATGTCTCCTCGTCAGCCCTGGCCGCCCAGAACCTTGAGGAGATCCGGCGGGGGTGGCAACGGGCCGACCTGAACGGCGTGAAGCGGCTCTACCTCCTCACTGATGCCGCTCCGACAAACCAGCAACTCCTCATATTTGACCCCGTGGAGCAAGATTTCACCACGGCCGTCGACTTGCGCGAATCGCAGTCGATTCTGCGGGGCGCCACGCTCTGGGTTACCGGCGTCTCGACCAGCGGCGACCAGAAGGATTCCCCCCGTCTTCGGGTGGACGAGCGGGACACCGATTTTCGCCAGATCATGAAGCCGATCCTCGATGACGAGGGGCAGGCCATCGGCATGGCCGGCATGGTCCTCGACGAGGATTACGTGAAAAGGGCCCTGCTACCCATGGCGATCCAGAACGCCCTGCCGACCTACTTTCAGGACGCCAGTCGGAACGACATCATGCTGCGGATCCGGGATCTCGACGACCGGATCATCATGGGGACACGCCGGACGGACGTGGCGGGGCCGCCGATTCGACTCTCCTTTCCTTTTGTCTTTCGGGACTGGACCCTCGAGATCCAGGGCGCCACACCGGCCCCGGCGCAGCTCCTTCAGGCCAATTTCGCCCTCTGGATCACGCTGTCGCTGCTCGTGGCGGGGGTCCTGGCCGTGGCCATCGCGCTGGCGTTGTCGGCGGCGGCCCGGACGATGCAGCTTTCCGAGATGAAAACGGACTTTGTGTCGAACGTCTCACATGAGTTACGCACGCCGGTGGCCTCGATCCGCGTCTTTGGCGAACTCCTTCGAGGGGGTCGGGTCCAATCGATGGAGAAGGTCCGGGAATATGGCGCGGCCATTGAATCTGAAAGCCGACGACTTTCTGATCTGATCGACAACGTCCTGGACTTTGCCCGCATCGAATCCGGCCAGAAGACCTATCGGCCAGTTTCGGCCGACTTGACGCCTCTCGTGGGCACCGTTCTCGATGCCTTCCGGGGCCGTCTGCACAACTCCGGGCACGATGTGGTGGTGGAAATGCCCCACGGACCGCTGCCGGCCGTGGACATCGATGCGGACGCCTTCGGATTGGCGTTGAACAATTTGCTCGATAATGCCGTCAAGTACTCAGGCGATTCCCGGAGGGTCTTTTTGCGCCTGCTTTCCAGTCCCGGTTCCGTCATCATTGAAGTTGAGGATGAGGGCATCGGGATCCCCGAAGAGGAGCAGGCCAAGATTTTCGAAAGATTTCACCGGGTGGGGACGGGTTCGGTGCACGACGTCAAGGGGAGCGGGCTTGGCCTTGCCATCGTGCAACACATCATGAAGGCTCACCATGGAAGGGTTGTGGTCGACAGCAAACCGGGACGGGGCAGCATCTTTCGCCTTCACTTCCCGGTTGCCCGAACACACCCTGCCACCGGGGCGAACACGGAAACCATGACCGCCCGCCGTGCCTCGGTGACTGAAGTTGACCACCAGATGACTGAAGTTGACCATCAGGTGACTGAAGTTGACCACCAGATGACTGAAGTCGACCGGTCGATGAGTGAGCCCGACCCCCGGGTGGGAAGAGGATGAGGATCGCCATGCCCCGTGTACTGATTGTCGAAGATGATGCCTCGATGGCCGTCGCTCTGAAAGACGGTTTCGAGTATGAAGGTTATGCTGTCACCGTGGCCAAGGACGGCGCAGCCGGCCTCCGGCTCGCGAGCGAAGCCACACCCGACCTCATGATCCTGGACGTCATGTTGCCCAAGATGAGCGGGCTCGACGTCTGCCGTCAGATCCGCTCCGACGGCCACAAGCTGCCGATCATCATGCTCACCTCGCGCGGGCAGGAAATCGACAAGGTGCTGGGGTTGAAACTCGGTGCGGATGACTACATCACCAAGCCGTTCGGCTTCCTCGAACTCATGGCCCGGGTCGAGGCCCTGCTTCGTCGCAGCAACGGGCGCAACGATGCCGCGGAGTCCTACCAGTTCGGCAACGTATCGGTGAACTTTCGGAAGAGCGAGGTGCAGAAGAACGGCGAGTCCGTGGATCTGTCGCCCCGCGAGTTCCGGCTGCTCAAGTTCCTGATCGAGCATCGCGGCGAGGTGATCAGCCGTGACCAGCTCATGGAAAGCGTCTGGGACTACGAGAACGCGCCATTGACCCGCACGGTCGACATGCACATGGCCAAGCTCCGCCGGAAGATCGAGGAGCGGCCGAATGAGCCGGCCTGGCTCGTGACGGTGCACCGGGTGGGGTACAAGTTTACCGGTTAGCGAACGACGATCGTCTTCGCTCTTGGCTTTGCCGGTACAACCGAATCCATGTCTTCATCGGAGTTCTCGGCGGCCTTCCACTTGAGGCCGTTGCCGCTCCAGCGCGCACGGACGCCACGCATGTCGACATGAACAAAGGGGCCATGGTTCCCCTCGGAGTTGTATACGCCGAGGCCCCCCGGACGGCCGGCGTATTCCTCGCGCCGCCAGAGTTCCTCGATCCACGCCGCCAGGGTGATGGCGTCCTTGCCGTTCAGAACCCCGTCCTGATTGAGGTCGTCCATGACCTGGTCGCCGTTGGAATCGACGATGATGTCGGCCGCATCGCCGAACTGATGCCGGGACAACTGGACGTTTCCGAGCGATCGATTGTAGTGGGGCGTCCGATAGCCGCTCATGATGAGAATTGGGCGGCCGGGAGCTTTTGGCGCAACGGACACGCCAGGCGTGATGCCGACCAGTTGGATGGTGGCGCCGGCCGGCTCGGTGCGGGAGCAACGGAAGCCTTCCAGCTCGACGCGGTCGACGATGGCTTCGAGGAACGCGAGCAGCTCCGGTTTCAGAGCGACATATCGGTCGCCGGCACCATGCTGCTTGCAGGCGAAGTCCTGAAGAAAGAAGCGCGGTGACACCTTGATCGGCTGGGCCGCGAGCTTTGGCAACTTGAGGAAGCCGGGCGGCGGCGTGTAGTCGGCGGTGGCGGCATCCTTCTTCGCACCGGATTTCGGGGGGTAGCGGCCGATCCGATAGCCGCCGAGCACACCATCGGCGAGGGACGCGAAGGGCGCCATGACCTGGACCTCGATCCGGGCGGCCTCGTTCCACCCCTCGGTCGTGGCGGTTCGGAGAATCAGGATCGATCCGCCCACGGCCCCAGGCGCCTTCCAGACAACATTCGAACCGGCGGGCAGGACGGCGCCCATTTGCCCGCTCGTGGCTGCGCGTGACTTGACGCTCGATGGCAGAACGAAGCGGCCATCACCCGACCAGCGAAATGCGGCACCGCCGGGAACGCGAGTTGACAGCGTGATGGTCTGGCCGGGCAGAACGAAGAGGGTATAGCCCTGGCGCCAGGCGGGAAGGTCGACGATGCGAATGGACAGGTCCTCGCTCGGCGACGCCGTGATTCGGGGGTGGTGATCCGCAGTCGATAGATTGGCAGTCTCGGGCGACATCGCCCGAACCAGCGAGGGGGTGGTGGTTGCAAGGGCAAAAACCATCAGGTACCGGGCAAGCTGCTTTGCTCTCATGGGCTCCAATACGTTGAGTTGAAGGTCGTTAGGAGGGCGGCCGGAACGAGAGTGCTGGCGCTGCAGCTGCCAGCGGACATAAGACAACTGCGAGAGTACGCTGTTCCCAATGAGATCGGCTACCTTTAAGTTTGTCTGAAGTCGGTGCTACCAAACAAATGAAAAGGGGTTAAACTCGTCTCCCATGCGCAACTCCCTTAGAATCGCTCTAATTGCCTCTGCGATAACAAGTTGGGTCTATTCACCTGCATGGTCCGGGGTCGATCTGGTGGGGCGGGTGGCCCCGGAGCGGCTGGATCAGGCTGAATTGGCCCGGCTTCTGACGCCCGGGCCGCCTTCTGCCGCCCATGCGGACCTCCTGAAACCGGAGTGGACGGCAGAAGCCTACCGCCGCCATGACCATCGACCGATTTTTGTCGGATCGGCTGCCGGCCTGGCCCGCGCGGATGACCTGTTGGCGGCCCTGCGGGAGGTGTCGTCGGAGGGGCTGGCCCCCGCCCGGTACCGCCCCGAACCGCTCGAAGCTGCGATTGCCGCCATTCCGAAAACGCCGAACAACTGGTGGGAGCGCCTGACGACGATGGGGCAGTCCGCCGGAACGGCGAGGGCCCTGGCCGATGTCGACCGGCTCCTGACCGATCGATATCTGGCACTGGCCGCCGATCGCCGCGGCCTCACCGACAGGGACAGCGCCCGGGTCGATTCGTTGATCGGGCTCCTCGCAGCCCCGCCGCCGCCTCCGATCGGCATCTGGGCACCCGCCCATCCTCAATATAAGCGGTTGATGGACGCCCTGGCCCTGTACCGGAAGCTGGCTGGCGCCGGCGGGTGGCCGACCATCGATGCCGGCGGAAAACTCCAGAAGGGTGATCGCGACTCGCGAGTCGGGCAAATCCGGGCCCGGCTCGATGCCGAGGACCGACTCCTGCGACAGTTCGGCGGAATCTCGAGCGATAGCCTGGCCAGTTTCGCCGTGGCTGAACCGGAACTGTTTGACGCCGGACTCAAGAAACGGCTCGCCGATTTTCAAATTTCCCACGCACTGGAAGGTGACGGGGTGGCCGGCAAGGGGACGGTGGTGGAGATGAACATCACTGCCGGGGAGCGTGTGCGCCAGATCGAACGGACGCTGGAACGATGGCGGCATGGTCCAGGCGACGCCCCCGAACATCGCGTTGAAGTGGTGATCCCCGGCATGTGGCTCGAGCTTTACGAGGATGGGAATCCGGTGCTGACGCTGAAGACCGTGGTCGGCTCCGGTCGCGAATCAGCGGCCTGGAAAGGAAAGACCTCCGTGGCCGAAACGCCCGAGCTGATCGACATGATCGAGCGAATCGAAGTCAACCCGAAGTGGCACATCCCCGAGATCATCATCCGGACCGAGCTCCTGTCGAAGGAGAAGAAGTCGCCGGGTTTTCTCGACAAGGGTGGGTACGAGTGGTACCAGCCGGGAACCGGCAAGTTCGGACCAGCTTCGGAACTGCCCGACTCCGTCTGGGGGGGGAAGAAACGACTCTTCCTGCGTCAGCGTTCCGGTGATGCCAATGCTCTCGGCAAGATGAAATTTCTCTTCCCGAATCCCTTTGCTGTGTACCTGCACGACACGCCCGACAAGAAGTACTTCAAGCGGACGCGACGGGCGTTCAGCCACGGTTGTGTGCGGGTGGAGAATCCGTCCGAACTGGCCCAGAGGCTCATCGCGTCTACGGAGACAAAACCACCGAAGACTCTTTCGGAAATGCTGAGGAGCTCCAAACTTCACACCGTGACCATGACACCCCACGTGCCGATTCACCTCCTGTATCGGACCACCTGGGTTCAGGCGGATGGCCGGGTTCGTTTCCTGAATGATCTGTACGGCTGGGATGCCTCTTTCGATTCGCTGAGCGCCGAACGACGATGAGCACCGGTCTGCCGGCCGCCTGGTCGAAATGACCGACGGCCGCCGCCGCCGTTACGCCGCGCCGACGAGATTCACGAACCGTCGGCTGACCTCCGCCGAGCATCTCGATGACACCACACTCTCCGCGAACGACCGCGCTGCCAGCTACCGTGACCTGGAGCGGTTCGACCGCTGGCCCTTCCAGTACGGGCCACTCGAAGCGGGTGTGTTGAGGCTTCTGCGAGGGGCTGCCGTCCGCCCTGTTGAAATCCTGGAGGTGGGCGCAGGGACGGGGCACACCGGGCGACGCCTGGCGATGTCGCTCCGGCGGCGGGGCATCGACGTGCGGTTGCATCTCACGGATCGCTGTCTCGAATTCCTTGAGTCGACAGCGGGAAACGATGAGCAGGTGAGCCGCATCGACTGGCTGACCGACCCGCTGCCGGCGGCCGATATCGTCGTGGCCAACCTGGTCCTCCACCACTTCGAGACGCCGGTCGCGGTCACGGCGCTTTCGCGGGCCGCCCGTGCGGCGCGGATCGGCGGCGTGATCTACGATCTCAATCGACACGCGGTGGTTTTTCACTTCCTGCGGCTGACATTGCCGCTGGTCGCCACGAGTCCGATGACGCTGGCCGACGGACTGATCTCGGTGCAGCAGTCGTTCACGCCGGCGGAGCTGGCCGAACTGGCACGGGCCGCGGGAATCGTGGCGCCCGAGGTGACGACGCACGGCCTCCTGCGCAACCGGCTTCTCTGGCGGAGTGCGGCCTGATGGAGCGCAAATGACTCGCTTCGATCTCATCGTCATCGGCGGCGGACCGGCCGGAAGCGCGGCCGCCATCGAGGCAGCGCGGCAGGGAATGCGCGTGGTTCTCATTGATCGGACGAAACCACCGATCCGAAGAGTCTGCGGCGAAGTCCTGTCTTTTGCGGGGTGCGAGCTGGCGGCGGAATTGAGCGGGATTGATTGGTCGACGTCGCCGCGATTCGAGTGGGCGAGGTTCACGGATGCCACGCGTCCTGGCGAATCGGTCGGGTGGCGGCCGGTCCGACCGTCGCGCGGGATTTCACGCACGCGCCTCGACGAGTCGCTGCTCGGTGCCGCGATCAAAGAAGGGGTCCAGGTGCGGCGTGGCACGCGGGCGCGAGGGTGGGATCGGACGTCGGCGGGGGAGCTTTGTGTCCCGCTCGGGGAGGAGGAGGCGATCGTGGCGCCGCGTCTCGTCCTGGCCATCGGGCGGCGGCCGGCGGCCGGCCCCGACAGCTGGATTGGATGGCGGGAGGCAACGCGGTGCCTTCCAGTTACCGGGGGTCCGGATCTCGAAATAGTCCTCGGTGAGGGCGAAAGCTACTTTGGGCGGGCTCGGATCGACGACGGAACGGTCACGACCACGCATCTGGCGCGACACGCTGAAAGCGTGACGCCCGGTTTTTCAGGATGCCTGGGGACCCCCCGATTTCACCTGGGGAGAGCCCGCGTCGAGTCGGCGCCAGGCATCTTCCACGTCGGCGATGCCATGGCCGCCTGGCCGCCGATCGTGGGGGATGGCATCACCGCGGCACTGGCCGGCGGCGCGCGACTCGGGCGGCGGCTGGCCGATCGGAATTTCGATGAACGCGGCTGGCGGCACGACTGGCAACGGCACCACGGGCGCGCGCTCCGATCGGCCATGGCGCTACATGCGATCCTGCTCCGCCCAGCATTGCGGCGTCCGCTCTGGCGGCTGGCTCGTGCCTGGGCGGGCCTGGCTCCGCTCCTCGAGGCCCAGGTGAAACTGGCGTCGCTCAGCCGTCCCGGTGTCCGTGCCGCCACCAAAGGCCGGTACATTCCGGCAGGGTCGTGAGGTTTTCGGCGGCCACCCGGTCGGCCAGCGTGTCGCCGAAGAAGAATCGGGAGAGCGATTCGGCTTCCTCGACCGAGGCGAATCGGTAGTCGGTGCGGATCGAGGTGGCCTCGAAGCCCGCGGCGGTCAACGCGTCGTAGTAGGGAATGAGGCGAGCCGGTGGGGCCGGTGATGTGACACCGGTGCCAAGTGTCTCGATGATCAGGATCGTGCCGTTCGTTCGAAGCATCGCGTTCCAGCGCGCCAGGAGAAAATCGAGGCGTTCCGGCTCGAACTCCGGCCGGCAGACATCGTAGGCGATGCTCCAACCGGACAGGATCAGGTCAGCGCTCCCCGGGGGCACCGAGGCCGTGCGGTGATCGGCCACGTGCAGCGCCACCCGGTCGATGGTCCCCTCCGCCGCCAGTCGGTCGTGTGCGGCGTCGAGCATCGCGGCCGCGGCGTCGAAGGCGACGATCCGCCGGGCACAGGAAGCAAGGAGTCGGGTGAGCCGTCCGGTGCCGGCGCCGAGTTCGACGATGTCGAGGCCATCCGCCGGCCTTATCTTCTCCATGGCCACCGAAAGGTTTCCCTCCCAATCTTCGCGGGAGATGAGCCTGTCGTAGCGATCGGCCTCCGATTGATAGATCGCATCATGGTCGGGCATGCGTCGAATTTCCTTTCAGGTGACGCTCAAACCATTGCCACTGTCGCTCCATGTAATCGACCTGGTGCCTTCGTTCGTTGAAGCCGTGCGGCTCGCGCGGGTAGATGCGGAACTCAACGGGCGTGCCCTGGTCGGTGAGGGCCGCGAATAACTCACGTGACTGCGCCAGCGGCACACGGATGTCGTCCTGGCCGTGCACGATCAGGACCGGTTCCCGTACCCCCGCCACAAAGGTGATCGGCGAGCGGTCGAGATAGCGCCGGGCATCGCCCCACGGCGGGCCACCCAGATACTCCTCCTGCCAGTACGGGGAGAGATCATCCTCGACATAGCCGGAAAGAAAGTTCATCGGCCCGGCTCCAACCACCGCACAGCGATAGCGATCGCTCCGGGCCACGCTCCAGGCCGCCAGAAAGCCGCCGTACGAGAATCCGTCGATGGCCAGTCGCGAAGGGTCCGCCAGGCCCGCCGCGACCAGTGAGTCGACGCCGGCATCGATGTCGCGCCAGTCGCCGCCGCCCAGGTCCCGCCGGTTCAGCGCGTTGAATTCCTCGCCGTAGCCGGTCGAGCCACGCGGATTCGGCAGGAACACGGCGTAGCCCCGCTCGGCCAGGTAGCGCGCCGGGTTGTGGCAATCGGCATAGAAGCCGAGCGCCCATTGCCACGACGGTCCACCATGCGGCATGACCACCATCGGGCACGGGCGCGGCGTGGCTGCCGGCGGCTCGAAGAGGATTCCCTCGATCTTTCTGCCGTCGAACGAGGTCCAGGTGGTGACGATCGGCGGCGCCCACATTCGTTCGGCCAACTGCGGATTCAGGATGCTGAGCCGGCGCGGTTCGCGCTCCCCCGGGAGGAGCGAGTAGACATCGCTGGGTCCGTCCAGTCCGCCGGAAAGCCAGGTGAGCGTACCCGCCCCGTTCATGGAGAAATCGACGTCCAGTTCGGTCCAGCATTCCGCGAGGCGGGTAACACGCCGGGTGCGCGGGTCCACCCTTGCCAGGAAGGAACGAACACCGGCCAGTGCCATGACGACGAGGCCGCCCCCCTCGGTCCAGGCGACCTGGGAGAAGGTTTCGGTCTGTTCGGGGGGAGTCAGTCGAATCGGTATTCCGGCTTTTCCGTCAGTCACCGGAACGACATGCAGGATCGGGTAGCTGTAATCGGACGCCGGGAGGGCATAGACGGCCAGTGAATCGCTTCCGGGGTTCCAGGCGAGGTTGTTGGTTGGATCCCAGCGGCCGGGTACCGGCGACCAGCGATTGTCAATGAGGTCGAGAACTGCCAGCCGGCCCCGCCGCCACTCGCCAAACGGGCCGGGTCGGGTGAACAGGACCGCCAGCCGCTTGCTGTCGGGTGACCAGGCAAACTTCCATACATTGGCCGTGTCCGGGGAGATGGTCGTCGTTGTCGGGTCATCGATTCGCCGCAGACGAAGCCGGCTGCCGGCGGGACGGGCGGCGGCATCGATCGGGTCGCCACCTGTGGATCGTGACCCCGGCACCAGGTAAACGAGTTGCTCGCCGTCCGGCGCAACGGCCATGTCGACGACGCCCCTCGCTTCGCCGGTCAGCGGCCGACTCTCTCGCTCGGCCACCGCGATGATCTGGACTTGTCGGGCCGCCGTGTCCTTCAGAGCGCTGAGAAAGAGCAGGTGCCTCCCGTCCGGTGTCCACCTCGGGCGGTCGGCACTCCGGCCGCCGGCGGTCAGGGGGTGCGGGCGGACACCGCCCGACGTGGGGGCCAGAACGATCTGTCGCAGCGTCGGGTCGATGCTGTCGGCCAGCACGAAAGCAACCTGCGATCCGTCCGGCGCAATGCGTGGTTCGTACGCCTGCGCGAGGTGGACCAGTTGATGGGCGGACGCAGGAGTGAATTCCGCACTCCGCGCATCAGCGATGGAGAGGAGCAGGAACAGCAGGGTGGCCGGGACTCGCGGGATCGACATGACGGGCGGCATTATAGGCGGACACACGATGTGACACTATATCCCCTGATGAAAGATCCTCTCGTTGCCATTCTCCAGGGGGGCGTTCAGCGCCCCGGCTCCACGGCCGCCGAAGTAGCCACCATCGTGGCCGGTGATGCCGTCGCCATCGAACGGTTGGCTGGTCTGCTCGAAAACGCCGATCCCCGGGTGCGCGGCGGGGCCGCCGACGGCCTGGCGGCTCTTTCCGAGCGGGATCCCGCCGCCCTGGTGCCGCATGTCGAGGCGCTGGCTCATGCCCTGGCCCGAGAGGAGACGCAGACCCGGGTCGGCGCCCAACGAGCCCTGGCCGCCGTGGCGGAAGTGGCACCGACGGCACTCGAGGACGAGTTCGATCAGATTCGGCTGGGGGCTTTTGATCCGGCCAACAACGACCTGAGGCGGTGGGCCGCGATGGCCATCGGTCACTATGGAGCCGGCGATGACGTGCGGGGACGACGGGCTTTCCCCCACCTGGCCGAGGCAATCCGGCGGTTTCACGACCACCGCCGGCCGTCCGATCTCCTTTTCGGCGTGCTGCTCCTGGCCCGTGCCGAAACCAGCGACTGGCTGAAGAACGAAATATGGAAGTCCGCGCGCCGGCACGAAGCTCATCCGGATCCGGCCGTCCGGGAAAAGGTCGCCGAGATCGGTCGCCTGGTCCATCCGGTGTCATGACGTTCCGCCGTGCCTGCCTGGCTCTCCTGCTGGTCGGGGCGGCCGTTGGTGCGGGCATGGGATGGCAATCAAGCATCGGGCGAGCCCGGCCAACGGCAACCGGTGCCGACGACATCCCGCCGCAATATTCCCACGAGGCAATCATCGATTCCCTGTTCCAGGGAGGAGGATGCCGCGTGGTGCACCCGGGCGGAGGGGACCACCCCGACATGGGCTACCGCTAGCGGCTCGAGGCCACCGGCCGGATTCCATTTCCTAAGGCTATAGACTATTATAGAATCCAATTTGGGCGGCCTTGGAAATTCTCATGGTCATCCGATCCATGGAGATGGCATGAATTCGCGGACGTTCCTCGTCGTCGCCACTCTGGTGCTGGCCTTGATGCCGCCCCCCCTCCGGGCGGCTCCGCCTCCCGTGCCGAATCCGGTCTACGCGGCCACCGGCTACTGGGAGGCGCCCTACGATTGGGTGACAACCGGGGCGCATGTCAGCCTTCTCCCGGGCACCGATTCGCACAGCCAGCTACTCTACTGGTATGACGGCACGACGGCCCGCGTCTGGAAGTGGAATCCAGGCGACGACCTCCACCCCGCGTCGCCGATCTTCCATCGCCCCTGTCCATCCACCGACATTCATTGCGCGGGGATCTCGCTTCTGGCGACCGGGTGCGTTCTGTTGACTGGAGGCAACGATTACGGGCCGAACGGTCTCGACCACATCAACCTGTGGGATCCATCCAGCCTGGGCTGGATCAATCAATCGAGCACGCTGATCGAGCCGCGCTGGTACCCGACCCAGACGACGCTGGCCGATGGACGGATCCTCGTCACTTCCGGAATCGTTTATCGTCAGATGGTGGCCTTCGGCGGCGCCGACGATGCCACGGTGCACGATGATCTGGCTCTCGCCGGACTCCGGGGCCTCGCGACCGACGAATGGGTGCCGGCCGCCGCGCCCGGCCCACGACCCCCGCCGCGTGACGGGCACGTGGCTGTGTTTGATCGCTCGGTCACCACGAACTTTCCAGGCACCGGGTATTCGTACCTTCAACGCGTCGTCGTCTTCGGCGGGGCGGACGCGGGCGGCTCGGTACTCGGCGACGTCTGGGCGCTGACGCGCACCGAACTCTCGGACTGGCGCTGGTCGATGCTGTCACCCGAGCCCGATCCCGTACACGGCTTTCCGGCGTCGCGCCGTGATCATCTGGCCGCCTACGATGGGCCCGATTCGAGCCTCGTCATCTTCGGCGGGAGGGACGGCGCCGGGCTGGCCCTGGGCGATGCCTGGAAGCTCTTCCTTCGGCGCGGCGCCCAGGGGAGGTGGTCGCGGCTCGCGCCGGCCGGGGGCGATATGACACTGCCGCGCTGGCTCGGTGCCGGCGCGTTCGATGCCTCCGGCCGCAGGCTGTTCGTATTCGGCGGGAGGGGCGACGGCGGCCTGCGAGCCGACGTCTGGCAACTGACGACGAACGCCTCACCCGCCTGGACGAAGCTCAATCCCTCGGGAACAGCACCGACCCCGCGTGAAGGAGCCGTGGCGGTATACGATGTCCCGGGGAATCGTCTCGTTATTTTCGGGGGACGGGCCGCGGGTCAGCTCCAATCGGACGCGCTGGGCGTGACGGTGGGGGGCAGCCCGGCCTGGAGCGCCATCACCTCAACGGCCGACCCAGTGGCCGGTCGGCCGTCCGCGCGCTGGCGGGCGTCCGCGGTGTACGACGACGAGCAGCGCCGCCTCGTCCTCTTCGGCGGCGATTCGACGCTGGCCGTGGGCTCGGGAGCCGCGGGCGATCTCTGGCATCTCGATTTTCGCGGTACGCCCGCCTGGAAGCGACACCAGTCCGCCGGCCCCAATGGACCCCGGGCGGGCCACACGGCGGTGCTCGACCCCCGCCTGATCCATTCGGTCCTGCCGGAAATCGTCGATCCGATCACCCTGGTCTCCACGCCGATCCCGACGGCCAGGCGATGGCAGAGCATTTATCCAGCCATGTTCCTGCTTCCGAGCGGCCGCCTGATCGACGCCGCGCCGGAATTCCAGACTCTCCTGCTCGATCTGGGAAGCGGTACATGGGTAACGCCGTCCTGGGCCATCAGCGGCGCGCTCGCCTTCAGTGCCGTCATGTACCACCCGGGTCGTATCCTGGCTTGCGGTGGAACCGGTAGCGCCGGCACCACGGCCGGGCGTTGGATCGATCTGTCGGTGAGCGAGACATCGACCGCCTGGCAACCGGTGACGGGGCTCGTTGCGAGGACCACACACAATCTGGTCGTCGTGCCCCACGGGGATGTTTACGTGATGGGCGGGGTGGGCTTGCGAAACCTCATGTCGACGGCCGTCCGTCGTCCCCAGCGCTGGATACCGGGTACGGGATCCTTCGGCGACACGACGGAGCTGGCTCCCGACCCGGCGGTCCGCGACTACCACTCGAGCGTGGCGCTCCTGCCGGATGGGCGCATCCTTTCCTGCGGCGGAGACTTGAAGTCGACGCCGACCGACCGGAACAAGTACACCGCCACGATCTTCTGGCCCCCCTATCTCTTCGATGACGCCGGCGGGCTGGCGCCGCGGCCGGTCATGGCGAATGTACCGCCGTTACTCGGCTACGCTCATTCCTTCGCCGTGGAGTGTCCGCAGGCGGCGTCGATCGCGGTCATGACGCTCATCCGACCGGCCGCGACAACGCATGGCTTCGACCAGGAACAGCGCTATGTTCCGCTTTCCTTCTCCCAGTCGGGGCCCGGGATGCTCAACATAACCACTCCGCCAAGCCCCAACCACGCACCCCCGGGCTGGTATCTCCTGTTCGCGGTGGATGCCGACTCCGTGCCCTCGGTGGCCCAGTGGGTGCGGCTCGATGCGTCCGTCTCAGGTATTTTGGAGCCCGGGCGCCCCATGGTCCTCTCGGTGGCGCCGAATCCGGCACGCGGTTCGGTCGCTCTGACCTTCACGATGGCCGAGCCCGGCCCGCTCGACATCCGGATATTCGATGCCGCCGGCCGAATGACCCGGCACCTGTACGGGGGGATGCGCCCCGGCGGCCGCCAGAGCCTGACCTGGGATTTCCTGGATGACGCCGGCCGGTCGGTGGCTACCGGCATCTACTTCGCGCGGATCGAGTGTCCGGCAGGGTCGACGTCCGCCCGAATCGTCCGGGTGCGATAAACAACACGATTCCCTCGATCGGGTTCTCCGCCAGGCGACGGAGGCGATTGATCCGGCCGGCATGGGCATCCGGCCCGGGCGTCCCGTCGGGCCCGTTTGTCTCCCTTGGCGTCGGGCGCCAACGGACTAACCCCGCTGTTCGATCGGACCGACTTTTCGCTCGCGGGCTCCGTCGTAGAGCTGCTTCGGGCGGAAGATCTTGTTCTTCTTCGAATCGACCTGTTCCAGGTAGTGGGCCAGCCAGCCGGCCACGCGGCTCATGGCGAAGAGCGGCGTGTACAGATCGACCGGGATGCCCATCTTCTGGTAGACGATGCCGGAATAGAAATCGACGTTGGGAAATTTCTGCTCGCGGAGCGTCGGCGCGGCGCCGAACTTGGGATGCGTGGCAAGGTATTCCTCGAGCTTGATGGCCGTGTCGTACAGCGGCGTCCGGCCCAGCTTCTTGAAGACGGTTTCGTTCATTTCCTGGAGGATGACGGCGCGCGGATCCTTGACCCGGTATTCGCGATGGCCGATGCCCCAGATGGTTTCCTTTGCCGCCAGTGCCGACTGGACCCACGCCTCCACGTTGTCCGCCGAGCCGATCTTGGCCAGCATGTCGAGGACCCGTTCGTTGGCGCCGCCATGCAATGGACCGCGCAGCGTGGCAATGGCCGCCGTGACGACGCTGTACGGATCCGACAGCGAGGACGCCGTGACCCGCGTGGCAAACGTCGAGGCGTTCATTTCGTGCTCGGCGTGGAGCACCATGCCGGCGTCGAAGACCTTGACCAGGTCCGGGTCGGAGTCATGGCCGTCGAGCATGTACAGGAAATTGGCCGAGTGATCGAGATCGGCCCGTGGCGCGATCGGGTCAAGACCCTGGCGCACCCGGTGCCACGCCGCCACCATCGTCGGCAGCTTGGCGATGAGTCGGACGGCCGCCTCGTACCGGTACTGATGGACATGCGGATCGCCCTGGGCGTGGAACGGGATATTGGAGAAGTACATGCCCGTGGCTGCCGTGGCCACCTCGAGCGCCAGCATCGGGTGACCGCCCACCGGCAATGCCTTGAAGACCTCGATGAGGGCCGGCTGCAGCGCGCGATGATCCTTGAGCGATTTCTGAAAGACATCGAGCTGCGCGGTCGTCGGCAGATCGCCGTTCAGGAGGAGATAGGCCGTCTCCTCGTAGGTGCAATGATGGGCCAGGTCATCGATCAGGTAGCCGCGGTATTCGAGGACGCCAATATCGCCGTCCAGGTAACAGACACTGGAGATGGCCGCCGGCACTTTTTCAAGGCCGGGCCGGTACGGAATTTCCTGCTTGTCCTCGACGGTTTCCACGATCACACCTCGGGCGGAACGACGCGACCCTCCCGGGCCGCAACGGCTTTCACGGCATTAACGCGAGTTAGGAGAATAGCCCCGCGCTGGGCGGCGATCAATGGGCGAGAACATACGGAGTACGGGGCCTTACCGGCTGCGTAGCTCTGCTGAAACAGTCGCCAAAGTCCGGTGCTGGATCGACCAGGTAGTGCTTGACATGAAAGTCATGCCGGTTCAGTATTTTTCTCGACCATGCGGGATCCGAGCCGTCCCGCCCCTCAATCGCTACAGGAGGTCAGGAGCATGCCCCGCCGGCTGCATCGGGTTCGCTCGTACGCCCAACACGTCGGACCGTCGGCCAGCGCGAATCCTCTGGTCAAGAACTGCGTGCTCCAAGGTGCCAATGCCTCCGGATCTCGCGGCATGTACGTCGAGCGAAACGTGACCGCGCTCGGCAACCACATCCACGACTTCAACGGCACCAACGGCCGCGGCATCCACTTCACGCTGTCGGACACGACGGTGACGCCCCTGGTGAACAATCCGGCGTCGCCGGACACCAACCACACGATCATCACGAACTGCAAGATCGGCATCTTTTCCGATCACTTCTCCCGACCCAAGATCCGCGGGACGCGGATCAAGTCCTGCGGAACGGCCATCCGGGTGGGGGCCATGGCCACCGCCGACATCGGCATCATCATGCCGCCCGGCGAGAGCAATGGAACCTGCGACGTGACCGGCGGCACCTACTTCGTCTACGTTGACATGCGGCTGGACACCGTTCCGGATGTGCTGGCCTACAACAACTGGTGGGGCACCAGTTCCAGTGCGGCGATCGCGGCCAAGATGATCGGGGAGGTCTTCTGGGATCCGTTCCTGACCCAGGATCCTTTCATAAGCCTGGCAAGGCGTTGGGGCGTCGAGGATGCCACGAACGGCCCCTCAAGGACCGTACGCGTCGTTCCCAACCCGATGCGCTCCGGGGCTCGGCTGATCGCATCCTTGGAAGCGGCCGACGCCTCGGTCCGCTACCGTGTCTTCGACGTGGCCGGACGGTTGATCAGAACGAGTGACGCGATGCCTTCCGACACAGTGGCTGCCGAGTGGGAGTGGGATGGCCGGGATGCCGCCGGGCGTCGAGTCCGAATCGGCAATTATTTCGTGCAGCTTTCCGGCAGGTCCGGCGTCCTGGCCACGGGCCGGGCGATGGTGAGCGAGTGAGGAGGGAGACATGAAGCTGCTGGTTGCGTTGACACTCGGGCTGGTTCTGCTCGCGCCTCGTGACCTCTGCGCCTCGGCTATCGAGTGCCCGGTTGCCTCGGCCCAGGGCCGGAACGGCCCGGATGGCCGTGAGTTCATTCTGACGTTTCAGATCCCCGTGGGCCTTTCCGGTGGCGACATCGCAGGTGGGTTTCTACTGTTCGAGGGTGGTTTTCCCGATGGCATCGGTGTCTCGGCGGAAGTGATGAGCACCCCAACACCCGCAGCCGGAGCCCTTGAGGTGGCAACCTTGGTCGATGGTGTGCGAAATGGAACGATTGCCGTCGCGGAGTCCGTCGATGGCGCGTTCGAGTGTGGCTTCAAAGAAGTCGCATTCACCTCGATGGTCGATGGACAGGCGATAGAGATCCTGGTCCGCCCACTTTCACAGAGCCGGACACCGACCGCGGGAGTAGAACCTTACCTGGCTACGGCCCGACTCGTCCTGATATGCACCGATGAACCCGGAGCTCAGATCACCCGATGACACCCTTCGCAGGCAGGTCTTGATGGATAACGTCGTGCACCGGACGCGGACCATGCTTGGGCGGTGCCAAGTGAGACTTGCGGGCACTTTGTCGTTCCCACTTCTCTACCTGTTGCTTGTCGCAGCGGCTCCAAGAGCCGGCGAGCCGATAATCAGCTTTGGGCCCGAGGCCGCCATGCCCGGCGAGATCTTCAGCTATGGAGAGTACCGCCACAAGCTCGAACACTCGCCCCAGGTGGTGTTTGACGGTGATCGTGGTATCGCCGTGTGGCATCTGGTGACCGGTGGTGCGGATGCCAACTGGGCATACACTATGAATGGTGGTGCGACCTGGAACCGAGGAACCCAGCTCGATGGCATCGACCCCCACGACCAGTTTCACGGACCGCCTACGATCGTGGCAGACGGCGACGGGCGTTTTCGCCTCGTTGCCCTCTACTTCATGGATTCTGTTTTCAGAACCCCTGATCGATACATCGGACCCTTGGCTTTTGTCCCAATCCGCCTCGAGGAGGATCAGGCGACAAACGGCCCTTGGCAATCCATTCCATATCAAGAGGGCACTTGGGCCACACAGTTACTTCGATCGGAGAGACTACCGGGTTCAGGTGATGTGGTCATGACTTACACCTATGTAACGGACTCGCCTGCGGGCCACTTGAATACCCAGGTGTTCTTCGCCTCCCTCCGGGATTCCGTGTGGAATCAACCGATCGCCATTAGCAACCTTGCGTCTCAAGGTGGTCGGCCTTTGGCTGGACCGGACGGAGAATTGTACGTCGTCTGGAAGGATGTCGTCGCGGCCAAGATGGTGCTCCGCCGCTCAGACGATGGCGGCAGAAGTTTCGGACCCGAAATCGTGATTGGCGACGTCTACGACAATGAAACCAAAGTCCCGGGAAACTATAGCTCAGAAGACGCCCTCTATCTACCGACCGACTATTGTGAACCGGCCACCTTGAACTTCCCCTCCGTCGCGATTGACAAGAGTCGTGGCCCCAATCGCGGAACGCTCTACGCCGTCTGGACTGACAGGCTTACGGGTGTGATCGATCCGGCAACGCGCGTTGTCTCGGAGGTTGAGCCAAACAACGTGAGTGCACAGGCCACGCCGATCGATGTTGGCGTTGATATTACCGGAAGGCATGTCTTTTCGGAGAGCGGTGGTGGTGATGGGGCGGATCTGTTCGCGTTCGTGGGAGCGGCCGGAACAACCATTTGGATTGACGGAATGGTCACGGGAGGTGGGGGGCCGTACCCCAAGTTTGGTGCGCCGATTGCTGTCTCCGGCTGCTTCGATGGCTCAGGCTCACACAAATTCACCGCCGACAAATCGTTCGGAATAAGCCGTGAACAACAACAGCCGCCCTTGGTTTTCACGATGCCTTCCGATGGGCGATACGAGTTGTCAATTGGGAGTCGATACGAGAGCTATAGCTACCGAATGAGGGTGCGTCGATTGAATCCAGGTCAAGGGTCAGTTGCCCGGGACAGTCGTGACGTCGTACTGCTGGCCTCGCGTGACGGCGGGAAGACGTGGTCGCCAAAGGTGCTCGTCAATGATGATCCGCCCCTGTTCGACAATTATCTTCCAGAGGTGGAGGTTGACGATCTAGGCGTCGTTCACGTGACGTGGTTCGATCGCCGTAACGATCGGGCCTGCGGCGTCGATTACGATGTATTCTGGACCTGTTCTCTCGACGGTGGCCGAAGTTTTCTCGCGTCACGCCAAGTAAATGACTCGACTAATGTCGTCGGGAAGCCGATCCTCAATCGCCCCGGCGGGGAGACGTCGCCAAACTTCGGTCGCTTCCTTAATCTGTCGCCGGGCGGTTCCGGCGGAGGAATCTACGCCTCCTGGCCTCAGGCTGAGCCCCTGGTGACGTGGCAGGATCTCTACACAACCACCGACCACGACATCCACGGCCGGCGCATCATCGTGACGCCCGATGTTGCTGTTGCGGAACTGCGGGCCATGGCGAACGCGTGGAACGTGCTCCTGGAGTGGCACGTGGCGGCGCCGGACTTTGTGTGGAAGTTTGAGATTCTGCGGGCCGGGGGGCCGGTTGGCGACCGCGTGGTCGTCGGTACTGTGGATGGGCAGTCGGGTACCGGCGGGATGTTCCGTTTCACGGATCCGGTTGGTGGAGCGGGCGGCGAATTCCAGTATCAGGTTCGGACGATCCTGACCGACGAGCGGGCTTTAATGAGTAAACCATTGACGGTATCAGCGGCGGCGGTGCCGGCGGCGCCGGTGGTGAGGCCGGTGGCGCCGAATCCGTCAGGAAGCCCGGTTGACTTCGTGATCGACTCACCGGCGTTTAATGACGCGACGGTTTGCGTGTTTGATGCCCGGGGAGCGGAGGTTCGCGTGCTTCATCGGGGACCGTTGGTGGTTGGAACGAGCCGGTTTACCTGGGATGGCCGGAACGGCGTGGGTAATCCAGTTCCATCCGGCATCTACTTTGCCACTGTCATCACCGGGGAGACTCGCCATTCCCGTAAGTTTGTTCGTGTGACAGATTGAGCATTCGGGCCTCATCCCGCGCCTCCGCGGAGTTTGTCAGGTGGTGCCCCTTGGCTTGCCCGGAGCCGGCGGGGAGGCCGGGGGCACTTCCTCGATCCGGGCCGTTGAATCCGTCTTCTTGATGGACCCCGCGCCGGCGCCCGACTTGATCATTTCGGCCACGTCGATATCGAAGTTCGATTTCAGGAATTCCGCCATGGCCGCCATGCCGCCCCCCACATTGCCGACGAAGCGGTTGACGCCGGAGGCCAGCGGTTCCGCGAAGGCCCGGGCAATGTCCGGCAACCGCTCCACAACCATCTGCATCATGGCCGCCTCGCCGTAGGTTTTCAGGGCTTCGGCCTTCTTCATCATGGCTTCGGCTTCCGCCATCCCACGGGCCCGGATGGCGTCGGCCTCGGCCTGGCCGACCGTGCGGATGCGCTGGGATTCGGCCTCGGCGATCTGGGAAATCTTGGCGGCTTCACCGGTCCCCTGGAATTCCAGCTCGCGGGAGGCCGCCTCGGCCAGCGCGACGCGACGTTGCTTTTCGCCCTCGGCGTGTAGGATCTGGGCGTTCTTTTCCCCCTCGGCCGGTTAGTCGCACGGCCGGTGATATAGTTCCCCGGCCTGCCGCCGAAGGGTTGTTGTCCCACGACCGGAGAAATGCCCGATGACTCGAACAATTGCCGCCGCCCTGCTCGGAAGCCTGTGCCTGTCGCCATCGGCCGCCTTTTCCGCCAAACCAATTGCCACCTTTTCGATCGTGGCCTGGGATTCGACCACCGGTGATCTTGGCGTCGCGGTGCAATCCAAGTTCTTCGCCGTCGGCGCGGTCGTCCCGTGGGCCAGGGCGGGTGTGGGCGCCGTGGCCACCCAGTCCTTCGGCAATACCACGTTCGGGCCGCGCGGACTGGAGATGCTGGCCGCCGGCCGCTCTCCGGGAGAAACCATGGAGGCGCTCCTGTCCGATGACGCCGGCCGGGCCCAACGGCAGGTCGGCATCGTCGACGCAGCCGGCCGTGCCGCGAGCTTCACCGGCGAGGGATGCATGGCGTGGGCCGGTGGCAAGGAAGGGGTTCACTACGCCGCGCAGGGAAATATCCTGGCCGGTCCGGAGGTCGTGGCTGCCATGTCCCGTGCCTTCGAATCAACCGGCGGACTTCTCGGCGATCGATTGCTGGCCGCCCTCGATGCCGGACAGGCGGCCGGCGGCGACAGCCGTGGCATGCAATCGGCCGCGCTCCTGGTTGTGCGCGACAAGGGTGGGTACGGCGGTTTCAACGACCGCTGGTGCGATCTGCGAGTGGATGATGCCCCAAATCCTTTCGTTGAACTCCGGCGTCTATACAACCTGTGGAAGCCGAATGCGCTGATCCAGGAGGGGTACAAGGCGTGCGAGGCCGCCCAGTGGGACAAGGCTTTCGGCTTCGGCCGGGAGGCGCTGGTACTGGACAGTTCCTCGGGCGATCCGCAGTACCATCTCGGTTGCTACTATTCGAAGGCCGGGCGCGGGGCCGAGGCACTGGTTTGGCTGGCAGAGGCCGTGGCGCTCGATTCCGGTCACGGAAAGACGGCGGCAGGTGACAGCGACTATGCGCCGCTCCGCGACAATCCCGAATTCAAGAAACTGACCGGTACAGGAGATTAGATGCCGTCCAAGCTTGTCATCATCGGTTCCGGACCCGCGGCTCACACCGCGGCCATCTACGCCGCGCGGGCCTCGCTCACGCCCCTTCTCTTCGAGGGATTCATGGCCGGTGGCGTGGCGGCGGGGGGGCAGCTCACCACCACCACCGAGGTCGAAAACTACCCGGGCTTCCCCGAAGGGATCGACGGCAGCCATCTGATGGACCAGATGAGGAAACAGTCGCTCCGATTCGGGACGCAGATCCTGACGGAGACGGTGACGCGCGTGGATCTATCGAAACGCCCTTTCACGATCGTGACAGACGAACGCGAAGTGCCGGCTGATGCTGTCATCGTGGCTACCGGTGCCACGGCGAAGCGTCTCAATGTGCCAGGCGAAGCGAAGCTCTGGCAGAACGGCATCTCCGCCTGCGCCGTCTGCGACGGCGCCCTCCCCATCTTTCGCAACAAGGTGCTGGCCGTCATCGGCGGCGGCGATACCGCCTGCGAGGAAGCCAGCCACCTCGCCAAGTTCGGGAGCGAAGTGCTGCTGATTCATCGCCGGGACGAACTCCGTGCCTCGAAGATCATGCAGAAGAGGGTGTTCGACAATCCCAAAATCAAGCTGATCTGGGACACCACCCTCGAATCGGCGCATGGCGACGATCTGCTGCAATCGCTCACGCTTCGAAATCTCAAGACCGGCGAGGTCAGCACGATCGAAGTGGGCGGACTTTTCTACGCCATCGGCCACATCCCCAACACGGCGTTCCTGGCCGGTCAGCTGGCGCTGCACGCCAACGGCTATGTGATGACGACCCCCGGAACGACCGAAACGAACGTCCCCGGTGTCTTCGCCGCCGGTGATGTCCAGGATCACCGATACCGTCAGGCCGTCACGGCGGCCGGCTCGGGGTGTATGGCGGCACTCGAGGCGGAGGCCTGGCTGGCGGAAGAGGGGTAGGGGAGCAAACCCCTGCCCTACCGGAAGTTCGTCACCATCACTGCGTCCTGGGCTACGTCGCCGTAGACGAAGATGATGCGGCGGCCGTCGGGGGTCCAGCGGGCACTGAAGAGGTCCCCGGTCAGGAAGTGGGTGAGGCGAATCGGGTCGCCGCCGTCCATATCGACCAGCCAGAGGTTGCGGACATCCCCCTCGTAGCGGGTGATGGCGAGGCGCCGGCCATCAGGCGACAGGTTGTAGTCGGCGACCCGGCCGTCGGTGAAGCTTGTGAGCGGTGTGGTTGCCCCGGTGCGGATGTCGAAGCGGAAGACATTCGTCGCCGGATCGCTCCGGTCGATGAAAGCCAGGGTGTTGCTGTCCAGGATCCAGTCGACGTTCACCGCGCTGATCGGTAGTTCCGGCATGGAGACCAGGGATCCATCGTCCATTCGGCGCACAGTGTTTCGAATCCCCATGCTGGCTCCCACGCCACGGAACGCCCGGTAGACGAAGAGGCGGCCATCCGGCGAGATGTCGGCGCTGGGCCCGGCGCTGTCCTCGGTGAGCGTTTTCGGATCGCCGCCGTCCGCATTGATGCGGATGAGGCTCCGCACCCGGCCCCAGTTGCACATGAGGATGGTGCGGCCGTCGGGAGAGACCTCGCACAGGATCTCGGTGGAACCCGTTCCGATTCGCCGGCGATTGGTTCCGTCCGCGTCGAATCGCCAGATCGAACTCGTGATTTTCCCATCCGACCGGTCAAAGCGCTGGACGAACCACGCCCCGGGCCGGCACAGGAAATAGAGGTCGTCGGCCAGGTCGTCACGGAACGATCGGGGCGCGGTGCCGTCCGGCGCGATGGCCGACAGGAACAGTCGCTCGTCGCCGGCGGCCTGGTAGACGACCGTCCCGTCGGCGAGCAACTGGAATTCGTCGCCGACCGCGTTGTCGCTGCCCGAGGTGAACGTCAGTTGCCTGGACGGCGTGGCCGGCGCGTCCGGATCCAGGCTCCAGAGGTTGGAGGTGATCGAGACCCGGAGTGCCGCGACCTGGCGGCCATCGGCCGACGCGCTGACGTCCGAGTACTGGTCCATCCCGGCCACGAGGCGGCGTGACTTGCCGTCGCCGATCGATACGACATGCATGGAGTAGCGGACGGAACCGGCGTTGATGAGGCCGGCGACGACCATTTCCCGGTTACCGGGCAACCAGACCATCCGGGCCTCCCTCGGGTCGGTCACCGCGAATTGCGGGACGCGCCGCACCTTCCCCGATGCGACGTCGACCAGGGCGATCCCGTAATCCGAATCCGCCTGGCCGGTGGAGTGAATGATGGCCATCAGCTTCCCATCCGGACTCCACTCCGGTTCCAGGTTTACCTGCTCCGGTTCAGCAAAGCGGATGAGGCGGCGCGCCTGACCGGTGGCGATGTTCAGGATCTGGATCTCGGCAGCCTGCTCATTTGGCAGTCCCCGCCCGAAGGCCAGTTCCGTTCCGTCGGGACTGAAGGAAACCTGCGAGTCGACATCGTAGATGAGCTTCGTGGCCTGGCCCCCGAGCGACGGAATGCGGTACAGGCCCCGAAACCCCGGGTGCTCGGGGTCCGGCGCCAGGTAGAAGAGGTAGTCCCCGTCGGGGGAGAAGCAGAAGCTCTCCGGGGAGAGGGTCTGCGGCGGAAGCACTTCGACTTCGCTCCCCGTGGCGATCTGCCGGACGTAGATGCGTTCGGCATCGAAGGGTCCGGCCAGGAAAGCCAGGTATCGCCCGTCCGGTGAAATGACCGGATCGTCCACGTCGCTCCGGCTGGTGATGCTCGAGATTTTCAGTTCCGGCAGCGCCCCGCCACCCGAAGGCGCCTTGCGGAAGACCGATACCCCGAGGGTGGCAGCTGCGATCACCACCGCCGTCACGACGATCGGAATCCACGGAATCCGACGCGGCGGAGCCGCTCCACTTGTAACGGAGGGCGCGACGTTCGCGCCCGACCCTCCCGATGTCGGCGCGACCGTCGATCCCGAGCCGCCGCTGGCCGACGTGGCCGTGGCCGACAGGTTCTCATAGTCGTCGACGATCTCGCGCAATTCGATGGCCAGGTCCTTCACCGATTGCAGCCGCTGGTCGGCACTCTTGGCCAGGCAGCGGCGGATGAGGCGGCGGAGTTCGGCCGGCACTTCCGGGTTCCGCTCCTCGATCGGCGTCGGCGTGGCGTTCAGGATCTGGTGCATCGTTTCGATGCTCGATTCGGCCGCAAATGGGCGGCGGCGCGTGGCCGCCTCGTACAGGATGCAGCCGAGCGAGAAGATGTCGGTGCGGGCATCGACTCCCTTGCCGCGGACCTGCTCGGGCGACATGTAGCCGACGGTGCCCAGCACGACACCTTCCGTCGTCCGGTTGCCGATCTCGGTGGGCGCGGTGGATAGCGCCGCGTCCAGATCGACCTTCTCGGTCAGTTTGGCCAGGCCGAAGTCGAGCACCTTGGCGTAGCCGTCGTTGGAAATCATGATGTTGCCCGGTTTCAGATCGCGGTGGACGATGCCCGCCGCGTGCGCCTTGGCCACCCCCTCGGCGGCCTGGGCCAGCCAGCCGAGAAGCGTCCTGAGATCCGTTTTCTCGTCGTGGATCTTGGCGGCCAACGTATCACCCGACACCAGCTCCATCGAGATGAAGTGCATCTGGGATCGGTTGGCCGAGTCGACGCCATCACCCGCCCCCGACGACACCTCCCCTTCGCCGATCTCGTAGATGGTGACGATATTGGGGTGATTGAGCGAGGACGCCGAGCGGGCTTCCAGCACGAATCGCCGGACGCGCTCCTCGCTGCGAACGAGCGACGGAGGAAGAACCTTGATGGCGACATCACGCTCGAGGCTCGCGTCGCGGGCACGGTACACCTCGCCCATGCCGCCCGCGCCGAGCGGACCGATGATTCGATAGCGGGAAAATTCATCTCCCGGTTGGAGCGTACGATTTACCACGTGACCGCCTGGTGAAGGTGGCGCGAATCACCGCGCTGGAACGATTCGTTCGGGACAGGCCGGATTCTAAGCCGGGCCGCGGCCGCTCGCCACCCGCCGGCGGAGATTCTCGAAGGGTCCCTGCACCAGCAACTCCTCATGAGCAACCAGGCGACGTTCCGATTCGGGAAAGAGCCGCGACTCCTTTCCGGCCCGGACCTCGACGACCACACCGCCGATCGTGCGGGCCACCTCGCCGACGGTAAGGCCGACCCACGCATGGCCGGCGCCGAGCGATTGCCGCTGCAGCACGATGAGCTGGTTGTTGATGACGAAGCTGTTGACGATGGATCGGTCCAGCGCGGCGGTGGCGAACGCGGGGGCCGAGATGGCCGATTGCGACATGGCCAGGTGGATGTCGAACCCTTCCTTGATCTTGTTGGCCAGGGACTGGTCGAACATCCGCAGCACGACCCGAATCGTCGGATTCAACCGCCGGGAATCGAGCGCCATCTCCATGTTGGCCAGGTCGTCATTGGTGGCCAGGATGATGCTGCGCGCCCGTGTAATGCCGGCCTCGATCAGGATGTCGTCCACACGGCCGTCGCCGATCAGAAAGGGTGTACCGCTCCGGCGCAGTTCATTGAGGAAGGAGGCGTCCGCCTTGGACTCGATGACGACCATCGGCTCGTCCAGTTGATTCAGGATCTGCCAGGTCCTGTAGCCCAGTCGGCCGAGACCCACCAGGATGATGTGATCGGACAGTGAATCGGCCATGGCCTGGCACCAGCTCCTTTCGTAGTGGCGGCGGTCCCGCAGAACTCTCGCCAGATCGATGATCCCCTCGATGACAATGGTCAGCCCGATGATCGGCACGAGGAAAAAGAGGGCCTGCAAGAACGGTGAACGGGGAAGTGCCTCCGCCGGCTGGCCGAAGACAAGACTCCAGGTCATGTAGATCGCCTCGATCGGCGAGTGGTCCTTTTCCGGCTCGAGCCGGATGAACAGGACGGCTCCAGTGGCCAGGAGGACCGTCATGATCAGGAAACGCCAGCGAAGATGGCGGGCGAGGGCGGCCACGAAGCATCCTTCGCGCCAGCACCAGCGTCGAAGGCGCCGGTGCCGGGAGAGCGGGCGTGAGAACTCGTTGATGTGGCTGAGTGGCATCTCAGGTGCTCATCGGCGTGCGTAGAGCCGCGCTAGACGCCCATGATGTGATAGCCGGCGTCCACGTGGAGAGTTTCGCCCGTGACACCGCTCCCCAGATCCGAGAGAAGGAAGATAGCCGCCTTGCCGACTTCCTCGGCCGTCACGTTCCGGCCGAGTGGCGATTTATCACGCGCCTCGGAGAGCATGGACGTGAATCCTGATATGCCGCGGGCCGAGAGGGTGTTGATGGCGCCGGCCGAGATGGCATTGACGCGGATTCCCATGGAGCCAAGCTCGAAGGCCAGCTGCCGCACCGAGTGCTCAAGCGCGGCCTTGGCGCTTCCCATCACGTTGTAGTTCGGCACGACACGCTGACTGGCCAGGTAGGTGAGTGCCAGGATGGAGCCGTTGCGCCCCGCCATGAGGGGTGTGGCCAGGCGGGCCATGGGAAGGAGTGAGTAGGCGCTGATTTCGAGGGCCATCCGGTAGCCGTCACGGGTGGTGTCACGAAACGCACCCTCCAGATCCTCCTTCCGGGCGAAGGCGACGCTGTGAACGAGGTAGTCGAGATGGCCGAACGCGGCACCGACTTCGGCGAAGCCGCGGGCCATCGCCTCGTCGTCGGTCACATCGCACTCGAAAACAATGGAATCCGGGACCTGTGCCGCCAGTTTCGCGACGTTTTCCTTGAGTCGCTCCCCCTGGTAGCTGAAGGCCAGGCGGGCGCCGGCCTGCCCCAGTTGCTCGGCGATGGCCCAGGCCAGGCTCCGGTGATTGGCCACGCCGAAGATGACGCCCGTGGTCCCGGTCAGGTCGATCGCCTTCATGCCGTTTGCCCCTCCCCAGAAGTCGTTCCCCTCACCGCCGGCCGGCGGTTCGGGTAACCGGGGGAATATCCTTAATAAGTGGTCGGCGCGTCAAACCGGGCCTAACCTCCCCCCTGGGAACAATTTCGCGCACTGTTGTCCCGCCGGAGGGGGGAGGTGGAGGGACGGAGGCCCCCTGACCCTGTGGGCGAAGGGATCTGACCTGACGTCGGGTGGAGTTCAGTCCTCAGGAACAAAACCTTTGTGCTGAAACAGTTTAGACCGTAGAATAGTGAGCCGCGCCGTGTACATCCAAGGGATTCACCGGAGGTTTTTTGCGCGTTGCCCTCTGCCAGATCAATGCCGTCATTGCTGATTTTGAGGGCAACCGACAGCGCATCAACGATTGGGCCGGGCGCGCTGCGGCCGGCGGGGCCGAGATGGCCGTTTTCCCCGAGATGACGTTGACCGGCTATCCGCCGCGCGATCTCCTTGAGCGCCCCTCCTTCGTGCAGCGCTGCCGCGAGTCGTTGAAGCTCCTCATCGAGGATTCAAGGCGCTGGCCCGACCTGGGCCTCGTGGTCGGCGCCATCAGCGCCAATCCCGATGCGGGAAAGCCCCTTTTCAACGAGGCGTGGGTCATCCGGGGCGGCCAGGTGGTCTCCGTTCACCGCAAGACACTCCTTCCAAACTACGACGTCTTTGACGAGGATCGCTACTTCGAGCCGGCGTCGGCCATCGCGCTGTCGCGCCTGGAGCCCGAGGCTGTGGGCGTGACGATCTGTGAGGACATCTGGAATGACAAGCATTCCGGAAACAGCCGACGCTATCGCACCAACCCGGTCGAAACGATCGCGGCCGAAGGGGCGAGGCTCTTGGTCAATCTCTCCGCTTCCCCCTATTCGTGGGGAAAGGGGCGCTTGCGCCAGAAAATGCTCAGCCAGATCGCCGTTGAGCATGGCTTTCCGGTCGTTTACGTCAACCTGGTCGGCGGCAACGACAGCCTGATCTTCGACGGTCGCAGCCTTGCTGTGGCGGCCGACGGTACGCTCCTGGCGGTCGGGGCGGCCTTCGAGGAGGATCTCGTCCTCGTCGACCTTCCCGAACCGGGTGATCCGCCAATCCCTCATCATGACGCTGAGTCACGAATTTCGATCGAAGAGATGGAGGGAGCCCACAAGGCGCTGGTTCTGGGCCTCAAGGACTATGCCCGGAAGTGCGGTTTCACGAGCGCCGTTCTCGGCATCTCCGGGGGAATCGACTCGGCGGTGACGGCGGTACTGGCCGTTGATGCCCTCGGGGCGGAAAATGTCCACGCCGCATTCATGCCGACCCGCTACACCAGTGAACTCAGCCGTCGCGAGGCCGAGGCCATCGCGAAAAATCTCGGCATCAGGCTCAAGACCATTTCGATCGACAACATCTTCGAACGCTACCTGGCAGACCTGTCGGAAGGGCTCGAAGGGCTGCCCGGCAACGCCACCGAGGAGAACATCCAGGCCCGAATTCGCGGAAACGTCCTCATGGCGTTGTCAAATCGCTTCGGTCATCTGGTTCTATCCACCGGCAACAAGTCCGAGATCGCCGTCGGCTACTGCACACTTTACGGCGACATGGTGGGCGGCCTGTGTGTCATCTCCGATCTGTACAAAACCGAAGTGTATCGCCTGGCCGAACACCTGAACCGGCACGAAGAGCGAATTCCGGCTGGTACAATCAACCGGCCTCCATCGGCCGAGCTGAAACTGAATCAAAAGGATCAGGACACACTGCCCCCCTACGAGTTGCTGGACGGGATCCTGCGTCGGTTTGTGGACGAGAATCTGGACGAGGATGGCATTGTGGATCACGGGTACCAGCGGCCGATCGTCCGGGACGTGATTCGACGGCTGGAAGTGAATGAATACAAGCGACAGCAGGCGGCGCCCGGGCTTCGGGTGTCGTGGAAGGCATTCGGAATGGGGCGTCGTTATCCCATCGCGCGGAAAATTCCGGTGGCAACAGGAGGGCCCGCAACATGAATCGGAAATTGCTAGTGGTGATGGCGGCTTTGGCGACCCTGGGCGGTTCGGCCGAGGCGGCCAAGGTTTCGCAGGTTTATATCAGCGAGGTTTCATACAACCCGGTGGGGCCGAACGGTGCCAACCAGAAGATCGAGCTGGTGAACCTGGGTGCCACGGTGCAGACGCTTAACCCCTGGAGCATCTGCATCCAGTTCCTGTACAAGAATTTCCCGATTGGCGCCTCGATTCCAGCCGGTGGTCGCTACACGATTCATGTCAACAAGACCGGCGTGAACACCCCCACCGAGTGGTACACGGGCATTGCCTACGTGAATATCGATTCCACCAGCGACGGGATTTCGATGTACCACACGACGTCCGGATTCGGCACGTTTGCCAACATCGAGGACTACGTTCAGTTCGGCGCGGGTGGCCAGCCGCGCGAAAACGTCGGCGTGGCGGCCGGATTCTGGACCGCCGGCACCTTCGTGCCGCTGGGGCTGGAAGGACAGAGTGTCCAGTTTGTACCGGCCGGCATGCCGCCGGCCACGCGCCACCCGATCAGCGATTACTGCAACGCCCCGCCCACTCTCGGCACGGCCAACTCGTGCGGACCACCGCCCATGGGGACGCTGGACGACCTGCTGATCTCGGAGATTCTGCACAACCCGGTCGGGCCGGAGGCCGGCATGACCGCGGTCGAGGTAGTCAGTACGTCCAGCCTGCCGGTCAGCCTGGACGGCCTCACGCTCTCGACGCAGTCGACCTCCTTCACCGTTCCGAACGGTCTCACGGTCCCGGGAGGCGGTGTCATCCTCATCAACCTGAACGGCGGGGCCGGATCGCCCCGGCCGCTGGTCGGGCCCCGTGCCGCGGCGCCACCGGAACTCCTGGCCGACCTCGTCATCGAAGCGACGCCGTACGTGGACCTCATCCCGGAAGCGGGAGCCCTCTCACTCTACCGGAACATTCTCGATTTCAACGATCCGGCCAACATGGTCGACTTCCTGCAGTGGGGGGGTGGCGGGCAAGCGCTCGAAGACGTTGCGGTACAGAAGGGCATCTGGACAGCGGGCGAGTTCTTCCCCGAAGTTCTCGAAGGATCCAGCATCCAGTGGCGCGGCACCGGCGACGGGAACAGCCCGTCCGAATTTTACGCCGACACCCCGTCCCTCGGCACCGTGAACCCCGGCAGCAGTTCCGGGACCCCCGGTGTCCGGCCGGGTGGGGCCGTGCTGGCTGCCAACAGGCCCAATCCCTTCAACGGGACCACGCTGATCCGATTCGTGACAACGCGCCCCGAGCCGGACGCCAGCCTCACGGTTTTTGATCTTTCCGGCCGGCCGATCCGTCGCCTGTTCGAGGGGGCTCTCGCCGTGGGCGTGGTTGAAATGTCGTGGGACAGCCGCGATGATTCCGGATCCATGGTGCCCGCCGGCATCTACTTTTATCGACTCAGGACGGCGGCCGGAACCAAATCGCGGAAGATGACCGTCTTCCGTTGAACGGAGGACGATCGATGATCCCGAATTTTCGAACCCGGTCACGCCGCCTCGTGACCGGGTTTTTCTTGGGGCTGGCGTTGTGCGGCGCTGGTGTTGTTCAAGCTGCGGACGACTCGAAGCTCGCCGGCATGGCCGATCGTTTTGGCATCGATCGCTACCTCAACATCCGCGCCGCCACGAACCCGCGCCTCTCGCCCGATGATCGAGAGGTGGCGTTTCTGACCAACATTTCCGGCACCAACCAGGTCTGGAGTGTGCCGGTGGCCGGCGGCTGGCCGGTGCAGTTGACGGCCTATACCGACCCCGTATCGGGCTTTGCCTACAGCCCGGTGGACAACCGGATCGTCTTTCTCAAGTCGTCCGGCGGCAGCGAACAGGACCAGATCCATCTCCTGTCGGCTGATGGCGCCGACATCACCGACCTGGTCGTCGAGTCGGGCGTGACTCATTACTTCGGGGGCTGGTCCTGGGATGGGACGAAGATCGCCTACACCTCCAATGCGCGCGACGCGGCCATCTTCGATCCACATATCCTCGATCTTGCCACCGGCAAGTCGAGGCGGCTCGCTGAAGAGCCGGTCTCCATGCTGGCCGCCGGATTCTCGCCGAACAACGACAAACTCCTGATTCGCAAACAGACCAGCGGCGTCGACCAGGACCTCTACGCCTTGACACTCGCCACCGGCGAGATGATCCACCTGACCCCCCACGAAGGCGAAGCGATCTTCGGCGGCGGCCAGTGGTCGAAGGATCAGTCGACGCTGTACATCACGAGCAACCTCGACCGCGAGTACCTGACGCCGGCCACGATCGACCTGGAAAGCCGGAAGCTTTCCTGGCTGGACCCCCGGGAGTGGGACATCGAAGGGATGAATTTTTCCTTCGACGGAACACACCTGGCCCGACAGCACAACGTGGACGGTCAATCGGAGCTGAGCCTCCTCTTTGGCGGGTTTGGCGGCAAGGCGCTGGCCGTGCCGGACCTGCCTCCCGGCATGTACAGCGCCACCCAGTTCTCGCGGGACAACCGGCTGGTGGTCTTCGCCTACCAGACCTCGACCCGTCCGAACGACGTCTACACCTGGGTGCCGGCCACCCGGCAGCTCAACCGGATCACCATCAGCAACTTGAGCGGCATTCCGTCCGCATCGTTCGTTCAGCCCGAGTTGCTTCGCTATCGCTCCTTCGATGGACTCTCGGTGCCGGCCTATCTCTACATGCCGAAGGATGTGCCGGCCGGCGAGCGCCCTCCCTGCCTGGTCATGATGCATGGCGGGCCGGAAAGCCAGGAGCGCCCGGACTTCGCCGGCACATGGCAGTATTTTCTCCAGCGCGGTTACGCCATCCTGGCGCCGAACGTGCGTGGCTCGAGCGGCTACGGCAAGACGTACAACCATCTCGACGATGTGGAGCGGCGCGAGGACTCGGTCAGGGATATGGCCGCCGGAGTCGAGTGGCTCAAGTCGACCGGCAGGATCGATCCCGACCGGTTGGCGGTCATGGGTGGCTCCTACGGTGGCTACATGGTGCTGGCGGGTCTCACTCTTTATCCCGACCTCTTCCAGGCCGGCATCGACCTGGTGGGTATCGCCAATTTCACGACCTTTCTGGAAAAAACCAGCTCGTACCGGCGGCACTGGCGCGAAGTGGAGTACGGCTCGCTGGAAAAGGACCGCGCCTTCCTCGACAGCGTTTCGCCGCTGCACCGGGCCGATCGGATTAAGGCACCGTTGATGGTCATCCAGGGGGCCAATGATCCGCGTGTGCCGCAAAATGAGGCGGAGCAGATCGTCGCGGCCGTCCGGGCCCAGGGCGGCGACGTCGAGTACCTCCTCTACCTTGACGAGGGGCACGGTCTGTCCAAATTGAAGAATCGGATCGAGGCTTATCCGAAGGTGGCCGATTTCCTCGATCGCCATGTGAAGAACCGCCTCAAGACCAGACCGCGAGGCTGATTCATGCACGGCTGGTTTCGCTGGATACTTGTTCTGGTGGCGCTTGTGGTTGCGGTCGTGGTCCTTCGAGCCACGGTATTCCGGCCCAAACCGATTGACGTCGTGGTGGCCACGGTGGAACCCGGCCTGGTCGAGGACGCCGTCACCAACAGCCAGGCCGGCACGGTTCGCAGCCGCAGGCGGGCCAAGATCGGCGCCGAACGCGCGGGCCGGGTTTCGAAACTACATCGCCGCGAGGGGGATCCTGCGAGGGCCGGCGATCGATTGATCGAGCTCGACGCGACAACTGCCCGAACGCAAGCCGACGTGGCCCGACGTGAGGTCGAAGCCACCCGGGCCGGTCTCACCGGACTCGAGGCGGCGGCCAGGCTCGCCCGGCAGGACTTCGATCGCATGGAAAAACTCGTGGCGGATGGCATCGTCTCAAGGAGCGCCTGGGATGCGGCACGGGGCCGGCTCGACGGCGCCGACGCGGAATTGTCCGGTGGCGCGGCGCGACTCAAACGGGCGGAGGCGGGCGCCCGACTGGCCGCCGAGGAGCTTGACCATATGGTTGTCCTTGCCCCCTTCGACGGCATCGTGACCCAGCGCTTCATCGAGGTTGGCGAGTCAATCCTTCCAGGTCAGCCCTGCCTCGAGTTGATGAGCGCCGACAGCCTGTACGTCTCGGCGCCAATCGACGAAATAGACATCGGGCGGATCCGGCAGGGGCTTCCGGCCCGCGTCACACTCGACCCGTTCCCCGGACGGTCCTGGCATGGAGTCGTGTCGCGGGTGTCGCCGTATGTCGATGACCGGCTCGAACAGAATCGAACGCTGGAGGTGGAGATCGACATCCATTCCGGCGAGGTGGCCGCGATCTCCATGAAAGATGCCATGTCGCTCACCAGCAAGGGTCCGGCGTCGCTGCGCGACGTTCGGCCCGGCAGCTCCGCGGACATTGAAATCATCCTCGAGACGCGGGAAAACGTGCTGCGCGTGCCGACCTTCGCGGTGATCGAAGGAAAACGCGTGCTCCTGGTCGAGGATGGAAAGGCCGTCAGCCGGGATGTCGTGGCCGGGTTGAAAAACTGGGAGTGGACTGAAATACGCTCCGGCCTGACGGCGGGAGTACAGGTCATCACCAACCTGGACAAGCAAGGGGTCGAAGCCGGTGCCCGGGTCGTGGTGCGGCCGTCGGCGGTGTCGACGTCCGGGTCATGATCCGGCCCGACGAAGGCCGGGCTGACGCACCACCGGCCATCCGGCTCGAGCACCTGAATCGCGAGTTTCATGTCGGCGAATCCATCGTCAAGGCGCTCGACGACGTGAGCCTCACCATTGATGGAGGCGAGTTCGTGTCCCTGATGGGCCCTTCCGGCTCGGGCAAGTCCACCCTGCTGAATGTGCTGGGTTGCCTCGATACGCCGACATCCGGCCGCTACTGGCTGGACGGCGTACCGGTGGAGAGCCTGTCCGAGGACAAGCTGGCCGGGGTGCGACAGAAGAAGCTGTCGTTCATTTTCCAATCGTATCATCTGGTCACGCGCATGACGGCTGCCCGTAACGTGGAACTGCCGATGATTTTCGCCGGGCTCCATCCAAAAGAGCGACGCGGACGGATCGCCCGGGCACTCGACATCGTCGGCCTGTCGCATCGGGTCGATCACCGGCCGACACAGCTGTCGGGCGGCGAACGCCAGCGGGTGGCCATCGCCCGGGCCATCGTCATGGAACCCTCCATTCTGCTGGCCGATGAACCGACCGGCAACCTGGATTCGAAATCAGGCAAGGAGATCGTGGCCCTGCTGAAGCAACTGAACAGCAATGGCCTGACGATCGTCCTGGTGACGCACGACCCGAACGTGGGGGGGGTAGCCGATCGCACGCTTCGGATGATGGATGGTCGCCTGGAAGGGGAGGGGAAGTGACCCATTCGTTTGCCAGGGGACATCGACAGCAATCCCCGGGCGAGGAGATTGCCAACAGCGTCGTCCATGGCGTTGGATTCCTCGGAGCGCTGGTGGCCCTGCCGATCCTGATCGTGAGCGCCCTGCCGAACGGGCGGCTCGCTGTGGTCGGGGCCGCCATTTTCGGGGGTACCGTCGCGCTCCTCTACCTGGCCTCGACGCTGTACCACGCCCTGGCGCACGAGCGGACCAAGCATGTATTCCAGATTCTCGATCATGGCGCCATTTACCTCCTGATCGCCGGTACCTACACGCCCATTCTTCTCGGGGCGCTGCGCGGCCCGTGGGGGTGGTCCTTGCTTGGCATCATCTGGGCGCTGGCCATCGGCGGTGTCGTGTTGAAATCGGTGGGCGGTGTGAGGCACCCGCGTTTGTCCACGCTCCTGTACGTGGCCATGGGATGGCTGATCGTGGTGGCGGCCCGCCCCATGTGGACCAGCATGCCGGGGTGGGGACTCTTCTGGCTTGCGGCGGGTGGCGCGGCCTACACCGCCGGCGTCCTGTTCTACGCCAACGATCGACTTCGCTACGGACATTTCGTCTGGCACCTGTTCGTGCTGATCGGCACCGGCTGCCACTTTATCGCGGTCTGGCGCTTCTCGGCCGGGCGATGAGGATCGATTCGTGAGCGCCTCCGATCTCCTGACGCTGGCCGTCGAATCGCTCCGGTTGCATCGGCTGCGGACCAGCCTGACGCTGGCCGGAATTGCGGTCGGTGTCACGGCCGTGCTGCTTCTGACCGCCCTTGGCGAGGCGGCCAAGGCGTACGTCATCAACGAATTTTCGGGTATCGGCACAAACCTGGTCATCGTCCTTCCGGGAAAGGTCGAAACATCCGGCAGTACGCCGACGTTTGGCGGTTCCGTCCGCGACCTGACCATCGCCGATGCCGAGGCCATTCGCCGCCAGGTGCCGGCCGCCCGCGAGGTGGCGCCGTTGGCCCTGGGTTCGGCGGCGTTCGAGGCGGCCGGCCGGAGCCGTGACGTACGGATCATCGGCACCACCGCCGAGTACGCCCATGTTCGGAGCCTTGTCGTGCGCGCCGGCCAGTTTCTGCCCTCCGGCGATCCCAACCACGGCGACCGCGTCTGTGTCATCGGCCCGAAGCTGGCCTGGGAAGTCTTCCGCGGCCAGAACCCGCTCGGCCAGTCGGTCCGAATCGCCGATGCCCGATTCCGCGTCATCGGCGTGCTGGCGCCGAAGGGGGAGTCGCTCGGATTCAACATGGACGACATTGCCATCGTGCCGGTGGCCACCGGCCTCCGACTCTTCAATCAGTCGAGCCTCTTCCGGATCATGGTGGAGGCCGTCGACCCGAGCGCCATCGAGGCGGCCAAGTCGCAGGTCCGCGGCGTTCTGCTCGATCGCCATGACGGCGACGAGGACTTCACGTTGATCACCCAGGACGCCATGCTCAAGACGTTCGGCAACATCATCGATAACCTGACTGTTGCGCTGGCGGGCATCGCGGCCATCAGCCTGGCCGTGGCCGGGATCGGCATCATGAACGTCATGCTGGTGTCCGTGTCCGAGAGGACGGCCGAGGTGGGCCTGTTCAAGGCGATCGGCGCGCGTCGGCAACAGATCCTGAACCTTTTCCTCGTCGAGGCCCTGACGCTGTCGGTGGCCGGCGCCGGGATCGGCGTGGCGCTTGGAGTCGCCCTGATCGCGGTGGCCGCCGGCCTCTGGCCGAACTTTCCCATCGAACCGAGCCCCGTCTGGATCGGTGTCGTGCTCGCGCTTTCACTGGCCGCGGGATCGATCTTCGGGCTTCTCCCCGCCCGCCGGGCCGCGGCCCTGTCGGCGGCCGACGCGCTCCGGGGCCGGATGTGAGCCGCCCATGAATCCATCCGACCTGTTCGGACTGACGTTCGAGGCGCTCAGTGCCCATCGCCTCCGCTACTCACTGACCGCGCTGGCCATCGCGGTCGGTGTGGCGGCGGTGGTGTTGCTGGCCTCGATCGGCGAGGGGACGCGCCGCTACATCGTCGGCCAGTTCTCGCAATTCGGCACGACGATCATCCTGATTACGCCGGGCAAGACGGAGACGGCCGGCATCGGCGGCATCCAGGGGGGCAGCGTCCGCCCGCTCACCATTGCGGACGCCCGGGCACTCTCACGGTTGCCGGGCGTGGCCTCGGCCATGCCGAACGCCTACGGCTCGGCCATTGTCGAGTTCGGTAACAGGGGGCGGCGGGTCTACGTATACGGCGCCACGAGCGAGGTGCCCCGGGTCTGGTCGATGGGTGTGACCGTCGGCGAGTTCCTCCCCGCCATGGATTGGGATCGCGGTTCGCCGGTCGTCGTCCTCGGACCAAGGCTTTCGCGGGAACTGTTCGCCGAAGCGAATCCCCTCGGCGAGGTCGTCCGGATCGGCCAGAATCGCTTTCGGGTCATTGGGGTCATGGAATCGAAAGGGCAGATGCTCGGCTTTGACCTCGACGACGCGGCCTGGATACCGGTCGCGAACGCCATGCGGCTCTTCAATCGACCCGAACTGGACGAGATCGACCTCCTGGCGGCCACACCGGCCGACATCGCTCCGGTCGTGGAACGCGCCCGTGTGGTCCTCACCGACCGGCATACCGGCAAGGAGGATTTCACGATCACCACGCAGGAGGATTCCATGGCCATGGTCAACCGGGTCCTCGGAATCATCACCGGTGTCGTCACCGGCATCGCGGCCATCAGCCTCCTGGTCGGAGCCATCGGCATCCTGACCATCATGTGGATCGTTGTCCAGGAACGGACGGAGGAGATTGGCCTCTCCATGGCCATCGGCGCGACGCGCGGCCAGATCCTTGGCTGGTATCTGTTCGAAGCCGCCGTGACTGCCGCCGCCGGCGGCCTGATCGGTCTCGTCGTGGGGATGGGAGGTGCCTATCTTCTGGCCACCTTCGTGCCGGGGCTGTCGACGGTCACCCCGCCGTCCGTCGTGGCGGCGGCCCTCTGCATGGCCGTGGTCGTTGGCCTCGGCGCCGGCGTCGCCCCGGCCATCCGGGCCTCGCGGATGGACCCGGTCGAGGCGCTTCGCGGGGAGTAGGTCCGGCGTTATTCTCCACCCACCATCAGCCACCGCCGGCCGTGCCGCCGATCGATCTGCCAGGAGGGATACATGGCGAAGTATGAACCCAGGACAAAGCCCACCGACGTAAGTCCCGCCAGGTTCATTGATGCGATCGAGGACGAGACACTTCGCAAGGACTCCAGGGCGATCGTCGCACTCATGAAGTCGGTGACCGGCGAGTCGCCGAAAATGTGGGGCCCCACCATCGTCGGCTTCGGCACGTATCACTACAAGTATGCCTCCGGCCACGAAGGGGATGCCCCCATCGCCGGGTTTTCGCCGCGGAGACCAAAACTGGTGGTCTACATCACGCCCGATTTCCCCCGCTACGAGGCCCTGATGGCCAAGCTCGGCAAGTACACCTCGGGCAAGGTCTGCGTGTACATCAAGAGCCTCAAGGACATCGACATGAAGGTCCTGGAAGAGATGGTCACCGGATCGGTGGCCTACATGAAGAAGATGTATCCACCATCCGGGAGATGATGCCATGCCGACCAGGGATCCCCGTGTTGACGCCTACATCGCCAGGTCCGCACCGTTCGCGCAGCCGATTCTCAAGCATCTCCGCAAGCTCGTCCACCAGGCATGCCCTGACTGCGAGGAAACGCTGAAGTGAAAGCCATGGGGATGTTCGGCTGCCTGGCCTCACGAAAGGATCTTCCGTCGGATCGGGTCATGCTCGGCCTGATCCGGAAGGCGATGACGCTGAACGAGCAGGGGATCAAGAACCCGAAGGAAAAGCCCAAGCATCCTCGTCCAGAGATCTCGATGCCGCCGGTGCTTGCCGCGGCATTGAAGCGCAACAAGAAGGCCAGGACCACCTATGACGCTTTCAGCCCCAGTCACCAGCGTGAGTACATGGAGTGGATCGGCGGGGCGAAGTCCGAGGCCACTCGCGAGAAGCGCCTCCTGACCGCCATCGAGTGGCTGGAGGAAGGAAAGTCGAGGCACTGGATGTACACGAAGAAGTGAGCGGCGGCCGGCTCACGCTCCTGACCCTTCTGGCACTCGGCTCCTTCGCGGCGAACTCGCTCCTCTGCCGAATGGCGCTCGGCCGTGGTTGGATCGATCCGATCAGCTACACCATCGTTCGGCTGATTTCGGGCGCGCTCGTACTGGCTCTCCTGGCCCGTGCCTGGCGCGGTTCGTGGCGGGCCGCCACCATGCTGTTCCTCTACGCGGCGCCCTTCTCGCTGGCCTACGTCGAACTGACGACCGGCACGGGAGCCCTGATCGCCTTCACCGCGGTCCAACTCACGATGATCGGCGCATCAATCGTCACCGGGCGACATCCAAGGCCCCTCGAATGGCTGGGCGTCGGCCTGGCGATGTCAGGCCTTTACCTGCTCGTTCGCCCGGGGCTGGTCGCCCCATCAATGGTCGGCGCCATGATGATGGCCATCGCCGGTATCGGGTGGGGTTTCTATTCGCTGATCGGTCGGGGCTCCACGGATCCACTGAAGGACACGGCCGGTAACTTCGCCCGCGCGTCGGTCATGGCGGCCGGACTCGGCGCCATCGTGCTGGTCGTTCGCCATCACGGCCCGGCACACGGTCTGCCGGCCGGCATGGCGGCCTCCCTCCATCAAAGCTGGAGCGGCCCCGGCTTCCTCTTGGCGGTGATCTCCGGTGCCGTTACCTCGGCCCTCGGCTACGTCGTCTGGTACGCCGCGCTGCGTGGACTCTCCGCCACCCGGGCGGCCCTGGTCCAGACAGCGGTTCCGGTAATCGCGGCCGTCGGGGGTATCCTCCTGCTGGGGGAGCCGGCCACGCCGCGCCTGGCCGTGGCGGGAGGTATGATCCTGGCTGGAATCCTGCTGACGATTCAGAGGCCTCGCAGCAGCAACTGATCGATGCCACGGGAGGGCTCATGGGCAGCCAATCGAACGACCATCCCGGCGTCCTCGTCCATCCGCCATTCCTCTATCTCGGCGGCCTGGCCGTTCTGATCGCCGCGCACCTGTTGAAGCCGTTGCCGATCGTGTCGACGCGCGTTCTGTTCATCCCCGGGATTCTGGTGGTGATCGCCGGCATCGCGCTCCTCGGCTGGGCGCGGCGAACCATGGTGTCGGCGGGGACGAACATCAATCCTCGCAAGCCGACGACGGTCATTGTCGACAGCGGCCCCTTCCGCTTCACCCGAAACCCATTCTATGTGGCCATCTCGACGATATTTCTCGGAGTCACGCTGATCCTGAACGAGTGGGCCGGCCTCGCGATCCTGGTCGTGATGCTTGGCGTGATCCACTTCGGCGTCGTGCTGCGCGAGGAGCGGTATCTTGAGGTGAAGTTCGGGCAACTCTATCGCGACTATCGGGCGCGTGTCCGGCGCTGGATCTGACCGGGAGGCCCCCCCGATACGATGGGCTTTACGGTGAACCAGGGAAACAACGTGTACATCAATCTGGAGCCGGACACACGCGCCGAGACGGACCGCCTGTTCATGGATCTGTCCGCCAACGGCAAAGTCGAAATGCCGATGCAGGACATGTTCTGGGGCGACTACTTTGGCAGCCTGACCGACCAGTTCGGCGTCCGGTGGATGTTCAATTGCAGCAACAAGGAGACACGATGACCCAATCAGCAAACTGCCCGAAGTGCTCCAGTCGAATGGAGGCGGGCTTCGTGCTGGATCAGACACATGGCGGGTATGCGCAGGCTCCCTGGCTACCCGGCCAGCCGATCCCGAGTTTCTGGACCGGCTTGAAGATCAAGGACCTGCAACAGTTTCCCGTCACGACGTATCGGTGCAACTCGTGCGGCTTCCTGGAGTCGTTTGCCATGTCGGTCCCGTCGGAAAAGTGAACTCGGCGCGACGGAGAACTCAAGTGGAATCATCAGGACGTGTGTAACTCCGGTTCCGAACGCAGGGTCACCTGAATGCCCCGCTTTGTGGCGCTGTTACGTGGTGTCAACGTCGGTCGCGCCAAGCGGGTGCCGATGGCCGACTTTCGAGCACTGCTCGCGTCGTCAGGCTACAGCGACGTCCAGACACTGTTGAACAGCGGCAATGCAATATTTGAGAGCGCCGATGGCTCGACATCATCCCATGCGAAGCGGATTCGGGCCGCCATTGACGAATCCTTTAATATCGATGTGCCGGTCATCGTGAAATCGGCTGCCGAGATGGCGGCCATCCAGACCGGGAACCGGCTGGCCAGTATTGCGACGGACCCGTCACGGCTGCTCGTGGCCTTCACGGGCGAAGCCGGTGCGCTCCAGTCGCTGGCCGGTCTGGCCTCACTGGTAAAGCCGCCTGAGAAAATGCTGCTCGGCGAGCACGCGATGTACCTCTGGTGCCCGAACGGTATCCTTGAGAGCCGGGCCGCCGAAGCCCTGCTCGGCAAGCTCGGGCAGTCGGCCACCACCCGGAACTGGGCTACCGTGACGAAGATTTCCGCCCGGCTCCTGTGAGGGGAAATCAGTGCTGTTCATGGTCTCTCCTCATCGAACCTGACCTGGCCGCGACCCATCACTCCAATCGCATGGCCCCGACATTCTACCCCCGCCGAAACAAAACCCAGAGAAAGAACGGCCCGCCGATCGCGGCCGTGACAATCCCCACCGGCAGTTCCAGCGGATTGGCGATGGTTCGGGCCAGGGTGTCGCAGAGCACCAGGAACGAGGCGCCGCCGAGCGCCACGGCGGGCAGCAGGACGCGATGGTCGGGGCCGACGAAGCGGCGCAACAGGTGGGGGACCACCAGCCCAACGAAGCCGATGGGACCGGCCCAGGCAACCACCAGTGCGGCCATGAACGAGGCGGCGGACAATCCGACGAGGCGCACGCGGTCGGCGTCGAGGCCGAGGTGGGTGGCGGTTCGATCGCCGATCGACATGACGTTGAGGGCCTGCGCGCGGGTCATGAGAATCAGAAACGCACCGGCCAGCGGCAGGCTGAGCGCGGCCGGCAAGGTCAGGTTGGCCACGTCGAGGCCTCCCATCATCCAGCGGAGCATGGCGAAGGCCTGGTGCGGGTCGGACAAGTACTGCACGATCAGGATGCCGGAGCTGAAAAGCAGATTGAGGGTGACGCCGGCCAGCAGCAGCGTGTGGGTCCGGTCGTGAACCGTGGGGCGCCGCGCCAGCATGGTGACCAGAAACATGGCCAGCGAAGCGCCGGCCAGAGCGGCGAGTGGGACAACACCCGCGCTCCAGCCGGCCAACGCGGCGGGAAGCCAGCGCATGGCAAGCAACGCGCCAAACGAAGCACCGCCCGAGATGCCCAGGGTGTAGGGCGTGGCCAGGTCGTTTCGGAGGAGTGCCTGGTACACCGCGCCGGCCACGGCCAGCGCCGCGCCGACCAGCGCGGCGAACAGGATCCGGGGGAGTCGTGTATTGAAGAAGATCACGGCATCCACATTTCGATCGATCGGTATCGATCGATCGAACGCCTTTTCCAGCGAGATCGGCGTCGGTCCGATCAATGGCGCCGCCATCATGACGATCAGCAGGATCCCGATCAGCAGCACGAGAACCCGTCCGGGATGAATGGCCTGATCGCGGCTCATCGCGTCAATCCCACGATCGGCGCCCCCGCCGGTGATGTGGCCCCCCAGAGCGCGGCGCCGTACACCGATTCCAATCGCGCGGGGGTGAGCACCTCGGCCGGGGTTCCAAGCGCCTCAATGCGTTTGCCGTGCAGCACGGCCAGCGTCCGGCAATAGAGGCCGGCCAGGTTCAGGTCGTGAGTCACGATGACAACCGTGAGGCCCGTTTCCTCGTTCAGCCGCACCAGCAATCGAAAAATCGATTGCTGATGGGCCAGATCGAGTGAGGCGGTCGGTTCATCCAGCAGCAGAATCTTCGGCTCCTGCGCCAGCGCGCGGGCCACCAGGACCATCTGCCGCTCGCCACCGGAGAGTTGGCCCAACGGGCGACACGCGAGGTCTTTGATGCCGACGGCCGTCATCGCGCGACGAACCGCGGCGTGATCGTTGGCGGTCTCTGCGGAGAGAAGCCCGGAAAGCCAGGGCGTGCGCCCCATCATGACGATTTCGCTGACGCGATAGGGAAAAGTGTGCGGCTCCGCCTGCGGCACCACCGCAATGCACCGGGCAATGTCCCGGCGTTTCCAGTTCTGGAGCGGTGTATCGTCGAGCCGGACACCGCCGGCGGACGGCTTGAGCGCCCCCGACAGCAGGTGCAACAGCGTGCTCTTGCCCGCGCCGTTCGGGCCGACGATTCCGAGGAAGGCGCCGGCCGGGATGTCGAGCGTGGCGCCATTCAGCACGGCGGCACCCGGATGGTAGGCAAACGAAATGTCGGTTGCGGTGAGACGACCGCCGATCGCCGGGGAGTTCATGGCCACCGGGGTACCGGCGCGCTCGCGCGCGTATCGGAATGCAATCGTATCACCGCGGCCAGCTTGCGCCCCGTGTTCACCATGTCGATGCCATTGATGGTCATGTGGTCGTCGTCCATGACAATGACCCGACCATTGCGGACCGCGGCGAGGGTCGGCAGTTCCTTCCAGAGATGAATCATGGCAAGTTTTTGCTCAGGCAGAGCCAGGCCACCCAGGTGCCGTTCGAGGATCAGCTCCGGGTTCATCGTCAGGAGCGATTCCTTGCTGATGATCGGATACCGGCCGGCGCTTGGCGGAATGACGTTGCGGCCACCGACCATCGTCAGTAATTCGTCGAGATAGGTGGGATGCCCCACGGCGTAGATCTGTTCGAGCGCTCCCTCGGTGTGACCGAGGATCATCAGCGTCGAGACCGGTGCCCCGGTGGCTCCCGCCGCCTGCAACGAATCAAGCCCGCTGTTCATGTCGCGAATGATGGTTTCAGCCCGATCCCCGGCACCGGTGGCCGCAGCCAGCTGGCGGAGAGTGGCCTGGATGTCGGCAATCGTCTCACAGGCGTTCGTTTCCAGAACGCGCGGCTCCTTCCGGCCGTCAAAGAATTCGAGCACTTTCGTATTGCCTGGAACAGCCACGATCAAATCGGGGCGCGCGGCCACCATCGCTTTCTGGAAATACTCGCTGCTGGTCGGCGAGAAGGGGACGCCGGAGCGTGCGAAGGCGGAAGAAGCCATGGGGATGTTCGGCTGCCTGAAGTCAAAGGCTGATCTTCCCTCCGACCGAATGCTCCTGGCCCATCTCAAGAAGGCGATGAAACTCAACGAGGAGGGAATCAGGGCCCCGCGCAGCAAGACGAAGCGTCCCCGGCCGGTCATCACGATGCCGCCCGCCTTGACCGCCGCGCTCAAGCGCAACAAGAAGGCCAAGGCCGCGTTCGACGCCTTCAGCCCGAGCCATCAACGCGAGTACATGGAGTGGATCGGCGAAGCCAAGGCTGAAGCCACCCGCGAAAAGCGCCTGCTCACCGCCCTCGAGTGGGTGGAGGATGGAAAGCCCCGTAACTGGAAGTACATGAAGAAGTGACCGACCGACGGCTCATCCTCCTGACGCTGGCGGCGCTCGCGGCCTTCGCGGCCAATTCAATTCTCTGCCGGCTGGCGCTCGGCCACGAGCTGATCGATCCGATGTCGTACACGGTCATCCGCCTCGTATCCGGATCGATGATGCTGGCCCTCCTGGCGCGCGCCTGGCACGGATCATGGCGTGCCGGCCTCATGCTCTTTCTCTATGCTGCCCCGTTCTCGTTGGCCTACGTGGAACTGACCGCCGGCACCGGGGCCCTCATCGCCTTCAGCGCCGTCCAGTTCACGATGATCGCCGCTTCGATCGTTGGCGGTCGTCATCCGGTCCGTGGCGAATGGGCCGGAATGCTCCTCGCGATGATCGGCCTCTACGTTCTCGTGAAACCCGGCCTCGCGGCCCCCTCGCTCGTGGGCGCCCTGCTCATGGCAACGGCCGGAGTCGGCTGGGGTTTTTACTCGCTCATCGGCCGCGGCTCAAAGGACCCGCTGCGGGATACCGCCGGTAACTTCGCCCGCGCGGCGCTGCTGTCAATAATTCTTGGGATGGCCGCCCGTTCGCTGCCCGGCGCCTCGAGCCACTGGACAACAGCCGGCATCACGCTGGCCGTGGCCTCGGGCGCCATTACCTCCGCGCTCGGCTACGTCCTCTGGTACGCCGCGCTGCGCCACCTGGCTGCCACCCGTGCCGCGCTCGTCCAGACATCCGTTCCGGCCCTGTCGGCACTCGGCGGTATCCTGCTGCTCGGCGAGCCGGTGGCCCCGCGCCTGCTCATCGCCTCGCTGTTGATCCTGGGCGGGATCGTGCTGGCGATTTGGTCGGAGGCAAGAAAAGAACTGTATTGAATACAGATATTTGTGTGTATATTTATATGGAATTCTATTGACGGAATGCTACCGTCCTTGTGATCGGCGCGGGATACTGGCGGAAAGGCAAGTCAGTCTATGAAAAAGAAAACAAAGTATACGAATGAGCCGCTTGGTCGGTTTCGCGTCGTGCCCGACTTTCTCCCGGCACCCGAGGATTTGGCCATCCGAGAGGATGGTGTAAAAGTGACAATCTCGTTGAGTCGCCGAAGCGTTGAATTCTTTAAGTCCCAGGCTTCGAAACATCAAACTCAGTATCAGCGAATGATTCGCAGGCTGCTTGATGCCTACGTTGACATTCATTCCAGGTCAGCCACTTCCCCGTCCGATCGGGCCGGCCGGGGAAAATAGGAGTTAATCATGATTACCCCAACCAACGATCACCCCGCAGTTATCGTCCACCCGCCGTTTCTCTACCTTGGCGCACTGGCGCTGCTCGTCGCCTTGCACCTGGCCGTTCCGATGCCGATTGTCGGCTCGCGGGTCCTCTTCATCCCGGGATTCGCATTGATGATGGTCGGAGTTGCCCTCGTCGGATGGGGGCGGCGCACGATGCGGGCGGGCGGCACGAACATCAACCCGAAGGAGCCGGCCATCGTCATCGTGTCCGGTGGGCCGTTCCGATTCACCCGTAACCCGCTCTACGTGGGCATTTCGCTGATCTTCGTCGGGGCCACGCTGGTTTTGAACGAGTGGATCGGGGTTTCGCTCTTCGTCATGATCGTCATGGTAATGCACTTTGGCGTCGTCCTTCGCGAGGAGCGCTATCTCGAGGCGAAGTTCGGCCGACCCTACCTCGAATACAAAGCCCGCGTGCGGCGCTGGATCTAGGAACCCTGGATGCGCCCGGGTCGGTCCCGGATCAACCAGGCGTAGAACAACAATCCCAGGCCGATGAGCAGGGCCGGCACAGCCCAGATCGACAGGAACGTGATGAATTGGTGAAAGTCGTTGCCGAGTCCGGATGTGTCAATAATCTTGCTGGAAATGAGGACGCCAAGGCCGAAACCGGTCCAGATGATTCCACCGATGGCGGTCATGTGATTTCCGGGACGTCGGGCTGCTGACTCGGTTTCCACGAGAAGCTCGTCCGGGAGTGGCACGCCTTTTTCGAGCGCCGCAATCCGTTCGCGGTGGAGAAAGCGACGCTTGCTGGTACCCGCAATCGCGGAACTCACAACATAGACCATGACGACCGCCAGGCCGAAAACCATCGGGATGACAATAATTTCCATTTAGGATTCTCCGGATACAGGGCATGGGTGGTAAGTTTCGGTAACGGACCGGCGCTTGCCGGCCTGTCGGAATGTGTCAGCCGGGTGGACACGGCGGCCCGATCCAAGGTTGCACCTTGGCCTGCAACCGGGCGCCCGAGCCCCGTGTCCCACGGGCAGGGCGCCACCTGCCCTCGGAGGAGGGTCATGTTGGCAGTCGACAGGTCGGACAGCGATAACGCCGATTCGGCCGCCCTTGTCCGCCAATTGCTACAGGATGGCCGGACCCCGGAAGCCCGACTGGCCCTGGTCTCTGCCACGAAGGACTCGGTCTACCGGTTCCTCCACCATATGATGAAGGGCGATGCCGCCGTGGACGATATCTTTCAGGACACCTACCTGCGGGCCTTCCGGGCGCTCGACTGGTTTCGGGGCGATTCCAGCCTGACCACCTGGATGCTCTCCATCGCCCGCAACACGGTGCTGAACCGCCTTCGACGATTGCGAACCGAACGCACCTGGCAGGACACCGTGCAGGTGCCACCCGAGGTAGCCGACCCCCGAGCGGAAGCGGATACGCGGGCGCTTGATCTAAAAACCCGAGCCGACCGCCGACTCCTGGCCGCCCTGGACCAATTGTCGCCGGCCCAGCGGGAGGCGGTGTTGTTGTTTTATCTCGAGGATCGTCCGGTCGATGAGGTGGCGCGAATCACCGGGCGCACGGCCAATACCATCAAAAGCGATCTCCGCCGCGCCCGATTGGTCATGCGGCAGGTCCTGGACACCGAGACTATTGGAGCCACGCGATGACCGAACGACCGAGCCTGCCCGATTCAGCGAAGCACGACGATGACTTCGACGACCCCCAACTCGAAATTCGCCTCAAATCGCTGCTGACTGACGTCACAGCCCCCTCGCACCTGGTTCAAGCGGTGGAGAGAACTGCTCGCCACCTGCCGCTCGCGACGGCATCACGCAGCCCCTGGGCGGAGCTTTTGCCGGCGCTGGCATCACTGGGCCTTGTCGGGTCATTGCTGATGGGTGCGCTCGGCAACCTGCCGTTTGGCGATGCCGTGCGGCGCCTGCTCGGCGCCGCCACTTCTTCCGGTTCATCCGGCGGTGGGACGAGTACGACACTCATCGCTTTGGTCGGAGTCGGGCTGCCGATTATCCTCCTCCTGACCATCGAAATCCTCCGCGGTGCGCCGATTTTGCGTCGGGTGGGGCGATGAGGCGCAAGTCCGGGTTGCAGTCGCTGATTGCCCGCCGGCTGCCATCCGACCGCCCCCCCACCCATCCGGGTGAGATGCTCCTGGAGGAGTTTTTGAAGCCCCTCGAACTCAGCCAGTCGGCATTCGCGATTCGGCTCGGCGTTTCATTTCCGCGCCTGAATGAGATCATCCGTGGGAAGCGGGGGGTCACTCCGGACACGGCATTGCGCCTGGCCCGAGTGCTCGGCATGCCCGCCGATTTCTGGCTGGGATTGCAGCAGGACTGGGATCTGTGGCACGCCATGCGTGGGCGGGCCGCCGGCAAAATTGCTCATCTCGAGCCGCTGCGTCGTTCGGCATAGGCACACTGCCGATCCTGCGACTTGAAGCACCTGCATCCGGTGTTGTTCCATGGCTCCGATCATCCTCCCTCGCCTTCGGGCGGCGGGAATCATCCTCGTTGACGTTCGTCGGCAGGTTATCGGACCCTCCCAAATCAACCGGCCAGAATTTCCGGAATAGGACTGGGTAGAACTTTCGGAACCCGCAGGGTCAGTGGTGAGGATCTCCATCATTAATGAGGGCCGAAGCCTTCATGGGGCGCTTCCGGTTGATCCTTCAGAGGTAAGTCCCTGCGGGTCAGCGGGTTGTAACTGCCGGAGTAACTCAACCTTTGATTCCAAAAATTCAAGTTGTAGTTTACTAAACTTAGGACTACTTTGAATTAGCTTGAGTATGAATTGAATGACTTTCGGGCCATCCATCTCGAATCTCACAGGAGATATCTCGGATGTCCATCCCCGCCCGCACAAGCATGGAATGGGAGCCGGCACTCTTTCTGCTGGCAGCGTGTCTCTTCGCGGCACTCCTCATTCCTGCAGAAGCCCAAGCCGCCACCCTCCATGTCCGACAGGACAGTGGCTCTTCCCTAATCCTCATTCAACAAGCCATAAACCAATCGACCAACGGTGACGTCATCATCGTAGCCGCAGGGACCTACGTCGAAAATATTGACTTCATGGGCAAGAACATCACGCTCACCAGCGAGTCCGGCCCCGCCGCCACGATCATCGACGGCAGCTCCCGCGACAGCTCCGTCGTCGTCTTCAAACGCGGCGAAACCCGCTCCGCCACCATTGAGGGATTCACAATTACGGGCGGGCGAGGGTCGAAACCGTTTGGACCACTTTCGGAGAAGGGAGGGGGGGGGATTTTTGCCTTGAATTCCAGTCCAACGATCCAGAACAACACGATCCTTGGCAATTCCGCAATTCGCCCAGATGCTGGGGCACGCGTGACTGGAACTGGTGGAGGCATCGCTTGCGGGGGCGAGGAGCGTGAGTTTCTCTCTGCCCCGCTGATTCAAGGCAACACGATTCGACAGAACCAAGCCGGGGCCAACGGAGGCGGAATTGCCGCATGTGGTTGGGCGAGTCCTACGATTGTCGACAACCTAGTCGAGCAAAATTCGACGGTATATGGTGACGGGGGTGGGGTCTACCTTCTTACCTTGGCCGAGGGAGCCTTGATCAATTCAAATCTCATCATCTCGAACTCTGCGGGCGACCACGGCGGGGGAGTCTACGGCGCCGTTCCTTCAAACCTCTTCACAGTTTCATGTGAAATCTCGCGCAATCTCATCTGGCGGAATCGTGCGGAGGCAGAGGCCCGAACCGGAGACAGTGGGGGGGTATGGCTGGCAACCATTACGGCAACTGTTCGAAATAACACGATCGTCGGAAACCAAGGAGTGGGCACGGACAGCACCTGGGGAGGTGGAATTGTCGTTATTGCCCCCTGCTCGCCAGTTGTTATCGAACGAAACATCATCGCTGATTCGCAAAATGGTGGTGGAATTCGCTGCCGCGGTGTGCCAACGCCCAGAATCGAGAACAATATCTTCTGGCACAATGGCGGCGGTTCGATCAATGGCGAATGCAGTGTCATGATTGGGGATCATGGAAATATCCAGGTCGATCCCCAGTTTTGCAATGCCGACTTGGGCGATTTCTCTCCCGCCGAGAATTCACCGGCACTCTTCCACACCGCAGGACCAATCGGCGCCATCTTGATCGCCGGCTGCCCGGGAGTCTTGGTCCTGGTTACAACCTGGAGCGCCCTGAAATCAAGAATGCCGTTCTCCCAAGCGCGATAGTTCTATCTCGCCCTTAAATGTCTCATTCGAAAGGAAGGCACGCTCATGCGAATCAGGTCAATCCTCTCGGCGGTGCTCATGTGCAGCCTCTGGAATCCACACCTCGCCATGTCGGCCGTCATCAATGTTCCGGAAGCCGGAGCTACAATCAATTATGCCATCAATGTCCTTGCGGTCGCTGGGGACGTAGTGTCTGTCCGACCTTCCAACACAGGTGGGGACTATTTTGAGCGGATCACCCTGAAGTCCGGGGTGCGTGTGGAGGCACGCTCGGGGCTCCCTGCCCCCGTGCTGAATGGTGCGGGCACTTCCCTCGACATGGTCACGTTCCCTGTTCTCACCGGCTCTGGCACGGTTCTGTCCGGATTCAAAATCAAGAATTTCACCGGGACGGGAATTGCGTTTCCGAGCGGCGGCACGAATATTGGTAGGGTCGAGAAGTGCATCGTCGAGGGAGGGACGCAGGGAATCTTCACCTATCAGGCTTGCGAGATCGTGGAGTGCACCCTTACTGGGCAGTCCGCCACCGCAATCATGTGCCAGGGGATCAACCATGCGTTGTCCTTGGTTCAGGATAACCTGATCACGCAGTCGGCGCCGAACTCGTATGGGATTCGACACGATGCGATCAACTGGAGGGGTCCGAGGATCAAGAACAATACGGTCGGTGGCTCCCAATTCGGCATTTATATCCGTGGCAGTCTGGCGACGGCGACACCAGTCGAAAACAACCTCGTCGTTTATTGTACTTCCGAGGGGATTTCGTGCGCCTTCGGCGCTGTCACCCCGACTCACAACTACGCTTTCGGAAATGGAATCAACTACATCAATTGTGGCGGGAATCCCCCGCCGAATAACTCTGCCTGGGATCCGATCCTCTGTAACCAAGCTCTGTACACGATCGATATCAACTCGCCGGCAGCAATCGCGAACAACATATGGGGTGAGCGAGTCGGCAAGAAAGGAAATGTCGGGTGTGCGACGCTCACGTCTCCTTCGCAGCTTTTGAACAACACAACTCTTTCGGACGGTGAAGTAGTAGATCTGCTCCAGGACTTCATAATTCCAGTGGGAAAGACGCTGACACTCAATGCTGGCGTCACGATTGCGGCCGATGAGTTGGATGAGCTGCATTGTGGCCTCGGACTGGACATGGTTGAGCTGATTGTGGAAGGCAACTTATATGTGAACGGCACCGCGACAAATCGGGTGAAATTCATATCCAAGAATCCACCGGGGCATGACTGGTATGCGATCACGAATACGGCGGGTGTCTGTCCCATAGCACCAGTGGGTGGAGGAATTTACATCAACTATGCCGAGGTGCGGAATTCTGAGTACGGGGTCTATTTCATAACTCCGACATCCGGCAGCTACGTCCGCAATTCAACATTCTACGACAACGAGATTGCCATTGGAATCTACACTGCAGTTTCCGGCGATGTTATCACGGCTGAATTGAATACGATTACTTTGAGCGGCACCGATGCGAAGGGAATCGTGTTGAACCAGTTTATCCGTGGAGCCATCGTGTCAAACAATACGATAATTGGGACAGCGCTCGGAATTGCGGGCATTGACTGTGTGGGCTTTAACCCTCCACTGCAAATGCCGACAATCATCGGAAACATTATATCGGGTTTTTCGACAGGGAAAGGAGTGTCCCTGCCGTTATCCGGGATCGGCCCAAAACTTACGAAGAACATAATCAGCGGATGCAAGTACGGGATCTACGTGTCAGGCGGAGCAACACCGGTGATTGGCGACGAGGCCGATGCCACAAGTGACAACATCGTGACGGGGAACAGCACCGCTGGGCTCTTCATCGGTGGTTCGACGACCCGGGGCAAAATGCGTCAAAGCCAATTCACCGGAAATGGCTCCGGGATTATCACCAAAGGCAATAGCAACCCCGATCTTGGGGTTGTCGGGGATCCCGGCAACAACATCGTGACGGGAAATACGAACTATTGCCTATGGAACCAATCAACCAGTGGCACCGTTTCAGCACGAGGAAACTACAGAGGCCCCTGTGATTTCAGCATTTGCTGGAGTGGGGCGTTCGATCTTGGTGACGCCCTGTGCACGGCTCCGGCGAGGCACCTGGTGGAGGTGGAGGAGGTTGGTTCGGCTCCCCGTTTCGGCATATCTCAGGTCTATCCAAACCCTCTTACGCCCGGGTTCAAGTCGGTCATTGCACTATCGCCGGGGGACAGCGAGCGAATGATCTCCGTGTCCATTCACGATCTCGGGGGCAGACTAATCCGTTCGTTCGACGAGATGTCCATGTCGCGTGGAGTGCACTCGCTCATTTGGGATGGAGTGGACAACCTTGGCGGCCCAGTCGGGAGCGGCATTGACATAGCTCACGGGAAGCGCGCTTCAACTGCAGCTCAGGTTCGGAGAAAAACGGAGGTGTACTCATGAATCGCTCGATATATAGTTTGTTAATTCTGACGTCAATCGCTTGGTTGGCAGTTGGTACGGCGGATGGAAGATCCTACATGTTGGAGCCCACCCAGGTGATCGCCTGCTCCGGAGAGAAAGTGGGTCCGGCTCGGCTCATCTTAACCTTTGACTTCACGACTTTTCCAAAGCGGTCCGGCTGGCAGGTTCAAGATGCCTTTCTGGAATGGCGAACAGCCGCCCGGCCATCTGCAGCCGCACCTCGATTCATTGCATACCCAATCATCGCTGATTGGATCGGCGTGGACGTGGCGCAGGGTAGGGCCCCACTCCTGGATCTGGCCCGGAGTTCGGAATGGGAGATCGAACCGCTCGATGTGGAACGAATGGGTGGTGGCTTTGTCAGGCTCGACGTGTCCGCGATGGTCAAAAATTGGGTGCTTGGGTTGACCCTGGACAAGGGAATCCTCGTGGAAGCTGATTCACTACCACTCTCAGTACTGATGACTGAGTCGGCTGGAATGAGGCTTCACGTCTTGTATGCGGGCGACCCGCGGTAACCTCGGATGACACGAGTCTCGAGCAGTGCGAACCCGTGGTGTCGATTGGTGGCCCCGCGACATGGCCCCGGGCCGACAGCGATGAGTTGCTTCTTCGTCATGCTCGTTGTTTCGTGGGCATGCCTGGCCACCCAATCGCTCGCCGCCCCTTTCGACAACCGACCCAAGCTCATGCTGCATCTGATTCCGGTGACGACGAAGAACATCTGCGCACGAGGCTTGATCGATTGCCAGGCGGGTGCGACCGCGGGGAGCCTGGTAGATTCGGAGAGCGGGCCATTCTACATCGTGTATCTCCTGGCAGAACTCGGGAGCATTGCCTCATCGACGGGATTCGCCTGTGGGCTCCACTATGGTAACGATTCCCCGAACGCTGATCGGGATGGACGGGGCATTGAAGTATTCGATTGGCGGCTGTGCGGTAGTGGCTATGATTTACCATCGAATCCGCCGTGGCCGAAACCGACGGGAGTCTCCAGTCGGGTCTGGTACAGCGACATGGATGATTGCCTGAGTGATCGGGCCGCCGTGTCGGGGTACTTCTATCTTGGGGCGTACAGCCCGGACACACTGAGGCTTGGGCTCCGCCAGTTTGACAATCCACCGGTGATGATCAACTGCCAGACCGGCCTGGAACAAGGACTGTCTCCCGGAGATCTCGGTTCGGTGGTCTTCTCCGCCGGCGGGACGATTTCCGGGTGCAATCCCTGCGTGGTGCCCTGCGGCGTGATTGCCACCACTTCGACCACGTGGAGCCGGATCAAGGGCACGTTGCTGCCGCAGACCGGGGACGAGTGAGGCGAGGGTCCATCGTTCCAGGCAGAACGATCCCGGATCCCCCACCTGCCTGATACACTGCCCGGTCCATGGCAATGCCACCGGTTTCAGTTCTGAGTTTCCCCTTACCAAGGAGTGGATTCATGAACAGCTTTGCTAAGACAGCGAGATCCTCTCTCCTGGCACTTTTGGCGTTGCTCGCGATGAGTGCGCCGTCCATTGCCAACGAAAACATTGTTCTATTCAGCGGCAACGGACCCGTCGGAAATCTTGATCCGATCATCCGGTACCTGGGCCTCGGGAGTTGTTGCGCGGAATTTCCTGCGTTTACGGCGGCGCACTTCGCCGCCGCCGCGGCTGGACCGCCGGCGACGATCATTGGGCAGGCTCACCCGGCATGGACTGCGGACCTGTCGTGCGATCCCACCGTCGAGACCGTGGGCCGCTGGGTTGGTGTCGCCATCGGCGGACCGCCGGAGACGGCGCTCTATGCGGTGAATTTCAACGTCACGACCCAGTGCATCCACTCCGCGACACTCAGCATCTGCTGGATGGTGGACGATGCTCTTGGAAGCCCCAACAACCCGGCGGGTCTCTATCTCAATGGCAATCCGATTCCGGCAGTTGCCGGCGGAAACTTCGCCGCGGCAACCTTTGTCGGCTCGATCCCCGTGGGTGGCATGCTGACTCCGGGCGCGAATACGCTGTACCTCTACGATGCCGACATCGGCGCCGCGGTCAGCGGCGTGGATTTCCTGGTACGCCTCGACGTCGTGGAGTGCGAAAGCCCGGTCGAAACGCACAGCTGGTCGGACATCAAGACCCGCTTCTAGTTTGACCGGCCGTCGGCCCGTACGGGGCCGGCGGAGTACCGGGCATGGCAATCCATGGGAGGCTGAATCGCGGCCATGGGCGATTCAGCCTCCCATTATTTTACGGCGAGGTGCCTCGAACCCTTGCGCTCCGCCCGTCTCCCGGCTTTAATCTCGCGATGCCGCTTAGTCCCGGAACCCGCATCGGCCCCTACGAGGTCATCGCCCCGCTGGGCGCAGGCGGGATGGGGGAAGTGTTCCGGGCGCGGGATTCGCGGCTCGGGCGGGATGTGGCCATCAAGACGCTTCCCGATGCGTTTGCGGCCGAGCCGGAACGACTGGCACGATTCGAGCGGGAGGCCCGATTGCTGGCCTCCTTGAGCCATCCGAATATTGGCGGTATCCACGGCCTGGAGGATTCGGGGGGGCATCGCCATCTCGTCCTTGAGCTCGTGGAAGGGGAGACGCTGGGGAATCGCCTGGCGCGTGGTCCCCTGCCGCTGGACGAGTCGCTGGAATTTGGCCGGCAGATCGCCGCCGCGCTGGATGCGGCCCACGAAGCCGGCATCGTTCATCGCGATTTGAAGCCCGGCAACGTCATGGTGACCCCGGCCGGCGATATCAAGGTCCTCGACTTCGGCCTGGCCCGCGGCGGTGGCGCCACGCCGGCATTGGACATGGGACTTTCCGCCTCGCCCACGATGACCTACGCCGCCACGATGGCCGGGGTGATCCTCGGTACGGCGGCCTACATGAGTCCGGAGCAGGCCCGCGGCCGCACGGTCGATCGCCGCAGCGACATCTGGTCTTTCGGCTGCGTGCTGTTCGAATGCCTGACCGGCAAGATCCTCTTTTCGGGCGAGACCATTTCGGACACGATCGCGAAGATCCTGGAGCGCGAGCCGGACTGGAGCTTGCTGCCGCAGAAGACGCCACCGCGCGTGCGCGAGCTGCTCCGCCGCTGCCTTGAAAAAGATGCGCGCAAACGCCAGCGGGATGCCGGGGATATCAAGCTCGAGATTGACGAGATCCTGGCCGGCGGCGTGAACGCGAGTGGCACGATCCCGGCGTTGACTGCCGCCGCTGCCCCGGCGTCGTCGCAGAGGGGCTCGCTTCTGGCCTGGGGCATTGCCGGGCTCTCGCTGCTGGTGGCAGCCGCCTCATGGATTGCCCCCCGCCTGGCATCGCCACCTGCGCCTCCACCACCCGTTCAGTCGCTGATTGCACCGGCCCGGGGCACCTCCAGCGATAACATTCTCCCAGCCGACGCCGCCTACTCCCCGGACGGCACGATGATCGTGTTCGCGGCGGTGGACTCGGCGGGTCGCAGCCAGCTCTGGCTCCGGTCGCTTGGATCGCTGGATGTCCGATTGATCACGCATACCGAACTCGTCGATGGCGGCCTGCCGTTCTGGTCGCCGGACTCGCGCCGGATCGGTTTTTTCTCCGACCGCAAGCTCAGAATCATCGGGCTGGATGGCGGATCGTCTCAGATCATTTGTGATGCCCCGAGTGGCCGCGGCGGCACCTGGAATGGGGACGGTGTCATCCTCTTCGCTCCGACGAGTAGTGGTCCCCTCCAGCGGGTTTCCGTCTCGGGAGGGAAGCCGGAGGCGGTCCTGCCGCTGGACGAAAAGGCCGGTGAGACGGCGCAGCGTTTTCCCCGGTTCCTGCCGGATGGAAAGCAATTCACGTTCGCTTCGCTGCCGGCCCGGAATGAGGAGATTACGACCTTTATCGGGCGATTGGGCGCAACCGAGCGCCGCGTTTTCGTCCGCGCGTCATCGAGCGCCGCATTCGTGCCGCCCAACCTTGCCGTCTTCACCCGGGGACAAACGCTGATGGCGCAGCGGTGTGACCCATCCTCCTTGACCCTCAAGGGGGAGCCGGTGGCCATCGGCGATGCGCCCTCGAACCTGTGGACCTGGGGAACGAATCCGGCCAGCTGTTCCGATCGTGGGGACATCGTCTTTCCGACAAGCGTTTCCGATTTGACCTACCTGGAATGGATGTCACCGTCCGGCCAGTCGCTGTCGCGGCCCCGCATTCCAGAGGCGCAATGGGCTCAAATCTCCCTGAGCCCGGACGGGCGGCAGGCAGCCATTCTCCGGTCGTCGGATTCGCGCGAGACCAATATCTGGCTGGTCGATCCGATCCGGGGGACGGCTGCCCCCATCACGACCGAAGGGGGGCCGGTCGATAAGCTGATCTGGTCGCCGGATGGCCGCGAGATTTTCTACACCGCCGATCGGACCGGACGCCAGAACCTCTATGCCCGTCGGACGACTGGTTCGTACGAGGAGCGGCTGGTTTTTCAGAACGACAATATGTTTAAGCTGGCACAGGATATCTCGCCGGATGGGCGCTTTTTCCTGTTTGCCCAGCTCGATCCGGTCACCCGGCGGGACCTCTGGGTCGTGCCGTCCGCTGGAGGCAACGCGACGCCGTTTCTCACGGCGCCGGCCGAACAGAATGCCGCCATCTTCTCCCCGGATGGACACTGGGTGGCCTACCAATCGGACGAATCGGGTCGACTTGAGATCTACGTTACGTCATTTCCCATTCCGGAAACTAAGATCCAGGTATCAACCGCTGGAGGGGGAGGCTTTTTCTGGTTGCGCCAGTCGTGGGAGATCAGGTACTTAAGTCCCGCGGGCCGGTTGATGAGCTGCGCGGTCAGGCCTGGTCCGACACTTCAGATTTTGGAGCCCAGGGAAGTTGGCGACTTCTCGAGGAACGTGCGCGACCTCGACATCACCGCCGACGGTCAGCGCATCCTGGCCATCCGCGGCGAAACCGCCGCCGGCGGTTCGAGTTTGACGCTGCTGACCAACTGGCATTCGTTGTTGGATAAGCACTGACCTGTTCTCCACCGCTTGACCTCGACGCGATCGAATCGAACGATGGCAGCATCGATTGCATGCCGCAACGGGATTCAATAAATGATCTGCAAACTCGGCCTGGACCGAGTCTTGTTAGCCATGACTGCATTTACTCGCCCCGGGGCGAGTTGCGTCAGATATGGCTGATAATTACGGAGTAGGCAAGTTGGCGTACGGCACCGGCACTACTTCCCGTGCGGCACCAGGTTCGGCAGGGGCGCCCGATCCCGAACATAGGTATCGAACCAATAATTAACCTGGCGGGCCACCTCCGCGCGGTGCTCCGAAAGACCGTGGTCGCCCCCTTCGAGGAAGACAAATCGAACGGGGCGTTTGGCCTTGTACAACGCCTCGGCCATTCGCAAGGTCTCGGTCGGTTCGACGCGCCAGTCGGCGCTGCCCTGCAGGAGCAGTATCGGCGTGGTCGGATTCAGGCGTTCCGGCCAGCGAACAGCGGAGCGCGCTTCCAGGGCGGCTTCGCGAATCGCGGGCCAGCCGGGCACCAGCTCAGCCAGCACGCCTGTTTCCATTTCCGGCCGTTGCCTCACCATATCCGCGGCATCCGACAGACCGGCCCCGACGACGGCCGCGCGGATTCGATCGGTGCGGGCCAGCGCCAGGTAGGTCATCATCCCGCCCCGACTCCAGCCGTACATCCCGAGTCGGGTCGCATCGACGCGGGGCTGTCGTTCCAGCAGGGGAACCAGGTTCAGGACATCGTTCACATCCGCCCCGCCGAACTCCTCGCGTCCCTCGCCGCCGGCATTGCCGCGATATTGGCTGGCCACGACGACATAGCCATGCTGGGCCAGCGGGCCGAGGAGCAGGGCGGCCGACGTATCGGTGATCGCTCCAAATTCCCGGTTGCCGCCACGATTGAAAATAATGGCCGGCAATGAATCACCGCTGATTGGTTCGACGAGATAGCCCCGCACCTTGAGCCCATCGCTCATGTAGGTGATGCGCTGGACGAGGACGCTGTCGAGATCAAGGACACGACCGCTGCGCTGGATTCGCTCGTCAATGAGCCGCCTCAGGTTGCCCGTGTACGAGACGGGTGCCCGAGCGACCAAGGTGCCGTCGGGTTCGATCGCGCCGACGGTCGTGGCCAGTATCAGCGGGAGCACGAAAAATCCACTTACCGGCCAACCCGAGCGATGACCAGTCATCCGCGCCCCTTTCGCGCCGTACATCCCGGGAGCCATCAACCCCGCCGAAACAGCACCCAGAGAAAAAACGGTCCACCGATGGCCGCGGTGATGATCCCCACCGGCAGTTCCAGCGGGTTGGCGATCGTGCGCGCCAGCGTGTCGCACACGATCAGGAACGATGCGCCGCCCAGCGCCACGGCGGGGAGCAGCACGCGGTGATCGGGTCCGACGAATCGCCGGAGCAGGTGCGGAACGACCAGGCCGACGAAACCGATCGGGCCGGCCCAGGCCACGACCAGCGCCACCATGATCGAAGCCGCCGATAACCCGATCAGTCGCACCCGGTCGGCGTTGAGGCCAAGGTGGGTGGCCGTCCGATCCCCGATCGACATGACATTGAGCCCCTGCGCGTTGGCCATCAGGATGACGAACGCCGCCAGCAGCGGAAGGGTGAGCGCCGCGGGGAGCGCCACGCTAGATACGTCCAGTCCTCCCATCATCCAGCGGAGCATGGCGAAGGCCTGGTGGGGGTCCGACAGGTATTGAACGATCAGGATTCCCGATGCGAAAAGGAGATTGAGCGTGACGCCGGCCAGCAGCAGTGTATGTGTTCGGTCAGACACCGTGGGCCGGCGGGCCAGCAGGGTGACCAGCAGCATGGCCAAAGCCGCACCGACCAGCGCCGACAGCGGAACCAGCGCCACGCCGAGCGTCGCCAGGCCGACGGGCATCCAGCGCATGGCCAGCAGCGCGCCGAACGAGGCGCCGCCCGAGATTCCCAGCGTGTACGGCGTGGCCAGGTCGTTGCGCAGCAGCGCCTGGTACACGGCGCCGGCCACGGCCAGTGCGGCGCCGACCAACGCGGCAAACAGCACCCGGGGAAGCCGCGTGTTGAAGAAGATGACGGCATCAATATTTCGCTCGATCGGAATCGATCGATCGAACGCTTTGACGAGCGATATGGAAGTCGGACCGATCAACGGCGCCAGTGCCATCGCAAATAGCATCACGATGAGGAGAAGCATAATGACCCGACCGGGATGGGCCGCGCGATTGCCGGCGGTCATCGCGTCAATCCCACGATCGGCGCCCCGGCCGGTGAAGTAGCGCCCCAGAGCGAGGCGCCGTAAACCGATTCCAAACGATCCGGCTTCAGGATGTCCTCGGGGGATCCGGTGGACTCGATGCGACCGTGGTGCAGGATGGCCAGGGTCCGACAGTAGAGCCCGGCCAGGTTCAAGTCGTGGGTCACGACCACTGTTGTCAGGTTGTGCTCGACATTGAGGCGCGTCAGCAACCGAAATATCGACTGTTGATGAGCCAGGTCGAGCGAGGCGGTCGGTTCATCCAGCAACAGGATGCGCGGCTCCTGGGCCAACGCGCGGGCCACCAGGACCATCTGCCGTTCGCCACCGGAGAGCTGGCCGAGCGGGCGACAGGAGAGGTCGGCAATGCCGACGGCATCGAGGGCGCGGCGGGCGGCCGCATGGTCGACCGGTGTCTCGGTGGCCAGGAGCCCGGTGAGCCATGGGGTCCGACCCATCAGGACAATCTCGCTGACCCGGTATGGAAACGCGTGCGGTTCGGCCTGCGGAACAACGGCAACCTGGCGGGCGATATCGCGGCGCTTCCATTCGGTGAGCGGTCGGCCATTCAACTCGATGAGTCCGCGCGCGGGTTGGAGCGCGCCGGATAACAGGTGCAGCAACGTACTTTTTCCCGCGCCGTTGGGTCCGACGATGCCGAGGAAGGCACCGGCGGGGATATCGAGGGTGGCGCCGGCCAGGACGGAGACGCCATCGTGGTAGGAAAACGATAGATCGGTGGCCTTGAGGCTTCCTTGTACCGTGGATTCGATCATTGGCTTTGGCCGCTCGGCGCGCTGACGCGCACCTCGGGAACTTCGCGCACCTCGGAATCTTTGCGCGCCTCGGGAACTTTGCGCGCCTCGGAAACGACTCGGGCCAGCTTTCGCCCGGTGTTGACCAGGTCGACGCCATTGATTGTCATGTGGTCGTCATCCATGACGACGACACGACCGTTCCGGACCGCGGGGAGCGTGGGTAGCTCGTCCCAGAGCCGAATCATGGCCTGCTTCTGTTCCGCCGAGGCCACGCCACCCAGGTGCCGTTCCAGGATCAGCTCCGGGTTCATCGTCAGGATCGCCTCGCGGGTGATGATCGGGTAACGGCCGGCATCTTTCGGCACGACATTCGTGCCACCGACCCGCACCAGCAGTTCATCGAGATAGGTTGGGCTGCCGACCGCGTAGATCTGCTCGAGGGCGCCCTCGGCGTGGCCCAGGATCATCAGTGTTCTGACCGGCGGGGGATTGTCACCCGCGGCCGCCAGCGAATCGAGCCCGCTGTTCATCTCGCGAACCAGGGCTTCCGCACGCTCCGCCGCTCCAACGGCTGCACCCAGTTGACGCAGCGTGGCCTGGATATCGGCAATCGTCTCACAGGCGTTTGTTTCTAAAATTCGCGGCTCGGCGCGACCGGAAAAAAACTCCAGCACCTTCGTGTTGCCGGGGACCGCCACGATCAGGTCGGGGCGGGCGGCCACCATCGCTTCGAGATTTGGCTGATAGAGATCGCCCAGGGGCGGGCGGGTGGCGGCTTCCGGCGGATAACGGCACCAGCGAGTGACACCGATGACCCTGTCTCCCGCGCCCAGGGCGAACAGCATTTCGGTCAGGTTGGGCGAACAGGAGATGATCCGCGCGGGGGCGGTGGAGGTCTCGTGCGTGGCCGTGCGGCCCGAGCAACCGGCGAAGGCCAGCAGAAGCACGAGAAGTGGCGCCGGCAACACGCCGAACAGCCGCGCCGGCCACCGGAGGAACGGTGGCCATGTTCGAAGGAAGATCATCAACCCTCAAGCATCTCGCGGGCCACTTCGACGACATGGGCCACGGTGAAGCCGAAATGCTCCGCCAAATCATTGTCGGGCGCCGAAGCGCCGAACCGGTCCAGTCCGATGACCCGCCCGGCCGGTCCGATCCACTTGTCCCAGCCGAAGCTGCAACCCGCCTCAACGGCCAGCCGGCGTGTGACACCCGGTGGCAGGACCGAATCGCGATAAGACGCATCTTCTGCCTCGAACATCTCCCACGACGGAAGACTGACGACGCGGACCGACCGCCCCTCGGCTTCCAGCAATCGGTGCGCCTCCACGGCCAGGGTCACCTCGGAGCCGGTGGCGATCAAGATCAATTCGATCGCGTCCGGGCGCAGCTCGCAGGCCAGGATATAGCCACCCCGGCGGAGTCCCGTTGCCGGCCCGTAAACGGCACGATCCTGGGTCGGCAGGTTCTGGCGCGTCAACACGAGGCCAACCGGGCCGTGCGATTCGAGCGCGGCAATCCAGGCCTGCACGGTCTCGTTGGCATCGGCAGGACGGATCAACGTGAACTTAGGGATGGTCCGCAGGGCCATCAGTTGCTCCACCGGCTGGTGGGTCGGACCGTCCTCGCCGAGATAGAACGAATCGTGCGTCCAGACATAGATGACCGGCTGTTTCATGAGCGCGGCCAGCCGCACCGCGGGTCGCATGTAGTCGCTGAAGATGAGGAACGTGCCGCCGTACGGGCGAAAGCCGCCGTGAAGGCTCATGCCGTTCAGGATGGAACCCATGGCGTGCTCGCGCACCCCGAAGTGAAAATTGCGCCCGCCGAACAATCCCGGGGCGATCGGATCGGCCTTGTCGATCCATGTCTTGTTCGATGGGGCCAGGTCCGCCGAGCCGCCGACGAACTGGGGGAGCGCGGCGGCCAGCCACTGGATCATTTTGCTGGAGGCCGCGCGGGTCGCCATCCCCTTGGCGTCCGTCGGAAACTCCGGCGCCCCGGCCGACCACCCCGCCGGCAGTTCCGCGGCATGCGAGGAATCCCAGAGTCGGGCTCCGGCGGCGTCGGCCTTCCGCCAGGCATCGAAGAGCCGCTGCCACTCGGCATGAGCCACCCGGCCACGATCCGAGACCGTTTGCCAGAAGGCGCGCACTTCGTCCGGAACCAGGAACTGCGAATCCTCCGGCCACCCGTAGGCCTTCTTGGTGGCCCGAACCTCGTCGGCTCCAAGCGGCGCCCCGTGCGCCTCTTCGCTGTCCTGCTTGTGCGGCGCCCCGTAGCCGATGTGCGTGCGGGCCACGATGAGGCTGGGGCTGTCGGCCCTGGCCCGGGCCGCGATGAGCGCCGCGTCCACGGCCGGGCGGTCGTGGCCATCGACATGATTGACATGCCAGCCGTAGGCCTGGAAGCGGGCACCGACGTCCTCACTCCAGGCGAGCGAGGTCTTGCCGTCGATGGTGATGCGGTTGTCGTCGTACAGCACGATCAGCCGGTTGAGCTTCAGGTGACCGGCCAGCGAAGCCGCTTCGGAAGCCACGCCTTCCATCAGGTCGCCATCCGATGCCAGGACGTAGGTCCAATGCTCGATGACACAATGTTCCGGGCCATTGATACGGGCTGCGAGCATCGCCTCGGCGATGGCCATGCCGACGCCGTTGCCGAACCCTTGGCCCAGCGGCCCCGTCGTCGTTTCGACGCCGGGCGTGTGGCCGTGCTCCGGGTGCCCCGGCGTCCGGCTTCCCCACTGGCGGAATTGCTTCAGGTCATCGATCGACAGGTCGTAGCCGGCCAGGTGGAGGAGGCCGTACTGGAGCAGGCAGCCGTGGCCGGCCGACAGGACAAAGCGGTCGCGATTCGGCCAGTGCGGGTCGTCGGGATTGAACCTGAGATGGCGCGTCCAGAGAACATGAGCCATGTCGGCAGCCCCCATGGGGAGGCCCGGATGACCCGAGTTGGCCTTTTCGACCGCATCCATGGCCAGTGTGCGCAGCGTGGTGACCGCCAGATCCTCGGGGCCGGCGTTGCCTGCCTCGAACCGTTTGTCCTGTGACATCAAGCGCTCCTGATTTTGCGTCCGCGTGTGGCTGGAGATACGGGAATCCGGCGAGACTATCCGTTCACCCATCCGCCCGCCACCGGGGGGCCGGCATGATTGCTTACTTTTCAATGTAAAGTACTTTACGATCACTCAGGGACCCGGAACGGCCGGATCAACATCAGCTGGAGGACCCCATGGATCGCACACCGTTCCTCTCCCTGCTATTTTCATCGTATGGATCTGATTCCCGACGCGCATTGTCATCTGGACGAAATCGACGACCCGATCGGCGCCGTGCATGCGGCGCGCGCCGCCGGTGTCGGGCCGATTCTCGCCATCGGCATGGATCGCATTTCCAGTCGGAAGACGCTGGAACTGGCCCCGCAGCTCGTTGGATTGATTCACACCGGGGTCGGCATTCATCCATCGTACGTGCCGGAGTGGGATGACGAGCGGCTCGAGTCGGAATTTGCCTATGTCCAGGAGACACTGGCCTCGGTCGACTGCCTCGGCGAGGTGGGGCTGGATTACAAGGACGCCGTCGGGCCGGAGCAGCGGGCGCGGCAACAGATGATTCTCGATCGGCAGCTCGGCCTGGCGGCCGACCTGCGAAGACCGGTGTCGTTTCACAGCCGCCGCGCCGAGCGTCCCAGCGTGGCCCGGGCCACCGAGTTTGCCCGATCGACAGGCCTCGGCATCAATCTCCATTGGTTCACACACTCCGAAAAGATGGCCCGAAAGTGCGGCGAGGCCGGCGTCTACATTTCATGCGGCCCGGCCATCCTCTGGCGGGAGGAGCAGGCACGGGTGGCCTCGCTCATCCACGAGGATTTCCTGCTCACCGAGACCGACTGCCCCGTCCCCTTCAACGACGAGTCGGCCCGGCCGGCCTGGGCCGCCCGCGTGGCCGCCCGCCTGGCCGAACTTCGGGGCGAATCGCCCACCGACCTGACGGCCCGCCTGGCCCGAAATTTTCGACGGTACATGGGGTGGGCCTGAATCCTCCCGGTCGGACTCCCGGACCTTCCGTGTTAGAATTGAGGCCGCTCGAAAATTGCATCACGGTCCACCAACAGGCAGCGAGGAACATCCCCATGACACGACAGATAGCGTCGACACTTCTTGCCCTGACCGTTCTCGGCGCCGGAGCGGCACGGGCCGACATGACGACGTTGACCCCGGCCCAGGACAACACGCTTTACATCGATGCTTCGGGCGCCGTCAGTAACGGTGCGGGCCCGACCATGTTCTCAGGCAAGACGGGTGTTTTCGGCACCGGGGCGCGCCGGGCGCTGGTGCAGTTCAACGTGGCGGGGGGCATTCCATTTGGAGCGACGATCACCGCCGTCCAACTTCGCCTCTTCATGAGCCAGAGTGTCACAGGCGCCTCTCCAATCGGTCTGCGCCGGGTGACGAACAGCTGGGGCGAGGGAATTTCCGATGGCGGCCCCACGGGCGGGCAGGGCGCCCCGTCCGAGGCCAACGACGCCACCTGGGTCCACCGATTCTTCCCAGGTGTCAACTGGACGACCCAGGGCGGCGATTTTGCCGCGTCAAACAGCGCTTCCATCAACGTGGGCGGCCTCGGTTTCTACACCTGGGGCTCGACAGCCGCGATGGTGGCCGATGTTCAGTCGTGGCTCGATGTGCCCGCCGGCAACAACGGGTACCTCCTGCTGGGCAACGAGGTGACGGACGGATCGGCCAAGCGTTTTGACACGCGCGAATCGACCACCACCGGCAATCGTCCCCAGCTGATCGTGACCTACGATCCGCCGGCCGTCGGCGTCGAGTCGTCCACCTGGAGCCGGATCAAGACGCTTAATCAGTAGGCCCTGGTAGCAGGAATTCATGAAAGGCCGGGCGGCGCAGTTTGCCCGGCCTCTCTTTTTTTCCGTTTCCTTTGCGGGCGAGTTTAAAACTAAGCGTTTGTTTAGTATTATGATCTGGTGAAACTCACTCCTACCGCCAATCCGCCGCATCGCTGGAGCGGGCTCCGACTCGACTACGACGAGGTGCCGCCGCCACCGGCGGACCTGGTCATCTTCGAGGAGCGGGCCAGGACCATCCTGTCAGCCAATGACAGTCCGGATATCAGCTTCAAGTGGAGCCTGAATCCCTACCGCGGCTGCTTCCATGGATGTGCCTACTGCTATGCGCGCCCATCGCACAGCTACTGGGATTTTGGGGCCGGCACCGACTTCGAACGAAAGATCGTGGTCAAGGTCAACGCGCCAGAGAAGCTGCGGGAATCGTTCTTGAAACCATCCTGGTCGGGTGAGGTCGTGGCGTTTTCGGGTAACACCGACTGCTACCAGCCGCTCGAAATCCAGTACGAGCTGACGCGCCGCTGCCTCGAGGTCTGCCTGGAATTCCGAAATCCGGTCGGGATCATCACGAAGGGATCGATCGTCCGGCGCGATGTCGATCTCCTGGCGGCCCTGGCCAGGACGGCCCGGGCGTCTGTTTACGTCAGCATTCCATTCGCCGACGAGGAAATGGCCCGGGCGCTGGAGCCCTGGGCACCGTCACCGAAAGCCAGGTTCGATACCCTGCGGATACTGTCGGAGGCCGGTATTCCGACCGGCGTGTCGATCTCACCGATCATTCCGGGGCTCAACGACAGCCAGATCGCCGAGGTGCTGGAACGCGCCGCTCTGGCCGGTGCCACGCGGGCCTTCCACATTCTATTGCGGCTCCCGAACGAGGTGAAGCCGATTTTCTTCGAACGACTGGCCGCGGCCTATCCCGACCGCGTGGACAAGGTGAGGAACGGCATCAAGGCCGTCCGCGGCGGCGCCATCAATGATTCGCGATTCGGCCATCGCATGACAGGCGCAGGCCCTCGCTGGGAGGCCGCCCGCTACCTCTTCGATTCCACCTGCCGGCGGCTCGGGCTGAACGGCAAGCGTCAAACGGAATTCGACGAAGACGTCGCCACCACCTTTCGGCGGCCGGGCGATCAGCTCGGGTTGTTTGAAACCCCGGCCGGCTGAGGGCGGGGCACGAATCGCTTGAGCGAAAGGAACGGGCGCTCCCAGGCGTGCCAGAGGAGCCACGCGGCCAGGCTCACGGCACCGATGGCAATGGCCAGGAAGAGAAGCTGGTTGCCAAAGAGGGCGGGGCCGCTCAAATCCAGATACCGACTCACAGGGTCGAGAAATTTCCGCAGCGCGTTCCGAATCGGCATGTGAAGCAGGTACATGCCGTAGGAGTACCGACCGAAGAATCTCAGGGGCCGGCTCGTGACGATGCGGGCAAGCCTGGATGAAGCCGGCGCTTCGATGCAGATGGCCAGGCCACCGGCCGCGAGGCCTCCGACGAAGGTCAGGCCCAGTATGACCCCGGGCGCGGTGAAGCCGTTCAGCCACTGGCCGAGCTGCATCAACACAAGGCCGGAAGCCGACCCGGCCGCCAGCCACGCCGCCGCTTTCCGGAGCCGATGCCGCGGAACGAGATCCGGCGCGCGGTACAGCCCGGCCAGGAGGCCTCCGAGCGCCAGCGCGTCAAGGCGTCCGGGTGTCAGGAGATAGGCATCGAGCCAGCTGCCGTTCGAGAACCCGATGGCGGCCCGGATGATCGGGCTGGCCAGCACCACCGTTGCCGAGGCGACCAGCAGGGCACGCCCACGCAGCAATCCGACCAGGACTGCCCAGAGGAGATAGAATTGTTCCTCGATCGCGAGGCTCCAGGTGACATCCAACCCCTGCAGACCAAACCCCTCGCGGATGGAGAAGAGGATGTTGGAGGCAAAAAGATAGTACCAGGCGGCGTCGGCCCCTTCGGCGCTCCAGCGCATCGCCTGCCCGATGTTTCCGGGGTCACTGGCCAGGATGGCGGGCCACGCAACCAGCAAGAACGTCAGCACCAGGTAGTAGAGCGGGACAATTCGAAGAACGCGACGGCCGAAAAAACTGGTCAGGTAGCCGGGACGTCCCCGGGTGTCGATCAGGATGCCGGTGATGAGAAAACCAGACAGAACGAAGAAGAGGTCGACGCCGTGCTTTCCGAGATCAAGAAAGTTGATGACGGCCCGCTCGACCGTACCCGCCGGGTGCAGGATATTGAAGTGGTGAAAAAGCACCAGCAAGATGGCCACACCCCGGAGCCCGTCGAGCGCCGGGAGGTGGCCATGGATGTCGGATGACCCCGCGCCGGGCTCCCCGTCGGAGGCCGCGACGGGGGAGCGGTTCAGGGCTGTATTCCGTCGGCAATCCACTGGTCGAGCTTCGCAATCCAGTCGTCTGGCCAGCCGCCGCCGGGAGGCATCGTCTTTTCGCGCAGGGCTGCAGCGATGCGGGGCAGGTCGCGCTTGAAGTCGGCATAATCCCAGAGGTCAAATGCAAACAGCATCTGATTCCGGTCCTCTTCACGGATCATCGGCTTGATGTCTTTTTCGAAACTGAGCACGCTCGCTCCTCCTTACCGGGTAAAGCCCTGGGCGCGGATCGACGACCGCTGCCAGTCAAAAGCGGCGAAATAGTAGCATGAGGCGGAGTCCATGGCTGGCCCGATTCGCCGGGATCGTGCTCCTGCTCGGATTCGGTTTCGCGGGCCTCGAATTCCTTCGGGGTCGTCGGGGGCCGCTGCCCGCGCCCACCGAGGACTCGAAGGTGGCCGGAAGGAACATGCTCAACCGGATGCTGGACATGACCGGCGCCCGCTGGACAACGACCGACCCCGTGTCGTTCATCGTCACCCCCATCCGGTTCGGCCGTCCGGAACCGGATCTGGCCATTCGACTCGATCCGCGGAGCCGAATCCTTTCGGTCCAACCGGGCCCGGGGGCGGGGGAGCCGATCGTCTTCGACCCGGCGGACGGTTCTCTCAGGCCCGACGGCGACGCGACGCTCCGGACGCTTCTCCCCTCGATCGATTTCTGGGCGATTGCGCCGGGGGTATTCGACGATCCGAACGTGATTCTGTGGCGGCTGCCGGACGCGGAGGGGCGCGCCCGGGTGGCGGTCCGCTGGCCCAACGAGGCTGACTGGTTCATTCTCGAGTCGGCGCCCGGGAGCGATCGCCTGGAATCGCTGGAATTCGTTGATGCGCGTTTCGGCGTGTTCCTTCGCTGGCGGGGATTTTACGATGGACCGCTTCCGGGCGGCGCGGCGCCGTTGCCCGCGGCCTGGCGATTCCGGGCCGCCTCGCCGGTCCTGGATGCCCTGCTCGGTCGACGCGAGCTGGTGGCACTCCGCTTTCGCCATAATTGATGCCGCTATCGCCGCCGGCTGATAAGATCGATACCCCATGTTTACCGGCCTCTGCGCGTCCTGCGTGCATCATCGATGGATAATCTCCGGGCGGGGCAGCCGGTTTCTGTTCTGCGAGTACTCGAAGCACGATCCCGCCTTCCCCAAGTATCCGCCGCTCCCCGTATTCGACTGCTCCGCCTGCACCCCTCCCGGAAACGACGCCGGCGGGCTCGGGCAGACTGGGCGTTCTCTGGGTGGCGATGTCGACGAGGAGAAACCATGACCGAGCGATATCCGTTCATCCCATATCAGCGGGAACGCCTTGAGCCCGGGGAAATGGCGCGCCGGGCCGCACAGTTTCAAGAGGCGATGGCCAATCGCCGCAGCCTCCGCGAGTTCTCATCCGATCCGGTGCCGAAGGAACTCATCGAGACGGCCATCCGCGTGGCCGGTGGCGCGCCATCCGGGGCCAACCGGCAACCCTGGACCTTTGTCCTCATCGACGATCCGGCACTGAAGAGTGCCATCCGCAACGCGGCGGAGGCCGAGGAGCGGCAGAATTACGAAGGTGGACGATTTCCGCCGGAGTGGCTGGAAGCGCTGGCCCCCCTGGGCACATTTTGGCACAAGTCCTTTCTTGAAACGGCTCCCTGGCTGGTCGTCGTTTTTCGGCAGGACCAGAACAGGGCCGCCGACGGATCAACGGAAAAAAATTACTACGTGTCGGAGTCGGTCGGCATCGCCTGCGGCTTCTTCATTGCGGCCATTCACCAGATGGGACTGGCCACGCTGACGCACACCCCGTCACCGATGGGTTTCCTAAGGGAACTGCTGAACCGACCCGTTCAGGAGAAACCGTATCTCCTGCTCCCGATCGGCTTTCCCGCCGAGGGCGCCGTCGTGCCGGACATCTCCCGAAAATCACTGGATGAAATCGTTCAGTGGAACGCAGGCTCCTGATACTCGCGGCCCTTGCGGCCGCGAGGCGCTTTGATGAGATCCCGGCGGCGGTTTGCGAGGCAGGCCTGGCTGGGGCCACCGGCGCCGCCATCCGGGAAACAGTGGTGTTTCTCGTCCCCTATTGCGGCTGGCCCACGGCACTCAACGCCATGATGGCCGTGGCGGGCGAGACACCGGATCTGCTGGCGGCACCGGGTGAAAGCCCCCTCGACACCGCCGATCGCGCGCACCGCCGATTGCTCGGCCTCGAAACGGCCCGAGCGGTCAATGACCAGTTTGATCGCGTGGCGGAACGGATCGCCTCGATCGATCCGGCCCTGGTCGATCATCTCCTGGAGTCGGCGTACGGCTATGTCTATAACCGGCCCGGCCTCAATCTCCGCGAACGGGAGCTTCTGGCCGTCGTCCTCCTGGCGATGCAGCGGCACGAGCGCCAATTGCGGTACCACCTGCGCGGGGCACAGAACGCCGGAGCCTCCGTGCAGGAAATTGAGGACACCATCAACGCCCTGAGGGATGTCGATTCCGAGGTGTCAGCGTGGGCTCGCGATGTCTGGAACGGAATGCGTCGGCGGATCGATTCGTGAGCGAGATCGCACGGTTGCGGCTTTGCTACCTGATGGCGGCCTTCATGATCGGGCTGCATCTCCTTGCGGCTCGTGAACGCGGTCCGCAAACCTGGGGATTTCACCATCTGGGGTACTTGCCCTGGCCCTGGGCCCTGTTCTTGGGTGGAGTGGCGTTGCTGCTCGTGCTGCCACCGGTGGCCGGCATTCTGGCCGGCCGTCTCGATGGAACGATGGCAAGGCTTGGCGAACCCGGGCAGGCCCGCACCGCTGCCGTCCTCGTCATTGTCATCTCGGTGGCCTGTTTCTGGTTCGGTCGCGTCCAGGAGTTTTTTCTCTCCGATAGTCGGCTCCTGATCGACGGTATCGACGAGGCGGCCCGACACTTCGCAGCCGACACGATGGCGATACGGGTGCACGAAATCGTGCATCGCTGGCTGGCCGGTTTCGGATCGGCAACGGCGTCGTTTCGGGCCGTCTCCATGGGATCGGGCCTCGTCTGGCTGGCCGCCATGCTGGGGACGGTCGGGGCCATGACGCCGGATGGGCGTTCGCGATTCCTTCTTGGTGGCCTGATCGTGACGGCGGGCCTGACGAAACTCTTTTACGGCTATCCCGAAACCTCGCCGCTTTTGGCGGCCGCCGTGGCGCTCTTCATCCTGGCCGGAGTCCGCGTCGTTCGAGGCGGTGGCGGGGAATGGTGGCTGGCCGCCGCGGCCGTCGTGGCCTCGGCCATGCACGTGACCGGCATCCTGGTGCTTCCCGCGGTTTTCGTGGCACTGAAGGCTCGCCTCGGGATGAGTGCCCGGGCACGCCTCGCGCTGATTGCGGCACCGATCGCCGTTTTCGCCATCTACGCCGCGGTCTGGTTGACGCGCCCTGAATCGACCGGCGTCAACCCGTACGGATCGTACTGGGAGGAATTCACGCCGCTCGCCGGCCCGCTGCATGCCAAGCAGGCCTACACCTTGTTTTCCTGGCCGCATCTCGTCGACATCGTCAACGAGATGATCCTTCTCGGGCCGTTCGTGCTGGCGGGATGGGTGGCGGCGGTGGCGCTGATCCGGCGGAGCGGGCGGAGATTCCTGGTGGAACAGCCCGTGGCGGCCTTCCTGGTATCGCTGCTCGTGCCGTTCCTCCTGCTCTCGTTGCTTTTTCACCGGAAGCTCGGGGCGGCCCGCGATTGGGATCTGGTGGCCACGGTGGCGGTGCCATCCATCCTCCTGTTCGGCTTCTGGCTGGTGGGCGCGGCCGCGCGGGAAGCGGGGGCCCGGCGCACGCAGGTGGGACTCGCGTTGATCACGGCGTCGCTGCTTCATCTGGCCGGCTGGGTGCTGGTTGATGCCGAGGCCGGCCGATCGCTCCGGCGGTTCGAAACGCTGGCGGACGTCGGCGCGCCACAATCGCGCTTTGCGCGTTCCTATGCACTGGAAGAAATCGGCACCACGCATATCCGGGCCGGACGCATGCCGGAGGCAACACGGGCCTACGAGCAGGCCGTGGCCGCCGATCCGGCCAACGCCAAGGCCGCCGCCTCGCTGGGCACCCTTTACGGGAGCGCGGGGCGGACGGAGGAAGCGATGGCACTCTTTCGCGAGACTGTTCGTCTACGACCGGACCTCGACCTCGGCCATTTCAATCTGGCCAACGCGCTGGCCCGGCGCAATCAATATCCGGAAGCCGAACTCGAGTACCGGGAGGCGCTGCGTCTGGAACCAAAAAACGCCATGGCCTGGCTTTACCTCGGGGCCGTCCTTCGTTCGCAGGGACGGTTGGACGAGGCCCGCCGCGCCTGGCGCGAAGGACTCACGGTGGCGACTCCGGACGTGGCCCGGCGGCTGAACGCCGCTATCGCCGCCCCGAATTAGCTCGAGATACCGAACTGGCTCAACAGGAAGGCGTAATCGAAGGCCACTTCCTTCCACGCATCATAACGACCGGACTGGCCGGCATGCCCGGCACCCATGTTGGTGCGCATCAGGAGGAGGTTGTCGTCCAGCTTGTTGGCCCGGAGCCTCGCCACCCACTTGGCACCTTCCCAGTAGCCGACCCGGGGATCGTTGAGGCCGGTGGTGATCAGCATGGCCGGGTATCGCTGTGGCGCCACGTTCGTATAGGGGCAGTAGGAGCGCATGTAGTGATACGACGGCGCCACGTTTGGATCGCCCCACTCCAGGTACTCGCCGACGGTGAGCGGCAGTGTCGGGTCGAGCATCGTATTCATCACATCGACAAACGGCACCTTGGCCACGAGGCAATGGAAGAGGTCCGGGCGCATGTTGGCCACGGCGCCGATCAGGAGGCCACCGGCCGAGCCGCCCATCGCGGCCATCCGATCGGTGGAAGTGAAGCGCCTGGCCACCAGGTACTCACCGGCGGTGATGAAGTCGGTAAAGGTGTTCCGCTTGAGATAGGTCTTTCCCTGGTCATGCCACTCCTCGCCCAGTTCGCCGCCGCCACGAATGTTGGCGATGGCCCAGATGACGCCGCGATCGAGCAGGCTGATGCGGGCGCTCGAAAAGCTGGCCTCACTGGAAAGGCCGTAGGAGCCGTAGCCGTACAGGAGAAGCGGGGCCGTGCCGTCCCGGGGCGTTCCCTTCCGGGAAATAATGGTAATCGGAATTTCGGCACCGTCGTAGGCACGGGCATAGATCCGCTCGGACTGGTAATTGGCCGGGTCAAAGCCGCCCAGCACTTCCACCTGTTTCCGAAGCGTCCGCTGTCGGCTCGTCGGATCGTAGTCATAAACGGAGTTCGGCGTGGTGGGCGCCTGGTAGCTGAAACGGTAGGCCGATGTGACGAATTCGGCGTTCCCCGAGGGGGAAACGGCGTAGGCGGCGTCCGGGAACTCGATGTCGTGGCTGATGCCTTCCCGGAACGATGTCACGCGCAGCTGGCCAAGCCCCCTGGAACGCTCGACCGACACCCAGAAGTCCTGGAAGATATCGATATCTTCGATCTTGACGGCCGGCCGGTGGGCCAGCAACTCCGTCCAATGGGAGGCGTCCGGGGTGGCCACGGGGGCCGTGACGATCTTGAAGTTCTTCGCGTCCTGGTTGGTGCGGATGTAGAACGTGTCGCCCCGGTGATCGACGTAGTACTCGATGTCCTCCTGGCGGGGTTCCACGAGCCGGGGCGCGGTGAGCGGCTGGTCGGCCGGAATGACCCGACACTCACTGGTCGTGGAGCTGGCTGAGCCGAACAGGATGAAGCCATCGCTCCGGGTCTTTGCCAGGTAGATGTCGTAAAGCGCGTCGTCTTCCTGGTACAGCAGGACGTCATTTGCCGCCGGGGTGTCGAGTTCATGCCGCCACACACGATAGGTTCGCTTGGCAGGATCGCGAGTCGTGTAAAAGAGATGACGGTTGTCGTTGGCCCAGGCCACATTGTCAACCTCGCTCATCGCTTCCGGATACAGTTTGCCGGTGGTCAGGTCCCGGAACTGCAGCCGGTACGACTCGGAGCCGTTGGTGTCGGTGGAGAAGGCCATCAGTTGCCCGTTCGGGCTCACGTTCTTGACGCCCAGGCTGAAATAGTCATGCCCCTTCGCCATTTCATTCTGGTCGCAGTAGATCTCCTCGGGTGCATCAAGCGAGCGGGTCTTTCGGCAGTAGATGGCGTACTGCTTCCCAGCTTCGGTGCGGCTGTAATAGAAATAGTCGTTGTCGAGATAGGGAACCGTCAGATCGGTTTCCTTTACCCTCCCCTTGATCTCCTCGAAGATCCGCTGCTGCATGGCCTCGGTCGGCTTCATGACCCGGGCGGTGTAGTTGTTCTCGGCCTCGAGGTAGCCCAGCACTTCCGGATCCTGACGCTTGTCGTCCCGAATCCAGAAGTAGTCGTCGGCCCGGGTATCCCCGTGAATCGTGACGGGGTGCGGTACAACCTTCGCAACGGGCGGATTCTTGTCATCCATCAAGTTCATGGTATTGGAATCTCTTTCTTCGCCAAGGAGGGGCCCGGCGGACAGGCTGGTGATCAAAGCGGCGACGGCCGCCGCGGAACGAAGCGTCATTGACGGGTCTCCTGACAGGCAAAAGACGGCCGGTTCGCCGGAAAACAGACGCTGGAAAAGGCGAACCGGCCGGGTGGAAGTCCGGGAATGTTATCAGACCTCGCGACCGCTGATCCAGCACGGCATCTGATCGGTAATTTGCTATTGTATTCCAATGTATTGGGGCCTCCTCAGCCTGGCGGGCGCGTATGGACTGCGGATGCTCGGCCTGTACCTGGTTCTGCCTATCCTCTCTCCCTATACGGCCTCGCTTCCCGGCGGAGCGACCTTCTGGGTCGGAATGGCCGTCGGCTCCTATGGATTTGCCCAGACCGCCTTCCAGGTTCCGTTCGGGGCCATCAGCGATCGTTTCGGCCGCCGCCGCACCATCGTGGCCGGCCTGGCTCTCTTTGTTCTCGGAAGCCTGGTGGCAGCGCTCGCGACTTCCGCCCCGATGCTGGTGCTGGGCCGGGTGCTGCAGGGTTCGGGAGCCATTTCCTCGGCCGTCATGGCGCTGGTCGGCGATCTGGCCCCGCCGGAATTTCGACAGCGCGCCATGTCCCTTCTTGGCATCACGATCGGGTTGACGTTCGGCGTCGGCCTGATTTTCGGCCCGTTGCTGGCGGTTCATCTGTCCGTGCCGGGGCTCTTCTACCTCTGCGCCCTGATGGGCGTGCTATCCGCGGCGGCCGTCCTCATCTTCGTTCCCAGCGGCCGTGACGGGCCGCATCCGCCACGCGCCACGTTTCGTCAAAACGTCAGTGTGCTCCATGACAGGAGCCTGTTGCGGGTAAACCTGGCCGTGATGGCCCTTCACCTTGGCCTCACCGCGCTGTTCGTCGTTCTGCCGCTGCAGATCGAAACGCTGATTGCCCGCGAAGCGATGGGACGCGTCCTGGCCCCGGCCATTGGTATCGGCCTCCTGGTGCTGGCGGCCACGGCTTTTCTGGTCGATCGGTTTCGGGCGGAACGGACGGCGTTGCTCGTCGGGGCCGGCTTGTTTGTCCTTGGCGCGGTGTTGCTTCGGACGGGATTCGATCGGGTCGGGGGGCTCACCCTGGGCCTCACCGTGGCCGTGGCGGGCATTGCCGTACTGGAGCCGATCCTTCCCAGCCTGGTAACACTGTACGCCGGCGCCGAAGTACGCGGGCTGGCCTCCGGCACCTACAGCATGTGCCAGTTTTTCGGCGCGGGAGTCGGCGGGCTGGCCGGGGCCTACTACCTGGCCCGGCAACCGGTGGACATTGTTTACCTGCTCGGGACGCTCGGGCTCGTCATCGCGGCGGCGGCCAGCGGCCTCCCGCCGCCTCATGGTCCTAAAGGTGGCGCCCGTCGAACCTCATAATGACCCGTGGGCCCAGCCAGTCGAACATCAGTCCGGTTGCAAGGCCGGCCAACGCGTCAACGGCGTAGTGAAATCCGCCGTACACCGTTCCCACCGTCAGGAGCATTACCGGCAGGAACAGGATCCGGTAGGCCGGCTTGTTGTACAGCCGCGCCATTCCCAGCACCGTGATGGACGCGGCGATGTGGCTGCTCGGAAAGGCCGAGCCGCGTGAGCTGCCAGCGGCCACGATTGTGTTGGTGAGCTGGGGAAAGAACCACCCCTCGAGATCGGGATTCGGCTGGGGGAGTTGCCAGTACGGTCCGGTGACCGGCCAGAAGATGTACCAGAGATAGCAGGAAATATAGGCCGCGCCGACCACCGACATGCTGATCCGGAACTCCCGGTGGCGCTTCATCAGCCACAGCGGAATGAAGAGCGACGGCAGCATCAGGTAGTAGCAGAAGTAGCCGAAGTGCACGGCTTCGCCGAACAGCTTCGAGGGGATCATCTGGCGGAGCGTCACCGCGAGCTGCTGCCCGAAAAGGGCTTCCTCCCAACGCATGGCCACCGAATCGAAATAGCGGTCGGTGAGGATGCGGTTGAGGAACTGCAGCTCGCCGTACATCAGCGCGACACCCAGGATCGGGTACCACTCGCGGAAGAAGGAAAGCACCGGACTCCGGTTGGAAAACCGGACCAGGAGCGGAACGCCGACCAGGTAGACCAGGTGGAAGAGGAACAGGGAGAGCCAGTTTTCCGGCCGGTTGGGATGCGCAAGCAGCAGCGTGTTCATGGCGAAGTAGGCCATGACGATTTTGTCGATGAGTCGGAATCGTCCCGGGGCCGGGTCGCGCCAGGTGGAATGCGCTGTCACGACAGCCACCAAACGATCATGACAGCCAGCCATTCTCGCGGTACCACCGCGCCGTGTCGGAGAGGCCGGCCGCCAGGCTGAAGCGAGGCGTGAAATCCAGGCCACGAAAGGCCGGTGTCGCGTCGCATCGCCACGCCGGCGCGACGATTTCAATCACCTTGTCGTTGTTGATCGTCATCGGCCGCCCCGTCGTGTCGTAGATCAACTGGCCGAGTGATCCACCGATCGCGAGGACCCAGAACGGCACGCTGAGGCGAAGCGGGCGTTTGCCCAGCGCCGTCGCGATGGCGCGCATGATATCGCGAAATGGATACAGCCCGCCGTCCGTGATGTACCAGGTGTGACCCGTAACGGGCAACTCGCCGGCCTTGATCAGCGCCTCGGCCAGGTCGGTGACATGGAGCATCGGCAGGACCTGGCTTCCATTCCCTGGCAACGGCATGAATCCCCGGTTCACGGTCGAAAAAAGCAGGAACATGTCCTTTTCACGAGGACCGTAGACGGGCGGCGGGCGAAGTATCAGCCAGGGCTGCTCACCCATTTCCCGGCGGATGATCGTCTCGCCGGCCAGCTTGGTTCGACCATAGCGGGAGATGGGATTCGGCGTTTCCTCGCCGGACAGGACGCTCATCCCGGGCGACGGCCCGCCGGCTGCCAGGCTCGACACGTAGACCAGTTTCGGGCGGCTCGGCGCGGCGCGGACCGCGGCGACTACCGCTTCCGTGCCCCTGGCATTGATCGCGTCATAGTCGGCATCGGAACGAGCCCGAAGCGCCGCCGCCAGATGGTAGACGACCTCGGCGTCCCGGGCAGCGTCGATCAGCGATTCCGGTGCGGTCAGATCGCCCTTCCGCACCGTGACCTTTGGATGCGTGGCGCGGAGCCCGAGTCGAGCCGGATCGCGTACCAGCGCAATGACCTCGTGCCCCCGATCGAGGAGATGATCGACAAGGTGGCTGCCGATGAAGCCGGTGGCCCCGGTGACCAGCGCTTTCATGCCACCGGTTTCTCGTACAGCCGGTAGGTTCGATAGACGTAGCCGCCCAGGTTGTCCATCGCCGTGCGGATCACCAGGTTGTCCTCCAGGAGCCAGGAGAACTCGCCACCGCGGTAACCTTTGTCCTGGCAGACCTTGAACAGGTGGTCGTACATCATCACGTCGATGCCCGACTTCCGGTATTCCGGCAGGAGGCCGAGCGTGAGCACCCGCACCCATTCGGCCTTGCGCGCATACCAGAGGAGCTTGATCAATCCCAGCGGGAAGAGACGTCCGTTGGCTTTCTGGAGCGCCGGGTAGACATCCGGCAGCGACATCGAAAAACCGATCACCTTCCCGTCCTTTTCGGCGAAGTAGATCAGGTCCGGATCGACCACGGGCCGGAGTTCCTTCGCCATGTGTTTAATTTCCGGGTCGGTCATCGGCACGAACCCCCAGTTTCGCTCCCAGCTCCGATTGTAGATGCTGCTGATGATGGCAACCTCGGACTCAAACTTTTTCATGTTGACGGATCGGATGGTGACATCGGGCGAACGGCGGCGGACGATCTCATTGCCGCGGGCCAGCCGTTCCGGGATCACATTGTGGGGAATGAAATAGGCCACCAGATCCTTGGCCTTCGTGAAACCGGCCCTCTCGATCAAGCCCGGATAGTAGGTCGGGTTGTAGGTCATCATGACCTTGGGCGTGCCATTCCAGCCATCGACGAGCAGCCCCCACTCCTCGTTGCTGCTGAAGTTGGCCGGCCCGCGCATGGATGTCAATCCGCGTTCCGCCAGCCAGCCGGCCGCCATCTCGAACAGCGCGGCGCTCACTTCGGGGTCATCGATCGACTCGAAAAATCCGAAGAAGCCGACATCCTCGGCATGAAACTTCTGGTGATTCCGATTCCAGATGGCGGTGATCCGGCCGACATCCCGGCCGCCCTGGACCGCCAGGAATGACTGGACCATCGAGTGGCGATGAAAGGGGTGCCTTGCCGTATCGAACAGCTTCTTGAATTCCCCGAGGAGCGGCGGCACCCAGCACGGATCCTTCCCGTAGATGCTCCACGGGAGGCGTGCGAAGCGATTCAGGTCACGCGGCGTGGTGACGGGATGGACGGTCAGACTTGGGAAGGGCATCCGATCAGAGGATGCCCACCTTCTTGCCGATGCGACCGAAGGTTTCCAGGACGATGTCGAGCTGCTCGTCCGTGTGCGTGGCCATGTAGGAGGTGCGGATGCGGCAGGCGTTTTCCGGAACGGCCGGCGGGATGACTGCGTTGGCAAAAATGCCAGCCTCGAAAAGGGACTTCCAGAAATTAAAGGTCTTTTCCTTGTCGCCGGTAATGATCGGGATGATCGGCGTTTCGCTGGTGCAGGTGTCGAAGCCGAGATTCTGGAAGCCGGCCAGCATTTTCCGGGTGATCTGCCAGAGGCGTTCGCGTCGCTCCGGTTCCGATTTCATGATGTTGAGGCAGGTGTGCACCGTGGCCACCGCGTAGGGCGGCAGTGCCGCCGAGAAGATCATCGGCCGGGCGAAGTGCTTGATGTAGTCGATGACCATGGCATCGCCGGCGATGACGCCGCCGATCGAGGCAAATGACTTGGAAAAGGTTCCCATCACCAGGTCGATGTCTTTTGTCAGCCCGAAATGAGCGGGCGTGCCGTTTCCCCGGGGGCCCAACACGCCGAGTGAGTGGGCGTCATCACATAGAATGCGCGCCCCATACTTCCGGGCGATGCGGACGATGTCGGGCAGCGGGGCGATGTCCCCCTCCATGCTGAATACCCCGTCGACGGCGATGAGCCGCCCGCGTTCGGGCTCGATGCGATTCAACTGGCGCTCGAGATCTTCCATGTCGTTGTGGCGATAACGGAAAACCTTGCCCGGCGACATGAGGCAGCCATCGACGATGGAGGCATGGTCGAGCTTGTCGATGATGACCGCGTCGTCCTTGGTGACAAGCGTGGCAATGGTGCCCAGATTCGTCAGAAAGCCGGTGGAGAATACCAGCGCCGCCTCCTGCCCGATGAACTCGGCCAGATCATGCTCGAGGTTCAAGTGCAGATCGAGCGTGCCGTTCAGGAATCGGCTGCCGGTACACCCCGAGCCGTAGTCCCGGGCGGCCTTCTCGGCTGCCGCGAGGACGCGGGGATCATGGGTCAGGCCGAGATAGTTGTTCGAGCCGATCATGATCCGGTTCTTGCCACCGATGTTGACCTCGGTGCCGTCGGACCCCTGGATTGGAATGAAATAGGGATAAAAGCCGGAGGCGCGCGCCTCCTGGGCTTTGGTGAAGCCGTGGGCGCGGCGGAAGATGTCGGCATACGGGGATGACGAAACGGTGTCGGCGGCCGAGAGAGTCCCCTCGATCGGACCGGCAGCTGGCTTCTGTGGGGTCACTCGATATCTCCAGAACGTCGGGAAAACCGGTCGGCGGAGGATGAGCGGCAATACCGGGGCGGCCCGCAGGGCCGTTTTGACCCGTATCAGCCATCCAGAACCGGAAACTATAGGCAGCAGTGGGGGGGGTGTCAACGCTCATTCTGGGGATCAAAAAATCGACTCAATCAATTGTCCTGCAATGAATTGGATCGATTTTCGATGATCCGGCCGCTCATTATAGTGACTTCCACCCGCAAGGGGATGATGGCGCTATCTGGCCCGGACGATTTTTCGCGATTCGCGGGTCAGCCCGGACTCCACGATCACGAGGTAGACGCCGCCCGGGGAATTGCGGCCGGCGTCGTCCCGGCCGTTCCACTCGAATTCCATCTCCCCTTCAGTCACGGCGCCGTCATGAAGCGTCCGAATGACACGACCGTGGATGTCACAGATCACCACCAGCGCGCGGCTTGCCCCACCCGAGGGAATGGCCACCCGGACACAGGTATCGTCGGTGAACGGGTTCGGCGCCGGCGCCGAGAGTGACAGGATCGGCCCTATCGATCCGGGATCGGGAATGTTGATCGACACCGAAGCGCTGGGTGGACTTTCCTCGCCGCGGACGTTGACGGCGGTCAGACGGTACTCCCAGTTGCCGCCGCGTGATTCACGCGCGTCAAACCAGCCAAGTCCGGCATGCGGCGCCGTGGTGCGCTGCTGCCAGATGCCTCCGGCCGTGCGACGATAAACATGGTAGCCGACGAGATCAATTTCCACATTCGAACTCCAGGACAGCCGGACGCCGCCGCTCTCAACGACCGCGGAGAGGCCAACCGGTGCCAGGGGCGGTGAGGCGTCGGGTGGTTCGTTTGCGTCTTTGGTATCGACGCGAAGCGAGACGGAGAGCAGGCTGAAATTGCCCGCCTCGTCAACTGCCCGAATGGCAAACCACCAGGTCGTCCCGGGAGTGAGCCCGGCGGCGGTCATCGACTCGATCGTCCCGCCGTTCGCCGGCATCGGCCCCGGGACCGGAATGGCCGATTCAAAGTTGCTCTCGCTCATCGGTTCGGCAAACCGACGCATTTCGTAGTGTGCCGCCCGACCCGCCACCCCGTCGTCTCCGGGAGCCGTCCAGAGGAGGAGAGCCGAACTCGTATCGACGCTTACCAGTCGAAGCGTAATTTCGGCGGGGGGCGTAGTGTCGGGCGGGGTGGGAATCAACTCGCTGACCACGTTGGAGAGAGTCGACCAGTTGCCCGCCTCATCCACGGTCTTCAATGCCACCCAGTAACGAACCCCCGGCATGAGGTTGTCCAGGGTCAGCGACTGAGTAATCCCGGCCGGAGCCGGTGTCGGCTCACCCGCGACACTCGCCGCGCCGCCGAACGTCGCGGCGGTCAAGGCGCTGGTGGCAAAACGCAGATCGTAGGCAAAAGCCTGCCCAATCAGGTTGTCATCGCCAGGTGCGTTCCAACGCACGCTCATCCTGCCGGGTCCAACCGATTCGACCGTCAAGGAACTGACGCCGGCCGGCGAAATGTCGTCCGCCGGTTCGGGAGGCGTTGCCGACGGCGTGTTCGACAGTCCGGACCAATTGCCAACCTCATCACTTGCTCGCAGCGCCACCCAGATAGTCTGACCGGGAACGAGGCCGGTCAGCGTCAGCGATTCAGTCGTTCCAGCCGGAGCCGGACTCGGGGAATTCGACAGCACCGTCGCAGCCGCAAAATCGATCGCAGTAATGACCCCAGTCGACCACCGAATGTCATACAACGCCGCCGTTCCACTGGAACCATCATCCCCCGGCGCAAGCCAGGACAGTGTGAGCGAAGTGCTGGTCACTCCAACAACCGCAAGCGACATAACCACCGCCGGGGGCGTGGTGTCCGGCAACGGCAAGGTAGCGCCTGTCGGCACGTTGCTGATAGTTGAAGGGTTCGGGACCTCATCCGATGTTTTCATCGCGAAGAAGTAAGTTGTTCCGGCCGTGAGGCCGGATACCGTCATGCTCTGAGTCGTTCCGGCGACAGCCGGAACCGGTTCTCCTGCAACGGAAGCCGCGGAGCCGAAATTAGCGGCGGTGATCGCCGATGTCGAAAAGCGAAGGTCGTAGGAGGTGGCCGTTCCGACCGCATTGTCATCGCCGGGTGATGTCCAGGTGACGAGGGCGGACGTCTGGGTCCAGGAGCCGAGGGCCAGGTTGGCGATGGCTGCGGGTGGGGTGGTGTCGGGAGTCACCAGAGTGGAGCCTGTCGGCACATTGCTGATGGCCGAAGGGTTCGGGATCTCATCCGATGTTTTCATCGCGAAGAAGTAAGTTGTTCCGGCCGTGAGGCCGGACACTGTCATGCTCTGAGTCGTTCCGGCGACAGCCGGAACCGGTTCTCCTGCAATGGGAGCCGCGGAGCCGAAATTAGCGGCGGTGATCGCCGATGTCGAAAAGCGAAGGTCGTAGGAGGTGGCCGTTCCGACCGCATTGTCATCGCCGGGTGATGTCCAGGTGACGAGGGCGGACGTCTGGGTC
>Ga0163152_10000332_pt1 | contig 84358 bp, 89 predicted proteins | sample OliLakLV19MP8IB2_FD_148635 | JGI IMG/M metagenome (GOLD analysis project Ga0163152, IMG submission 148635) | Freshwater microbial mat bacterial communities from Lake Vanda, McMurdo Dry Valleys, Antarctica - Oligotrophic Lake LV.19.MP8.IB-2 | ecosystem: Environmental > Aquatic > Freshwater >...
GATCCTTGCCGAACCTTTTGGCCGCCTCACGCCGCGAAAGACCCTCGACAAATACGGCCCGGCGCACGGCTTCGTAGCTTAACACCTTGTACATCCCCGGCCTCTCGAACCGCAAAACCGGCCGAAAGGATTAATGGCGAGGTATTTTTACTCCGCCCGCGGACGACAAAACGACGCCGCTTAAGTGATGTAGTTTTGCACCGGCGCGCACACCTGCGACCGCGCCATGCCGAAAGCCTCGTGATTATCAGGCTTCAGCTGACGCCCAGCGTCCAGGGCGGCGTTGATCGTCTCGAACGCCCTATCGGCACAACCATGGCCGGCGGCAAAGATGCACGTTGAAAGCGCGAGCGGTTCTTCGCTTGCCGCCATCTGATCAAGGATGCGTTCGCACGCAGCTTTTCTCTCTACGGCAGGCAACCGCAGCAGCGCCGCGTAGTTCAGCAACACCTCCACATCGCGGTTCGTGGCGCCGCGGCGCGGCACATTCTCTGGCAGCGCTAACGCATCGACCGCACCGAGATCGCCCGCAATGCAAAGCGTCGTCCACATCAAGTACCAAATGAACGGCGAATCCGGCCAGCGCGCCCATGCTGCGCTCACGATTTCACGCGCCGTCTCAACATCGCCGCGCGCACTCAGCATGCTGGCGCGCAGGCCTTCAACGGCAGGTCCCAAGGGATCGAGCAGACTCGCAATTTCAAGAGCGCGCGCGGCGTCCTTCAGGCGGCCGACGCTATAAAGCCAAGCCGCGCGGGCCACATGCAACGAGGGGTCATTCGGCGTGCGCTTCAGCGCTTCATTGACCAGTGAGATCTTCTCGGCGTGATCGCCAAATGCCGGCATAAGTAGAGACAGCGCCACCATGCCGTGAGCACAATCCGCATTGAGCTCAAGCGCACGGTTCGCAGCAGCGAGCGCGGCGTCATGCGCCGGCGTTCCGATGAGGTCACGATCTCGCGGCAGCAACAATGCACGCACGCTTGCGAGCACTGCCCACGCGTCGGCGAAATCTGGGGCGATAGAAACGCAGCGCTCCAGAAGAACGGCGGCCTGATCCTCTTCGGTATCGCTCATCATCAACCAGATTTGCCGGGCCCGGAGATAAAGATCGTAGGCGGCGGGATCGACGGGAGTGGCGGCGCGATCTGATTGAGCCAACGAACGGCGCAGCGAGCCGGCAACCTTCGCCGCGATCTCATCCTCAAGTGCAAACGCGTCGTTGCGGTCGCCCTCGTAGCGCTCACTCCAAAGCACCACGCCGCTCGCAGCCTCGATCAGCTGCACCGACACCCGCATCACATCACCGTTCAAGCGCACCGAGCCGTCCAGAACGTGACTGGCTTTGAGTTCGGCCGCCGCTTCGCTCTTGCGGTTATCGCGAAACTGAAAGGCCGACGTGCGGCCGATCACTTTGATCTTCGATTGGCGCAGCAGAGTTGAAATAATCTCGTCAGCAACGCCTTCCGAGAAATAGTTCATCTCCGCCGCAAAGCTCTCATTGTCGAACGGCAATACCGCCAAAACCGGCTCTGATTTTCGTACGCGTGCGCGTTGTGCGGCAATCGCTTCGAGCGTGAAAATATCGATCGTCTCGCTCATCTTGTCCAAGTGGACAGCGCCGGCTGCATGAAGGCGCTGTGCGAGCTTGCCACGCACCGCGCGGCGCACATCCATGGACACAACCACGGCGCCGGGGCGTGCGAGCTGCTGCAAGCGTGCGGCGACATTGACGCTATGCCCGAGCAAATCGCCCGTCTTGGTCATCATCACATCGCCGACATGCACGCCGACACGCACCCGATGGCGCTCAACGGCGCCCCACAACACCTCCGCCGCACCAAGTGCGCCAGCGGCAGAAGCAAACTCAAGCATGAAACCGTCGCCGGCGCTGTTGAAGATGCGCCCACCGTGATCCTGCACGATTGCGTCCAACACGTCCCGCACCCGAGCGACCATGGCGAGAGCTTCGACCTCATCCACTTCAGACATGGCCGAATAGCCCGCGACGTCGATCGACATGATCGCCGCGAGCTTCCGTGGTCCGAGTTCCTCAGTCACCGGGATTCCGCCATGGCTGGCGGCTCATAGCACAAAGCGAACCGCGTTGAGTCCACTTACGCCGCTCGCGGATCACTCCTCTTTGGGAATATCCTCGAAATAGGGTTCTACTTTGCCGCTGTATTTGATGGTGAGCTGCTTGCCCTTGCGGTCCAGCGTCTTGCCGACGGCGAGGCGCACCCAGCCCTCGCTGACGCAATATTCCTCGCAATTCTTCTTCTCGTTGCCGTTGAAGCGCATGCCAATGCCCCGCGCGAGCAAGGCTTCATCGTAGAACGGGCTGTCGGGATCGACTGAAAGGCGATCAGGCGGCGTATTATCACTCATAGAATTTTCGTCTCCGGCGTCAGACCCAGCGCAGTAGCAGCGAATTCCAATCGCCGTTGCACCGTCTCGGTAATGAGGTGAGCTGCCTTCTTCTTGACCCGAAGCAGGAGCCTGCCGTCAACCGCCTGGACCTCCACTGCGGCCAAAAGCGGCTCGCTGCGGCCCGAAAGATCGGCCCCGAGACGCAGCACGGCCCCCAAAGCGGCGGCCGCAGCCTGCCGCTCGTCACTCAGGAGGCGCATGTACGCGTCCGCGTGCCGGGGCGGCGCCTTGGTGTAGCGATGGTGGATAGAAGCGGCGAGAAAGGCTCGTTCTTCGTGGCTGATGGCGGCGAGCGGCGCGCGCAAGACAAGATCGAATATGACCTCAACGCGCTGATCGGGATGGAGCGGGCCACCAATGTCGGCGAGGCGCGCCGCAGCCCCGCGCAGAACCTCTTCGCGCTTCTTCGAAAAGACGTTTTGCTGCCCCTCGAACATGGGCGCAATCCACTCTTCGAGCGCCCGTCCAAACGCGCGCGTGCGCGACCAACGTCCAGCAAGCGCCTCAGCGGCCGCGAGAAGCGGGTGCAGGGCCAGCGCCTGCTCGCTCAAGTGCTCCACAAGCACGCCCTCGCGCAGGCCAAACGCCGAGAGCACGACACGATCGAACTCGCCGACCTGCATGACATGCTCAAGCACCGCCGCCGCATACGGCAGTGTTTCAGCGCGCTTTGCAGCGGCCTCTTCCAGCTTCTCTAAAGAGCGCCTGCTTTGTTTGCGCACGGCATCGACGACTTTCATCACTGCCGCGCGGCTCATTTGGTGATGATGCAAGACACCGAGCGGATGATTGTTCAGCGCGATATCGATACGGCCAAGCGCGCGCCATGCGCCGCCCACCGCGTAGAAGTCGCCGCCGTGCTTATTCAACAGCTTCGTGCGGTCGAGAGATTGGATGACCAGCTTGCTGACTTTCGCGTAGTCGAACTCGCCATCCATCAGCGCAAAAGGGCCAACAGGAAACGTCTCGCCACGGCCAACGCCCTTCGGACCAATTTCAATAAGTTCAAGGCTTGCGCCGCCAAGATCACCAACAAGGCCCCTTGCATCGGGCGCCCCAGCGCTAACGCCGAGTGCGGACAGCCGCGCTTCATCCTCGCCACTGAGAATGCGGAGCTTGATTCCGCTCTCGGCTTCCATGCGCGCGGCAAACTCTTTGCCGTCCTTGGCTTCGCGCACAGCGGCTGTGCCCACTGCGAAAACATCCTTGATCTGCAGAGCATCTATCAAAGTCGCGAAACGGCGAATTGCGCGGAGCGCATGCTCGACACCGTCCTTCGAAAGCGCGCCAGTGCGCGCGCCTTCGCGGCCAAGGCCGGCCATAACCTTTTCATTCAAGATCGGCGTCATCGAGCGGCCGTCGATGCGATAGACGACGAGGCGCACCGAATTGGAGCCAACGTCGATAACCGCGGCTTCCTGATCGTCGCGAAACGTCCGCGACGTCATTGTGCGCCCCTCAGCTTATGAAGTACGGCGCGCGCCGATGTGATCGAAGGCAGCAGGCGCGTCACCTTTGCCCGCGCGTCCGCGCCCCGAAAGGCTCGGGTTGCGCATAAAGTAATTGTGCGCGCTGAATGGCTCGTCTGGCAGCTTGGTGACATCGACGCGTTTGAATACCCCATGCTGGTCCATGTACCAGGATTGCGCCTCGTCGTTGAGGTTCGCGACCATGATCTGGTCGAGAACTTGCTGATGCACGGTGGGGTTTTCAACCGGACAAAGGACCTCAACCCGGCGGTCCAGGTTCCGAGGCATCCAATCGGCCGATGAAATGAACACTTTGGCGCTCGGATTCGGAAGCTTCGAACCGTTCCCGAAACAGACGATGCGGGCATGTTCGAGGAACCGGCCGACGATCGATTTGACCCGGATGTTTTCGCTCATTCCGGGAACGCCGGGGCGCAGGCAGCAGATGCCGCGCACCACGAGTTCGATTTTCACACCCTCATTCGACGCGCGATAGAGCGCATCGATGATCTCGGGATGCACAAGCGCATTGAGCTTGGCCCAAATGTAGCCGCCACGCCCCGCGCGCGCATGCTCGACCTCATCATCAATAAGCCGAAGGAGCGTCGCCTTTGAGTTGATCGGCGACATCGCAATCTTTTCAAGCTCAGCGGGTCGCGCGTAGCCGGTGACGAAATTGAACAATCTATTGGCGTCGCGCCCAAGCGCGGGATCACAGGTGAACAGCGACAGGTCGGTATAGATGCGCGCGGTGATCGGGTGATAATTGCCGGTGCCAAAGTGCGTGTAGGAGCGCAAGCCCTCGGGCTCACGGCGAACGACCAAGCTCACCTTTGCGTGCGTCTTGAAATCAACAAACCCATAAACAACCGAAGCGCCCGCGCTTTCCAGCTTGCGCGCGACGTGGAGGTTGGTCTCTTCGTCGAAGCGCGCCTTCAATTCGATCAGCGCGGTGACGTTCTTGCCCGCCTCCGCGGCAGCAACCAACGCGGCCACGATCGGTGAATCACGCGATGTGCGATAGAGCGTTTGCTTGATGGCCACGACGGCAGGGTCAGCCGCAGCCTGCCGAACAAACTGCACAACCGAGTCAAACGACTCGAACGGGTGGTGGACAAGGATGTCCTTGGCGCGGATGGCGGCGAAGGTGTCGCCGCCGAAATCCTTGATGCGATCGGGAAAGCGCGGCTCGTAGCGCGGAAATTTCAGCTCCGGACGATCCTCGTTCACCAGCGCCGAAAGCGCCGAAAGCCCCAGCATGCCTTCGACAATGACAACGTCGCGCGCATCAGCCTCGATCTCACGCGTGATAAACGTCCGGAGATCTTCCGGCATCGTCGCTTCGACCTTGAGGCGCACGATATCGCCAAGGCGGCGCTCTTTCAGACGCGCCTCGAACTCGCGAACGAGGTCCTCGGCCTCTTCCTGAATCTCGATGTCGCTATCGCGGACAACGCGGAACGCGCCCTGCGCCTCGACTTTGTAACCCGGGAAGAGCTCTTCCAAGAACAGCGGGATCGTATTTTCCAGTGTAAGGAAGCGGCGCTGCAAACGTTCGCCCGGCGCAAAATCCGTCTGCGGATGGGCGAGCGTCACATCAATGAAGCGCGCGACTTGGCTCGGCACTGGGATCAGCGCATTGAGCGCGCGTCCGTCGGCCTTACGCGTCAGCTTCAGCGCGATGGCAAAGCCCAAGTTCGGAATAAACGGAAACGGATGGGCCGGATCAACCGCGAGCGGCGTCAGCAGCGGGAACACCTCAGCCATGAACAGCGGCTTCAGATAGCGGCGCTCTTCATCGGTTAGCTCGCCGGGCTCCAGCACCGAGATGCCGGCGCCGCGCATATCCACGCGCAGCGAACGCCACCGATTTTGTTGGCGCTCCATCAGGCTAGAAGCGGCGGCATGAACGCGCGTCATTTGCTCGGTTGGCGTCAAGCCGTCGAGGCTCAGCGTTTCAACCCCCGCCTTCATCTGCTCGTGAAGGCCAGCGACCCGCACCATGTAGAATTCATCGAGGTTCGACGCGGAGATCGAGAGAAACCGCAACTGCTCAAGCAGCGGGTGGTTGATGTTCTCAGCCTCTTCCAACACGCGCGTGTTGAACGCGAGCCAGGCCAGCTCGCGGTTGATGAACCGTTTGGGATCATTGAACGACGGCGGCTTCTGCGCCGTTACACGCGTCTTCTTGCGCGGCTTCGCCATCTGTTAACCGTCTCCACCAACCCAGCGCGCCTGCATCTTTTCCAGCGCCCGCTTGGCGATTGCTGTCGTGACAGGCTTCGCCCCGCGCACCAGTTCCTCGTCCAACGCCGCCGCCCAGGCTTGGGCCGCAGCGAAGGTCCTCGGAAGCCGCCGCACGAGGTATTTGGCGGCATCATCGCTCAATTGGATGAATTGTTCGCGACAAACGCGTCGCAAAACGACGTCCATCAGCACTTCATCGGGCTCGCCGAGCTTAGCGACCGGTAAAGACGCGAGCCGGGACCGCAAATCCGGAGTCTGGACGACCCACGTGGAGGGCGGCCGGGCCCCAACCAGCAAAAGCGCGCCGCCCTGGCTCCGGGCCAAATCGAGGACATGCCAGAGCATGGCCTCATCCCGATCGCCATCGGCATCGTCAATCAGGAGACGGCCCGCAGATTCTCGAAAAATCGCGGCAGCGTCTTCGGCGGCCGCTTGCGCAGAAATGCGCCGTGCGCCGACCTCCAGCGCCCAAGCCAAAGCGAGATGGGTCTTGCCTGAGCCCGAGGGGCCAGAAAGCGCCAGCGCCCCGTTCGGCCACGCGCGCCAATCGGTCAGCAGTGTGGCCGCATCCCGGTTTGCCTCGGCCACCACTAGTTTGTCGGGCGATCGATCGCCCATGCGAAATTCAAACAGGCGGGGCTGGTCGGCGCTCACAATGCTCCCTCGCCCGCGGGGGAGCTGTCAGCGAAGCTGACTGAGGGGGGAGCGCGCCAAGTTCTGCAAAACGTCCCCCTCCCCTTCGCTTCGCTCAGCACCTCCCCCGCAAGCGGGGGAGGAGTTCGGGGCAACGCTACCTCGCCGCGACGCGCAAGGTCGCCCCTTGCGCAGTGTCGGCGAGGACGATGCCACGACGCTGCAATTCGGCTGCAAGCTGGCTGCGATCACCCACGAACGAGAACGAGATGAGCGCACCCTGCCGGCCGACAGCCTCAATGCGGATTTCTGAGATCAGCGTTTGGGCCGCGCCTTCGAGCGCGTCCTTGATCTGCTCCCACTGCGCCTCGCTCGTATAGAGTGCGGACGCGCTGATGCGGCCGCGTTGGCCGCCACCCGTAGCAATGCGCGACTTCCAATCGTTTTGGATGCGCGTGCTGGCTTGATCAGCGAGCGAAGCAAACGCTGCACGCAGCGCTGCAGGATCATCGCCGTTTACGCGAGCGCTGACTTCACCGCGCTCCCGGCGCGCATTCGCGTCGATCTCAACCAAAGTTGCTGTCGCCGTTCCGCCCTGCACGCGTAGCGTGGCGTAAAGCGCGGATGCTGCGGCCGCGGATTGCGCGAACGGCTGAGCCGTCGCCCATGCGGGCGCACCCTGGAGCGCCGCAGGCGCAGTCGCCAGCGGAACGAGTTCATCGCCGAAGCCGCCATTCGCCCAAACTTCGCGCCACAGCGCTGCCGTCTCTTCCGACGTGCCTGCCACTACCAACGGCGCGACGAGGATAGGCGCGGTGCGTGTGTCTACGACGGTCAGATTGAACTGGCGCAGCAGCGTGCGCATCCCTGACGGATCGAAGCGTACGGTGAGGCGGCCGATATATCGCGTGCCGGAGCGGCGCTCCTCTTCGACATCGACGCTTGAAACCAGCCGATCTAGCGTCGCCGTCTCAACCTGCGGGATACCACCTGCGGAAAGTTCGTCGGGGATGGTGAGGCGGCGGACGAGGCGTTCAAAGCCTGCCCGCTGCGCTGCCGCGAGGCCCGCTTGCTGGGCCGCTGCCGCGTTAGCCGCTGTTTCATCCACGTGAACGCCAGCCACAGCGTAGACATTGTCGCGCCCCTGGGCGCTTGCCGCGCTGGGCGCGAACGCGCACAAGGCGGCAAGGAACACAGCGGCAAATGCTGCTAAAGGCGTGGACTTCATTATTGAACCTCGGTGTCGGGAGACCCTACCCGGCGCGGAATCGCCTATCAATGTGGCGGCTTCTGGACTCATCACGTGACCAACACCTCGGGAACTAACGGACTTACCTATCGCGACGCTGGTGTCGACATCGACGAGGGCGAACGCCTGGTCGATCTCATCAAACCAGCTGCGAAATCCACAGCCCGGCCCGGCGCCGAGGCCGCTTTGGGGGGATTCGCCGCCGTCTTCGACCCGAAAGCGGCTGGGTTCAAGGATCCTATCTTCCTCGCAACGACCGATGGCGTCGGCACCAAGCTGAAAATCGCCATCGAAAGCGGCCGCCACGAGACGGTGGGAATCGACCTCGTCGCCATGTGCGTGAACGACCTTTCGGCTCAGGGCGCCGAGCCGTTGATGTTCCTGGATTATTACGCCACCGGCAAACTGAACGCTGAGGAAGCCGCCAAGGTCGTGCTGGGCATCGCGGAAGGCTGCCGCCAAGCTGGCGCGGCCCTCGCGGGCGGCGAAACGGCGGAAATGCCGGGGATGTACGCGAAGGGCGATTACGACCTCGCCGGCTTCTCTGTCGGCGCGGCCGAGCGTGGCACGCTGCTGCCGCGCGTCGATGAAATGCAGGCAGGCGACGTCATTGTCGGCATCGCCTCCAGCGGTCCGCATTCGAACGGCTATTCGCTGGTGCGCAAAGTCGTGGAACGCTCCGGTCTTGCCTGGGACGCGCCTGCTCCGTTTGCGAGCGGCAAGACGCTCGCCGAAGCGCTGCTGGTCCCGACGCGCATCTACGCCAAAGCGCTGAAGCCGATCTTTGACGCGAAGCTCGCTAAAGGCGCCGCGCACATCACTGGCGGCGGCCTGGTCGAGAACACACCGCGCGCGCTGCCCGACCACCTCGAAGCTGACTTCGATTGGAACGCCTGGACGCGCCCCGCCGTGTTCGAATGGCTGCAAGCCACCGGCGGCGTGCCTGAAGCCGACATGCGCCGCACGTTCAACCTTGGCATCGGCATGGTGCTGATCGTCGAGGCTGCGAAGGCGGACGAGGTGGTCGCAACGCTCAACGGCGCCGGTGAGCAAGCGTTCAAGATCGGCGTGCTCAAGGCCGTTTAGTGCGCATGACTTTCCAACGTTCGTGCTCCCCCGATAGGGGGAGCTGGCAGCGCAGAGCGCTGACTGAGGGGGCAGCGCGAATGTTTGCAAACACCCGCGCCCGTCCCTCCGTCACGTGCTCACGCACGCGACACCTCCCCCTAGCGGGGGAGGACGAGTGCGGAGTCGGCGAATGAAAAAACGTGTAGCCGTGCTCATCTCCGGCAGAGGCTCGAACCTGCAGGCTCTGCTCGATGCCGAGCAGGACGAGTATGACATCGTGCTCGTCGTCTCAAACGTCCCCGGCGCTGCAGGTCTAGATCGTGCGCGCGCGGCAGGCATCGAAGCGATCGAGTTGGATCACAAGCCCTACGGCAAAAACCGCGAAGCCTTCGAGCGTGACCTCGACGCGCTGTTGGTTCAGCACAATGTCGAGATCGTCGCCCTCGCCGGTTTCATGCGCGTGCTGACGCCCTTCTTCGTCCACGCCTGGGCTGGCCGGCTCGTGAACATCCACCCATCACTGCTCCCAAAATACCCCGGCACAAAAACGCACGAGCGCGCGCTCGCAGCGGGGGAGACCGAACACGGCGCGACCGTGCATCTCGTGGTCGAGGAAGTTGATGCAGGCGAGATCATCGGCCAAGGATTGATGCCGATCGAACCTGGCGACACGCCGGAAACTCTGGCTGAGCGATTGCTTGTCGTCGAACACGAACTCTACCCACGCTGCCTCGCGGCGCTGGCGTCGCGGCTGAGCTAGTCTGCCTCGGTCTTCGGCTTCGGCATGTTGGCGGCAATGACCGCAATGGCAGCGGAAAGCGCGGCAAGATCGTCGCCGTACCCGAGCACAGGAATGAAATCCGCCACCGCATCGGTCGGCACGATCAAATAGCCAAGCACCGCCATGCACAGCCCCTTCACCCAAAGCGGCGTCTGCGGATCGCGCAGCATCGCATGCACCTGCTTGGCCGCATCGATCAGCTTATCGACACCTGCGATTGTGCTCAGCTTCGCCTTGAAGGCTTGTTCCGAGTAGGCGCGCGAATTGTTCGTCATGGCTAGCTCCGACTTCTGCCGCCTAAATAGTGCGGAACGCCGCAGCCTCCACGCCGCCAGCGCAGATGCTGGCGGTATCGTTTAACCGGTCTGCGCGGTTTGGCGCTGCTCCAGCTCTTCCTCAACCAAGCGCGCGATGTCTTTCAACATGCGCAGTTGAGCCGCGCTGAGCGTGCGTGGCTTGCGATCGACGATGCAGAACGCACCAACACGCGCGCCATCCGCCGAATGCAGCGGAATGCCGGCGTAGAAACGCACATGCGGATCGCCAATCACTGCCGGGTTCTCGGCGAACCGATCGTCCTCCAGCGCGTCTGGCACAATAAGCGGTTCGCTGCCCAAGATTGCGTGCGAGCAAAATCCAATGTCGCGCGGCGTTTCGCTGAACTCAAAACCCTGGTGCGATTTGAACCACTGCCGATCGCGATCAACGAGCGTCACCAGCGCAATCGGTGCATTGAGCGCGGCCGCCGCGATCCGCGCGTGCCTGTCGAAGCGTTCCTCTGCGCCTGTATCCAGCAGGCCAAGCCGTTGCACTGCGGCGAGGCGCTCTTCCTCATCCATCGGCAACGGCGCCTTCCGCCAACGCAGCATCGACCGCATCAGCCACGCACGCAGGCGTGAGCGCGCGTATTGCAAACTATAAGGCCGCGTCAGCCAATCCGTGACACCCGCCGCTTCGCCTTTGTCCGCCAGCACCTGCGCTTGGTCGGCGACGATGATGATTGGGATGTCCTTGGCATCATCTCCCGGCAGTGCGCGCAGCTCGGCGCACAGTGCGACTGGATCAACGTCTGGCAGTCCGTGCCCAAGGAAGACCAGCGAAGGACGACCGCCCTGCACGGCTTCCTTTAATTGCTCGATCAAGACTTCGGAAACACTTGGCACGCCGTCGGCGCGGGCCGCGGCCATGAGAATAGCGCGATCGTTGGCCGGCACGCCCGCAATCAGCACCAATTCATCGGAAACGCTCGTGGCAGGTTCAACTAAACTCGACGGCAGGAACGGGCTCGCTTTGTTGGCATTCGCGGCGCCCCGTAGCATGACGGCGGCGCCTTCCGCAGCGCCGATCACTTCAAGCTCAGCGTTTGCGGCGCTGACGCGCGCGCGTGCGGCAACGAGCAACTGATCCACGGCGTCGTCGCCGCGACTTGGATCGTGATGGTAGAGAGCGAGTGTCTTGACGTTGGCGGCGATAGCCACGTCGACCGCATATTCGATCGTGCTGTGACCCCAACCGATTTTCTCCGGAAACTCCGCAGCCGTGTATTGCGCGTCGTGGATCACGAAGTCGGCGTCGCGGATAAACTCGACATGCGAAGCGTCGCCACCCTCGCCAGCTTCGGGATGGCCTTCGCCCGCGTGCGCATCGTGAGGCTCGTGATCCGACGCATAGACCGCGCATGCGCCGTCCGCTTCAATGCGATACCCGACGGTGAGCGCTGGATGGTTCAAATACTGAGTCGCGATGCGGACGTCTTCGATGTTGAAGGCGCCCTCGACCACTTCGTGAAAATGCACATTCGCGGCAAAGGCGTTCAGCGCGATGGGAAAATAGGCGTAGTCCATTTGCGCGGCGAGAACGTCCCGCAAGGATTGGCCGAGGCCGCGTGGCCCATAAATGTGCCACTCATTGCCCTCCACGAAGAGCGGCTCAAAGAAGGGCAGACCCTGAATGTGGTCCCAGTGCGTATGTGAGATCAGCGCTTTACCAAGCGCATGAGCGCCCGTGCCGGCGTCAACCAGGATCGTCTCACCTGAATCAGACGTCACCTCAACGCACGAGGTGTTGCCGCCGTATCGAAGCGTTGCGCCACCTGGTGTGGCGATCGATCCGCGTGTTCCCCAGAAGCGCACCAACATTGCGTCTCTCCTGAGCTCGCCACGGCATTATGCGCGCGCTGTCGTGATCGGCAAGGCAAGACGGACGACCTGCCCGCGCCTATATCTCTCCAAGGAGCGATTAACATGGCTGAACGCGATTACGTGCTTGGCACGCACGACGATGAAATCTACCGGCTCGGCTATCAGCATCGCGTATGGCGCCCCCGCGCCCTTGATGCATGGGCGCGCGCGAAGATCGGCGATGGCTGCAAAGTCATTGATTTCGGCGCCGGCCCCGGCTTCGCGACGATGGACCTCGCCGAAATGGTGGGTCCCACCGGTGAGGTGCACGCGCTCGAACGCTCACGACGTTTTCTCGATACGCTAGAAGCACAAGCGAAGGCGCGCGGCTTCACGCAAGTGAAGACACACGAGATCGACGTCGTCACAGATGACATCCCGGTGACAGGCGCCGACGCCGCCTGGGCCCGTTGGATCTTTGCGTTCCTGCCCAAGCCAAAAGCGGCGCTACAAAAGCTCGTCAACGCCTTGAAGCCGGGCGGCACGCTCGTGTTTCACGAATACCTGGACTACCAGACCTGGAAGCTCGCCCCGCCGGCGCCGAACTTCGAAAAGTTCGTGGATGAGGTCTCAGCCAACTGGCGCGCTTCCGGCGGTGAGCCGGACATTGCGCGTCACTTGCCCGCGTGGCTTACCGAAATGGGACTGAAGGTTGAAAGCCTGAAGCCTTACGTGGACGTGGTTTCAAAGGACGACAATGTCTGGCGCTGGCCCATTGGCTTCTTCGATATCCACATCGATCGCCTGCTCGAACTTGATCGCATCACGCCGCAGATCGCCAAAGACATGCGAGACGAGTTCGCCCGCGTGAGCGCTCTGCCGGGCACACTTATGGTGACGCCGCTGGTGCTCGAAATTATCGCGCGCAAATAGCTAGCGGACACTCACAAGGCGTCCTAGCTCTATGAGGCAACCCTCAGAGGAGCGCGTAGATGGCAGACAAGAAGACGAGCGGCCCGGCGAAACCGGCGGCAGGCGGCAAGAAGCTCGGCGGCACGGCAGCGCCTCCTGGGCAAGTCGGTCAGGCCGGTCGCCCGCTCAACCCGAACGCCACCGGCAAAAACAAGAAATAGCGCAAAACAAAAGCGCGGCGCCCGAAAGCGCCGCGCTTTAATTTTGGGCCTCGAGCTTGGCTCAGCCGACGATTTCTTGGTCGGCGAAAAAGAACTCAATTTCGCGCGCGGCGTTTTCGAGGCTGTCAGAACCGTGGACGGTGTTGGCCTCGATCGATTCCGCGAATTGCTTGCGGATCGTGCCTTCAGCGGCATTGGCCGGGTTCGTGGCGCCCATCACGTCGCGATACTTCGCGACGGCGTCTTCGCCTTCAAGCGCCTGAACGACGACCGGACCTGAAATCATGAAGGTCACGAGATCGCGGAAGAACGGACGTTCCTTGTGGACCGCGTAGAAGCCTTCGGCTTGGCCTTCGGACAACCAAATGCGCTTTTGAGCAATAACACGGAGGCCGGCCTTCTCGATGACCGCGTTAACCGCGCCCGTCAGGTTACGCTTGGTCGCGTCTGGCTTGATAATGGACAGGGTGCGTTCGACGGCCATGGCTCGATGGGCTCCGGTTCAAATTGAGAGCCGGGTCTATAGCTGCACTGCAGCAAGCCGCCAAGTGCGTCAGAAGCACCCGATTATATCTCGTTGGCGCGCGCCGGTGGGCCGTTCGCCTATTGAGCGCAGCCCCTCACAAAGCCGCTTGCGGCGCAGTTTCCTGCGCCGCACCGGTCATCAATAGCATTCAAGCGCGGTGATCACGCCGTTCGCGTCGGTGAGGACGTTGAGTCGTTCAGCGCTAAAGTCCTGCGTCACCGGCGTGTCGGGCCGAATGATGCGGATGTTGCTGCCGGCAGGGAATGTCGCCGCAGCGATATTTGTGCCGACCAGGGCGCTGTATTGCGAACGGCCGCACGCATCTTGTGCCGCCGCCTCAGCTGGCGTTTGCGCAGTCGTCACCGGCGCTTCCGTCGTGACTGGCGTCGTGGTTTGGCCGCAGGCAACGAGCGCGAAGGCGGCGCAGGCCATCAATAATGCACGCATGATTGGACCTCCTCAGTAACAGTTGAGCGATGCGACGTTGCCGTCGGTACTGGTGGTGATGTTGAGACGCGCCGGAACAAAATCCTGCGTGACCATTGTCTCAGGCGTTACGATCCTCGTGCCAGCCGGAAGCGTGGCGAGATCAATCGCACTCGCTGACGTCCCGACGAGCGCCAGGTGGGCAGCGGCGCCGCACGTGTCCTGCGCAGTCGCTTCGGCGGCATTGGTCGGCGCCTCGGCAACCACCGTTTCAGGGGCGGCGGGGGTCGAAACTGTCGTTTCGCCGCAAGCCGCGAGCGCAGCGGCGCAGGCCGCAATCAAGAAGAACTTACGCATGTGTTTCACTCCTCGCGCGCTCAACCGCAATGCAACCTAGTCACCTTGCCGTCCGCGCCGAGATCGATATTCAGGCGGTCGGCGCGGTAGTCCATGGTCACGGAACAATCATGGCAAATCACGCGCGCACCAGCGGGTAACGCCGTGCGATCGATTTCGGCGCCAACGGTTCCGGCCAAGCTCTGATGGGCCGCCATCTGGCAGGTATCGGGCGGCGGGCGGTTGATCTGTTCCTCAGTTGAGCGGCGCGCGATCCCATCTAACTCGCGATAGGTCAGATCGCGCTGATACCCGCCGCCGCACGCAGCGAGCCCGAGCACAACAATCCCCGCCAAAACCCAGCGCATCATTGCTGTTTCTCCCAGCGCCCGGCGGCGCTCTCTTTCCAATAGGACGCGGCAATGCCCGCTTCTTTTGCCTGTTTCCAGCGCGATCGGGCCGATTCCAAGGCGGCCGGATCACGGCCGTCAAAGATCAAACAGGCCCGCTCAAAACCGGAAAGGTCACCGGGATCAGCGTCGTCCACGAGGAAGAGCGCCTGCGCGCCATTGGGGTTGTCGGTCTCCACCGTCAGCCAGACGGGCTGCTTCGCCGGATCTCCTTCGCGGCCATGCGGCACGAAGCTGTCGTCACGAAACGTCCAGATCGCAGTGTCGAGTTGTTCGAGGCGTTCGCTAGAGCGCGCGCGCACCAACGCCCGCCATCCACGTTGGAGGGATTTCTCCAGCAATGGCGGCAGCGCGCGTTCGAGATCGCTCTTTTCAAGATGGTAGAACCAGAGCTCAGCCATCAGCCTCTCTCAATCCGCACCACGTCAGAAAGCTTGTGATGTCTAAGCTTACTGCGGATCAAGTCCGTCGCTGGGCCAAGCATCCGAGATGTAACCAGCACGCTGAAATGTCCTTTCGCCGCATCGATCTCAGAAATGTCGGCCGAACCTATGCCGGCACTCCTCAACTCACCCCATAGGTCTTCGCCCATGTCCTTGATGCGAGGAGACAGTTCGAATGTCGGATCGTCCCAGCGAAGGATGATCTTTCGCGGCACCTAGTCCTCGTAGCGGTTCTGGATCAGACGATTGAGCAGGCGCACGCCGTAGCCGGTCGCCCAAGCCGGCGAGAGCGGATCTTCGTACGGTCCCGACTTCCAAGCCGTGCCCGCGATATCAAGGTGCGCCCACGGCGTGCCGTCTTTGATGAAGCGCTTGATGAACTGCGCACCGACGATCGAGCCCGCCACCGGCTTGCCAGCGATGTTCTTCATGTCAGCGTTCGGCGTGTCGATCAGCTTGTCGTACGCCGCGCCGAGCGGCAGGCGCCACACAGGCTCACCTTCGGCTTGGCCCGCTGCCGTGATCGCGTGCGCTAAATCTTCGTCATTCGAGAACATGCCAGCGTTCTCGTGGCCGAGCGCGACGATCACGGCGCCGGTTAGCGTCGCAAGGTCGATCAGCACTGAAGGATCGTACTTGTCCTGTGCATACCAAACCGCGTCCGCAAGGATGAGACGCCCTTCAGCGTCGGTATTCAGGACTTCGATCGTCTGACCAGACATCGTGTTGACGATATCGCCCGGCCGCTGCGCGTTGGCGCCGGGCATGTTCTCAACGAGAGCAACGATGCCAACAACATTGGCTTTCGCCTTACGCAGAGCGATCGCCTTCATGGCGCCGGCAACAGCGGCTGCGCCGCCCATGTCGCCCTTCATTTCGTCCATGCCGCCGCCGGGCTTCAACGAAATGCCGCCCGTATCGAAGGTGACGCCTTTTCCGACCAACGCGACCGGCTTCGAGCCCTTCGAGCCGCCATTCCACTTCATCGCCACCATGCGAGCAGGCCGTGACGAGCCCTGCGCGACGCCGAGCAACGCCCCCATGCCCAAGCGCTCCATTGCCGCCGGCTCGAGGATGTCCACTTCAACGCCAATGGTTTCGAGATCACGCAGGCGCTCAGCAAAGCTCTCCGGATAGAGAACATTCGGCGGCTCACTGACGAGATCGCGGGCGAAGAACACGCCTTCGACGATCGCCGCGTCCTTTTCGGCGCGGGCCTTCGCTGCCGCCGGACCATCCATGGATATCTCGACAGCCGTGAGCGTCGGCATCTGCTCGGGCTTCAACTTGGTGCGATACGTGTCGAAGCGATAGGCGGCGAGGCGCGCGCCCATTGCAGCATGCGAGCCGGCCTCTGCTTTCGAAACGCTCGGCAGCGCGTCGGGCTGGAGCACCAGCTTCTCGGCCCCGGAGGTCAGCACCCGCTTCACCGCGTGTCCCGCCCAGCGCTCTACCGCCATACCGTCAGCAGCATCGGCCTTGCCGACGCCAATCACGAGCACGCGGCCAAACTCTACGCCGTCCGGCGCTAGGACATCGGCAACCTGCCCGGCTCCGCCTTTGAAATTCGCAGCTTTCATTGCCTTGGCGATACGACCGCCCGCGGCCGCATCCAGCGCCTTGCCGGCGGCGAGCAGTTCGCCCCCGTCCGTCGCCATCACCGCCACAACGTCGCCGCTGCCAGCGGTCACAAAACGGATGTCCATAAATTCCCCATGTGCTCGGTTGGGAAAGGGAAGAGGATCCTACGCCCGCTTCAACCTTGGTCCGGCGCTGTGGTAGCCATGCCCGAAGCAATTGAAAAGCTGAGTGCGGCGGTTAGTCAGTGGGTGGGCGCCGGCGCCCAGAGTAAGGGACCACCAGGGACGCGATGAACACGATTTCTACCTATGTGTTCCGGCAATCGCTGGGTCCGCTCCTGGCGATCCTGGGGGCGCTGGCTGCGATCGCCATTCTTACCCAGGGTCTGAACCAGCTCGACATCATCGTCACGAACCGGCGCGCCGGTTTTGCCTTCGCTTGGGTGACCATCCTCGCTCTGCCGCAGCTCATCTCGCTCATCTTGCCGATGGCGCTGTTCATCGCCGTCGTCTACGCGCTGAACCGGATGCAAAGCGAAAGCGAGATTGCGGTGCTCTACGGCGCCGGCGTTTCGCGTCAGCGGTTAGCGCGGCCAATCATGCAACTCGCTGTGCTCGCCGCAATTATCCACTTGGCGATCAACTGCATCATTCAGCCGTGGTCGTTCGAAGAACGAAGAAACGTCTTCTACGATCTTCGCACCGACATCGCGTCGAGCCTGGTCGAGGAAGGTTCATTCACGTACCCGGCCGACGGGCTGACGCTCTACGCGCGCTCGCGCGGCGGCGGCGGCGAACTTCGCGACCTCCTGATCAATGACAGCCGCACCCCACCAGGCATTACGTACACCGCACGCGCAGGGGCGATCGTCACCATCGAGGGCGCGCCTGCAATCGTCATGCGCGACGGCCAAGTGCAGAGGCAGACTGAGCAGGGCGGTGTCGATGTCCTCGACTTCGACCGCTACGTGCTAAAGTTTGACGGTGTCTTCGACGAGCCTGATCTCTTCTTCCTGAAAGCGTCTGACCGAACTCTATTTGACCTGTTCTTCCCAGATCGCACCGCGCACTACGACCAGCGCAACATCAATGAATTTCTCTCCGAAGCACACGGCCGGCTCTCGGCGCCGCTCCTAAACATCGCCCTGGCGCTCATTGCCATAATTGGCGTTCTGATGGGCGATTTCAGCCGCCGCGGTTACGGACGGCGGATTATGTGGGCCTCAATTATCGCGCTCGTTGTTCGTTTATCATCGCTGGTTACCCAGGCGGCTGCAGTCGACGAACCGCAACTCAATGCGCTCCAATACGCGCTGCCGCTCGCGGTGATCGTCATCTCTGGCGTGGTGCTCGGCGGCAAAGGTTCATCAAGGAAGCGGCGCGAAATGGGACCCTCGGTTCTGGCGAGGGCAGAAGCATGAGTTTCCTTCTCTCCCGCATGGGCCGCTACATCATCGCGCGCGTGTTCGGCGGCGTGCTAATCGCACTCGTCGCAGTGCTCGCTTGTATTCTGCTAATCGACTTGGTCGAGCAGATGCGCACTGTCGGTTCACGCACCGACCTCTCTCTACTGGCAGCACTCCGCCTCACACTGCTCAAGACACCAATGCTGGTGGAGCAAACACTGCCATTCGTCGTGCTCGCCGGCACGATGATGGCGATCATCGGCTTGAACCGCGCCAGCGAACTTGTCGCGATGCGCGCATCTGGCGTATCCGCCTGGCGCTTCCTCACGCCCGCCGCGTTCGTCGGCATCGTGCTTGGCGTCATCGCGATCACGTCGCTTAACCCGCTCGGCGCCTATTTCTACCAGCAGTTCGAAACCGAAAAGCAGGACGCGCTTTCCGAACGGTTAGCCGCCGCGGGCGAAAACGGCGTCTGGATCCGCCAGGGTGACGACGAGGGGCAAGTCGTCATCCACGCTGATGGCGTCGACCCAAGCGGCACGAGATTGCAGGGCGCGACCTTCATGTTCTTCGAAGTGCAGCAGGACGCCCTACGCTTCGTCCGGCGCATTGAGGCCTCGACCGCCGAATTGAAGCCCGGCTTCTGGCAACTCACAGACTTGGTCGAGGCTACGCCAGGCGGCCGGCCAACGCGCCAAACCCACCTCGCGATCCCCACGACCCTGGACGCCACCGAACTCATCAACAGATTTGTGAACCCAGCGACGCTCTCGTTCTGGGCTCTGCCGGAGTTCATCCGCGAGGCCCGTGAGGCGGGGTTCGCGCCTACCCGCTACGAAATGAAGTGGCAGAGCCTCCTGGCGTACCCGCTTCTCCTTGCAACCATGGCGGGACTGGGCGCGGCGTTCTCCCTGCAGTTGCAACGACTTGGCAATCTCGCCCGCTGGGGCGCGGCTGGCGTCAGTATTGGACTGTTTCTGTTCTTCTACAGCCAGCTCGCCGGGGCCTTCGCTATGACCCAATCGGTCCCAGCTGCCGTAGCGGCCTGGAGCGCACCGCTGGCCGGAATGTTTATCGCCCTCGCCCTCGTCGCCTTCGTTGAGGACGGCTAAGCAGCAACAGCCCGCGTGAAACGATTCCCCGTACGGCTTCGGGCGCTAGACGCCTTGCGTGTCAGACGTTTAGGTAAATTCTGGGGAGTCGCTAAAGGGATGCGAATGAGCCGTTCGGGGGAGATGGCCGGCCGGCCGGCCGAACGGACGCCGTTCGGTTGGGCCGCGTTAGCTGCAGCGCTGGCCATGACGGTCAGCACGACCGCTATCGCGCAGGCTCAAACCACAGTGCCGCCTCTGCCTGCCGAGCAGAATGACAGCGTCGTCCTCGAAGCCGACGAACTCATCGACGATCAAGAAGCCCGCACGATCACCGCGCAAGGTGACGTTCAAGTTCGCTACCAGGGCCGCACGATGCGGGCCGACCGCCTTGTCTACAATCTCGACACTGGCCAGATCCACGCCATCGGCGATGTGCAGATCGCGCTCGAAGATGGCTCCGTCACCTACGCCGAAGAAATCGAAGCCGACGAAGCGATGAATGTCGGCGCCGCGCGTGAATTGCGCACGCGCATTGGTGATGGCGGCACGTTGGCCGCGCGCGCCGCCGTGAGCCGCGGCGAAGGCCAAAGCGAACTTCGCAACGTCATCTACACAAGCTGCCCAATCTGCTCGACTGGCGATCGCCCACCAACGTGGAGCCTGCGCGCGCGCCGCGCTGTGCAAAATCGTGCAACGCGGACAATTTCTTACCAAGGCGCGGTGCTCGAACTCGCAGGTGTGCCGGTTCTCTATCTGCCGTTCATCGCGCACCCGGACCCGAGCGTAGAGCGCGCATCCGGATTGCTGCCGCCGAACATCGGCCGTAACCGCCGCCTCGGCACGTTCTACGAGCAACCCTATTATTGGGCGATCTCCCCATCGCAGGATTTGACGGCGTCCCTGCGCCTGCACGGCAACGTCAACCCGCTGCTGGGCCTCCAATATCGCAAGCGTTTCTGGTCGGGTGAATTCGAACTCGACACCACGTTCACGCAGGAAGAAAATTTCGATTCAGACGGCGATCGTTTAGGTGGCGACAGTCTCTTCCGCTACAGCGTGTTCGGCCAAGGCGCCTTCCGGATCAATGATTATTGGGACTGGGGCTTCGGCATTGAGAATATCTACGATGACGAATATCTCCGTCGTTATGATATCGATGGCACTGGCGAACGTCGCGGGCCGTACCTCGGTCAAGACACCCGCCTGATCAGCCAGCTCTATGCGATCGGCCAAGGACTCGACTCTTACAGCTCAATTTCCCTGGTCGGCTTCCAAGGACTGCGCGAGAGCGACACCTCAGAATTGCTGCCGCTCATTCTCCCGTACGCGGAGTTCGATCGCGTCATCCAAGACTCCGTGCTCGGCGGGCAATTGCGGCTGCAAGCAAACACCGCGGCGCTGTCCCGGCGCGATGATGGCGTTGGGCCGTACGTGGGCAACGATGCGCGTGTTTCTGTCTCGGCCACTTGGCGGCGTGATGCGATCTTCGGACCGGGCATGGTTTTCAGCCCGTTCGCGCAAGTTCGTGGCGACGTCTTCCACGTTGAAACCTCCGAGGACAGTTACGAGACCTTTGGCCGTGGCCTTGGGTTGGCTGGCGCTGAAATCAGCTGGCCCTTCATGCGCCCTGGCGAGCGCTTCGACCTTTTGCTTGAGCCAGTCGTGATGGCCGCCTGGGCGACCGACGACGCCGACGATCCGCGCATCGTGAACGAGGACAGCCTCGCGTTCGAACTGGACGATTCAAACTTGTTCCGTCCGAACGCGGCGCCGAACTACGACCTTTGGGAGCCGGGCGGACGCATCAGCGCCGGCGTGCGCGCGACCGCACGGGCCAGAACCGGCGAAAGCGCCACTGTCATGCTGGGCCGCCGTTGGCGGGAGGAGCAAGCGCCGGGCTTTAGCTACCAAAACAACCTCGCGGGCGAGGCGTCAGACTGGGTCGTTTCTGGCCAAGTCGATTTGGGCAGCGGCTTCGGCGCCGAAACGCGCATGCGCCTGGACGACCAAAGTTTCAAAGTCCAACGCATCGATTTGGGTGTGCGCGGCCAGTTAGGTCGTTTTAGTGCGGTAGCGCGCTATCTCAATGTCGACGAATCTCTCCTTTTCGATCCCGCCAACCCGAGCGAAGAACTCAATGCCAGCGTTGGGGTCGAGTTGGCCCGTGGCTGGCGGGTGCAGTTCGGCCTGACGCGCGACCTAGATTCAGACATAAACCTCAGTCAGGACATCCGCGCGATCTACGAGGATGACTGTACTTTTCTCGAAATCGCCTACACCCGCTCGGAAACGCAGCGGGGCACCATCGGCCCCGACGAAGGAGTGCAAATCCGGATCGGTTTGCGTTCGCTTGGGGTGTTGGGCGGAAGCTGAGGCGGAGCAGGACGGACCATGAATTTGAAGTACCTAACGGCTGCCGCCGCGCTCGCAGTGGCCACGCTGGGGCTCTCCGCGCCAGTGAACGCGCAAAACGCTGAGGGCGTTGCCGCGATCGTCAATGACAAGGTGATTTCCACCTTCGACGTGCGTCAGCGCGCGAATATGCTGCTGATGTTCGCCAACCTGCAGCCGACGCCGGAATTGCTGGAGCGCGCCCGCACGCAAGCGCTTCGCGATCTCGTCGACGAACAATTGCAGCTGGAAGAAGCGGCGCGCTTTGAAGTCACCGTCGCGGGCGACACAATCGACCGCCGCATGATTGAAATGGCGACGCGCGCCGAAACCACGCTTGAAGGCCTCACCAGCAACCTCGCACGCGGCGGCGTTTCCGTCGGCACATTGCGCACCCAAATTCGCGCCGAGATCGCTTGGCAACGTTTGATCTCCGGCATGTACGGATCTCGCGTGCGCATCTCACCCAACGACATCGCCGAAACCCAGCAGCGTATTGCTGCGAACGCGCGCCGTCCCCAGTACGAAATGTCAGAAATCTTCCTGCCAGCCGACACACCGCAGGAGTTCAGCGAAATGGAACAGGGCGCAATGCGTTTGCTGGAGCAGATGCAGGCCCGCGCGCCCTTCCCGCTTGTTGCGCGTCAGTTCTCGCAATCGCCATCAGCCGCTGCGGGCGGCGACCTCGGGTGGATCAGCGCTACCGAACTTGCGCCGGAGATCCGCCCAGTCGCCGAACGTCTTCAGACAGGACAAGTCTCGCTGCCGATCCGCACCTCGACCGGCGTCTATCTGATTGCGATGCGCAACCGCCGCGAGGGTATCGCGGACGGCGCAGCGTCCATCGTTTCACTGCGCCAAGTTTCAGCGCCAGCCGCGCGCACGACCTCGCTCGAGCGCCTGCGCCGTCGCAGCGCTGGCTGCTCTGACCTGGACGACGACATCCGCGGCATTCAAGGCGCCTCAGTGCTCGATCTCGGCCAAACAGTTGAGGCGGATCTATCTCCCGACATCCGCAGTCGCCTGGAAGGCGTGTCCGTTGGCAGCGCTTCGACGGTCGTGAACAACGGCGAACAGGCCAACATCATCATCCTGTGCGCGCGCGAAACCGGCGGCAGCGCCATTCCGGATCGCCAGCAGATCGAGGATCGCCTGCGCGAAGCCGAACTCTCCATGCTGGCCGAGCGTTATCTCCGCAATCTGCGGCGCGAAGCCACCATCATCACTCGTCAGTAATGGCATGAAGCCGCTCGCCGTTTCGATGGGCGATCCCGCCGGGATCGGCCTCGAACTCGCCGCGCGCGTTTGGGCGGAGCGCCAAGGCGCCCCGCCCTTCTTTTTTGTCGGCGATGCCCATGCACTCGTGCGCGCGAGTGCGCGGCTGAGCCTGCCGGTCCCAAAGCTCAATGTCGTCACTGACGCGAGCAAACTCACCGGCGACACCGACACACTGGACGTCCTTCATGTGCCGCTCGCTATCGAAGAGACACCCGGCGAACCCGACCCGGTAAACGCGGACGCCGCCATCGTCGCGATCGAACAAGGCGTAGCCGCCGTTCGCGCGGGGGCAGCAAGCGGGCTGGTCACACTGCCGATCGCAAAGGCGGTCTTGCACACCGCGGACTTTGGCTTCCCCGGCCACACAGAGTTCATCGCCCATCTAACCCAGGATGATCCATGGGCGCCCGAGCGCGGCCCAGTGATGATGCTTGCGGGTCCGAGCCTCAAGGTCGCGCTCGCGACCATCCACACACCGCTCGCCAACGTGCCACGCGAGCTCACACACGAGCGGTTGCTCAAGGTCACGCGCGTGACGGCTGAAGCGCTGAGGCGTGACTTCGGCATCGCCGCGCCGCGCATCGCGGTTTGCGGTCTCAACCCTCACGCAGGAGAAGGCGGTCACATTGGCCGCGAAGAACTCGACATCATCAATCCGGCGATGGTCACGCTGCGCGCCGAAGGTTGGAACGTTTGGGATGCGCGCTCCGCCGATGCGCTTTTTCACGAGGCCGCGCGCGCGAGCTACGATGCGGTGATCGCGCTCTATCACGACCAGGGCCTCATCCCGATCAAGACGCTGCACTTCTGGGACGCCGTGAACGTCACCCTCGGCCTCCCAATCATCCGGACATCGCCCGATCATGGCACAGGCTTTGACATCGCCGGCGAAGGCAAAGCGCGGCCAGACAGTTTCCGCGCGGCGCTCGCCATGGCCTGGTCGATGGCCGAAAAACGCGGTCGCGCATGAACGCCGACGAGCTGCCAACACTCCGTGACGAACTCCAAGCGCACGGACTATGGGCGAACAAAGGCCTCGGCCAACATTTCCTGCTCGATCTCAACATCACCCGCCGCATCGCGCGCGTGGCGGGAGAGATCGCCGGCAAGCCAGTCATTGAAGTCGGCCCAGGACCGGGCGGCCTCACCCGCGCGCTTCTGGAAGCGGGCGCTTACGTCACCGCCATCGAAAAGGACCCACGCTTCGTGCCGCTGCTTGAGCCGCTCGTCGAATGGAGCGAAGGCCGCCTGCGCATCGTGCAAGGCGATGCATTGGATGCGGATGAAGAAGCGCTGCTCCAGTATGGAACGCCGGCGTCTCGCCGGTCGGCGGCGGAGCATGCCGGCGGGACGCCGGCGGTCCATATTATCTCCAACCTTCCCTACAATGTTGGCACGCCGCTTCTGGTGAAATGGCTCAAAGCCGGCGCGTGGCGCGGGGACATGACGCTCATGTTCCAAAAGGAAGTCGCGCAGCGTATCGTCGCAAAGCCCGGTTCGGACGCCTACGGGCGTCTCGCCGTGCTCGCGCAAGCGCGTTGCAGTGCACGGCTCGAATTCACGGTGCCCTCGCGCGCGTTCACGCCGCCGCCGAAGATCGCCTCCGCAATCGTGCGCCTGACAGATCTCGCCGATCCCTACCCGCATCTCGGTGCCTTGGAGCGCGTCACCGCCGCAGCTTTCGGTCAGCGTCGCAAGATGCTGCGTTCGGCTTTGCGTTCGCTCACGCCCGAAGCCGAGTCGCTGCTGCTTGCGGCCGACATCGAACCAACGGCTCGTGCGGAGGAGATCGATCAGGCAAGCTTTCGGCGTCTGACAGACGCTTGGCGCGCGAGCGTCTAGCGAACCAAGCTATTGCCGCTGGGTCGGCGTCGCCGGTAATGCCGGGCCATTGAATTCGGTTTCGATGATAACCTCCACTGCGTCGCTCACGCCGAGGTTCGACCCTTCAGGCGGAATGCCGTAGCCCATGCCAAAATCGGAGCGGTTGAATGTGCCGCGCGCAGAGAAACCTACGCGCGCGTTGGGGTCGACACTCATGCCCTCGTAGCCCCCGTTGAAGCGCGCTTCGAGCGCAACGGGTCGCGTGACCCCGTGCAGCGTAAGATCGCCCGTGATGCGCGCCGTGTTGGGGCCGGTACGCTCTACGCCGGTGGATTGGAAGGTAATCTGAGGGAATCGTGCCGCGTCGAGGAACTCGGCGCCGCGCATGGTGTCAATGAATCCTGCCGGCGGGTTGTCACTTGCGATCGATCTCGGATCGATGCTGACGCGAATGCTGGAGTTTTCTGGCGCCGCAGGGTCGAACGTAAGACTGGCGTCCCAACGTTCAAACCGCGCTGTGAATTGGGAATAACCCATGTGGCTCAAGCGCACGATGAGACTCGAATGCGGCGTATCCAGCGTGTAGGCGCCAGCTGGCGCGGTGTGTTCGACAGCGGCCTCGGCAACCGGCGCTGGCGGCGCATCGACGGCAGGCGCCCCGCAAGCCGCGAGCGCAAGTGCGAGGACAAGAATTGAGTGACGCATGAACTCTCCTATCGCCCCAAGGACGTTTAAGCGACGGCGCCCCCTACAAACGTCATGCAAAAAGTTTGGCTGATCAGATCCCCTGCTTCAGCCGCTCCACATGCAGCTTTAGCCAGAGCTGACGCGCGCGTTTCAAACGCTCCGCCGCCAGTATTTGCCTGATCTGCGTCAGCGTCTGCTCAAGCATGGTGTTGACCAGCACGTAATCGTATTCTTCCCAGTGACTGATCTCGTCGAGCGAGCGCGCCATCCGTTTGGTGATCACCTCTTCGCTGTCCTCGGCGCGGGCACGCAGGCGCCGCTCAAGCTCAGCCATCGACGGCGGCAGAATGAAAATGCGCACCACATCCTGCTCAACCGCAGCATGGAGCGCACGCGCGCCCTGCCAATCGACGTCAAACAAAACGTCACGCCCTTGAATGAGCATGGCATCAACCGGCGCGCGCGGCGTGCCGTAATGATTGCCGAACACCATCGCGTGTTCGAGGAACTCACCGCGATCAGCCATGTCCTCGAACTGGGATTTGCTCAAGAACTTGTATTCGCGTCCGTCCACTTCGCTTGGCCGCGCCGGGCGCGTCGTCGCCGAAACGGAGAGCGACATGTTCTCATCGACCTCCAGCAGCTTGCGCGCCAACGTGGATTTGCCAGCGCCTGATGGGCTCGACAGTACGAACATCAAGCCACGGCGCGCGACGTGTTCATTCAACATTGGCGGCCTGCTCCTTGATCTGATCGACCACGGTTTTGAGATCGAGACCGATGCGCGTCAGCTCCAAGTCAGCGGACTTCGAGCACAGCGTGTTGGCCTCACGCGTCAGTTCCTGGCTTAAAAAATCGAGCCTGCGGCCAGCGGGCTCGGGCTTAGTGATGAGGCTTCGCAGCTCGCCGGCATGCGCACTCAAGCGCTCCAGCTCCTCTTGCACATCGGCGCGGGTTGCAGCGATCGCAGCCTCCTGCGCGAGGCGCTGCGGGTCGATCTTCAACTCCGGCGCCAGCGATTCCAAACGTTGGCGAATGCGATCAAGCGCCGCCGCCGGCGCAGCCGCCGCGCAGACACGCGCCGCGGCGATGCCTGCATCCAGCCGATCGGCGGAGTCCGAAAAGATCGCCGCGAGCGAGCGGCCCTCGGCCTGGCGCGCCTGCGCAAGGCCGTCGAGGGCCACGCTGAAGCCAGCCATCAGCGCCGCTTCCAGCGCCGCGCGTTCCTCTTCCGAATGATCGGCTGCGTCTTCGCTCTGCACGACCCCCCGCACCGAGAGGATGCCATCCCAGCGCGGCTTCGCAGCGCGGCCCTTGAACTGCTCGCCAGCAGCGATGAGCCGCTCGGCCAGTTCAACGTCAATCTTGATCGCCGGCGCGGCCGCAGCATCGCGCGCGAGCGAGAGCGAAGCTTGCACCGAGCCGCGCTTGAATTTCGCAGTCGTCGCCGCGCGCACCGCGGGTTCGATCGCGTCGAATCCCGGCGGCGTGCGCAGCTTCAAATCGAGGCCGCGGCCGTTGACGCTTTTCAACTCCCAGATCCAACGCTGGCCGGCATGCTCGCCCTCCGCCCGCGCAAAACCTGTCATTCCGGAAATGGTCATGGGCCCTTTTCGCGTATTTGTGCGCCAAGTGTCACGCGGCCTTTGCGCAACTCAGCCAGAACCCGCTCAGGTTTAGCACGCCGGAGCCGCTCAAATGACGCTCGCCACCGCATCTGAAACGACTTCACTGGCCCGCACCGGCCGCTTGGCGCTCAGCCTCGATGCATTCTTGATGGCCGCGAGTCTCATATTTTGCGCGGCTCTGTTCGCGCAAGGCGGACTTGAGGCGTTCCTCTTCGCCGCCGCCGGCGCCGTGTTCGGCGCGCGCCACTCGGTGCGCGGCTTGCGCACGCGCGGCGCCTATTCCGGCAACTTTGCAGGGCTCTTTGTCGGCGCGCTGTTTGCCGCCTTCTGTCACGACTTTTTCGTCGCGCTCGCGCGGCTGATCTGAACCAAGCCCCGGCCGGAAGACTTTTCCCGCCCAACTCAGCGCCTCCCTGCGGGGAGGCGTCTTTTTGCTTTACGTTAGTGGTGCTTAGCGGCCCGCGCGCTCAGCCGCCAAACGTTGCGCTTCGATCTCGCGCCACCGCACAACGTTGGCGTTGTGCTCTGCAAGCGTCGACGCAAACACGTGCCCGCCCGTACCATCGGCAACGAAGAACAGCGCATTCGATTGCGCGGGGTTCGCCGTGGCTTCCAACGCAGCGCGGCCGGGATTCGCGATCGGCGTCGGCGGCAATCCGTCGATGCGATAGGTGTTGTAGCCCGTATCGAGCGCAATCTCACTCTGGCGAATGGTGCGCCGGTTGCCTTGCGCGTCGACCAAGCGGCCGTCGCGGCAACGATCGGGGTGGCGCAGGCACACGCCATAGATAATCGTCGGATCGGTCTCGAGCCGCATCGGACGGCGCAGGCGATTGATAAACACTGCCGCCACTAACGGCCGCTCCGACGCCACACCAGTCTCGCGCTCAACGATCGCCGCGAGGTTGACCAAATCTTCCGGCGTTTGCAGCGGCAAGTTCGCCTGGCGCGCAGCCCATACTTCGGCAAGCGCAGCGTCATGCGCCTCGCGCATCTGCTGAAGCAACGCCGCACGCGTCATACCGCGCGCCACATGGTAGGTATCCGGTAGGATCGAACCTTCCGGCGGCGCATCCGGCATATCGCCGACGAGCACGTCGCTTTCCTCAATGGTCCGCATCACCGCCGCGATGGTGATGCCTTCGGGAAACGTAAGGGCGTGCTGAAGCGCGTCGCCGTTCGTCATCAGATCGACGATGGTTTGCACCGAGGCGTTTGCCGGGATCTCGTACTCGCCCGCTTGCAACGCCGAGCCGCCACGCAGGCGGTTTGCGATCCGAAAGAGAAACGCGTCGGTGATGAAGCCTTCGGACTCGAGCTTCGCGGCGATAGCTGCGCCGGACTCGCCGCGCTCAACCACGAATGCGCGCGGATCGGCGTAAGGCCCAGGCCGGGCTATAGCGCTGGTGAAATAGAAGAAGCCGAACAGCGCAGCGGCGGCGGCAAGCACCGCAATCCAGAACAGAAAAGAAGAGAACCCGCCGCCATTGGAACGGCGCGCCGCTGCTCTAGCCATCAATCCACCGCTGTCAGGATCACCGCGGCGTTCGTGCCGCCGAACCCGAACGAATTCGACATCGCTGCCTTCACCGTCTTTTTCTTGGCGGTTTTGGGCGTCAAATCTATGGCAGTCTCAACCGACGGATTTTCCAGATTTAATGTCGGCGGAACCATACCGTCGCGGATCGCGAGCGCGCAGAAAATCGCTTCAACCGCACCGGCCGCGCCGAGCAGATGGCCGATTGCCGACTTCGTGGACGAGACAGAAAGGTTTGCAGCTGAAGCGCCGAAGAGGCGTTCGATTGCTTTCAGTTCGATCTCGTCGCCGAGCGGTGTCGAGGTGCCGTGCGTGTTGAGATAATCGATATCGCCAGGGCTCATGCCGGCGTTCTTCAGCGCCGCTGTCATGGCGCGGAAACCGCCATCGCCGTCTGAGGCGGGCGCAGTGATGTGGTGAGCGTCGCCTGAAAGGCCATAGCCCTTCACTTCGGCATAAATCTTGGCGCCGCGCGCTTTGGCGTGCTCGTACTCTTCGAGCACAACGCATCCAGCGCCCTCGCCCATAACGAAGCCGTCGCGATCCTTGTCGTACGGGCGCGAGGCCTTCTCCGGCGTGTCGTTAAACCCGGTGGACATCGCGCGAAGTGCGCAAAAACCCGCCATCGCCAAACGGCCAACCGTCGCTTCGGCGCCGCCCGCAACCATCACATCGGCATCGCCATACATGATGAGGCGCGACGCATCGCCAATAGCATGGGCGCCCGTGGCGCATGCCGTGACGACGGCGTGGTTCGGACCGCGGAAGCCGTGACGAATGGAAACTTGGCCCGCCGCCAAATTGATCAGCGCACTCGGGATGAAGAATGGCGAAATCTTTCGCGGGCCATCACGCTCCAACTGGATCGCCGTCGCGCCAATCGTATCGATGCCGCCAATGCCTGAGCCGATCAAAACGCCGGTGCGATTCTTGTCTTCGTCGGCTTCAGGTTTCCAGCCGCTATCGGCCACGGCTTCATCAGCCGCCGCGATTGCGTAGAGGATGAAGTCTTCGATCCGTCGTTGCTCTTTCGCCGACATGACTTTGTCGGGATCGAAAGCGTGCGGATCGCCCGCGCCGCCACCGCGTCCGTCGACACGCGGAACGACGCAAGCAATCTGGCACGGCAAGTCATCGACTTTGACGTGCTCAACTCTGTTTGCGCCGGATTTTCCCGCGAGCAGGCGCTCCCACGTCGCCGGCGCATTCGCAGCCAGCGGCGTGATGAGTCCAATGCCTGTTATGACAACGCGCCGCATCAGCGCGACAGGACCTTAGCCCTGCTTCTCAGAAATGAACTTCACGGCGTCGCCGACGGTCTGAATGTGCTCAGCCGCGTCATCCGGAATTTCAATGCCGAACTCTTCTTCGAACGCCATGACCAGCTCGACGTTGTCCAAGCTGTCCGCGCCCAGATCGTCAATGAAGGAAGCCTTCTCGACCACCTTCTCCGGCGGGGCTTCGAGGTGCTTGATCACGATCGCCTTAACGCGCTCAAAAACTTCCGACATGCACGCCTCGCCAGCTGAATAATTGGTCACGTCCGCCAAGGACGCTTGTGAGCGGCCTTTTGACCACACGCGGCCCCCGGCGCAAGCTTTTTTCGCCGCCGGGGATGCAGGACGGTCCTCAGATCATGGCCATGCCGCCGTTCACATGCAACGTCTGACCCGTCATGTAGGCGGCTTCCTCACTGGCGAGATAGACGGCCGCGGCTGCTACATCAGATCCCTCGCCAAGACGGCCGGCCGGAATTTTCGTCAATAGCGCGGCTCTTTGCGTGTCGTTGAGCACGTCGGTCATCGGCGATGCGATGAAGCCTGGCGCAATGCAATTGGCCGTCACGTTCCGGCTCGCGACCTCTGCGGCCAGCGCTTTGGTGAAGCCAATCATGCCCGCTTTCGACGCCGCATAATTCGCCTGTCCGGGGTTTCCTGTGACGCCTACAACCGAAGTGATGCCGATGATGCGGCCCCAGCGATTCTTCATCATATTCCGGAGCGCCGCGCGCGAGAGGCGGAAATAGCCTTCGAGATTGATCTTCAGAACGTTCTGAAAATCCTCGTCCTTCATCCGAAGCAGCAGGCCATCCTTGGTGATGCCGGCATTGGCGATGAGGATGTCGAGCCTGCCGCCAAGCGCCTGTTCAGCTTGCCCCACCAGTGCATCAACCGCCGCCGCATCAGAGAGATTGCAGGGCGTGATCACATGATCGCCGCCAAGCTCGGCTTTCACCTTTTCCAGCGCTTCAACCCGCGTCCCAGAAAGCGCGACGCGGGCGCCTTGCCCCGCCAGCGCCTTCGCAATCGCACCGCCAATGCCGCCCGAAGCGCCCGTCACGAGCGCGGTCTTTCCACTGAGATTGAACATCATACCCTCTTTGCGTTGCGGCTTATTCCGGCTGGAGCGCTGCCGCAAGTTTCGACACCGTGTTCCAGTTTCGGGCTGAGCCGAGCTTCGGCATCTTGAGCTTCGACGGCCCCTGCCCATTCGGAAACTTGATGTAGAGGCAATCCTTGCCTTGCTTGATCTCTTCATCAGTGAGCGCGGTTTTCGCCATCGCTTCCAGCTCCGTCTTCGAAGCAGGGCCACGCATGAAATTCACGACCATGAAAGTGGCGTTCGATTTGGTGAACGCCTTGAACGGATTGCCGGCGATGATGGCGTCCAGCTGATCGGCATCGCGAACGAAGACATCGGTCTTCAAACCGAGCCCTTCGAGGATCACGCTTTCAAGCTTCGCCTCGAGCTTCGCGCCGGTGAGCTTTGAGTTGAGAATGAGGTTGCCGCTGGCGAGCAGCGTTCGCACCTCAGTGAAGCCCGCGCCCTCGCAGACCTCGCGCAACTCCGACATGATCACTTGGCGCTTGCCGAGATTCACACCGCGCAAGAGTGCAGCCTGCAACATGCTCAGCTCCCTATGGACCGCCGGCGTCTCGCCGGCATGCACCGGCGTTGGCCGGCGAGACGCCGGCGATCCATATTCAGATCGTCTTCGCGAATGCTTCCAATTCCGCCGGCTCATTGAGCGCCAACGCCTGCGCATCCGGGGCGTTGCGCTTGACCATGCCGCTCAGCTGCCTGCCGGCGCCCACTTCAACGAAGCGCGCAACGCCGCCCTCTGACGCCAACCACTCAAGGCTCTCGCGCCAGCGCACGCGGCCGGTCACTTGCTCCACCAGCAATTTGCGCACCGTCGCCGGCTCAGTAACCGGCCGCGCCGTGACGTTCGCCACCACTGGCACGATGAGCGGCGCAATCGTCGCTTGCGCCAAGGCTTCAGCCATGGCGTCAGCAGCGGGCTGCATCAGCGGCGAATGGAATGGCGCAGAGACGTTGAGCGTAATAGCCCGAGCACCTTTTTCCTTTGCGTAAGCGAGCGCCGCATCGACGCCAGCCTTCGAGCCGGAAATGACAACGTTGCCGACATTATTGTCGTTCGCCACCACAACGACGCCAGCACTCGAACCAGCCTTCGCAATCTCTTCAGCCAGCGCAACATCGACCTTGCCGATCAACGCCGCCATCGCACCTTCGCCCACAGGCACAGCCGCCTGCATAGCGTTGCCACGCGTCCGCAACAGCCGCGCCGCATCAGGCAAGCTAAGCGCGCCAACCGCGGCGAGCGCTGAATATTCTCCGAGGGAATGCCCCGCCACGTACGAGGCCTTTGAAATGCTCACGCCAAATTCGCGCTCCAGCGCGCGCATGGCGGCGAGGCTAACGGCCATCAAAGCTGGCTGGGCGTTGGCGGTCAGCGTGAGTTCGTCCGCCGGCCCCTCGAAAATCAGCCGCGACAGCTTCTCCCCAAGCGCCTCATCCACCTCCTGGAACACCTCCCGGCTCGCGGCAAACGCGTCGAAAAGACCTTTGCCCATGCCGGGCGCTTGGCTTCCCTGTCCGGGGAAAATGAAAGCTGTCGTCATGGGCGGCGGCGTAGCGCAAGCGGCCCGCAGTCACAAGAACACGGCCAGAGCTTGCATCCATTGCCTCCGACGGCAGCATCTCGGGCTTCGGAGGGATCAATGCTGCGCAAGAAGGTGGTGATGGCCGCAAAGGACCTAACGGTGGCAGTTTGCCACTATGGGCCCCGAGAGCGGCATGCCCCCCACAACGACACGCACTCCCGCGTAAGTTTCCTGATCACCGGCGGTTACCGCGAGGAAGGTCATCCCGGCGCAATCCAGATGCGGCCGGGGCACGTTCTACTCAAATCCCACCGCGCCAAGCATGCGGATCAGTTCGGCGATGAGGGCGCATGTATAGCCGCGATCGAATTCACTGCCGACGATCCCTTCCTCCAAACCACCGACACCGCTGTCTGGCGCCAATGCGCGGACGGGTTTGCGCTCCGGCATGCGAGCGCATTTTTGGAGAGCGCGCTCGCGGCAGATCAACATGCCACCAGGGCGGCTGGGTTAGATCTCGTCGCAGCCAACGGCGACAACCAGATAGCTACCAGCATCCCGCCCGCTTGGCTTGCCCGCCTGCGGGAAGAACTTGAGCAGTGCTCCTTGGCGACAGTTGATGTCGGCCGACGCGCCAAAGCTGTTGGCGCGCACCCCGCTCATGCCTCGCGGCTTTTTCGGCGCTGCTTTGGCGCTTCCATTACGGAACACGCTCAAGCCCAAAGCGTGCGGCGCGCGCTTGAGCCGCTTGCATCCACCGCACCGTTAAGTGAGGTCGCCTTAGCGGCAGGGTTCTACGACCAGAGCCACATGACACGCGTGTTCCGCCGCGTAGTCGGACGAACGCCGGGCGCGCATCGCGCCATGCTAGCGGCTGCTGCTGGTTAAACGCGTCCAAGACCAGCGAGCGCTCGCCGGTTAGCGTTGCATATGAATAGACGCTCACTCCTCATTGCCGCCGGCGCGACAGCTCTAGGCGCCTGTGCCACTCATCCAGCATCGATCGCGACAGGGCTCCCGTTCGCTGACGAACTCGATGCTCAAATTCGGCGTGGCATGCAGCGCCTCGGGATCGTGCCTGGCCTTGCAGTTGCCGTGTACTCGGCAGAAGGCGCGTTTGCGCGTGGCTATGGCGTTACAGACATCACGACTGGTGAATCCGCCGACGCTGACACGTCATTCTACATCGCATCGTCTACTAAGCCGCTCACCTCTCTGATGCTTCTTCGATTGGCCTCGCGCGGCGAGATCGATCTCGACATGAAACTCAGCGACTATGCGTCGAACGCTCCTTTTACGCCCACGGTGCGCGCCAACGAAGTCAGCTTCCGCCAACTCTTGTCGCACACATCGGGCATCAAAAACGATCCGATCTCATGGCGAGTTGCCTACACCGGCCAGCACGACCCAGAACTGCTTTGGCGTCTTCTCAGCAATTCCGCGCCCAACGCCGAAGCGCCGCTCGGTACGTTCCAATACACCAACACTGGCTACAATCTCGCCACTGTGCTGACCGATCAGCGTACACGCACGCCCTGGCAGGACCTCTTGCAAACCGAAGTCTTTGGACCGCTCGGGATGAGACGTGCGAGCGCCCGCATGTCGCGCGCCACCTCTGGCGGCTGGAAAATCGCAAAGCCGCACGTCGCACTGCCGGAGGGCGTCACGAGGGTTTATCTGGAGAAGGTCGATGCGACGATGCAGTCCGCGGGCGGCGTGATCATGAGCGCAAGCGACGCGGTGCGCTGGCTTGAGCTCATGGTCGAGAACGGAGTCGTCGACGGACGTCGCATCCTGCCGGCGGCTTCAATCGAAGCGACGCGCCAGCGTCTCGCCTCAGTGCCTGAAGGGACCGAATTTGCCGGGTACGGCCGCGATGGATACGGCTTGGGCTGGTACCAAGGACCCTACCGCGATGATCGTCTTTTCCATCATTTCGGTGGGTTCGCTGGTGCGCGAGCGCATGTCTCCTACATCCCAGCGCGCCAGATCGGCGTGGCCGTCTTTGTCAACGACAGCACCTCGGCGGCGATGTTCACCGACGCAATCGCGAACTTCGTCTATGACCGCAGCGCGGGCCGCGCCGACGCGGTCTCCACCTTCGACGCAAAAGTCGATGCGCTTGTAGCTAGACATGCCCAATTCACGACCCGCGTGACAGCCGACCGCGCAAACCGCGCAACGCGCCAGTGGGCCCTCACTCGACCGCACCAGGCCTACGCGGGGACTTACGAAAGCGAGCAATTCGGCCGCATCGAGATAACAGCGGCGGGAGAGCAACTGAATTTTGCGTTCGGCGCGCTCCACGCGGTGGCTGAGCCATCGACCGAGCCGGATTCGGTGCGGGTCGAGCTGGTGCCCTATTCCGGCGAACACATCCTGTTTGAGGGTGATGGCGCCCATCCCGTCAGCCTCAGGTATGACGGAAACACCTACGCACTGGCCTAAATCGCCGGAATTGGCTTTTTCGGAGCATGTCTTCCCCTTGCTTCCGGGGCCGAAATGCGTATTTTCCGCGCCTTCGCGATCCGCGGCCCCGGAGGCATCCGCCTGCCGGGGTCCATCGTTTTGGCCGGTCTTCCGCTGGCCAGGGCGCCGCGGGTTCTAACGGAAGAGGAAACTATGGCTTTATACGAGCACGTGTTCATCGCACGTCCCGAGATTTCGCCCCAGCAAGTTGATACGCTGGTCGAAGAACTCGCAAACAAAATCAAAGAGTTGGGCGGCACTACCACGAAGACCGAGTACTGGGGTCTGCGCAACCTTACCTATCGCATCAAGAAGAACCGCAAGGGCCACTACGCGCTCATCAACATCGACGCTCCGGCGCCGGTGGTTCACGAGTTCGAGCGTCTGCTCCGCATCAACGAAGACGTGATGCGCTTCAAGACGATCCGCGTCGAAGCTCACGATCCAGAACCGTCACCGATCCTCGCCCGTCGCGATCGCGACGAGCGCCGTCGTTCACGCCGCGAAGGCGGACGTGATGGCGAAGAAGGCGGCGGCGGCGAGTTTGAAGGCGGGGAGGAATAATCATGGCCCAGAAAATTCAAAAGGGCGCCCCGAAGTTCAACATCTCGAACATCCCGGCCCGCCGTCCGTTCGGTCGCCGGCGTAAGGTTTGCCCGTTCTCGGGCAGCGCCTCGCCGAAGATCGACTACAAGGACGTGAAGCTGCTCCAACGCTACATCAGCGAAAAGGGCAAGATCGTCCCGGCGCGCATCACCGCCGTTTCCGCCAAGAAGCAACGCGAACTCGCAAAGGCCATCAAGCTGGCCCGCGAACTCGCTCTGCTTCCGTTCGCCGTTCAATAGGGAGGCCAGCACATGCAAGTCATCCTACTTGAACGCGTCGAGAACCTCGGCAGCATCGGCGACGAAGTGAAGGTGCGCGACGGCTATGCGCGTAACTTCCTGCTGCCGAACAAAAAGGCGCTCCGCGCGAACGATACAAACCGCAAGGCTTTCGAAGGCCGCCGCGCCGAACTCGAAGCCCGTAACGCTGAAACGAGAGCCGTGGCCGAAAAGGCCTCGGGCAAGATCGACGGCACGTCTTACACCCTCATCCGCTCAGCGGGTGAAGGTGGCCAGCTCTATGGCTCAGTCTCATCGCGCGACGTCGCCGACGAGATCGTTAAGGCTGGCGCGAAGATCGATCGTAACGCAGTCGTTCTCGATAAGCCGATCAAGAGCATCGGCGTCTATGATGTGCGCGTGCGTCTGCACGCTGACGTCTCGGCGACGGTGAAAGTCAACGTCGCGCGTTCGGCTGACGAAGCCGAGCGCCAAGCGAAGGGCGAAAACGTCATCGCTTCGGCCGCTGAAGCCGATCGCGCTGACGAGGCCGCACAAGCCAAGGAATTGGCCGCGAACGCCTTCGTCGACACCTCGCCGCGCGAATAGCGCGACGAGACAGACTACGAAACTGAGGCCCGTTCATCGAAAGATGGACGGGCCTTTTCGTTGGGCTACGCCGCCTTCGACAAGCTCAGGCTGACGCCTTTGGTTGGTCCAACAAGAGTGCGTCACCCTGAGCTTGTCGAAGGGCGACGCCAGCGGCAACATTGTCGTTTCGGCTCCGACTCGCAATGCAGCGTCAACAGCAAAGAGTCGTCAGCGACTCATCGAAAACCGCCGTCAAGGTTTCGGTAGCTCAACGATTGCCACACCGAATCGGCTCATCTTGCGTGCATGTTGAACCAGCCCGCTCTCCCCCTGGCCCAGCCAGGTCAGCAGCCCACGCCGCGCACCGCCCCTCACAATCTTGAGGCCGAACAAGCGCTGCTTGGCGCGATCTTATTCGACAACGAGATGATGAACCGGATCACGTCGTTGCTTAAAGAGCAGCACTTCTACGATCCAGTTCACGGCCGCATCTTCTCAACCTGCGCCGACATGATCGCAGCCGGCCAACTCGCGGACGGCGTCACGCTCAAAGAAAAATTTGCCAAGGACGGCGGCATCAAGGAAATCGGCGGCGCACTTTACTTGATGAAGCTGCTGGAGAACGCCGCGCCGCTCTCCACGCACGCTCAATCCTACGCCGAGCTGATTTATGATCTGGCGCTGCGCCGCGCGCTGATCCGCGTCGGCGGCGAGATCACCGGCCTCGCGGAAAATCCGCCCGAAGATAAAGACGCCAGAGACATTATCGAAGAGGCCGAAAAGACGCTCTTTGCCCTCGCCGAAGCCGGCACTGCAAACCGCGGCTTCCAGGACTTCAAAACCGCGCTCACCGCATCCATCAATGTCGCCACCGCTGCTAAGAACCGCGGCTCCGACGTCTCCGGCATCGCGTCAGGCTTCCGCGATCTCGATCACCTGCTTGGCGGCCTGCACGGCTCCGATTTGATGATCCTCGCCGGGCGCCCCTCCATGGGCAAAACCGCGCTGGCGCTCAACATCGCGATGAACGTCGCGCGCCAAAAGCAAAAGGCGGTCGAGGCGGGCGAAGCAGATCATTACGGCGGCACCGTCGGCTTCTTCTCACTCGAAATGTCCGGCGAACAGCTCGCGACCCGCATTCTCTCGGACTTCGCCGAGATCGAGTCTCACAAGATCCGCCAAGGCAGGATCACGACCGACGAGTACACGCGCCTCGCCGACAGCGCGATGATGCTGCAAACCCTGCCGCTCCACGTCGATGAAACTGGCGGTATCTCGATCGCGCAACTTCACAACCGCGCCCGCCGCTTGAAGCGCTCGCCATCAGGCCTCGACTTCATCGTCGTCGACTACCTCCAGCTCGTCACCGCCTCTGGAAAAGTCGAAGGCCGGGTGCAGGAAGTCAGCCAGATCACGCAAGGCCTGAAGGCGCTGGCCAAGGACCTGAACGTCCCGGTTCTCGCGCTCTCCCAGCTCTCGCGCCAGGTCGAATCCCGCGACGACAAGCGCCCACAGCTTTCCGACCTCCGCGAATCCGGTTCGATCGAACAGGACGCCGACATCGTCATGTTCGTCTATCGTGAGGAATATTACCTCAGCCGCACCGAGCCTGAGCAGAACACTGAGGATTGGATCAAATGGCGCGCAAAACTTGATGGCGTTGCCAACCGCGCCGAACTAATCATCGGCAAGAACCGCCACGGCCCAATCGAAACGGTGCAGCTCCATTTCAAAGGACAATACACCCGCTTCTCCTCCCTCGCCCAAGGCTGAGCCGCCGCGGCTTGCGCGGCTGAAGGTCGATCACGCCGCGATCGCCGAGAACTGGAATGTCTTCCGGAAGCTCGCGCCGAGCGCCGCGGTCGCCGTAGTCGTCAAAGCAGATGGGTACGGATTAGGCGCCGTCGGCGCGGCGCGCGCTTTAGCGCAAGCGGGCGCGCGCGTGTTCTTCACCGCGACGACCCAGGAAGCCGCAAACGTCCGCCGCGCGCTCGGTGACGGACCGCAGATTTTTGTTCTGAACGGCCCAGGCGATGACGTCGACGCGATCCTAGCCAACAAGCTCACGCCAGTCCTGAACTCACTCGCGCAGATCAAAGTATGGGACAGCCGCGCGCCTGCCGCCCTCCACATCGATACAGGCATGAACCGGCTCGGCATCGGCCCCGAAGAACTGCCCCACGCCATGAGCGCGCTGAAGGACACATCGCTTGCGCTGGTGATGAGCCACCTCGCCTGCGGCTCCGACACCAAGCACGCCTTCAACGCCACTCAACTTCGTCGCTTCATCGACGCGTCGATGCTGTTCCCGCGCGCGCCGCTCTCACTCGCCGCAACCGCCGGCGCGCTGATCGGTAGCGATTATCATTTCGACCTCATCCGCCCCGGCATAGGCCTTTACGGCTCGGGCGGCCTCGACGCCGACAATCCGAAACTCTCCGCAGCCGCAACGATCGAAGCGCCGATCCTGCAGGTGCGCGATGCCGAGCCCGGCGAAACGTTCGGCTACGGCGCGACGTTCACGGCGCCTCAAAAGATGCGCACGGCGACTGTGGCCTTGGGCTACGCGGACGGCTACTTGCGCAGCTTGAGCGGGCGCGGCTATGGCGTTCTGGGGGGCGCAAAACGCCCAATACTGGGGCGCGTGTCGATGGACCTGATCATCCTTGATGTGACCGGCTGCGCCGAAGCGCAGCCCGGTGCGATGGTCGAATTTCTCGGCCCGAACGCGCCGCTCGACGACATCGCCGTGCTCGCCGGCACTGCGCCCTATGAAATGCTCACGACGTTCGCAGGCACAGTGCGCAAGACGGGAGCGCGCGCGTGATCAATCCTTTCGCGCCAATCGGACGTGGCACACTTGGCATGCTGGCCGAGATTGGCCGTTTCTCGGCTTTCGTAAGCCGCGCCGTTGCAGCGACGGTCTCACCACCGTTCTTCATCGGCCAATTCCTGCGGCAATGCCTGCAGATCGGATATTTTTCCTTGCCGGTGGTCGGCGTCACCGCTGTGTTCATTGGCGCAGCGCTCGCGCTCAACATCTATGTCGGCGGCGCACGCTTCAACGCCGAGCAATTCGTCCCGAACATCGTGGTGCTTGGCATCACACGCGAACTTGGTCCCGTGCTCGCTGGCCTCATGCTGGCGGGCCGCGTCAGCGCCGGCATCGCCGCCGAGATCGGCACCATGCGCGTCACCGAACAGATCGACGCGATGACCACGCTCTCGACCAATCCGTTCAAATATCTGATCGCACCGCGCTTACTCGCCGCCACGCTGACACTTCCGGTGCTCGTGCTCGTCGCCGACATTATCGGCGTCATGGGCGGCTATCTCGTCGCGGTGAATAGCCTCGACTTCAACGGCGCAGCCTATCTGCGCAACACGTTCGAGTTCGTGGAGCCCCAGGACGTTGTGCTGGGCTTGGTGAAGGCCGCGGTGTTCGGTTTCATCATCGCCACCGTCGGCTGCTACCAGGGCTTCCGCTCCAACGGCGGCGCACTCGGCGTCGGCCGCGCGACCACCAGCGCTGTCGTGGTCGCCATCGTCCTCATCCTGGCGACGAACTATCTCGTCACCGCGTTCTTCGTCGAATGATGCGCGACGGTTTAACCTCACCCATTCCCGGTGCGAGGCGACTTGTCCGCCGAAGCTCGCAGAGCGAAGGCGGAAGCATCGAGCCCGGGACCCATAAACACGCATGTTCGCGGGTGATCTCAATCAAGCGTGTTTATGGGCCCCCGACTGCTCGCTTCGCTTGCATCCGGGGATGGGTGCAGTGTGGAGCGGCCCTATGACTGCTAAGCTCGAACTCAAAGCCATCAAGAAGCAAATGCGCGGACGCCAGGTGCTCGACGGCGTTGATCTCGATGTGAACCAAGGCCGCTCGCTCGTGGTCATTGGCGGCTCGGGCCAAGGCAAGTCGGTGACGCTAAAATGCGCGCTCGGCCTGATGAAACCCGACAGCGGCCAAGTTCTGGTCGACGGCGCCGACGTCACCAAGATGCCCGAAGAAATCCGCGCCCGCGTGATGCGCAAGTTCGGCATGCTGTTTCAGGGCGGCGCGCTGTTCGACTCCCTCACTGTCTGGGAAAACATCGCCTTCCGGCTCATCAACGCCGACAACGTCAACCGCGCCGAAGCGCGTGATCGCGCCATCGAAGTGATGCGCAAAGTCCGCCTCGCGCCCGAATTCGCTGATGTGCGCCCGACTGAACTTTCGGGCGGCATGCAAAAGCGTGCGGGTCTCGCCCGCGCCATCATCGCCAAGCCCGACATCCTCTTCTTCGACGAGCCCACAACCGGCCTCGATCCGATCACCGCCGACGCGATCAATGATCTCATCGTCGAGATGGTGCGAGAACTCGGCTGCGCCGCAGTCTCGATCACACACGACATGCCCAGCGCACGCAAAATAGCTGACGAGATTGCCATGCTGCACAATGGCAAGATCGTGTGGCGCGGCCCCACCGCCATGCTCGACATCAGTGGCAATCCAATGGTCGATCAATTCGTCGCCGGCCGAGCCGAAGGCCCGATCCAAGCCGTGGTATGAACGCGCCTACGCCACCACGCCGCGACCGCACTATTTTGACAGCGAGAGCCAAGGCTGCCCGCTTCGCCAGTGCGCAATCACGGCCGCCTCTGGCCATTGGAACGTTGAAGATACCTTCGACTAATTCGTCACCAATATGGACCGCCGGCGTCCCGCCGGCATGCTCCAGCGCTGGCCGGCGAGACGCCGGCGGTCCATATTGCATTCGTCTTCACAGACGTTTCTGGATTTCGCCGTCTAGCGCTTCCGGCTTCACAGTTGGCGCATAACGCGCGAGCACTTTGCCATCTCGGCCAACCAAAAACTTGGTGAAATTCCATTTGATGCCGCGGCCAAGTAAACCACCGCCCTTTTCGCGCGTGAGATGCTCATAAAGCGGATGCGCCTTCGGCCCATTCACATCGATCTTGGCGAACATCGGGAAGGTCACATCGTACGTCAACGAGCAGAAATTCTTGATCTCGTTCTCATCGCCCGGCTCTTGCTTGCCGAACTGATTGCTTGGAAAGCCCAACACCTCGACGCCTTGCGCGGCATACTTGCGGTGCAGCTCTTCCAGCCCTTTGTATTGATAGGTGAAGCCACACTGGCTCGCCGTGTTCACGATCAGCAACAGCTTTCCGCGATAATCGCTGAGGGAGCGCTCGGCGCCATCAATGTCGCGGGCGGTGAAATCGTAGATATTTGCCATTGCCTCACATGACGCGGCCCGATGCAGCATGCAAGGCCGTCGCTCGCAGTTGCAGACCTGCGTTCAGCCGCGCGCTAGGCTCAACAGGAAGGATTCGTAGAGGGCAGAATGGCCAAGTCAGATCGCGTTTACACATGCCAAGCCTGCGGTGCGATCTGGCCCAAATGGGCCGGGAAGTGCGAGGCCTGCGGCGAGTGGAACACACTGGTTGAGGAAACCGCGCGCGCAGTCGTGCCCGGCGCGCTCTCAACGCCCGCCAGCGGCGGCAAACGCGGCAGGGGGGTCGAGTTCGTTGACCTTGCCGGCATCGCCGATCCAGCGCCGCGCATCGCCACCGGCATTTCGGAGTTCGATCGCGTCTGCGGCGGCGGCCTCGTGCCCGCATCCGCTATTCTGATCGGCGGCGATCCCGGCGTCGGCAAGTCGACATTGCTTCTGCAAGCCGCGGCGTCGCTTGCGCGCGGCGGCGCCTCAGTCGCTTACGTCACCGGCGAAGAAGCTGAAGCGCAAGTGCAAGAACGCGCACGCCGCCTGAAGGCTGCCGACGCAAGCGTCAGCCTCGCCGCCGAGACAGACCTCAGAAAAATCCTCGAAGGCCTGAAGGCGTTGAAGCCCGACGTCGTCATCGTGGACTCGATCCAAACCGTCTACGCCGATGGCATCGAAGCCGCACCCGGCACCGTCGCGCAAGTTCGCGCCTGCGCGCACGAGCTCGTGCGCTTCGCAAAGAAGAGCGGCGCCGTCGTGATCCTCGTTGGGCACGTCACCAAGGACGGCCAGATCGCAGGTCCGCGCGTGGTCGAACACCTCGTCGATGCCGTCATCTACTTTGAAGGCGAACGCGGGCTGCCCTTCCGCATTCTGCGCGCCGTAAAAAACCGCTTCGGCCCCACCGACGAAATCGGTGTCTTTGAGATGCTTGAGCAAGGTTTGGTCGAGACCCCAAACCCATCAGCACTCTTTCTCGGCAGCGGCGGCGAACGCCCATCAGGCGCCGCTGTGTTCGCCGGCGTCGAGGGCTCGCGTCCGGTGCTGGTGGAAATCCAAGCGCTCGCCGCGCCGACTGCCTACGGCACGCCACGCCGCGCCGTCGTCGGCTGGGACTCCGCCCGCCTCGCCATGATCCTCGCCGTGCTCGAAACCCGCTGCGGCCTCTCCTTCTCCGGCCGCGACGTCTACCTCTCCGTCGCAGGCGGTTTGCGCATCACCGAGCCCGCCGCTGATCTCGCCGTAGCTGCCGCGTTGATATCCACCCTCGCCGATCGCGCGCTGCCCAAACAATGCGTCGTCTTCGGCGAAGTCGCGCTCTCAGGCGAAGTGCGCCCCGCGGGCCGTAGTGATCTACGCCTGAAGGAAGCCGCCAAGCTCGGCTTCACCAGCGCCTTTGCCCCGCCGCAAAAGAAGGTCAGCAGCGCCAGCGCCGTGAAGATCAAACAGATCGTTCACATCGCCGATCTCGCTGCCGCAATCGGCGTTGAGGGCTTCGAATAGCGCTCCACGGCATTCCGCAACCGAAACGCTCACCTCCGCCCGCGTGTGGCGCCTTCCCAAGGCCCTATCAGCCGTTTAATCCAGTTCCCGTGGGACGCGCCCAGAAACGGGCAGCATGGGAGTGGCGAATGGATCTCGGCTTCACTTGGTTCGACTTCGCCGCCCTGGTCGTCCTCGGCCTCTCCGGCGTCATGGCCTTCGCCCGCGGCCTCATCCGCGAGGTGTTCTCGATCATCGCCTTCATAGGCGCAGCCATCGCAGCGGTGTTTTTCGCCGGAATGGCGCGGCCGATCGTAGAAAGCTTCACCCCCCTTTCCGGACCGCTGGCATCCGTCGCCGCAGGGCTTCTGATTTTCCTGGTGGTGTTCATCGTCATCACCGTGATCACCTCAACGGTTGCGAAAACAGCCCACCAATCAACGGAAATCGGCTCTTTTGACCGCGCCGCCGGCCTCGCTTTCGGCGTTCTGCGCGGCATCTTGGTGGTGTCGTTGTTCGTGCTGCTGATGCGCCAGACGACGGTCCAGGACACACAAACTGCAGATCCCGTGCAGGACGCTATACGCGGCGCGCGAACTTACCCTATTTATGATGGTGTCGCGTCTGCATTAGAGGCGGTGCTTCCACAGGCTCGTGACCGGGCTCGTGATATCATCGAACGTCGCGAAGGCGAGTCGGCGCCAATACCGCCGGCAGAGCCCGAAACCCAGGCCCAACCTTAATCCAAAGGGGCCACCTGAGGACCACATGACCGCCGAGCGCCACTCCCTCCACTTTCAGTCGGCGCCCGGAGACCCGGTCGATAAATGGGAACACGACGATAAGCCCCGCGAGGAGTGCGGCGTCTTCGGTGTCTTCGGCTCAGAAGACGCCTCGATCCTGACAGCACTCGGGCTGCACGGGCTACAGCATCGCGGCCAAGAAGGCTGCGGCATCGTCAGTTACGATGGCGCCCAGTTCTACCATGAGCGCTATCTCGGCCTCGTCGGCGAACACTTTGCCGGCAGCGACGTCCCAAAGCGCCTCCCCGGCACATCGGCCATCGGCCACACCCGCTACGCCACCGCCGGCGGCACCGGCCTCCGCAACGTCCAGCCGCTCTTCGCCGATCTCGCGTTGGGCGGTTTTGCTGTGGCCCACAACGGCAACCTCACCAACGCCGTCGATCTGCGCGACCGCCTTGTCCAAAACGGTTCGATCTTCCAATCGACCTCCGACACCGAATGCATTTTGCAACTGATCGCAAAGTCGAAGAAGCCGCGCGTGGTTGAGCGCTTCGTTGAAGCGCTGCACGACATTGAAGGCGCCTACGCGCTGGTGGCGCTCACTGAAAACATGATGATCGGCGCGCGCGATCCGATCGGCATCCGCCCGCTCGTGCTCGGCGAAAGCGCCGGCGCCATGATCCTCGCGTCCGAGACTTGCGCGCTCGACATGATCGGCGCCCGCTTCGTGCGCTCGATTGAGCCTGGCGAGATCGTCGTCGTCACCCGCGCCAAGGACGGCACGGTTACAGTGGATAGCCACTTCCCATTCCCGCGCCGCAAAGCGCGCCCCTGCATTTTCGAGTTCGTCTATTTCTGCCGTCCGGACTCAGTCGTCGAAGGCCGCAGCGTCTACGATATCCGCAAGCGCATGGGCCGCAGATTGGCGCAAGAGACCGGCGTCGATGCCGACGTCATCGTGCCGGTGCCAGACTCCGGCGTGCCTGCCGCAATGGGCTTCGCCGCCGAAAGCGGCATCCCCTACGAACTCGGCATCATCCGCAATCACTATGTCGGCCGGACCTTCATCCAGCCGAAGCAAGAAATCCGCGCGCTCGGCGTGCGCCTCAAGCACTCCGCCAATCGCGACGTGATCCGCGGCAAGCGCGTCGTGCTGGTCGATGACTCGATCGTGCGCGGCACCACCTCACGCAAGATCGTGCAGATGGTGCGCGAAGCGGGCGCCAAGGAAATCCATCTCCGCAGCGCCTCGCCGCCGATCAAGCACCCAGACTTCTACGGCATCGACATGCCGGCCGTCTCCGAATTGATGGCCGCGCAAATGACGCTCGAGGAAATGCGCAAGTCACTCGAAGTCGATAGCCTCGGCTTCCTCTCCGTCGATGGCCTTTATTCGGCGATGGGTGAAGAAAAGCGCGATCCACTCAATCCGCAATTCACCGATCATGCGTTCACCGGTGACTATCCAACCGCGCTGCTCGACTACAATAACGGTCGCACCGGCCGTGAATCGCAGCTGCCACTGATCACCGAAAACGCTGCGGAATGAGCGGCGCCAATACCAGACGGCTCGCGCTCGTCACCGGCGCGTCGAGGGGCATTGGCCGCGCCGTCGCGCTTGAACTCGCGCGGCAGAACTGGCGCGTCATCCTCGTAGCACGCGCACAAAAAGCGCTCGAAAAACTCGACGACGACATTCGCGCGCTCGGCGGGGAAGCCACGCTTATCCCGCTCGATCTGCGCGACGGCTCGGCGATCGATCAACTCGCAGCGCCGCTGTTCGAACGCTTCGGCAAACTTGATGGCCTCGCTGCCTGCGCTGGCGCGCTTGGGTCGCTCACACCGGCGCATCAAGCCACGCCCGCAATCATCGATGAGACCATCCAGGTCAACTATCTCGCCAATCAGCGCCTCATCCGCGCGCTGCATCCATTGCTGCGAGAATCCGACGCTGGCCGCGCGGTCTTTCTCACCTCCGGCGCATCGAAAAACCCGCGCGCCTATTGGGCGCCCTACGCCGCCGCCAAGGCCGCGCTCGACGCACTGGTGATCTCGTGGGCCGCCGAAATCGGCAACGTCACGCCGATGCGCGCCAACCTCTTCAATCCAGGCCCCACCCGCACCTCAATGCGCGCCAAAGCCTTCCCCGGCGAAGATCCAATGACACTGCCAACGCCAGAAGAAGTGGCGCCGTCCGTGGTTGCGATGCTGCAGCCGAGCTACAATCAGAACGGCGCTTGGGTACAGTTCGAGCGCGCAACTGGATAACGCCCTTGGGCGATGACCTATGACGCAATCATCATCGGCGGCGGCGCTGCCGGCCTCTATTGCGCGCTGCATGCCGGGCGGCGCGGCAAACGCGTGCTCGTCATCGAGCACAACACCGAAGTCGGCGCGAAAATTCTGATCTCCGGCGGTGGCCGCTGCAACTTCACCAATCTCAATACCGCGCCCGATCGCTTCATCTCCGCCAATCCGCATTTCGCGCGCTCCGCCTTGGCGCGCCACACGCAAACGGATTTCATCGGCCTCATCCAAAAGCACCACATCGCCTATTACGAAAAGACACTCGGCCAGCTCTTCTGCGAAGGCCCGCGCTCATCGCGGAAGATCGTGCAAATGCTGCTCGATGAATGCGCGGCGGGCGGCGTTGCGATCCGCATCGGCTGCCGCGTCACCAGTGTCCAACGCGGCGAACGCTTCACGATAGAGACAAGCCAAGGAACGTTTGAGAGCACCGCCCTCATCATCGCCAGCGGCGGCTTCCCCATTCCAAAGCTCGGCGCCACAGGCCTTGCCTTCGAGATCGCCAAGCAATTCGGCATTGCGATCGTGCCAACGCGCCCTGCGCTCGTGCCGCTCACGTTCGACCAAACGTACTTGCAATCCCTGCAGACGCTCAGCGGCGTCTCGACAGAAGTCATCGTCTCACTCGGCAAAGCCGCCTTCCGCGAAGCCGCGCTTTTCACGCACCGAGGACTCTCTGGCCCTGCAATCCTACAAATCTCGTCCTATTGGTCCGATCCATCGCAGGACTTCAAAGTTGATTGGCTGCCGGACGCGCGCGACGATGTGCTGGTGGCTGCAAAACGCGAGCGGCCCCTAGCTCTACCGAAAACTGCCGTTGCCATGCACGTTCCGGAACGCCTCGCCGCGGTGCTCACCGGCGATCATCCGCCGCGCCCGCTGGGCGAATGGAAAGACGACGCACTGATCGCCTTCGCACAAACCAAACTCAAAGGCGCGCTGATCAAAGCCAACGGCACCGAGGGCTACGCCAAAGCCGAAGTCATGGCCGGCGGCATCGATACCAGCGCACTCTCACAACAAAGCATGGAAACGCGCGCCGTCCCCGGTCTCTACTTCATCGGCGAAGCCGTCGATGTCACCGGCTGGCTCGGCGGCTATAATTTCCAATGGGCGTGGTCGAGCGGGTGGGCCGCGGCTCAATCCCTGTGAGGCGCGAACCGCTTAGCCGCCAGCGCAATCGGAATGCCAACCAACACCGTGTGCGTGAGGATCGTGCCAGGGATCATCCAAGGATAGCGCGCATCCCAAACCGGGCGGATATCGCTGAAGGATTCTCGAAGGCGCGCCACGATCTCGCCGAAGCTTGCCGCGAACTGGCCGCCGCCACCTGCCGCCGAAAGCGGCGCAACGACGTAGTTCATCGCCACATAAAGAATGAGACCGTAAATGAAGCCCCACAGGATCGCTTTGTCCGTAAGAACCCGGAAGCCCTGCGCCGCGAACACGTAAACCGCAGCCATCAACGTCGCGATCAAAAAGTGCGAAGCAAGACCGAGCGTCGCCGAATCCCAATTGCCCGCACGCGACGCATCACGCCCCAGCCAACCCGACGCCACCGACTGCAACACCTCCTGCGGCGTCAGCCCATAACTCAGCGGCCCATAAACAACGAACGCGTACACAATATCGAGCGCGCCAGCGATCAAACCACCCAGCAAGATTCCCCAAAGAATTTGCATCGCATCGCCCTCCTGCGTCCAGTGAACGCGAGGCGCGTTTTATTGCTACTCGTTTTCGACGAACGGGTTCTTCCCGGCCTTCACGATCAACCTGATCGGTGCGGCGTGCATGTTGAACGCCTCCCGCAGGCCGTTCACCAGATAGCGCTTGTAGCTCTCCGGCATTTCCTCGGCGCGCGAAGCAATCAGCACAAACGTTGGCGGGCGCGCTTTGATCTGCGTCATGTAACGCGGCTTGATCCGCTTACCGCCGACGGCCGGCGGCGGATGCCGCGCGATGCAGGCGTACAGCCACTCGTTCAGATCCTTAGTTTTGACCCGCGCCGTCCAGTCCGCGTGCGCCTCTTCGACCGCCTTCATGAGCCGATCGAGGCCCACACCCGATTGCGCCGCGACCGCAACCAACGGCGCGCCGCGCGCCTGCGGCAGGCTCTCACGCGCAACTAGCTTCAACTCTTCGAAGTGCGCGCGCGTATCTTCAATCGTGTCCCACTTGGCGAGGCAGAAGACGAGCGAGCGGCCTTCGCGAACCACCAAATCCGCGATCGACAGATCTTGTTTTTCGAACGCCTCGTTAGCGTCCATCACCAAAATGCAGATGTCGGCGAACTTCAGCGAGTGCAGCGAGTCGCCAACCGACAAGCGCTCCAGCTTGGCTTGCACCTTCGCCTTCTTGCGCATGCCAGCGGTATCGACGAGGCGGAATTTCTTGCCGTGCCATTCCCAATCGATCGCGATCGAATCCCGCGTGATGCCAGCTTCCGGTCCCACCAGCAGGCGATCCTCACCAATCAGCGCGTTCACCAACGTCGACTTGCCCGCGTTCGGCCGGCCGATAATGGCGACATTGATTGGCCGCTGCTGTTTCGGCGCATCTGGATCAGGCAGTGTCTTCTCGTGCGCGACAAGCGCCGCGTAGAGTTCAGACATGCCCTCGCCGTGCTCGGCCGAAAGCGGGATCGGCTCGCCGAGCCCCAGCGCGTAGGCTTCCATGAGGCCGGCATCACCAGCGCGGCCCTCAACCTTGTTGGCGCCAAGCAAGACCGGCTTGTCCGCACGCCGCAGGATGGCCGCGAAGGCCTCATCCATCGGCAGCACGCCTGTGCGTGCGTCGATCAAAAACAAGATCACATCCGCTTCGCGGATCGCGATCTCTGTCTGCAGGCCCATGCGTGCTTCAAGCGACGAGTCAGTCGCGTCTTCGAAGCCCGCTGTATCGATCAGGACGAAGTCGAGATCGCTGAGCCGGCCCTTCGCCTCGCGGCGGTCGCGCGTGACGCCAGGCGTGTCATCAACCAGCGCAAGCTTTTTGCCCGCGAGCCTGTTAAAAAGCGTCGACTTGCCGACATTCGGCCGCCCGACGATCGCGAGCTTGATCGTCATTGGCGGACAAACATCAGCGTAGAACGACGAGACGCGCTTCGTCGGTCACGATGTAAATCTGATCGTTCGCGGCGATTGGCGGAATGAACACAGGTTGGCCAATGTCGGTCGAGGCCAGCGTTTGTCCGTTCGCCGGCGACACGGCAACGACATCGCCCTCCGAGTTCGCCAGCACGAGACGACCGCCGATCATAATCGGACCCGTCCAAGCGACACGTCCCTTGCGCTCGCCTTCATTTCGATAGCGGCGCAATTGCTCGACCCAGAACACGTTGCCGGTGCGGCGGTCAAACGCGGCGAGTTCGCCATCAACATTGACGGCATAGAGCACGTCGCCCGCGAGCCACGGGGTTTGCGTGGATGCGAAGCTGCGCGCCCAGATGCGTTGACCACTGCGAAGGTCGATCGCGGCCAGGATGCCCGAGTGGCTGGCCGCATAAGCGGCGCCGCCATCGATAACCGGACGGCCCGCAATGTCGTTGATGGCCGAGAGCGAGTTCACGCGGCCGGCGCGTGACAGCGAGTCAGACCACAAACGACGGCCATTGGCCGAGAGCAGCGCCACCAATTCGCCCGAGGCAAACGGCGCGACGACGGTTTCGCCGTCCACGCCAACGCTTGGCGCCGAGAGAATACGCGCCGGCTCAGCGATAGCTTGATACGTCCAACTGACTTCGCCCGTTGCTGCGTCAAACGCCATCAACTCGCTGTCGTTGGTGACGGCATAAACCCGGTCACCGGCGGTTGTCGGCGCGGATTGAAAGGGTGCGCTAGCTTGGGCGCGCCAAATCTCGTTGCCGTTGGCGGCGTCGAGCGCGACGATAAATCCAAAGCCGGTCGAGACAAAAACGCGGCCCGCGCCAACAGCGACGCCGCCGCCACGCGCAACGCGGTCGCGGCCTGCGGTCGGACGAAGGCGCTCATCCCAAAGACGGTGACCATCGCGCGCATCAATTGCGTGCACGCGGTGATCTGCATCAAGGAAGTAGAGCGAACCGTTGGCAATCACCGGCGGTGCGGCGAGCTTCACGCGATTGTTCGAGCCCGCGCCGAGATTGGCGCGCCAAGCACGCTCAAGCACGGCCGCGCCGCTCGATTGAGGCGGCGAGTTATCCGCGGTGCCGCCCGGTTGGCTCCAATCGGTGACGCTCACGGCCGGCGGCACGGTGATCGTACGCGATGCAAACTCCGGGTTCGGAAGCAAATCTTCTTCAGCCGAGAGGATCGACTGACGGCCATCCTGCGGCGCGACGGCTTGCGGCGCATCGCTGCCGTCGAACGGATTGATCGCATCGCCAATGCGGCTCACGGTCGAGCACGCCGACAACGCGGCGACCGCCGCCAATAAGGCGATTGGACGCAAAGGCTTCATTTCGTCTCTCCTTCGGATGGCGCAGGCGCTGGCGCGCCGTCCGCTGGTGTTTCGGGTGTAGCTGGGGCGGGGCCAAGCACGCTCAGCGCGATCTGCGCACGCTGGCGCAATGAGTCAGGCGCTTCGAATGCAAGCGTGAGCTGTTCGAGTGTTTCGCGCGCGAGATCGGTCTCGCCCGCTTCCCATGCCTCAACTGCAAGCAATTCCTTGGCAAGGTACGAGACGCGCGTATCTGAATCGATCAGAGGCTGCAGACGCGTGCGCAGCGCTGCGAAGTCTTGCGTGTCCGCGGCGATGTAGGCGGCGCGGATTTGCGCGCTTTCGCGCATGATCTGGTCCGGCGCGCTTTCGGCAGCCGCATCAAAACCGGTGAGTGCGCCTTCGAGATCACCCTGCTGCACGAGGATGCCAGCGTGCTCCATGCGCGCCATGGTGCGATACCCGCGCGGACCTTCGTTCGAGAGACGCTCGAACTCAGTCTTGGCGCCGTCGAGATTGCCGGCCTCCACCAAGGCTTGAGCGGCCGCAAACGCGTCGGCATGCCGGCGCGCTTCACCCGTCGAGTGATTGGTCCAAAATTGCCAAGCCAGCAGGCCGACAATAAAAACTACGAAGATGCCGAGAACGTACGGTCCGTACTTCTTAGCGAGATCCAGCGCGCGATCTTGGCGCAGGCTCTCGTTCACTTCATTGACAAAACTATCGGTTTCGTTGGTCACACGTCGTTCCTGACCCGTATGGGCCAGAAAGGCCCGGTCCCCAAAATCGGCGGCAAGCTACCCGCGCTCGTCGCCCCCGGCAACGCGCGGGCGCCGCGCCTTTCCGCCGCCGAGGGCATAGGTCTCGGCTGCGGCAGGAAAACGGCGGGCTCGGACATCTGCGGCGTAGTTGGCAGCCGCTTTGCCGATTTCGGCCTTCAGGTTGGCATACCGGCGGACAAACTTCGGGGTCCAGTCGAAAAGGCCCAAAAGATCGTCCGTAACCAGTATTTGGCCGTCGCACTGGGCTGAGGCGCCAATGCCAATGGTTGGGGCCTTCACAGCGGCGGTTATTTCGGGGGCGAGCGTTTCATCCACACCCTCGACGACGATGGCGAAAGCGCCTGCCTCGTCCGCGGCGCGGGCCTCTGCCAGCACCTGAGCGCGCTCTTCCTTGGTGCGCCCCTTAGCGCGAAATCTGCCGTCAACGTTCACCGCCTGCGGGCGCAGACCGACATGGCCCATGACCGGAATACCGCGCTGCACCAGGTAAGCGATGGTCGCGCCGACATAGACGCCAGCTTCGACCTTCACGGCCTGCGCGCCGGTTTCCTTGAGAATACGGGTGGCGTTGGCGAACGCCTGCTCGGGGCTCGCTTCGTACGAGCCGAACGGCATATCGACGACAACAAGCGCGCGCTTGGCGCCTCTCATCACAGCCTGGCCATGCATGATCATCATATCGAGCGTCACGCCGACCGTATTCGGCATGCCGTGCACGACCATGCCGACGCTGTCGCCAACCAGCAGCACGTCACAATGCTCGTCGAGGATCTCGGCGACAGGCGCGGTGTACGCAGTCAAGCAAACGATCGGATCGCCACCCTTGCGGGCGCGAATGTCCGGCGCGCTTTGCCGGCGGATAGGCGCTTCAACGTGACGGGACATAGGGGCCTCGCTTTGTCGCAGCGTCATAGCCTTTGCTGCATTGCGGCGCCAGCGGCGAGCCCAGATACGCGAAAGGCGGCTCAGACCAGCCGCCTTTGCTTAAATTTGATTAGCGCTGGTTACTCTTGGGTCGAGCGATACGCGACCGCACCACCGGCCAAAGCGGCCGACACCAACAGGATTTGCGTCAGCCCGGCGCCCATCGACTGGATGAAGTTCTGCGCGGCGGCGCCGGCATCCGGCGCGGAGTTAACTGCAGCGTGCATCCGCGCCACCTCGAGCCCAGCAGACGCCATGAATTCTTGGCCGAACGCGCCGGCAAATGTGTAGAGGCCCCACGACACCGCGGCAGAGCCAATCATGATCGCGCCGTACTGCATATAGCTGCGCGCCTTCAGGCCCGCTTCGCGCATCGCCACAACGTGCGTGACGTTCACTGCGAACCCATCATCTGCGGGTTCGTGAGCCTCCGCGAAGGAGCGCTTCAACAGGGCGTCGAAGTCAGTCATGAATCTGGGTCCAATAGCCGTCTAAGTTTGTCTGTCCCCCTTAATACATGTGATTTCACGGTGCCGAGGGGAAGACCCGTGATGTCGACTATCTCTGAGTGGCTGAGCCCTTCTCCGTGGTTCAGCGTCACACAAAGTCTCTCAGCATCGGACAATCTGGCAAGTGCTCTTTCCAGATCGAGCTTTGCTCCCGCGGCGGCTTCCGGCGTGGATTCCTCTGACGCGAGTGGTGATGCGTCAGTGATCTCCTCAAACACGGCCTTCTGGCGTCGCTTTGCCATCAAGAACGTGGTGACCGCTATTCTCCTAAACCAACCCGGAAAAGCTGCCGGGGTTTCCAAGTCTCTCAATCTATCCCACGCCTTGATGAACGCATCTTGAGCGAGGTCATCAGCTTCGGCGTGGCTCTGACACATTCGCCTGAGCAAGGCCCGGGCCCAGCCCTGCCGTCGTTTGACCAGCTCCCCGAAGGCCGCCTGGTCTCTGGCCTGGGCTGCGATAATCAGCGCAGCTTCTGTGGCCTGAGCCAGATTGGTGAACCCCCGAGACGCCACCGATTACCACTCAGTCGTCCTTCCTCTTCACCGAATAATCGATGATCGCCAGCAGGATAAAAGCAATCCCGAGGGCGCCAAGGATCACGGCCGGGATCATCATCCCCATGAATGCTTCCTCAGCACCCGACAAGTCGCCGACGAAATAGCCCGCTGCTGCAAAGCCACCGGCCAGCGCCAAGAGAACAACACCGCTCCCGAGGCTTGAGCGCGCCTTATCTTGGGGCTTCTTTTGCCCCTCGGTCAGCGTGCGCATCAGCGCCGGATCAAGCTGCTGCCCCTTCTCAAGGGCCTGCGCAATAAGGTGATGAGCCGACTGACGCGTTCGTTCGCGCAGATAGATCGGCACCAGGATGATGGCTGCCAAAAAGCCAAAAAACATAATTGGGACAAAGACTTCGCCCATGAGGTAGATCTCCATAGCCCGGGGTCTGAAGCCCCTTTGTAGTCTAGATGCGCCGGGCCATGGCCTTGGATGCAGGCGCTCAGCGGTTCGTTACAGCCGCTAACCGTTGTGTCATGAGCCGGGCGGTCGCCACTAGGGCGAAAATACCCGCCGCGCCCAGGATGCCGTTTTGGACGCCATCCCAGTTGAGAGCGCCCCATCCGGCCAACGAAAGCGCCAAAACCGCACCGGCAGCGGCTAATGCGCCCGAAGATAGCATCGAGCGCGCCGCTTCAACCTTAAAGCGATCAGCCTCGGCCGCCCTAATGACAGCCAGGGTGAAATCTGGATTGCGCGCCGGCGCGGTGTTTCCGCTGAGTGCGGCGGCAAGGCGGGCTTCAGCGTCCATCATTCGGCTCCAACGCGCGCAGCAACCGCTCGCGCCCACGCGTTACGTGCGATTTCACCGTTCCGAGCGGCAGTTTCAATATCTCCGACGCTTCCGTATGCGAAAATCCTTCGCCCAGGCATAGCGCGACGACAGCGCGTTGCTCGTCAGGCAATGCCTCCATTGCGCGCTGCACGGCGATGCGATCCTCCAGCGGCGATGCCTCTTCCGCCGCGTCTTGCTCGTTTTGCCAATCGCTATCGCGTATTTGTGCGCGGCCGTGCGCACGTTTGGCGTCGCGCGCGATGCGAAAGCCAATGCCGCTCACCCACGAGCGAAAACTGGACCGGCCTTCAAAGCGTGCGAGCTTGCGCCACGCCGTCACGAACGCCTCTTGTGCGAGATCGTCAGCGTCGGCCCAATGTCCCGCAAAACGCCGCAAAAACCCGCGCACCGCTTGCTGATGCGCGTCAACCAAAGCGGCGTATGCGCGGCTGTCCCCCTTGCGCGCTGCTGCGATGAGACGCGCCTCGTCATGCGGCGTCATCGTCTTTGCCGCGCCCACCGGGGCGCATAATCGCGAGCGCCAAACATCCAAGCGCTGTGACCGTCATGGTCGCGGCGACTACGAGAAACGCGGTGCGGCTGTCGCCGTCAGCGCTAGCGAACGCGATCCAAAAGCCGAAACCAAGGGCGGTGAAAATGACCACCTCGCTCCACGGCGGTTTCTGACTGCTCCGACCAAGTTGATCGTAGACAATTTGCGGCGGCTCACGGCCCGCCTCTATCGCCGCCTTGATCACGTCCATCGCCTGCTTGCGACGATTGTGTTCGAGCAACTGCGCCCAGCCCGCGCCGATCATCGAGACCGTCACCGCGCCGAAGATGAAGAACACGACCATCCATGGGTCCCAACCAGCACCGATCATCCGAAAATCTCCGTTTCGCAGAGTATGCAGCCACCGCCGGCCAAATTGGATGCGGAACTAATTGCCAGCCAATACTTAAGTCGATACTTAAGTAGTATGTTCGGAGCCGAAGCGCATCTCGATCTGGCCTTTCAAGCCCTCGCCGACCCTAGCCGCCGCACCATGGTTGATCGTCTGGTTCAGGGGCCGGCCACGGTGAGCGAACTCGCCAAACCGCTGGCTATGTCCCTGCCGGGCGTGATGCAGCACCTCGCCGTGCTGGAAGCGAGCGGGCTCGTCGTCTCCGAAAAAATCGGCCGTACCCGGACCTGCCGGATCGAACCAAAAGTTCTCACCCAAGCCGAACACTGGATCACCGAGCGCCGCGCCCTCTGGGAGCGCCGCTTGGATCGCCTCGGCCGATTTCTTGATGAAACGAAAGACGACTGATGCTCACGCTCTACGGACACCCGATCTCTTCCTTCACCTGGAAGGTCCTGACCGCGCTCTATGAAAACGGCACGCCGTTCGAGTTCGTGACGGTGGATCAGAACACCTATGCGGACTTCATCGCGAAATGGCCGATGGGCAAGTTTCCGATTCTGCTCGATAGCGATCGCAAGACGATGATCACCGAAACTGCCGTGATCATCGAGTATCTCGACGCCTACTACGCAGGCCGCACCCGCCTTGTGCCGAAGGAGGTCGACACTGCGCTGGAAGTTCGCCGCTGGGATCGCATCTTTGATCATCTCAACGTGACGATGAGCAAGACCGTCGTCGATAAGATCCGCCCCGACGGACAACGCGACCCCTACGGCGTCGACGAAGCCAAGCGCATCATGCGGGGCGTCTATGGCGTCGTTGAAACACAACTGGCTGATCGTGAGTTCATCGTTGGCGACAGCTTCACGCTGGCCGATTGCGCCGCAGCGCCGGCGCTCTGGTACAGCGTGCGCAACGTTTCGCTTGATGGCGCCTACCCGCGCATCGCGGCGTATCTGGAACGCCTCAACGCGCGTCCCTCCTTCGCCAGAGCGCTGAAAGAGTCTGAGCCGCTCTTCCACATGTATCCGGGAGCCTGAGCTATGACGTCACTCGCGCACGCCACAATTGTCATGGAACGCACCTACAGCGCTGCCGCCGCGCGCGTGTTTGCCGCTTGGTCTGACATCGAAGCGCGCAAGCGCTGGTCTGCGCCCGCCGACGATATCCGCATCGAGTACGAGGCCGCTGATTTTCGCGAAGGCGGCCGCGACGTCTCGCGCTGCATTGAGCCGAACAACGCAGATTTCGTCGCGACGGTGAACTATCTCGATATCCGCGCGAACACTCGGATCGTCTTTGCCGAAGACGTGGTGCATGGCGACAAGCGCGTCTCCGCCGCTCTCATCAGCATGGAGCTCACCGCCAAAGGCGGCGCAACGCACCTCGCGCTCACGATGCAGATCGTTTCCTTTGACGATTCCGGCATGGAGAAGGGCTATCAATTCGGCTGGTCGTCCGCGCTCGACAATCTCGCCAAGGAATTTGCCTGAAGGCTCAGATGACACCAAACCCGATCACCATCCAACTCGACGGCGATGTTGACGTCTCTGGCTTATGGCTCGCGCCGCCAGAGCCGAAGGCAGCCTACGTCTTCGCGCACGGCGCGGCAGCGGGCATGGCGCACAAGTCGATGGCGGCAATCGCGGAGGGCCTCGCCGAACGTGGCATCGCCACATTGCGCTACAACTTCCTCTACATGGAACGCGGCTCGAAGCGCCCTGACGCACCAGCCCTCGCCCATCAAGCCGTTCGCGCCGCAGTCGCGAAAGCCAACGAACTAGCGCCATCGCTGCCGCTCTTCGCGGGCGGCAAATCTTTCGGCGGCCGCATGACCTCGCAAGCGCAGGCGCTCGACGCGCTACCCAATGTGCGCGGCCTCATCTTCTTTGCCTTCCCACTTCATCCCGCCGGCAAACCCAGCGACGAACGCGCCGCTCACCTTGATAAGGTCAACGTACCGATGCTCTTTTTACAAGGCACGAACGATGCGCTCGCCGAACTCGATCTGCTGAAGCCGGTCGTGAAGCGTCTCGGCAAACGCGCGACGTTAGCGCTCTTCGAGCACGCCGATCACAGCTTCCACGTCCCCGCAAAAACCGGCCGCAAGGATGCAGAGGTGCTGGCGGAGATATTGGATGCGGCAACGGGCTGGATAGCGGCGTACTAGTGACCCCGCTTCGCCTTCGACAAGCTCAGGCTGACGCTACCTTGGCAACGGTGTCGAAGTCGGCGTCACCCGGAGCCCGTCGAAGGGCGACGCCGCGCACCTAACCAAACTGCTTCGCGTAAACGTCCGGCTTGAATCCCACGATCAGCTTGCCGCCGACATCCAGCACCGGACGCCTAATCATGCTCGGCTGCTCCAGCATCAGCGCAATCGCCTTTTTCTCGGTAACGTTCTCGCGCTGCGCATCAGACAATTTGCGGAATGTCGTCCCGGCGCGATTGAGCAAGATTTCCCAGCTCACGTCCTCGCTCCATCGCTCAAGCGAAGCCTTATCGATGCCTTCGGCTTTGTAATCGTGAAACGCATACACCACGCCATGGTCGTCCAACCATGTGCGCGCCGTTTTCATCGTGTCACAGTTCTTGATCCCGTAGATCGTAATCTGCTTGCTCTTGGCCATAGGCGGCTTATGCCAAAGCAACCGGAGGAACGTCCATGGCTGATAAGCTTACTTTTTACACCAATCCAATGTCGCGCGGCCGCATCGCCCGCTGGATGCTGGAAGAAGTCGCTCAGCCCTACGAAACGGTCGTGCTCGGCTACGGCACAAGCATGAAGGCGCCGGACTATCTGGCCATCAATCCCATGGGCAAAGTCCCGGCAATCAAGCACGGCAACGCCGTCGTCACCGAGGGCGCCGCAATCTGCGCCTACCTGGCCGACGTCTTCCCGCAAGCAGGCCTTGCGCCAGCGAACAACGAAGAGCGCGCGCGTTATTATCGCTGGATGTTCTTTGCCGCCGGCCCAGTCGAAGCCGCCGCTAATGCAAAGGCCATGGGCTGGACGGCGCCGGAAGATAAAGAACGCATGCTCGGCTTCGGCTCAATGGCGCACGTGCTTGATGCGCTCGAACACGCGCTGAAGGACACACCCTACATTGCCGGTGATCGCTTCACCGCAGCGGACGTCTATTTCGGCTCACACATCATGTGGGGCACGCAGTTCGGCACGCTCGAAAAGCGCCCCGCCTTCGAGGCGTACATGGGCCGGCTCCAAACGCGCCCGGCCGCCGGGCGAGCACGTGAGATCGACGACGCTCTCATCCAGCAACAACAGCAACAACAGCAGAGCTGAGTCATGCAGGATTTGTTTTCACTGAAGGGCCGCATTGCTCTCATCACCGGCGGCTCGCGTGGCATCGGCCGCATGATTGCCGAGGGCTTTCTCAATCAGGGCGCCAAGGTGTACATCTCCGCACGCAAGGGCGGCGCACTCGAAGAGACCGCAACCGAACTTTCCGCCATCGGGCCGTGCATTCCGTTGATCGTTGACACCTCCGGCGCGGATGGCGCGCAGAAGATGGCTGACGCCTTCCTGGCTCACGAAGACGCGCTCGACATCCTCGTCAACAATGCAGGCGCCGCCTGGGGCGCGCCGCTGGCGGAATTTCCGGAAAACGGCTGGGACAAGGTCATGGACCTCAACCTCAAGACGCCGTTCTTCCTCACGCAGAAACTGCACGATGCGCTGACGCGCGGAGCGGCCAAAGGCCATCTCGCGAAGGTGATCAACATCACCTCGATCGACGGCATCGCCGTCAATCCGCAAGAGACGTATTCGTACGCCGCGAGCAAAGCAGGCCTCATCCACCTCACCAAGCGCATGGCGATGCGTTTGATCACGGACAATATCGTCGTGTCATCGATCGCGCCCGGAGCATTCGCGTCGGACATGAACCGCACCGCGCGTGACCAGGGCGACGCGCTCGCGCAAATGATCCCCGCTCGCCGCATCGGCACAGCTGAAGACATGGCCGGCGCGGCGATCTATCTGGCTTCTCGCGCTGGCGATTATGTTGTCGGCTCCACCATCGTCGTCGATGGCGGCGTCACCTACATGCGCGGCTGACGAACCTCGCTTGCATTTCCGTACTGACCCCGTAGCATGCCGCAAAAGACATGTGAGAGGACGCGCGCCCATGGCGATCTATCTGCTCGGGGGACATCAGACCGACTTCGCCCGCGCCTGGTCGCGCGAAGGCTTGGACTTCACCGATATGATGCGCGAAGCGATTGATGGCGCGCTGGCTGCGACCAATCTCGATGCCGCTGACATTGATGCGATCCACGTCGGCAACGCGTTCGGCGAACTCTATCGCAATCAGGGTCATCTCGCCGCGATGGTCGCGCAGATAAAGCCAGAATTTTACGGCAAGCCAGCGATGCGGCATGAGGCAGCCTGTGCTTCAAGTTCGATCGCAGTGCTGACGGCAACGGCGGAGATCGAAGCCGGCCGTTACGATTGCGTGCTCATCCTCGGCGTCGAAGAGGAAAAAAATCTGCCAGGCGACGAAGCGTCGAAAATTCAGAACGCCGCGTCCTGGCAGGGTCACGAAGATATCGACTGCCGCTTCATGTGGCCCGCCGTGTTCGGGCGGATCGCGCAAGAATACGACGAACGCTACGGTCTCGACCGCCGCTACCTAAACCGAATCTCCGAGATCAATCGCACCAACGCGATGCGCAATCCGTTGGCGCAGACTCGCAAGTGGCGCTTCGATCCGGATGCCTTCACCGACAACGACGACCTAAACCCAATCATCGAGCCGGGCACGCGCCGCCAAGATTGCGGACAGATCACTGACGGCGCCGTCGCCATCATCGTCGCTTCGGATCGCTTCATTGAAAACCATGCGAAGAAGCGTGGCGCCAAGCCATCGGACTTCCCGCAGATCACGGGCTGGGGGCACACGAACGCCGGCATCCGCTTTCTCGACAAGATCGAACGCAGCCGTGGTCAGGAGTACATTTTTCCGCACGTGCGCAAAGCCATCACCGACGCCTGGAAACGCGCCGACATCCCCGGTGTCTCCGCACTGAACGGCATCGAGCTGCACGACTGCTTCACATCAACCGAATACATGGCGATCGACCATTTCGGCCTCACTGCGCCGGGCCAGAGCTGGCGCGCAATCGAAGACGGCGTGATCACGATGGGCGGGGCCTGCCCGGTCAACGCGTCAGGCGGCTTAATCGGCGTTGGCCATCCGGTCGGCGCGACCGGCGTACGCATGTTGCTCGACGCCGCCCGCCAAGTGACCGGCACGGCAGGCGATTATCAAGTCGAAGGCGCGCGCACCTACCAGACGCTAAACATCGGCGGCTCGCTCGGCACCGTTGTCAGCTTCGTAGTTGCGCGGCCTTAAACTTGCGCGCGCGGCGCACGGATCGAAACGCCAACCGAGCCCTGCGCAATCACGGCATCATCGGCGCCAGTGATCTCGACGGCCACAACCACGCGCCGCCCTGCATAAAACGAAACGCGTCCCGTCGCCTCCAGCCGCGACGAACCAATTGGAGCGGCATCCAAAAAGCGCGTGTTCAGATCTGTCGTCAGCAAAGTCTCGCCAGGCTTCAGCAACGTCATCGCCGCGCCGCCTCCGGCAATATCGGTCATTCCGGCAATCACACCACCGTGCACCAGGCCGACAAAGTTCGAGTGACCAACATCGACATCGCAGCGCACGCGCATGAAACCGCGATCAATCTCAACAGGTCGCACCTGCAGGCGATTCAGGAAGCCACCGGGACGCGGCATCTCGATCCAGCGCCGCGCAAGCTCAAATCCATCAGCGTCGCCATCGAGCTGAAACAGAACTGGATCGCCGCTCATTTGGTCAGACGATTGAAGCGGGCGATCGCGGCGCGGTATTCGCTGTCGAGATCATCCACGACTTGCGCCACCGTCTCGATGCCGCGCGTGCGACCTACACCTTGCCCTGCAGCCCAGATATCACGCCACCGCTTTGCCGTGTCACCAGAATAGTCGCGCGCCGCAGGGCCGCCGAGATTTTCCGGATCGCGCCCCGCGGCCGCCAAGCTTGGCTTCAACCAAGACGCAGGCGTGCCGGTGATTGCGGCCGAGACGATAAGGTCATCAGCGTTACAGTCGACCACCATCTGCTTGTATTCGTCCTGCGCCAGACTCTCGACAGTCGGCAAGAAACGCGTGCCCATATACACAAAGTCCGCGCCCGCCGCGACCGCGCCAGCAATGCCCGCGCCATCCGCAATGCCGCCGCCGACAGTGATGTAGCCGTCAAAAAATTCACGCACCGCTGAGATGAAAGCGAACGCCGAGAGATGCCCGGTGTGCCCGCCCGCGCCAGCACTGATGCACGCCATGCCGTCAACGCCAGCTTCCGCTGCTTTGCGCGCGAGCTTGAGGTTCACCACGTCCGCGAACACCAAGCCGCCATAGGCCTTAACCGTCTCCATCACCGGCTTCGGCGAGCCAAGCGCAGTGATCACGATCGGCGGTTTGTATTCCGCTACGAGTTTCAAATCGTCTGCGAGCCGTGCATTGGTCGAATGCGTAATAAGGTTCGCGACCCAAGGTCCATCACCTGGCGCAAGCGCGCTTGTAATCGTACCCATCCACGCATCGAGCTCTTCACTCGTGCGCGTATTCGGCGTCGGAAATGCGCCAGCGATACCGGCCTTGCACGCAGCGATCACCAATTCCGGACCACTGACCAGAAACATTGGCGCACAGAACACCGGCAGCCGCATCTTCGGAAAAGCACTCATGCTTGTTGCACCAACCTATCGCGCAACTCGCGCTTCAATACTTTGCCGACTGGATTGCGCGGCAACACGTCGATCGGCTCAAGCCGCTCGATCTGTTTGAACACCGCCACCTTCTTCTCTTCAGTTAGATAGCGATTGATCTCCGGCATCTCCGCCGCTTGCCCAGGCTTGAACACAACGAAAGCGCACAAGCGCTCGCCCAGCGTCTGATCCGGCGCACCCACCACGGCGACATCCGCAATGGCCGGATGCCCGACAAGATGCCCCTCAATCTCCTCGGACGAGATGTTCATGCCACCGCGAATGATGATGTCCTTGAAACGGCCAACGAAGCGATAGAACTGCAACCGATCGCCAGCCAGTTCGAAGAGATCACCGGTTCGAAACCAGCCATCGGCATCGAACGCGCGCGCGTTAATCTCCGGGGCACGCCAATAGCCGGAGAAAACAGTCGCGCCCTTGACGCGCAATTCGCCCGGTTGGCCCGCCTCGATGATCTCCCTCTCAGTCTCCGGATCGACCAGCCGCGTGAAGATGCGATCGTGCAGCTTCGAGTCCCATTTGAAGCCGTCGCCAAAGCGTGGAAAATACACTGCGCGCTGCGCTGGGTCTGGCACATCGCGATAGGTGCTCGGAAACGACGCGCCCTCGTTGGACCCGAAAAAATTCGTTATCTGCACGCCGTGCTTCTTATGAAAAGTATCGACCATCCATTCCGACAATGGCGCCGAGCCGGATCCAATATTCTGCAACCGGCCAAAATCGATGCCCGCGAGCAGTGCTTCGTTCTGCAAAAACAAATTCAGAATCGCCGGCGGCGCGACTGTATAGTCGATCTTCTCGTCGCGGATCTGCTTCAAGAAGACTTGAAGATCGAACGGCTGATGCTGCACGAGCTTCCCACCCACCAGCAGCCAGCTGACGAACGAGGTCGATATCCCTGCCATATTGACCATCGGGAACGGATTGAGGAGGTGATCGCCATCCTCGATGTCGCCAGCATGGACGACGCCTTCACCCATGATGATCCACTCATTGTGGCTGCGCGGAACGCCTTTCGGCTGCGCTTCGGTGCCGGAGGTCCAACAGATGGTGAAAATGTCATCGGCCGTGACGGCCGCTTCCTGCTCAACGCGCTGTGCGGCCGCGAGTTCTGATTGCTTCACTTGCGCCAGCAGCGGCTCAATTTGAACTGCGCCCTCAACGGCGTCGCCTAGCACGAACACATTCTGCAACGTCGCCGAATTTTGCTTCACCCGCACCAACATCTCGCCGTGCGCGTGCTTGCCAATGCGGCTCGCCGTGATCGCCGCCTTCGCGTCTATGCTGTTGCAGATGTATGCCAGTTCGTGCTCGCGATACTGAACAGGCGCGGGGCTGACGATGATGCCCAGGCGTGCGCAAGCGAGATAGATCGCCGGCAGTTCCACCAGGTTCGGCAGCTGCACCACCAGCGCGTCGTCCTTGCGCAGTCCGGAAGCGACCAACACCGCCGTGTAGCGTCCGACCAAGTCCTCAAGCTGCCACCAACTCAATCGCTTCGGTTCGCGGCCAACGATATCCATGCAATTGATTGGATCAACCACGGCCTCATGATCAGTTTTCTCACGAACGTGTTTCTCGAACAGATCGTCAATCCGCACGTCGCCCCACCAACCCCTCTTCTTAAGGTCAGCGATCCTCTCGGCTGGAACCACAATCATGGAGCCACTTCCTCTCGCGCCGCGTGCGCTTGCTTCAAACAAAGGTCGCGCACGTCGCTTCTGACAACCTTACCTACTGGATTTCTTGGAAACGCATCCAGCAAATGCAGGCGCTTCGGCGTGCGCACCGGTCCTAGCGCGTCACGCACGAACGCGCGCAACACCGCTTCTTCGACATCATCCGCAACAACGGCCGCCTCAAGCCGTTCACCCCAAACCTCATCCTCGACACCGAACGCGCACACCTCACGCACCGCCGGATGCGCGGTTAGCGCGCGCTCGATCTCCGCCGGATAGATATTGTAGCCGCCGCTGATGATCATCTCTTTGCTGCGACCGAGCAGGAAGAGGTAGCCCTGCTCATTGATCCGCCCGATGTCGCCAGTTTTGAGCCACCCGTCGTGCCGGCTGGCCGCTGTCTGCGCAGGATCACCGAGGTAGATCGTATCCGCCAGATCGCCGCTAACAACCACTTCGCCCTCGCCGCGCTCCTGGACCTCACCAGTAGCGGACAACACCGCCACCCGCGTGCCCACGAACGCTTGCCCCACCGATGCGCGAAGGCTCGCGTCACGCATGGCCTCCGCGCTTAAGGCCGTTATCGTCATCGGCGCTTCGGTCTGGCCGTACACCGTGGAAATCACCGGTCCAAATCGCGCAATCGCTTTGTCAATTGCACCCGGCGTCATTGGCGCCGCGGAATACGTGATGTGCCGCAACGCCGGAAAATCAGAAGGGCCAAATTGCGCATCACTCATCAGCAGGTGAATCAATGTCGGCGGCATGAACGCTATGCTGACGCGCTGCCTTAGCTCCGCCACCATGCGCGCACGATCCGGCTGCGCCATCAGCACATGAGCGCCGCCTGATGCGAGCACCGGGATCACGTAGTGCGATGAACCATGTGTGAGGGGCGCCACGGCCAAGTTCACGTCACGCTCATTGAAGCCATAGAAGCTCTGCATCGAGCCCATTGCGGCCGATGCACTACGCGCGCTTTGCACGACGCCCTTCGGCTTACCGGTAGAGCCACCCGTAAACTTGATCGCAAACGTAGAATTCGGATCGGTCGGCATCGGCGGCAAGTCGCCACTGTTTCCGCCTGCATCAACCCAATCCTCCAGACTGGTCACCTCCGCAGCGCCGCCAACCACATCGCGTGATGCGTCATCGCACAATGTCAGCGCTAAGTTCGATCGAGTCCGCAGGTCCGCATTGAGCCGCGCGCCGTTGCGCGGATTGAGCGGGACCCAAACGGCGCCAGCCCGCAGGATTGCGAGATACGCCACCACGTGCCGCCAAATATTGCTCGCGCAAAGCCCCACGCGCGCGCCTGGCGACACAGAGCACGCCGCTCGCTCAACGAGATCGATCAAGTCACTATGCGCGATCGTAACATCGCCATCGAAGATCGCCGGACGCGCCGCCTTCGCTTTCAAATTGTCGTAGAGCGCGCTGATCGGATGCATCACGCACGCTCCAACACTGTGACGACCGTCGCTGCTTCCTCAACACCGAGGAAACCGCCGCCATTCTCCGCAACAGCTAAACGCGCGCCGTCGACTTGCCGGGCGTCAGCGTCGCCGCGCAATTGCATCGTCAATTCATAAAGCTGCGCGATGCCCGTGGCGCCAACCGGGTGTCCTTTCGCTAGCAAGCCGCCAGAAGGATTGACCGGCGCCCGCCCGCCGATTGCGAAATCACCGGCCCGCAATCCAGCGCCAACCTCACCCGGCGAACCAAGCCCGAGATTTTCGATCTGCTGCACTTCTGCATACGCCGTCGCGTCGTGCACCTCGGCTACATCAATGTCGCCACCCGAAACGCCCGCCGCCTCGTAAGCCGCCAGAGCCGTGCGCCGGCCAATATGATTGGCGTAATCGTCCGGCGCACGATCTGAGGCGCTGCGCAACACGCACGAGCGAATGCGCACCGCGCGCCGGACGCCCAAACGCCGCAACTCAGCCTCACCGCACACCACGATTGCCGCCGCGCCATCGCTCACCGGCGCGCACATGGCGCGCGTGAACGGATACACCACCGGCTTGTCGGCAAGCACCTGCTCGACCGTGAACGGCGTCCGGTACTGCGCCAGTTCATTTTTCGCGCCGTGCGTATGGTTCTTCGCCGCGATACGCGCAAAATCCTCTTGCGTCGTGCCAAAGCGCGCCATGTGCGCCCGCGCCTGCGCCGCATAGAGATCCATAAACAAGCTGCGGCCAGGGCCGGGCGCCTCACCACCCATGCGCGCGATGTAAGCAAGCACGCCGTCGCGATCATGAACATCGGTGCCGCCCGCGAACGCAGCCGCCACGCGCTCCGGCTGATCCGGAAACACCATCTTCTCGGCGCCAACGACGAGCCCAACCTCCGCCATGCCAGCACGAATGGCGTTCACCGCCTGCAACAACGCCGTCGATCCAGAGGCGCACGCATTCTCTACGTTCGCTATCGGTACGCCAGTGATCCCCAAGGGACGCAACGCGATCTCGCCGCGAACTGTGTTCTGTCCCTCAAGCATGGGCTGGCGCGTATTGGAAAACCACGCCGCCTCGATGGCGCTTGCTTCGATGTCTGCATCTTTCAGCGCGCTGCGCACGGTTTCCGCAGTCAGCGATTTTACGCTGTCGTTCATACGCTTGCCGAACGCGGTCATGGCAGCGCCGATGATGTAAACGCCGCCGGTCATGTCAGGCCGCAATCGGCCGGCGCCGCTGCACGATGCGGAAGCGCGACGCCACGAAGGCGATATCCGTTAGGCACGCGTTGCCGGCCGGATTCAGACCGGTGACGTGGTAGTCACTGTAGGCGGCTGCAAAGTTGATCCACATCGCGCCAGTGAGATTGATCGAAAGGTTAGCGCCCGCGCGCTCGTAAAACTCCACCGAGCGCTCGATGAAGGCTTCATCGGTCGAATAGAGGTAACAAGAAATCGCGCCGCGCGTTTTGGCGAGATCGGTCGCCTCTTTTGCGGCGGCGTCGCCGTTCTCAGCCGCCACGATGAACAACACCGGGCCAAAACGCTCTTCTGCGTATAGCTCCTGATGCTTCGGCTCGACTGCCAGAACCAGCGGCGTCAACGTACGTGCATCTGGAAACTGTGGGTGCTCATAAGGCGCCGCCTCGCGCAGAACGCGCAACCCGTGAGCGTCAGCCGCCTTTCGCGTCTCCTGCACGACATCGAGGCTCACTTCGCCCTGCACCGCGCCCATAATCCCAGCCGCCTGCGCAGGATTGGTAGCGATGGCATCGATCTCCGCCACGATTGCCTGCGCCACCTCATCGAAGGTGGCGTGACCATCCTTGGTCGCGATGCCGCCCCTGGGCACGTACACGACTTGCGGGCTCGTACACATCTGCGCAGAGAACAAGCACGTCGCGCGCGCAATCGCCCGCGCTGACTCCGGCAAACTCGCCACAGACTCTACTACGATCGAGTTCACACCCGCTGTCTCGGTAAACAGCAGCTTGCCCGTCACCGTGCGCTCAAGATGGCCGCCATAACGGGGGCTGCCGGTGAAATCGATGATCTGGATCGCCGGATCTTCCACGAACTTGCCCGCCACCGGCGCCGCCAGCGTATCGACCGCCAGCGTTACCAAATTTGGATCGAACCCATACGCGCACAACACATCGCGGCAGGTCTCGACGACAATAGCCATCGGCAACACCGCAATCGGATGCGGCTTCACGATGACCGGGTTGCCCGTCGCCAGACTCGCGAACATGGCCGGGTACGCATTCCACGTCGAGAACGATGCGCAGCAAATCACCAGCCCGATGCCGCGCGGTTGCAGCGTGTAAGTCTTATCCAGCGCCACCGCCTCACCAGCGAAGTCGCGATGATACGCAGCACGTGGCGCCACGCTGCGCATCGCCTTCGCGGCATACGCCAACGCTTCAATGCCGCGATCAAGTGCGTTTGGGCCTGAACCACTGAACGCCTGCGTGTAGCTTTGCCCGGCGACATGCATCACCGCCTGCGCCATCTCGAAATTGCGGTCGTACAAGCGCACCGCCATCTCAGCGCACAGCGCCATCCGCAATTCCGGATCAGCCTTCGCCCATGCCGGCATCGCGACCGTCGCTGCATCGACAAGAGCCTTCGCATCGCTGACCGGATAGGTGATGCCCAACGCCTCTTGTGTGTAGGGGGACACTTCCTCGCCCGCCCAATGCGTCACGCCCGGTTGGCCTAACTCAAAGCGCTGCCCGAGCCGTGCTTCAAACGCCGCCTTGCCCGCCACAGGTTTTTCAGCGCCGTGGATTTTCGTCGACGGCGAATCTTTAAAGGGGCTCCAGCTCTTTCGCGTCTCTACCGCCGCAATCGCGTGCGCGATGAGGTCCTTGTGGCACTCGATCAAGGCGAGGCGATCTGCGCTCACTTTAATGCTCCAGCCGCTCGACGATCATTGCGCTGCCAACACCCGATGCGCCCGCTGCAACCACCAACCCAAACTTGCCGCCACTCTCGCCAAGCGCGTCCAGCAAAGAAGAAAGTAGAATGGCGCCGGTCGCGCCCATCGGATGCCCCTTAGCCATGTGGCCGCCGCCGACATTCACCTTCGCTGGATCGGGTTTGTGATCGCGCATGAACCTCACGATGGTGACGCCGAAGGCCTCCATGAACTCGATGCAATCGAGATCGTTCAACGTTAGCCGCGCTTTGCTCAGCACCCGGTCCATCGCCGTGAAGCCAGCCATCAGTGATTCCGCCGGATCGCCGCCAGCCTCGGCCCACGCCACGATCCGCGCTCGCGCCTTGCCAGCCTCACCCCCGACCAACGCGAGCCCCGCGCCATCCGACATCGGCGGCGCGTGGCTGACAGTGTGTCGATGATCGATCACCCGGCCGCCCAGCGCATCGCGGTATTGATCCGCTAATGCCGGAAACGCCGGCGCCATCGCCGCGAGCGACTCCAACGTCGTCGCCGGCCGCGCGCATTCCTCGCGCTCAAGTCCGGTCAGCGAAATACGCGATGCAACCAGCGGCGTACCCTCCGCCGCCGTCGTGCGCTGTTGCGAGGTTAACGCCGCCTGATCCATCTCCGCGCGCGTGACGCCGATATCTTCAGCCAAGCGATCCGCCGCAAGCGCCACCGGAATGTAGCGGGCGCGCCGGTCGAACGACGCGTCGGCGTAATAATCTGCATTATCCGCCATAAACGGCACGCGCGACATCATCTCAACGCCGCCCGCGAGCACGCTTTTCACTTGGCCGGCCGCGACCATAGCCGCCGCTTGGCCAATCGCCGTTAGCCCCGAGACACAATAATTGTTGATCGCGAACGCCGCCGTATCGTCAGGCAAACGCGCATGAAGCTTGGACACCAAAGCTATGTTGCCGCCCTGCGCGCCGATTTGCCCCACAGCGCCAACGATCAAGGCGTCAGGCTTCGGCGCAACACCGGTGCGCGCGCCGATTGCATCAATTAGTCCGCTCACAAGCTCTTGCGGCTTCAACGCGGCGAGGCCGCCGTCGGGCCTCGCCTTGCCGCGCGGCGTGCGCACAGCGTCGTAAATGTAAGCCGACATTAGCCGGCCATCTGATCGCCGCGGGCCCAAGTCCCGTGGAAGCCAGCCGGCACACGCGCCGGAATTTGCACCCGCGCGACCGGCCCCGCTTCAAAATTCTGGGCGTCGATCACCTGGCACTCCGAAGCGCCAGTGTTCTCATTGGTCACGAACACGATCACGTAGCCATCATCTTCGCTCTTGGCATTGATGCGCGGTGCGTAGGCAGGCTCGGAACCGAACATGCCCAATTCGAACATGTATTCTTTCGCGTCGCCGCTTTGCAGGTCGTACTTGAACAGCCCCTTGAACTTCTGCAGCTGATCCGACGACATCGCAACGTGATACGACCAACGTGACTTCTTCGCCGCGTAGTCGAGGTTCACAACCGGAAACTCGCCGATGCGATCATCGAGGATTTTCTTTTTGCACTCGCCGGTGCGCATGTTCATGCGCCATTCGACCGGGACGGCGTGAAGCGCGAGGATGTTCACCATCGCCGCATAGGGTCCGTATTCCGCATTCGGTGAGAAGCCGTTTGGCGTCATCATGCATGCGGTCATGACGACCTCGTCGCCTTCCTCCCACGTATTGATGACGTGGTAGATGTAGCAACTGTCAGTCTCAAACCACTTGATCTCATCGCCGCGGCCACGGCGCGGCACAACACCGAAGCGTGCCGGTTGATCGGCGACCTTGATCTGCCACATCGAATTGCGCAGGCCGCTTTCGCTGAAAACCACCGGCAAATCGTGCAGCACGATGTAGTTCTTGGTCAGGCCCATGTCGTGCGGCAGGCGCGGACCGGGCAGCTCGACCTTTTCGAAGTGCACGAGCTCATTCGTCGGGCTGACCGTGCCGAACGTCATCCACGGCTCGTAGAGCGAGTAATCGAAGAATACGAACTCGCCCGTGTCGGGATCAACTTTCGAGTGCGCCGAGGCATTGCGCGGCAGCTTGCCGCCGAACGTCTCGTTGCCGATCGTCTCCAGCGTGCGCGCATTCACACGGACTGGCGTACCGGAAATATACCAGAGCGCCATCAGCTGACCGTTGTGAATGATCACGTCGGTGTTGGCCGTGTCCTTATAAACTTTGTTTTCGCGTGCGCGGTTCGCCGGCAAAAGCACGCCGCTAGCATCGAGCGTGCCCGCGACTTCCGCGTTGAAATCGTCGCTGCGAATATAGCGATTGCGATACTCGGCTTTGCCGTTCTCAAAATAGAGAGCGTGCAACATGCCGTCGCCGTCGAACCAATGGTGCAACGTCTGCGGCGCGTGCACCGGGTTCGGGCCGTTACGATAATAGGCGCCGTGCAGATCCTTCGGCAGTTCGCCTATGACCTTCAGATCAAGCGCCGTCACCTCTTTCGCGACAGGTTCGTAGATGCCCTGAATGTACGGATTGAGCAGGTTCAGCCCGGTTAGTTCACCGGTCTCGATCCGCCGCGCGTTGCCGTCAGCCATAGGTTTCCTCCGACCCTAGTCGCTTCTTATTGCCCGGGACGCTACCACCCATAACTCCGGTAATGCAAGCGAGGGTTTTGAGAACCTTAAGCCCCGGCTTTCGGACGCGGCCAGGGCAAGAAACGCGGCGTCCGGGCAGAATACGTTGCCCAGGCCTCAGGCCGGCTCTTTGCCATGTGCCGCTCTTTATAGGGAGCGGCCGAGGCGTACCCCATGAACCACGTCGCATAGAGCGGCGCGAACACCGCCAGCCAGCCCCAAGGGTGCACGAGCGAGAACGCAAACAGCCCCCACCACATCACCGCCTCACCCAGATAGTTCGGGTGACGCACAAAACTCCAAACACCGGTATCGAGGAGCTTGCCCCGGTTGCTGGGGTCGGCCTTGAACGCCGCGAGCTGCCGGTCCGCAGTGGTCTGCAAAAGAAAGCCCGCCAACCAAATCGCGCCGCCAAGCGCCAGCGGCCACATCGGCCGCGGCTGCGACGCTGCAAACGCAAATGCGATTGGCGCGCACCACAACCACACAGTCACGCCCTGCAACAAATGGATCTGAAAAGCGCTCCACCACAGCCATTTAACACCAAAACGCTTGCGCCAAGATGCGTATGGCTCGCGCTCAGAACCAATATTGTGGCCGTAAGTTTGCACCGCGAGCCGAACCGACCAGATCGCGATCGGCACGAGCGCCAACACAATCCACCGATCGAATCCGACAGCCCAAGCACCAAACAGTGCGCCCGCGAGGACGGTCAGTGGATAGATGATGTCCATAACGCCGTGATTGCGCGCAACCGTGCCCCACACCCACGCCACTGCGAGCGCCGCAAAAATTCCAGCGCCGATAATGAGCCAAAGAGACACGGCTTCGGCGAGGAATTCCGGTCCCCAAAGGGCCAGTGCAAACATCGCCATCGGAACGATTGCCAGAACGATGTGCCAGATCCGGCCGCGCGGTTCGCGCCAAGCAAATACCAACCAAATCAGCGCCAGGAACGCCCACGCCAGACCCGCGGCCTCGATCCAACTGGTTCCTAAATGCACCACTTGGATCCCCACGAGACGCTTGCTTGCATAAATGGATTTACACCGTCAGTCTTCTATTGCAAGCCTTGGAACAAGAACAACACTAGGGGAGGAAATCATGGCCGCACATAAAAGGCTCAGCATTTTCGGCGCTTCGTTGGCGGTGATTGCGGCGGCAACGTCGATCAGCGCTGCGCCCGCCTTCGCGCAAGACGAAGACGGCGCATCACTCGATGAAATCGTCGTCACCGCGCAACGCCGCGAAGAAAGCCTGCAAGACGTTCCAATCGCGATCACTGCGTTCACGCAGGAAGATCTCGAGCGCACTGCCGCCGTCGGCATCCAGGATGTCGCGAGCCGCGCTCCAGGCGTCACGCTCACTCAATTCAACATCGGCGAACCGCAACTCTACATTCGCGGCGTCGGCACCACGAGCGACTCTGCCGCGAGCGATCCCTCGATCGGCATCTCGATTGACGAAGTCTCGATCGGCCGCGCCGGCGCTAGCTCGCTGGCGTTCCTCGATGTGAACCGCGTTGAAATTCTGCGCGGCCCGCAAGGCACGCTTTATGGCCGCAACGCCTCAGGCGGCGCGCTCAACGTCTATACGAACGCTCCAGTGTTCGACAACGAAGGCCGCATCACAGTGCGCGCTGGCAGTTTCGACGGGTATGGCGCCGATGGTATGTATAACGCGCAACTCGGGGAAAATTCCGCCGTGCGCTTTGCCGCTCAGTACAGCACAAACGAGGGCTACGCCGAATACGCGCCGACAGGCCAAGGCCTTGAAGGTGGCACGCAATGGGGTGCGCGCGCTCAGTTTTTGACTGAGGCGGGCAATTGGTCATTCCTCGCTGGACTCGATTACGCGAACGACGACATGGACGGCCACGCCCGTATCCCGGTCACGACCGGCTCCACAGCGCCCGCGTTCGTGACGTTGATCAACGGTCTCCGCACCGGCCTCGACATTCGCCAAAGCTTCTCGTCGCCGGACAATTACCAAGAGCGCACGAATTACGGCGCCACGTTCCGCGCTGAGCACGGAGGTCAGAACTTCAACTTCGTCTCACTCACCTCGTATCGCAACAACGATTACGCGTGGCGCGATAACCTCGGCGGCTTGCCGTTCCCCGGCTTCCCACTGGCGGTTGACGACCGCGCGGAAGAAGCATCGGATCAAGTCAGCCAAGAATTCCGCATCGTCTCGCCGGATAGCTCAGCCATCAACTGGGTTGCTGGCGTCTACTACATGGCCGAGAACGTCGAGCGCAGCGAACGCTTTATCGTGCAGGCCGGCTTGCCGATCGCGCCCGCCAGCTTCGGCGGCGACACCACGTTCAACCAAGACGCCACCAACACCAGCTACGCAGTGTTTGGCCAAGCGACAATCCCGTTCGCCGACATCTGGGAATTCACCGCCGGCGTTCGCTGGACGCATGACGATCGCGAGATCCATCAAGTCGCGATCGACAATGACGGTGGCCTGAACCCACCCGTCGGCATTCCGCTCGGCCCGGCAGGCGCACCATACAACGTCACGGCTGATGAAAGCTTCGAAGAGCCAACATGGCGCCTCGCGCTTTCGGTCGAGCCAGTCGATCACGCGCGCTTCTACGTCAGCTACGATCGTGGCTACAAAGCCGGCTCGTTCGTCAGCGGCGCACAGACCGCCGCGCAAGCCTCAACGCCGATCCGCAGCGAAATCCTCGACAACTACGCGGTCGGCATGAAGACGACCTGGATGGATGGACGCCTCCGGTTCAACGCCGAAGGCTTCCTGCTCGATTACAGCGACCTGCAAGTTTACGAACTACTCGGCCTCAACCTCGCGACCTCGAACGCCGATGCGCAATCTTCAGGCATTGAAGTCGAAGCTGCCTACGCTTTGAGCGAGAACATCACGATCGGTGGTTCGTATACGCGCCTGCAAGCGCGCTACACCTCAAACGCTACCTCAACGGTCGGCACGCTGCCTTACGACGGCAACACTCTGCCGCGCTCACCTGAGCACCAATACAACGCCTTCATCGACGGCGAATGGGATCTCTGGGGTGGCCAGTTCGCAACGCGCGTCAACTACCAGTGGCAAGACGAGTTCTACTTCGACCCGTCGAACAATCCTGAAGTTCTTGAAGATGGGCACGGCTTGCTCGGCGCGTTCGCGTCGTGGGAGTCACCAGGCGGCCTCACCGTCTCGGTCTACGGCAAGAACCTCACCGACGAAGACTATCGCCTGCACGTGATCAAGAACGTCGGCATCGGCTTCTCGGTGTTCGGTCCGCCGCAGGAATTCGGCATCTCGCTCACGCAACGCTTCTAAAGCGCAACCCGCTCTCTCCTAGCACTGACTTGCGGGCGCTCTTAACGGAGCGCCCGTTTTTCTTGCGCGCTAGCGCGAGCCCTTAGCTGCAAAGTCTGCAAATGACGCCTCGGCGCCGGCAAAGCCCGTAGCGCCATGCATCGCCCGCCCAGCCTCGAGCGCCGCCGGCACGTCATCAAGCGCCGCGAACATCGCTCCATCGCCTTCCATCATCCGCGCACGCCGCACATAGCCGCCGCCCGCGACCCATATCTCACCGCTCGCGTCGCACGCGGCGCTCGCGAGCCATGTCGCAAGCGGCGCAACGCTCTGCGGCGTCATGCGATCGCCCATCTCCGGCTGTGCGGCCATTGCCTCGGCGGTCATTTGCGTCGCCGCATAAGGCGCGAGCACATTCACGCCCACGCCATCGCGCTGCAACTCATGCGAAAGCGTAAGGCCCAGCCCAACCAGCGCGCCTTTGGAGACCGCGTAAGGGGCGCGCCCGCGCACGCCATAGAGTCCCGCCGATGACGCGACCAAAATCACACGACCCGCGCCGGACGCGATCACGTGCGGCAACGCCGCTTGCAGGATACCAAGATTGGCGAAGAAATTGGTCTCCAGCACATCGCGAAACGCGTCTTCCGGCTGGCTCGCAAATCGCGCCGCCGGGCCGTTCACACCCGCGTTCAGCACGATCGCGTCTAGTCTGCCCCAAGCATTCAGCGCTGCATCAGTCAACGCCTGCGCCGCACGCGCATCACGCACGTCATGATAATCCGCGACCGCGTCACCACCCGCCGCCTTGATCTCCGCAACAACCGCATCAGCTGAACTCGGCTCACCATCGCGGCGGCGATTGTTCACCACAACACGCACACCGGTTGACGCTGCATGCAAAGCAAACGCGCGCCCTAAGCCTTTTCCGGACCCTGTTATGACAACAACGCGCGAATTCGAATTGATTTGAGTGCTCATACGGCGAGGCTAAAGCCGTCACTCCGCTTAAACAAGCAAGGTTATACGCTGTTTGCGATCGGCGCGCGGGCAGGCTCAATGACTTTGAAGCCAACGTCTTGCGGCCGCACCTCGCCGCCACACGCTGAGCACGTCACTACCGCGCGCAGATCATGCGCATCGCGCTTATGGCGCAGTAACAACGGCGGCCCTTCAGGCGCGATGTAATACTTATCGCCCCACTGCATCAGCATCAGCAGCACCGGATAATAGTCGATGCCCTTACGCGTTAGACGATACTCATGACGCTTCGGCACCGTGCTGTATTCGTGCGTGCGGATCATGCCCTTGCTGATCAGCCATTGCAGGCGCTCGGACAGGATGTTCGTCGCCATCCCTGAGTCACTCAGAATTTCGTCGAACTTGCGCAAGCCCGTGAACAAAGCGCGCAGCACCAGGCCCGCCCAACGGTCACCCATGATCTGCGCGACCTCGTCCATCAGCGTCGAGGACGGCGGCCGATCGCTTGGCGAGTCGCGATGCTGACGACGGCGGCTATACCGCGCCGACATCCAACCGACGCCCGGCCCAGGGCTCCACGACATATCACGCGCGTTGATCTCGTCACCACACGCCGTGCAAGAAGGCGTCGGCTCAAACTTCTTACCGCAGGTGTTGTGTGTGAGTTCGACAACGCACTTGGTGTCGGACGCCGCCCAGCGTCGCTCCCAACGCAGCATCATCAGCGAAGGCCAATAGAGATCGAGGCCTTTGCGAGTCATCCGGTATTCGAACCGCGGCGGCGCCGATGAGTATTGAACCTTCGCCATCACTTCAGCAGCTACCAGGCGCTTCAGCCGATCGCTCAGCAGCGATTGGCGCAGGCCTGTGCGCGCGCGAAACTGATCGAACTTGCGCGCGCCAATCCAGCTCGCCTCAAGGATCAGGATTGTCGACGTATCGCCGACGACCTCCAGTGCCCGCCAGATCGAGCACGTGCGTATGAGCTTGGCGTTTTCTTCCATCACGTCAGCCAGATTCTAACGCAGCGTTAGCCTCGCACAACCCCTGACAATCGCCTGCCGCAACGTCTCCGCGCGAGTAAGGCCTCAAGCCTTCGCGCGTTTCTTGAATTCAGGGTGGCGGTAACAGGTCACGAGATGATCATTGACCATCCCCACCGCCTGCATGAACGCATAAACGATCGTCGGCCCGACAAACTTGAAGCCGCGCATCTTCAGCTCTTTGGACATTTCTTTCGAGATCTCGGTCTCAGCCGGAATGGGGCCGCCTGGCTTCAGCCGGTTCAGGATCGGCTCGCCATCGACAAAACCCCATAGGAAATCGGCAAAGCTGACGCCTTCCCTCTCCATCGCTAGATACGCCTTGGCCGAGGTCACCACGCCCTCGATCTTCAATCGATTGCGCACGATGCCTTCATTGGCCATCAGCTTCTCGATCTTCGCAGGCGTGTAGCGCGCGATCTTCACCGGATCGAAGCCGTCAAAGGCGCGGCGATAATTCTCGCGCTTACGGAGGATCGTGATCCACGACAGCCCCGCTTGCGCGCCCTCAAGCTGCAGCATCTCGAACAGCGCCCGGCTATCGCGTAGCGGCACGCCCCATTCGTGATCATGATACTCAAGGTAAAGCGGATCGCTGCCCGGCCATTTGCAACGGGGTAACACTGCCTGCGCCTTGTTAGTCGCCATCATACGCACCCCTGGCTGGCCGCTCTTGATCAGTAGCGCCCCCCACAATGTCCTCGTAGGTAAACGCGAGGGAGCGTCAACATGAGTTCAGGACCACTGGTCGGCGTACGCGTGCTTGAGTTTGCCAGCATCGGCCCAGGCCCCTTCTGCGCCATGTTGCTCTCGGACATGGGCGCCGAAATCATCCGCATCGATCGCCCGAGCGGCGTCGCCGGCACCGGACCCAACGCAGTGCTGCAGCGAGGTCGCCCATCGCTCGTGCTCGATTTGAAGCAAACACAGGATCAGGCCGTCGCGGCGCGCGCGGCCGCCGCCGCTGATATTCTGATCGAAGGCAACCGTCCCGGCGTCATGGAGCGCCTCGGCCTTGGACCCGAACCGCTCATGTCGGCGAACCCCGCTCTCATTTACGCACGCATGACCGGCTACGGCCAAACAGGTCCGCGCGCCAACGAAGCCGGCCACGACATCAACTACCTCGCCATGACCGGCGCGCTCGATGCAATCGCCGACGGCAAATCACCGCCGCGCGCGCCGCTTAATCTTTTGGCCGATTTTGGCGGCGGCGCCTTGTATCTCGCCTTTGGCATCGTCTCAGCGCTCTACGAACGCACACGCTCCGGCCAAGGCCAAATCATCGACGCCGCCATCATCGATGGCGCGGCCTCGCTCATGGGCATGATGGTGGGCGCAACACGCACAGGCTCCCTCGCGCGCGAACCACACGCCAACATTCTTTCAGGCGCGGCGCCATTCTACCGGACCTATCTCTGCGCTGATGGCCGCTACATCGCCATCGGCGCGATCGAACCGCAATTCTACGAGCGCTTCATTGACGCAATGGAGCTGCACGCGTTCGCCGAATTCAAGCAACGCGATCACGCCCATTGGGGCGAGATGACTGCGCTGCTCGAGCAGAAATTCGCTTCTCGCCCGCTCAGCGCATGGCTCGAAATGCTTGAACCACTCGACGCTTGCATCAACGCCGTCTTGCCGATGGAAGCGGCGTTCACCGATCCGCATCTCGCTGCGCGGCGCGTGTTCGTTGATGTAGACGGCGCGCCGCAGCCCGCACCAGCGCCGCGACTTTCACGCACGCCAGGCGCAGTGCAAAGCCCCGCCGCAAAGCCCGGCGAGGGCGGCCTGGAAGCCCTGAAACGTTGGGGCGTTAGTTAGCGCGCTCGAACACAGCCGCGAGCCCTTGCCCACCGCCGATGCACATCGTCTCAAGCCCATAGCGGCCGTTGCGGCGATGCAACTCACGCACGAGGTTCGCCAGGATGCGTCCGCCCGTTGCGCCGATCGGGTGGCCCAGCGAAATGCCTGAGCCATTGACGTTGAGCTTGTCGCGATCGTCCCAACCCCAGCCCTTCAGCACCGCCAGCACTTGCGGCGCGAACGCTTCGTTGAGTTCGACAAGATCGATGTTCGTCCAGCCGAGGCCAGTGCGCTTGAACAAACGCTCCACCGCCGGCACTGGCCCGATGCCCATGCGCGAGGGATCACACCCCGCCGCCGCCCACGAGTGAAACCAAGCCATCGGCTCCAGCTTCAATTCCTTCAGCTTATCTTCCGCGACCACCAGACACACCGCCGCCGCATCGTTCTGCTGGCTCGCATTGCCGGCCGTGACGATGCCGCCCTTCTCGAGAGCGCGCAGCGCACCGAGCGACTCCATCGACGCATCAGGCCGAAAGCCCTCGTCCTTCACGAACAACGCCGGATCGCCGCGCTTTTGCGGCACCGGCACCGGCACAAGTTCATCCGCGAATTTGTTCTCGGCCCAAGCCTGCGTCGCGCGCTTGTGGCTCATCACCGCGTACGCGTCCGCCTGCTCGCGCGTGACGCCATAATCCTTCGCGAGATTTTCCGCGGTCTCGATCATGCCGCTGATGACGCCAAAGCGCGCGATCGGTTGCGACATCACCCGCCCACGCGAGAGGCGATCGTGCAGCACGCCGGGGCCCATCCGGACACCGCTGCGCATCTCGGTCGAGTAATGTTCGACATTGCTCATGCTCTCGACGCCGCCAGCGATCACGACATCGGCCGCGCCCGTCTGCACCATCATCGCTGCATCGATCACTGATTGCAGGCCCGAACCACAGCGCCGGTCCAGCTGATAGCCCGGCACGCTCAGCGGCAAGTCCGCCGCCAACGCCGCCCAGCGCGCAATGCACGGCGCCTCGCCGTTCGCATACCCTTGCGCGAATACCACATCATCGATCCGCTCCGGATCGATGCCCGAGCGCTCCACCAGTGCGCGCAGCACGACAGCGGCGATATCGCCCGCCTGCATTGGCGCCAGCGCACCCTGAAACTTGCCAACCGGCGTCCGCAGCGGACTAACGATAGCAGCTCTACGCATGTGCAACCCTTGCTCTCATTCCCATTCAATTGTCTCTTGATCATATAACAGTTTGAAAATACTCGAAAATTCTTCCTGCGTGACGGTATGTTCCGGCAGGCAGACCGTCAAAAAGTTACGCTGTTGATTTTGAAGGAAGAATCGCCGCGAAAAATTTTCGGAGGTTTCGCCAACTATCGGCGTCAACCGGACGATTTATGCGTCTTGCCGGGGCCGGCACACCTTCCGGATTCGCCGAAAAATTACCGTCAACAGGCTATATCAGGCCACGCAGGCCGAAGCCATCTGCCGTAAGCGAGGCTTGTACACCGACGAAGCACCATTGCTCCAAGCCGGCGTCCCGGCTATATTACTGGAAATATCTTGGAGACTAGCAATGGGCAGCTCGCAAAAACGCGCCATCCAAAACTATCGATCCCGCCTCAGCGACCGCGGCTTGGCTCGCTTCGAAGTGCTCGGTCGCGATGCCGACCGCGACCTCATTCGATCGCTGGCGCGCCGCCTGGCAGAAGATGGCCCGGAGGCATCGCGCCTACGTGCAGCGGTTAGCCAGACCATCACTGGTGAACCACCTAAGAAGGGCGGCATCCTGGCTGCGCTCCGCCGCTCTCCCATGGTCGGCGCTGACCTCGACCTCACGCGGCCCCACGAGGAAGGTCGTAAGGTCGACCTTTGATGCGCTATCTGCTCGACACCAACATCCTCAGCAATGTCACCAAGCCCGCACCATCGGAGGCCCTGCTGGCCTGGATGAGCGAGCAAAGCGATGAAGACCTTTTCATTGCCTCACTGACGGTCGCCGAAATCCGACGAGGGGTCCTTGAGAAGCCAGCCGGCAGGCGCCGCGATCAGTTTGAGGCCTGGTTCTCCGGGCCGGAGGGCCCACAGGCGCTGTTCGCCGGCCGCGTGCTCCCTTTCGACGAGAACGCCGGCCTGATCTGGGCGCGGCTTATGGCGGACGGGAAAACGCAAGGCCGCCCCCGCAGTGCGCTCGACACGATCATTGCCGCCGTGGCCGAAGCCCATGGCTGTACCGTGGTGACCGACAACGAAAAGGATTTCGCCGACATTGACGTCATCAACCCGCTGCGCGGAGCAGTGCGATGACCAACATACGCGCGGTCGACATTCTGTTCCTTGACGACCTGTTCGAAATGGGCGGCGGCTATGTTCTCAACTTCTCAGACCGGACCTTCGCCCAGTTTTTCGCGGAGGAGATGAACCTCGACATCGGCGCCCCGGCCTATGCCGTGACTGGTGGATCGAAGGGCAAGCGCCTGCGGTGTTTCCTCCAGACCGTGGATAAACCCACGGTCGTTCGCACCCTCAACGCCCTCTGGGAATATCGAGAGGCACTGCGGCAGCGCTCAGGCAAGGCCGACCAGATCGAAAACGCGCACGGTCAACTGCTTGCGCTCATCAATCGTCTCGAGGGACGAAGCGGGCCTCTATCGCCCGCCGGCGCCGCGCCGATCCCAGCCTTCGATCGTCCGAAGATCGCCAAGATCAAGGCAGATCTCATCGGCCTCTCGGCGCTCGCCCCCCAAGCGCGGGGCTATGCGTTCGAGAAGTTCCTCAAGGATCTCTTCGACGCCTACGGCCTCGCCGCCCAAGAACCCTTCCGCTTGCGCGGCGAGCAGATCGACGGCAGCTTCCAGTTTGGCCACGAAACCTACCTAGTTGAGGCCAAGTGGCATGGCCAGCGTATGGGCGCGGCCGAGCTGCACACCTTTCATGGCAAGATCGAGCAGAAGGCCGCCTGGACCCGTGGCCTATTCGTCAGCAACAGCGGCTTCACCGACGAAGGGCTGACGGCCTTCGGCAGAGGCAAGCGCGTCGTCTGCATGGACGGCTACGACCTCTATGAGACGCTGAATCGCGAAATTCCGTTCAACCATGTCCTCGAACGCAAAATTCGGCGGACGGCCGAAACCGGGTCGCCCTTCGCCCGGGTTCGCGACCTCTTCCCACAGTGACCCCGGGAGGAAGCCAGCTCATGGTTCAGTTCAACGATTGGTGCAACGCGACCGACACAAATATCGGAGCCCACGCTCTGCGCGTTCTGTCGGGTGACCCGGCTCGGATCAATATCGGTGTCAGCGCCGCAGCCGCGATCGTTCCGGAACATTATGCCGCCGAGGAGCAGGTCTCCCGGATCCTGACCCGCCTTGGAAAGCCGGCCGCCGCAGAGTTTATCCGGGGAAAACTTCCGACGACAAAATCCATCCGCTCCGGCGACCTCGGTGAAATCCTCGCGACCGAATTCATCGCCGCCCACACCGGCTACGGCACTCCGATCAAGCGCCTGCGGTGGAAAGATCATCGCAACATGGCGATGCGCGGCGACGACGTGATCGGGATCGCGCAAGATCAGGCCACGGGCCGTCTTCAATTTCTCAAGACCGAAGCGAAAAGCCGCGTCGCGCTCAGCGGTGGCGTTGTTGCTCAAGCCCGCGCCGGGCTCGACAAGGACGGAGGCCTGCCGTCAGCTCACGCCCTATCCTTCATGTCCGCTCGGCTGCTAGAACTCGGCGACACCGCCCTGGCCGATGCGATCGATGACGCCCAACTCAAACTTGGCATCCCCACACAGAGTGTCCGGCACCTCCTGTTCACCTTCTCGGGCAACGCGCCGAATGCGTACCTGACCGCATCGCTCCAAACCTACGCCGGTCCGATTACCCAGTGGGGCCTCGGATTACGCGTTGAAGGCCATGCCGTCTTCATTGGCGCCGTCTACGACCAGGTGATCGCCAATGCCATCAACCGTTGAGGGCATTCAGGCTGATATCGACGAGGCCGCCACGCCAGGCTTTCGAGGGAGGATCATCGCGCGTGGACAGGCCCGCGCCATGATCTGGCGTGACGGTGTGCTGCCACCCGACGCCCCCGCCTTCTCCCCTCAGCTCAGCTACGAACTCCACTCCTACGGCTATTGTCTTCTAGGGCTGGGTCTGCGGCTTCGCGAGATGGATGGCGATCCCGCTCGCGCTCGAATTGCGTTCGAACAGGCCGGCACGGCCCTCGAAGCAGTGATGGCCAAAGGCGATCGTGGCGATAGTGACCGCGATTTCCATTTCGTCATGGCCGCCGCCGCTTACCATCTCGCCCGTTATTCAGCGCGTGCCTACTCCCTCCTGGCCGTCGTTCAAGCCGAGGACAACTTCTCGCCGGTCGAACGCGCACTCGCCCTGCTCATGCTCCGAGACTTCAACGCCCTCGAAAACACGGTTCTGGGTTTCAGGACGTCCGGCGTTGCCAGCGACGAGCGTATCGCAGCGGCGTTTCAGGCCCACCTGGACCAAGCCGAGGCACCGGCGATCGACGGAGCGGACGAAGACAGTTCATCCTTCATATTCGATGGCCTCGACCTGGCGCTAACGGACAACTTCTTCGGCGCGCTATCGATCTTCCTTCTGGCCGTTGAACGCGGCGAGCGGCCCCTCCTTGACCAGGCGCTTGCCCGCTTGCGGGAGGGACAAGGTATCTGCGCCGAGATCAATCTCCTGCCGCAATGGTGGTCGCACAGGATCGCGCTCCACCTCCTCTCGGACCTCTGGGATTCGACCTTCCACGAGAAGCTGCCGAAGAACCCGGCCGGTGGAGAAGCTGCCCTCTGGCCGTTGCTGCGCGAACTGTTCATCGCGTCCCTCCTGCGCCGGCGAAAGGCAGAGGTCGATCTGTGGCCTTCCCAGATCGCAGCCGCCGCGCGCGCCGTCGATCAATCCGACGACCTCGTGGTGTCGCTTCCGACCAGCGCTGGTAAAACCCGTATCTCCGAGCTTTGCATCCTGCGGTGCCTCGCAGGCGGCAAACGCGTGGTGTTCGTCACCCCCTTGCGCGCTCTGTCCGCCCAGACCGAGGCGACCCTGCAGCGAACCTTCGGGCCGTTGGGCAAGACAATTTCCGCCCTCTACGGCAGCATCGGCGTGAGCGGCTTCGACGAGGACGCGATCCGGCTGCGGCATATCGTGGTCGCAACTCCCGAGAAGCTCGATTTTGCGCTGCGTAACGACCCCAGCCTACTCGATGACGTTGGTCTCCTGGTGTTCGACGAAGGCCACATGATCGGCATCAACGAGCGCGAGGTCCGCTACGAGGTTCAGATCCAGCGACTGCTGAAGCGCCCGGACGCGCATCAGCGGCGCATCGTTTGTCTGTCCGCCATCCTACCCGATGGCCACCAGCTCGATGACTTCGCAAACTGGTTACGCCGCGATCAGCCGGGCGGCTTGGTCAAGGACGACTGGCGCCCAACACGGCTCCGGTTTGGCGAAATCATCTGGAACGGCCAGGTCGCACGCCTCAATCTGCGCGTGGGTGACGAGCGCCCCTTCGTTCCCCGTTTTTTCACGGGATTCGTCCCGCCCGTCGGGAAACGCAGGAATGTCTTCCCCTGCAATCTCGGCGAGCTTTGTCTCGCGACGGCCTGGCGGTTGGTCGACGACGGCCAATCGGTCCTGGTGTTCTGTCCGGTTCGTGCTCACGTCGAGCCGTTCGCTGATCGAATCGTCGATCTTCACAAACGTGGCGCCCTGCGCTCTCTGCTCACCGTCAATGAAGCAGTACTCAGCACCGCGCTGACTCTCGGCCAGGAATGGCTCGGCGCCGACCACCCGATACTCAAATGCCTCAAACTCGGGGTCGCGATCCATCACGGCGCGCTGCCCTCGGCATTTCGCAAGGAGGTCGAGCGCCTGCTGCGCGATGGCGTCCTCAAGGTGACGATCTCTTCGCCAACCCTCGCTCAGGGTCTCAATCTCTCAGCAACCGCCGTCATCATCCACTCCCTGTTCCGCAACAGGGAGCGGATCGAGACGTCCGAATTCAAGAACGTCATTGGGCGGGCGGGCCGCGCCTATATCGACGTAGAAGGGCTCGTGCTCTACCCGATCTTCGACAACGCGACGCGCCGTCTCCAGCAATGGGAGGGCCTGATCGCCGACCTCGGCGCCAGGGAGATGGAAAGCGGCCTGGTCCGGCTCCTCCTCGCGCTCGTCCTCCGGATGCACAGGCGTGTCGGCGGTACGCTCGAACAGCTCATCGACTATGTGACGAACAACGCCGCAGCCTGGACATTTCCCGAACTGCCGAATGAGAGGGCGGAAGATCGCGAACGCGCCCTCGCGGACTGGGAGCGCCACGTCGCCACCCTCGACACCGCAATCCTAAGCTTGATCGGTGAAAATGACATTCCCGACGACCATGTGTGTGCGCCGGTGCAAAACTACATCACTGAAGCGGCGTCGTTTTGTCGTCCGCGGGCGGAGTAAAAATACCTCGCCATTAATCCTTTCGGCCGGTTTTGCGGTTCGAGAGGCCGGGGATGTACAAGGTGTTAAGCTACGAAGCCGTGCGCCGGGCCGTATTTGTCGAGGGTCTTTCGCGGCGTGAGGCGGCCAAAAGGTTCGGCAAGGATC